>Ga0070680_100000058_pt1 | contig 57257 bp, 47 predicted proteins | sample KBSC73BmetaG_FD_64672 | JGI IMG/M metagenome (GOLD analysis project Ga0070680, IMG submission 64672) | Corn rhizosphere microbial communities from Kellogg Biological Station, Michigan, USA - KBS C7-3B metaG | ecosystem: Host-associated > Plants > Roots > Rhizosphere | place: USA: Michigan...
GCGCGGGCGTAGATCGGCCAGTAGCGGTGACGGCCAAGCGGCTCGTTGGCGCGCGGCGAAACGTTGATCTGCACATATTGGCCGATTTTGGCGCAGCGCTCGATCTCGGCGATCGCCGCCTCGGTGTCGTCCTGTCCTACCAGGATCGACGCCTTCAGCCGCGGCTCCCGGCTGGTCCAATGCGCGAGCTGCCACTCGTTGACGGCGCGCTGGATTGCCGCGCCGAAATCGAGATTTTGCTGCGAGAAGATGAAGAGGTCGAGCACCTGCAGGATACCGAACTCGATGTCGAGCGGATCGAGGTGCTGCTTGCGCATGAAGGCGAGATCGGATCCGGGCGGGCCGCCGGTCGGCGGCCAGGCGTCGCGGCGCGCGATCAGCGGCGAGGACCGCGGATACGGCGTGGTGCCGATATAGGGCGTGCGCAAATGATCGCCGTAGGTCTTTAAGTGCTCCTGCCAGCGTTTCGAGAGGAACGGATTGAGGTCGCTTCGCGCATGCAGGCTCGGATGCACATCGCAGTCGATGATCCGCAAGCGGCTTTTGGCGGAGGTTTCCTGCTCAAGCACGGGGCGGTCGATGACATCGCTCATGCGATCCTCCTTCTCAAACGTTATGCGGCGAGAGAAAGCCGCGGAAAGGTTTCAAGCGGGTTGTCGGCACACATCCGCGATACGATACTTGGCGGCAGATGCGGCGGTATCGCGTCGTTGCCGTCGAACTGCCAGTGCGGATAATCGGACGCGAACAGCAACATCTTGTCGGAGTCGATCATATCGATGATATCGGCCACGCCGGCCGCGTCGGGCGGACTGTCGAACGGCTGCGTGGTCAGACGAATGTGGTCGCGCATGATCGCCGCCGGCTCGCGGTCGATCCAGGGCACCTCGACACGCACGCCGCGCCAGGTCTTGTTGGCGCGCCACATAAAGGCCGGAAGCCAGCTCACGCCGGACTCCATCAACACCACCTTGAGGCCGGGAAATTTGACGAACGCGCCCTCGTAGATCAGGCTTAGCACCTGGGCCTGGAACGCCTGGGCCTCCGCGAGATAATACTCGTAGCGGTAGGACGGCCAGCCGATCGAACTCGGCGCCTGTCGATATTGACTGCCGGCGTGGATCGCGATCGGCAGTCTGTGTTTCTCGGCAACCTGGTAGACCGGCCAGTAATGCCGGCGCCCCAACAGGCTCTCGCCTTGCGCCAGCACCAAGACAGATACGAACCTGTTATCGCCGGCGCGGCGTTCGATCTCCTCGATCGCCAGATCCGGCGCCTGCATCGGTACCACGATCGAGGCGCGCAGGCGAGAGTCGCGCGCCAGCCATTCAGCCGCGATCCAGTCGTTGATCGCCTTGCAGAACGCCGACGCCATGTAAGGATCGTACACGGCCTGGGCGCCGTAGAGCACATTGCAGATCGCGTGTGACGCGCCGAGCTGGTCGAACGCACCGCGCTGCACCATCGCCAGCTCGCTGCCGGGCTTGCCATCGGCCGGCCGCCAGTCGGACCGGCCTGATAGCGGCATGTTGGGTGGATAGCTGGTGAGATCGAGGCCGTCGATGGCCCGGCTCACGACCTGTTCTTTCCAGTGATCGTCGAGATAAGGCAGCAGCGTGGTGCGCGTTCCGCCCACCGCGGGATGGATATCGCAGTCGATCCGCGTGGCCACCATGCGCGTTCCCTGGATGTCTTTTTTGGCGGCTTGTTGCTGCCGCGCCTCCGAATGTGCCCCCAACGGTCCCCAGGTGCAAGGCTTTGCTCTGCCCTGGGCCTCGCCGAAAAATCATTGAAGACCAGCGGCGGCGCAACCCACACCGCACACTTCGGTCGCGTATTCAGGCAACACCCGGCAGATCTGGAAAACGAAAAGGCTGCGAACGCTCGCAGCCTTTGTTCTCTGGAGCCGATCGGCTTCGGCGTGGCGCCGTCCGATGATGGGCCGCCTAGCGTTTCTTTCGAACGGCCTTCCGCGCGGGCGCCTTCTTCTTCTTTGAAGATTTTGCCTTCTTCACTGGCTTTTTCTTCTTGCGTCTCACCGCAATAGGCTTTTCCGGGGTGGTCTCGGGATCGGGCGGATCGGGCTCCGTACCCGGTGCCGGTGTGGGAAGAGGTAGGTCATCGTGACAATCAAGAATGACCTGACAGAAGACCTTTCCATTAGCGTCAAGCAGAAGCATTGGATCGCCGGAATTCGAGGGATGCAATTCGAAATTCTGAACCGTCGGCGCCGGTTGGGTAGAGAAGACGGCGTAAGAGATGCCAGGGGATTCCAGGATTTTCTTCAGAACGGTGTTGATGGCTTTTGTCGTCTGCGGGGTCAGCAGTTTGCGAAGCAAATGATGCCACCGCGATCGACTCGTGGGATCCGCAGGAACGGGTGCGCCTCCGGTAACACTGGTGCACAGACGGTAGGCCACCCTCTGCAGATGATGTTTGCCGTCGAACAGGTTCTCGCGCCCGTGGTGGTCGCGGAGCTGTTGGATGTATGTTTTGCCGCCACCGCCGGGGACGAGCTGACCCGAGAAGCGCTTTGTGAGGTTTCTACAAATCTCCTGATCAGCCTGACTTGGAATAAAAGATCCCATGATTGCCCTCCAAATTGCCCATTTGAAAAAACTTCAACAGCGGCGGAGCGCGCTAGGTGGATTGGATCGCTTTAACAATGCGCGACTTCGCAATTCCCAATCCGCAGCCCAGCAAACTGACGCTGCGGTTTGTTTAGTGTACTTATCACCTCCTGATTGTCTAGGCTTAATCACTCGCTGCAACTCCGCGACCGCCGCTTCGAGGCTAAGCGGCCTGCCTGCCTTCTGCAGCAGCGTCTCAGCTCCCGAGGTCGTCGCCCAATGATCGGCAGCACATTCACAGGCCAGGGAAGGGTCGCAGCTCAGGCGGCAGCCGCTCGCTGAGTGATGCCCGGCTTCATGCAGCAATATCAGCGCAAGCGAATCTGCAGCCAGGTCGGGATGAAGGGCCAGGCCTCCGTACAGCACTACAATGCGCCTGCCGGGCAGCCTGAGAGCCTGGGCATTGATGATTCTAAAATTCAAACGAAGTTCGAATGTCAGGTCGGGAAAAGCACAGTGCATATCCGAAATGAGAAGCTGCAGCAGTTTCTCGCGACCGGCTTCTAGAGCACGGACTGCATCCTCCTCCGGCAGACGGCTGCAGAAAAACATGACCCACCTGCCCCGCTGTTCCAAACACAAATTATTCCGATCCCGTCCCAGGGAATTGGTCGTTCCCGACTCCAAAACAGTTCTTGGCTAACCCAATGCGCGACTAATGGTCGCGCTGGTCTGACACCCTGCCTCGACGCCGTTGCTGAGCGCCCGGAAGCACTTCCTCAGCAGACCCATCGATGAAATTCGAATGGTTAACATCGCTTCCATGCGAACTCTGGATCAATACTAATGCGCCCTTGGTTGGCCGGCTAGGTGCCGAGCGGCACAATCGATTGGGCGCCGTCATTGGCAGGTCTTGGCCCGGCAGCGGCTGAAAGTAATGCATACCGGCGTAGAAATAATCAGCTTATGGAGCTAGAATTACCTTAAGGTGCAGTCACGCTTCTGCTGCTGTGCAAGGGGCCATCGATGCAATGTTTTCGTTGCGGTTGCCAAAATAAGGCGACCAATGAATATTGCGAAGGATGCGGGGCCACTCTCGGAACTGAGTGCAGCGCCTGTGGCCACCTCAACGGACTGACAGCCCGCTTTTGCGGACGATGTAGCGCTGCCCTGAAGCCAATAGCTACAGAGGCATCCAATCAATCGTGGCAGCATGTGCTGAGATCGCTGCACGCCAAGGGCGGAGAGCGCAAGCGTCTCACAATTCTGTTTGCGGACATCCGTAACTCAACCGGCCTCATCGACAGTTTGGGTGATCCCGAATTGGGAATGAGGCGACTGCAACCCGTTCTGGATCTCATGAATGAAGCCGTTGTTCGTTACGAGGGCGTCGTCAACAAATCACAGGGCGACGGCGTCATGGCACTATTTGGCGCCCCACAGCCGCATGAGGACCACGCCGTCCGTGGCTGCCTCGCGGCGCTGGCAATGCAGGATGGGGTAACCCGCTTCGGCGATCCGGATTTGCAGATTCGCGTTGGCGTTCACACCGGTGAGGTCGTTGTTCAGGCGATAGAGCACGGAATTTACCAAACCTACGATGCCGCAGGCGCAAATGTGCACCTGGCCAATCGCATGGAGCAACTGGCTGACGCAGGTGCCATTCTGATTTCGAAAGAGACTTACAATGCCGCCAAACAATTCGTGGAAGTCGAGCCGCTCGGCCTGCAAACCATTCGCGGGGTCGCGGCACCCATTGAGACGTTCAAACTCAGGGGGCTTCAGCACGCTCCTTCCAGCGGAGTGTTTCGAAGCGGGAGGCGGTTAAGCCCCCTCATCGGTCGAAGCGACCAATCCTCCACACTCTCGGCGGAACTCGAAAATACGATCAAGGGAGATGGTCGCGTTGTCGGTGTCGTCGGTGAGGCTGGCATCGGCAAGAGCCGTCTGTGTTTCGAGTTTGCTGAAAGCTGTCGTGGAAAAGGCATCCGGGTCTTTGAGGCGCGCGTGTTGGCGCATGGTCGGGCGACCCCGTTTCAGCCCGTGCTGGAGTTGTTGCGCGATTATTTTGGGCTTCGCGTCAAGGAAGCCGTCGAGGTTTCTCGCGGTCGCGTCCTTGAGCGGTTGGCGGCCCTCTCCGAGCAGACAACGTTTGTGTTGTTGGAGTTTTTAGGCCTGGCCGATCCGCTGCGAGCGGCAATCAAGCTTGACCCAAAAGCCCGAAAAACGCTGTTGCTCGATTTTGTCAGGACATTGCCGCGTTCGGGACCCGCGGATGCCACCGCGGTTGTCATCATCGAGGATCTGCACTGGATCGATGCGGCAAGCGAGGAGTTCGTCGAAGCGTTGGCGGATGCTGTGGTCGGCACGAGAACACTTCTGGTTGTTAATTTCAGGCCGGGGTTTGCCGCGGCCCTGATGCAGCGGTCGCACTATCGCCAAATCAACATGCCTCCCCTGCCGCCGGCACAAGCGGCCATCCTGTTGCAGGATCACTTTGGCGACGACCCCTCGCTGGCGTTGCTGAGCAGGAACATCATCGAGCGTGCCCAGGGAAATCCGTTCTTTCTGGAGGAACTTGTCAATGCGCTCGTGGAACGCGGAGATTTTGAGGGCGAGAAGGGCGCGTACCGATTGAAAGGCGGCATCGATACGATCCCGCTGCCGCCGACGGTGCAAGCGGTTATTGCGGCCCGTATCGACCGTCTTCAAGATAATGCAAAAAAGGTGCTCGAGGTTGCCTCCGTTGTTGGTCGCGAGATTTCGATATCAATCCTGGACCTCGTTACCGGTTTGTCTCCAACCGAGTTGTCGGAAGCAGCCCAGCATTTAAGGCAAGCCGAGCTGCTTTACGATGTGCCGCCCTTCGAACAACGGCTCATTGCATTTCGTCACCCGCTTATCCAGGAGGTTGGCTATCGATCACTGCTGCACGAACGCCGCCGCGAGCTTCATTCAAAAGTGGCGCAAGCCATTGAGAGTCTCTTCAAGGATCGCGCCGAGGAGCGGGCTTCTCTGCTGGCATATCACCTGGAGCAAGCCGGTGAAAACCTCAAAGCGGCCCAGCAGAATATGCGCGCTGCGGTTTGGATTGGCGCCAACGATCCAAGTCAGGCACTGAGGAGCTGGCAGAAGGTCCGCGAGCTTCTATCAAATCTGCCGCCATCTCAGCCGATAAACTATTTGAAGATGATGGCATCCGGTCAGATCATAAACTTCGGTTGGCGGGAAGGAATGTCGTCGGAAGATGCCGGAGTTTACTTCGAGGAAGCCAAACAACTGGCACTGGCCTTGGGAGATATGAGGGCCAATGCGCTTATTCACGCAGCTTACGGGCGGATTTTAGCGAATGGCGGTTCGGCGGATGAGTACGTGGAAAAGATCCGCGAAGCTAAAGCGATCGCCGATCAGGGTAATGATCCCAGCGTTCAAATCACGCTTAAGGCTGTGCTCTGTCACGCACTGTGGCTGTCAGGTCGCATGAGAGAAGCGCTTCAAATGAATATTGAGGCGACGGAACGTGCTCACGAAATCGTAAAATTCGATCGGCAAACGCTGGGTTTTGATATCGAGGTCTGGCTGACTGTTTTGCGCGGTCGAACGCTGGTGATGCTCGATCGAAAGGATGAAGCCCGCCCGTTCCTCGATCGGATCCTTCAGGTAGAAAGCAGTCAGGTTGATCCTGTCCATCACGTCATGCCAAGCATGGCTTATGTGGACATCGCATGGGCAGAAGGAAACATCGGACTAGCTCAAGGACATGCTGACCGAGCGTTTTCTCTCGCCGTAAAAAGCGGTAATCCCTATCTGCGAGTCTATGCGCAAGCCTGTCGCGGTCTTGCTCATATCATCGCGGGAAAACTAACCTCGGCCATTGAAGATCTGTCGGACGCTCTCCGCTTCGCCAGGTCACGAAAGGCTGGCTTGGAAAACGAGCCCCGCATTCTGGCGGACCTGGCAAATGCCTACAGACTGAACGGCGATATCGCGAGGGCGTTTACTACCGTCACGCAAGCAATAGAAATTGCAGCCGAACGTCATGCCCGCGTACCCGAGTGCCTTGCCCGTCTGGTGCATGCAGACCTCCTGATGCGATCTGGAACAAGCGAGCAAGAAGCCGCCGGAAAGCGCGAACTGGGACGCGCCCACGAGCTCATGGGGGAAACCGGGGCCGCGATATTCGAGACCTTTCTCAAGGCCTCAAATGATGAACTGGGCGAAACTTCCCAAATATCGACCAGGGCCAGCTGAGCCGGCCGGACGGCTGAAGCGAGTGCCGGTCTTCGGGACGCTCGCTCCCCTCATCATGAATTTCCATGCCGCAGCAAAGATCGAGGCGAGAAATCCGAGCAGCATCGACAGATAGAACAGCTTGTCCGCGTATTTATCCGGGAACGATTGCTTCAGGAGTGTTGAAACAAGTTTTGGAGTCTTACTAAAGCTAGCTTGGATGGCCGCCCCGATGCATCGATGCTTTCCCCTTATATTGGTGGTATTGGCGCTCTGCGGATGCGCCGGACCGGCGCCCGACCCCTCGGGCCGCGACGTTTTGATCTCACGCGCCTCAACACGGCAGCAGGGTCAGGTGATTGTCCGCACAGCGGTGCTCAGCGATGACGAAAGCAGTCGCTACTTTGGCGTCGCTTTAGCCGACAAGGGGATCCAGGCGGTATGGCTGAGTGTCGAAAATGGCGGCGATGCAACACTATATTATCTACCCGCCACCACGGATGCGGAGTACTACACGCCGCCGGAGGCTTCGCGACTGTTTCAAGCATGGTTGCCGGGCGAGGCCGATAAGAACAGGGAACGGTTATTCGCGCGGGAGGCGATGCCGGAGGTGATTGGCCCCGGCCAGAAGGCTTCCGGGTTTGTCCTGAGCCATCGTGAAGGTGGTTTGAAGTTTCTCCGTGCCAGCTTTGTCGGGTCTGGTCGGCAGTTCGATTTCCGCTTCGTCCTACCGCTTGGCGGCAGAACCTATGCTGCGCAGAAGGTGGATTTCGGCGCACTTCCCCCCAACAGTGAGGATGTGGATCTCGCGAGTCTTCGGGCCAAACTGGAAAGATTGCCTTGCTGCGCGGTCAACAAAGCAGGCGACAGGTCGGGTGACCCGCTCAATCTTGTCGTCGTTGGCAACGAGGCCGACGCAATCTTCCCGTTCATCGAGCGGGGATGGCGGCTTGACGAGCCGCTTGATGTTCACAGCGTGCTGAGGACGATAAGCGCTTTCCTATTCGGCAGCGGGTACACGACAGCGCCGGTCAGCGCCCTCTATGTTTTTGGGCGGCCGCAAGATGTTGCCTTGCAAAAGGCTCGCAACAATATCAGCTTGCGCAACCATCTGCGCGTATGGCGGGCGCCCTTTACCGTCGAGGGGCAAAATGTTTGGGTCGGCCAAATCAGTCGGGACATCGGATCGAAGCTAACGACCCAGTCCTGGTCTTTCACGACGCACAGGATCAGTCCTGAGGTAGATCAGGACCGTTATTATCTTATTCAGGATCTGCTTCTGACGGGGGAAGCTTACCGGTTTGGCTTTGCGAGCGGCGTTGGCGTGTCAAGCCCGGCCAATCCTCGTACAAACCTGAGCTACGACCCCTACGTGACCGACGGTCTACGGGTCGTCGTCTTTCTTGGTGCGCGGCGAAGCCCAATGAGCCAGGTCGAATTCATTGACTGGGAGCGCCCGCCGCCCAATAGCAATCTTCCAGCCGATCTCCCTACGGGGGAAAAACACCGGTAGAATGGCTTCGGCAAACAGCCGCTGGACGCTACGCACATCGCGTCCATAACGGTGGTAAGCTGGTCCCAATAGTCGCACCACACATCTGGCGCGGGACCATCTCCTCGAATAACACCGGCCTGACATTTCCCCAGGAGACGATTGAGGCGACATACCCGGTCTGCCACATCCTTCACGCCACGCGTTGTCGGTGAGCCGCGCGCCTTGCCCGTCATCCATGCTTTCCAATCGGCGGCGCCCTTTGACTGGTTGCAAAGGCCGCAGGAAGGCACAAGATTCTTAATTTCGCCAATAAAGCCAGTTGGCCTCCTGTTTCGCACCGACGGCCTTAAGTGATCCCAATCAGTGGTTGGTGAAGTCATAATAAACGGTGCTGAGAGCATTGATGTTGTCTTCGAGCCGAGCAGTCCGTGCCGTCCGTGATGCTCGCGAGATCGCCGCTTTCAGGGGTTTCGGTAGCGTCGTGGCGGTTCCTTTCCCCTAAACCACTTTAGCGGAAGTCCGATCGTGTAGGCGCGCAACTTGATCGCGTGAACTGATCGATTCAGTTTTGCGGCGATGAACTCGGGGCGCACGTTCGCATCTGCCATCCTTCGAAAGAGGGCATCCTGCCGCGGTGTCCACCGGCTGATGCGGCTCGCCAGCATGCACCGAGCTCGCGTCTTGTTTGACGCCTCTACGGTACGCGTTTCCGAAACTTTTGTGTGTGGCGCACAGGGAGTACTTCTTTGTGCCAACCCGGGGGCAGCTGCGGGTCCCTCGGCGTTGGGGAATTAAGCCCACTTCGGCGTTGTTGGATTTGACGAAGTTGCCGACTCATCTGTACGGATGCGGCTCCCCAGGCAATTGGATGCAGAACTTCGTCGGTCCGCAATGCCTGGCCGGTGCGCTTGGGGATTATCAGAGGAGGCGGGTTGAATTACACCTGTCGAAGGGTTGGTGAATTATATTATGATAACCAGACATTTTCGTTGCAGATACTTTGTAATTACTAAATTTTGGCGCAAGGGGAAGGGTGTTTGGCGTCCATAATTTTCAAATACTTGGTGGACGCAGCTCCGCGTTTCATGCAGGTATTTTTCGACTAATCCAAATGGGTTATGTCGTACTTCCAAAGAGATCGGCTATCCACCGTTTGTGTATCTGGTTGAACTTTACTCGATAACCATATTCATAAAAGCAAGCATATTCATAAAAGCTTCATAAAAGGCAAAAACAGCGCGGAGCTTTCGAAATTTGACCACGAAAACATTTTCTATGAAAGCGGAGGCCCCACCGACTGAAGAAACCCAAATATTCGACACCAAGACTTCCACCGAAGAAGAGGTTTTTACCCGTCGACAAATCACAGAATGAAACGACCGGAATTTAATAGGTCGGTCGAGTGTCAGTAGGCGTACATGCTGGGAGGGTCACATGCGCCAGCGGCAATCTTTTGAAATCATACTCGTTGGGAAAAGCATTTTACTCAGAGAAGGACTTGCCAGAATCCTAGGTTCAGCAAATTTTCGCATCCTTGCCTCGGTATCATGCGCCGATGATTTGCTCCCGAGCAAACACCAGCTACACAACCCACTGTTTCTCGTTGTCCATACCGGCGATGATTTTGACGCCGCGGTGGAACAAATCGAACTGTTCAGGGACCAGCACCCGGCCGGGCGCATTGCTATCGTCGCCGATCACTATCGACTAGACGAGCTGGTTTTAGCATTTCGAGCAGGCACCAACGGCTATTTCGTCGACGTCATGGCCTGCGATGTATTCATCAAATCGATTGAACTGGTGATGATGGGTGAAACAATTTTCCCGCCGGCATTTCTGTCATTCGTTCTCGATCCCGAAGCCGACCGCCTCGGCCAGGCCGCGCCGCGCCACGAAAACAACCAGTCGATCCTCATCAGGAACGAGAATACACTCGTGCCACAGCTTTCCACACGGGAGAAATCAATCCTGCGCTGCCTGATCGAAGGCGACTCCAACAAATGTATAGCCCGAAAGATCGATATCGCCGAGGCGACCGTGAAGGTCCACGTCAAGGCGATCCTTCGCAAAATCCGGGTCCAGAACCGGACACAGGCGGCGATTTGGGGGATGAACAACGGGTCAGTGATACGACTGGCAAACAACAGCTCCCCGCCCTCAACCTCCGATGTGAGCAAGCGGCTTGCAAATCCCGTCGAGGTGATCTCCGAGATCAAGCAAATCGGGGCATCGGTACCGCTGGGCGCGATCGGGCACGACGCAAATCGTGCTAACGGGTCTCCCATGCGGCGCCGCCGCGCCGGTTAAATATCGTTCAGTCTGACTGGCCACCGGCGTTGTCCTCAGCCGCTTACAGTAGCGTACTGAGAGGGAACGCCGGCGCGGTTTCGGGGCCCATCGGGGCGGAGACTCCGGGCCCGGCGGCCTGGGCCCCGGGGGGACCGCGATCAGATAGCCTGCCTTGACAGGGCAACTCCCTTAATCAAGCTGACCGCCTTCTGGCGGTCTTTTTGTTTGGGCGGCCACTACCTTGCGCGGCGCCGCGCCGCGTTCGATCAGACGACGGCTGGATCCGGAAATCATCGAGTCTTTTCCCGGACCTGAGCTGTGCAGTCAGCCAGCGTGGTTGTTTCCCGCGGCCCGCCCAAGTCTCGGACGGCCGGGTGGGATTTCTATACTTCGGAAAAACCTGCGGGTAAGGGCGCCGCGCGTGGCTCACTTTTTTAGCGCTGTCAGCTGTACTCTGGCCAAGCTCGCGCAATTTCTGGTCAAGCAGCGCCTTTTCGGCAGATATCTTGCGCGCCATTACCGAGACGACCAGTTCGTGAAGAGACCAGAGCTCGTCCACGGACATCGATTCGAGATCATGAGGTTTCATTTTCTTAACTCGGATGATTAGTCCTTGTCGCGGCGTGGTGTTGGCCGTTTGGGGAATGCCACGTCTGCAGGTTTAATTGCCTGACGGTAGCGACAGTCGCACCGATGAAGGCGACACCAACGCAATCGATAGCGCTACAAGGGCGATACGCGGGGCCATAGGGCGCTCCCGTATTCAATCGTCGCCCTAGGGTTTATTTAGGCACCCCCAAGGGGCACTTCAATGGTCAAAGAACGCCGAAACTCACTGACCACCCCCCAAGTCAATCCACTATCTTTCGCGCGCGGCTAGCAGGGTGGCGCGATGCGATCTGGTCGGCTAATAGACGCACATGCTTCGCAAACTCGTCGCCATTACCGCCTGGGCGTCTATAGCCTTCATCGCTTACGCAACCCTCTCGCCTATCCAGGCGAGGCCCAAGGTATTATCAGCGGACCTCGAACACATTGTCGCCTTTGCGGTTACCGGACTTTTGTTTGGTTTGGCCTATCCCAGACAATTCGTGCGTGTATGCTTTATCGTTCTTGGAAGCGCCGTACTGCTTGAATATTTGCAGACGTTAACACTAGGTCGTCACGGCACGCTAGTCGATGCATCCGAAAAGATTGTCGGCGGCGCGCTCGGTATTTTTGCGGCCAGAGCAACCCTTTATTTATGGCATCGAAAACGTTCTCTCCAGAGTAAATCCTGAATCTTTCGCGCGGGAGCGGGACATCAGAGCGGGTCAATAGACGGCAACCAAGTAATCGGAACAATGCGGGCATTCGCTGGCGCACCCTTCGCCCGCAGCGCCCCAATCTCATGTTCCGTCTCCCGGTCCGTGATCGGATGGCCGTCCCCCGTCATGGCCAAAAAGGCAACAACCTTGCCGGCGGGCGAGAGTGAGGCCTCCAGTGCAGCGACCCCGTCGTCAAACGCCTGCCTCGGCCGCAATCGTTCGTCGCCAAATACGAAGGCGGCGAAAGGCGTGTCGACGTCGTGGAATTTATTGAGATTTGTAAGGCCATCGAAGCAGACCCCAATGAATTGTTGAAGGTGCTCATTCAACGCGTGGCATACCGACTGCTCACGCTGTCGTCACGCAGATAGTTTCCATCTTGACGCCGGCCCGAGAGGGCTCGGCAGGGGCCAGATCTCCTTGATCCGCCGACCGCCTTCGGCTGGCAGCCCGCCGTGCGGGCGACGTGCGGCATGCCCTCGTCACCTCCTCCCGACGCGCAGCGAATCGTCCCCGGTCGCGTCGGTCCGGCCTATCCCTGATGGGATATTTGAACTGCTTAACCTTCGGGCAGGCGCGTCAGGACCGTCCTGGTATCGCAGGGTGACCTCGACGGCGTCACCCGGCTGCAATTCGGTATCTTCGCTTGCGCCAATCCGTTCCTGCCCTTTCTCGCCTTTTCTAAAGATGGCAATCTCCGCTTTATTGCCGGCTCCTCGTACGAGTTGTGATCGAACCATCGCAGTGTACTGGAGCTTCTCGCCGACGCTCTGCAGCTTTTCGCGAATCTGGTTGAGCTTTACACTGGTGTCTTGCAACTCACGGAGCAAGTCGAGCCTCCGCTGGTCGTCGAACTTTTCCAGCCTTCTGGTGAGCTCGTCCTGTTGCTTCTTGACCTGCATTAGTTGCGCACTGGTCTGCAGCTTCCGAGTTGATGACAGCAGCACCGCGCGACGCGCATCCGTAACGCGAGGGCTGGTCAGAGAACCCTTGCCGAAGAGATCGGACGCTTTCTGCAGTTCTTCGAGGTCTGACTGAACTCCCTGTTCCTCGCCCTTCTGCTGCTCTGACAGCACGCCGACCTCGTCGTCTGCCTGTCGGACGCCGCGCTGGAGGAACGCCTTTTCCCGCTGATAATCGCTCTGTTTCGTCTTCAAATATTCCGTTTCTGCATTGACGATTTCCGAAATCGCCGATTGAGCTATAGGCACGTCCCTCAGAACGCGTGGACTGATCTGCGACCCGTCTCCGAGCTCATTCTTGATGCGCCACATATGCGCCTGTTCTTTGGCGAACTCTGTCCAAAGCGATGCATACTCGCTTCTCAAGTCTGCTGACTCGAGATACGGGTTATTCATTCTGATACGCATGATGTCGTAGCCGCCCGCCACAGCGATGACTTGGCGTGCGGTGGTGGCCGGACGATAAGGGTACTCACCCGGCTTCGACACGTCCCCATTCACGTATATCGGCCTGTATTCCGCCACGACCGTCGTGACCTCTTCTGGGTCTATCACGACCACGACCTCGCGGCCGTCCGAAGTCCTCTGTCGAAAGACCTTGCTCGTCAGCGCAGCCCCGATTTTGGCTCGGATCTGCGGTAAAGGCAGGCCAGCTACTGGGAGCATTCCGACCAGCGGCAACGAAATGCTCCCGTCCATCTGGACGGCAGCACGATGCCGTAGCTCCGGCACACCCGCCACCGCGACCTCGAGTATATCTCCGACGTTTACTCGATATTCGGCCTTTGCTTGAGTGACGGAAATTGTCAGGCCAGCAGCTACCAAGCCCCATCTGATGCAACGACCCAGGCTACTGCCAAAGACATCGGCATTGAAACAGTTGCGCAGTCTGGAATTCGGCATGGCGGCAGCTCCCTGTGCGGACGCAGTCACCGGATGAAATCCTTCAAATCTGTCCGCGGAAGGCAGCCGCTCCGAAATGGCTACCCTCCGAGCAACCGTCCAGACGGCAGTGTGATCCGCGAACCACCGTTCTGTTCACTCATTGGCGCCAGGCCGCTCAGTACCATCTTCGCTACCTTCGATTGATCGGCCTTCGATTGATTCACATTCCCATCAGATACATCGAGCGGATTGTTTCTCGACCAATTTTGATCGCGCATTTTGATCGCGCACTCCCGCGGCGCAATGACCCATCGTAGTTACCCCTCATATCTACCCATTTATTGCCAATTCTCAACCAGCGACCCGAATGCTACTGATTTGACCAAGGGGACGCGTAACTGAGTGGAATGCTTGAGGCAGAGTGCTATGAGCTATGCCTCCTTTACCAATGGGCCGGCCTCTACCAGGTTTCCGGCACATTCGGTCGATCTCGGCAGGGCAGTCCCAGCACGCGTCGGTAGGGGCCGATTGGCTGCCCTGTTAGTATTGGCTTCACCTGGAATCTTAAACTTTTACTCGGATCCAGCGTGGAGCGACAGCAATGCGGGACTGCTTTTCGCATCCGGCGCGCAAAACGGCACGACGTCTCTGGACGCGATTAGTTTCACGGTTTCGGCGGCCACTCTGACTCCATCGCCTTCTCCGAATCTAACGCCGTCCCCAAGCCCTTCACCGAGTTCCTCCCCAACGAGCACTCCAGTTCCTATCGTGACGTCTTTTTCAGGGACCAGCGGCTCAAGATTTTATGTGGATGGCCACCTCTTCTCAGTGGTTAATCCTGACCAACCTTACAATCTCACAAATCCTGACAGCCAAACTCTTCGCTTTGAGGTCCATTCCCAAGAATATTGGGTGACCAGCGGTTTCAGCGATTTAACAAATGATGGCGGTGCCGAGCGCTCAGAAATTGAAGGTGTTTCCGACTTTCCAGTCGATGCCGACGTGCACTTGACGTACGAGTTTATGATGGAATCCGGAGGAGTAAATACTGCCCGATGGATGGTGATTGGCCAACTTTGGTCTGTGTGCTGCTCTCCACCGTTTGCAGTTGAGATGAGAGGCGAACACATGGCAATTAATGTGCGCTGGTCAACCGACAAAACCGAGCACGTGGTTTATTTGGATCCAAATCCAATCCAGCGAGACCGTTATTACACGATGGATATCCGCGTGAATTATGCGAAGGGCACAGCCGTTGTATTCCGAGATGGGGTACAGATCTTGAATTACCAAGGTCCTCTAGGGTACGGAGGGTCGAGTCACTGGGAATACGGGCTCTATCGAGCACCCACTACTAACGACATTCAAGCCGCCAGATATCGAAACTTAGTGATATCCCCTTGAAGAAAGCGATCAAAATGATTTGGTTAAGTGACTCATTTATTTGTTCGTTTCGAGGCGCACTCGTCGCTTCGTCGAAGATCAGGATCCGCGGGTCGGCGACGAGGGCGAACGCCTTCGCGCCGACGCCTGCGGTGGGATCGGTCGTCGTGGTGGCGAGGTTTGTCACGGCGCCCGACCTCGAGGCACCGGCCTCGCTGAGCGTCGTCGCCGCACGGGCGAAGTCGGGGTGATTGTTGAACCACTGAGCGACATCGATGTGGCCGGTAGGCGATCGGCCCGCTGACGTGCTGCCGCCCGACGTTGACGTTCCAGAGCCGGCCGCGGCAACTGCATGGTCATGATTGGACCAGCGGTGGCCTGAAGAATTGCCGTCGGCCGCACGATTCCGTAGCTCCGGCACGCCCGCCACCGCAACCTCCAGTACATCTCCGACATTTACTCGATATTCTGCTCTTGCTTGGCCACCCCAAATTGTCAGGCCAACAGCCACCGAGCCCCACTTTATGCAACGACCAGGTTTCTTCCAAAAACATCGAGATGAAAGCAACTGCGCAGTCTGGAGCTCGGCATAGTAACAATTCCCTGTACGGACGTGGTGACTAGGTGAGATCCTTCAATCTGGCCGCGGAACACAGCCCGTCGACATCGCCGCTCCCGAGCAGCCGTCCACAGGCAATCTGCAAAACTAGTCGTCAGCTCCCCTCGGCGCCGGACCGCACAGTGCTTTGACCATGTGCGATTGACGAGCTCCATCGATTCACCTTCTCGCCTATCCTAACATTACAGTTGCAATTTTTGCCTGAGATGGGCCTTGCGCGCGTTGGCCTGATGAGCCCTGCGCCAGGACTACCATGCGAGGATGTGGGCGTGCGGGATGCGCCGCTGGATTAGCTTCAAGGCGATGCGCCGGATTTCTTGGATTGACCAGCGGATCAAGAACGATGCTTCGGTCGAGGCCGCTGTCGCGTTTTTTTGAGCCATACACGCTGTCCGCCGCCACGAACGAGAACGGCACCTTTGCGGCGATCGCGCGAGCGATCACTCGACGCGCGATCTTGGGCTTCGTCGCAAAGCCCACATCGCTCGGCACATGCGCTGCCTTCAGGCGAGCGGGTTCGTCCGTCCATTCCTTTGGCAGGAGAGTGCCCGGTCAGGGCATGGCCATGCCGCGACACGTAGGCGGCGAACACCCCGATCTGGCAATTGGTGATCTTGCCCGCCGAGCCAGTATACTGGCGTGCGACCCCGCACGAGGCCTTGCCCTGTTTCAAAAAGCCGGTCTCATCGATGACCAGGACCGCGTCCTCATCGCCCAGCGTTGCCAGTGCGTACTCACGCACAATGTCGCGTAGCGCGTCGGCATCCCACTTCCCCCGACCCAGGATCGCCCGTTGGCACCACGGGCCCGGATCGCCGGTCGCTTCCGCCCGCATCCAACCCGTCTTGCGCGGCCCGTTGCCCAGCAGTCCGTCGAGAAACTGCCCCGCCGAGGCCGCGACCCGCTCCCGCGTAAACAGCGGGGGGATGCGTTACTTGACATCTCGCAACGAGAAAGCCCACAGCGTCAGCGTGTCTTCAACCGACGCGCCACCAATCATCAGATCCCGAATCATGGTCGCCCAATGTTCTGGCTGGCGACATGTCGATCGTGGGGCCATGCCCACATGCAGTCGCGCAAAACGAAGTCTTCGCTGAGCTGATTTCGTCAGTTTCGCGCCGCCACAACGTCGGGAATTGCTATAAATGGGTAGCTACAATGGTCCATTGAGGCGCAGAAGTGCGGGATTAGAGTTGTCAAAACGCAATCCCGAAAGGCGTATTGGAATCTTATTGACGCCCCTCGGTCTCGCAGGGCATCCGGTGCCCGACCGGGCGCATCGCACCATCTCATGTGCGAAGCGTTAGAAGTGCAACTGTTAGTGCTGGTAGGAATAACATGCTGCAGACGCCTATTAGATCGAATCATTCGATAAGTCGCGACACTGTGCCGCCCGACGGCCTGCCGGTCGTGTCCTTGGCAGATGTGGCGGACTTTATACGGCGGCGTCTCTGGATCATATCGTTGACGTGTTTGGTGACGTGGGGCATCGCTCTCCTCTACCTCATCGCTGCGGTACCGACGTTTACCGCCGAAGCCGATCTCGTCATAGAGTCAAAAGCGCCTTTAGCAGACGCTGCGTCCGTTTCAACGATCGTGGAAAGTCAGATCGGAATCATAAAATCCGAGAGTATCGCTCGTGCCGTGATGCAGAAACTCGATCTAACAGAGGATCCGGAATTTGTCGGGCGAATTGGCATCGTAGGCGGCATGATCCGGTCGCTAGCTCAGTTGCTCGGCTGGAGCAAGCCGGAACCGGAATCAACGGTGATGCGACATGCCTTGGAATCCTTCCAACGCAAGCTTTCGGCTAAACGCGTGGGTCTAACGTACATCGTCGCGATGAGCTTCGAATCCATTGACCCTGAGCGAGCTGCGCAGATCTTAAATACGATTCCGGAAACATATATCGCCCGTCAAATGGATGCAAAATACAATCTCAGTTTGCAAGATCAGGTGTGGATTCAGAATCGACTGACCGAATTGAGCAGTCAAGCTTCAGCTGCCCAAAAGGCACTGGAGGATTATCATAAGAACAGGAAAGATATAGCGGATTCTGTCGATGCAGGCGCAGAGCGGGCGCTAGCTGCCGCTGCTGAATCATCCAAAGGCGCCTATGATAATTTTCGGCACGTGCTGCGTCAGAATGAGGCGGCGCGACAGCAATCCAAGCCAGTGTTCGAGGCGAGTCTGGTCAGCAAGGCTTTGCCTCCCCTAAAGGCCAGTTCGCCAAAACGCGCAATCGTGCTTGGATTATCGACCATTGCGGGGGTACTTCTTGGCATCGCCTTCGGAGCGTTGCGCGATCTATCAGAACAAGGCATCCGCGCCGGTGCGCAGGTCTGGAATGACCTTGAAGTAGCTTGCATCGCAATTGTTCCAATGGTCAAGTCCAACGGCGACAGGAGAAGGTTGAAAACGTTTTTCACTGGCCCTGCTCGAAGGCTGCCGACGAACTGGAGCGCAAAGAGTCCAGTCCGAAATGGCCTGGCCTCCCAATCACCAGAAGGCGAACGTTCTTCTAAGCGTGCTTTATCCAACCCAACATCGACAGATCCGAGATCGCAAAACATTGTACGTATGGAGAGTCCAATTTGGACCATTACAGATGCACCACAGTCCCCGTTTACCGAGTCACTTCTTGAAATCAAGCTCGCCATCGATTCGATGACCCGTAGCGGCAAGCGAATGCAGGTTATTGGGATTACCTCAACGCGACCCAAAGAGGGAAAGTCCACCATTGCGGCAGCCCTGGCGTTACTCATAGCACATACTGAGGCTCGAGTTGTTCTGCTAGACTGCAATTTGCGAAATCGATCGCTGTCGGCCGGATTAGCTCCGGCTGCCGCATCTGGCATCTTGGATGTTATGACAGGGGCGGTTTCGCTGCCTGCAATAACGTGGACCGATCCATTATCACGGCTGTCCTTTCTACCAGCTGGCAATAGCTCTCGACCAATTTACGCGATCGATGCTCTGAGATCGGAGACCCTCGATGAGCTGTTTAAGGCTCTTCGCAAGACCTACGAATACATCATTGTCGATCTGCCAGCCGTGGCCCCGTTTGCGGACGTTCGCGCCGCGGTCCATCTGTTGGATTCGTTCATCCTTGTTGCCGAATGCGGGCGCACGAATATCGGTGTCGTCGAGCGTGCGCTTAAAGTCTGTAGCGGCATAAGCGAACTTATGCTCGGGGTCGCGCTGAACAAGGCAGATACGAATTTACTGAAAGGATTCGAGCTAGGATCGTGATGCGATGCGGCGCAAACATGATGCGCGATATGCTTTTAAGGAACGAAAGAGGCTTGGATCGGGCACCAGCGCGCGCACGCGTCTCACTCGCGTGGTTCCTCGCGGGATCGTCATGGTTTCTGGTAACGATGGACCATGATCGCGAGATCATTTCGTTGGTCTTCGCCCCCACCCCGCCGATCGAGGGGAGCTGCGAGTGAGGGTGGCTCTCGTATCGTTCCACTACGCGGAGTATGCGTCCCGACTCGCCTTGGCGCTTGATAGACACCACGAGGTGTTGCTGATCTTGAATTCTTCCAATGCCGAGTATGATCTTTCCAGGTCTTTGCGGGATGCGCTCGTCAGACGTGGGAACGTTGTGTGGTTTAAACAGCTAAGACGTCGCAGTGCGCCGCTCCACGTGATGATGCTGACGCGTGAGATACGACGATTTCGACCCGACGTGATTCATGTTCAAGAGGTGTTGAGTTGCGTTCCAACGTGGACCAACGACGTTCTGAGATATTCAATTCCGCTCGTCGTTACCGTGCACGATCCAGTCCCGCATAGTGGAGCTGATCAGCGCTGGGCCGAGAAGTTCCCTTGTCGGCTCCGTTTGCGCGCCCACGCAGATCGTTTGATAGTACATGGCGAAAGAATACGAGAGGAATGGCGAGGGAGAGAGCCGAAGCTGAGTTATCAGCTTGCTTCAGTTCGACACGGCGTGTGTGGTGATGATCAAGGCCGGGCGGAAACAATTCCCGAGAAGCCGCCGGTGTTTTTGTTTTTTGGACGAATCGAGGCCTACAAGGGCCTCGGATACGCATTGCAGGCGGCAGAATTGTTGGCTTCGAGAGGCTTACAATTTCGTTTGGTAGTTGCAGGGACGGGAACCGAACTAGATCGGTATCGCGCCAAAATCGGCCAAATGCCTTGGGTCGAGTTGATAGATCGTCATTTTCTCGCTGACGAAATTCCGCAGATATTCCGCCGAGCGAGTGCCGTTGTGCTTCCGTATACGGATGCCACCCAGAGCGGGGTCACCGCGATGGCCTTCGGGTTTGGGCGGCCCGTCATCGCAACCTGCGTCGGGGGACTGCCTGACGTAGTCACGAATGAGTTTAATGGTTTGTTGGTTACACCGAAAAGCGTGGGTGCATTGGCTGACGCAATGGGGCGGTTTATTGCGAGCGAGAAGCTGGACGAGAGACTTCGGCGCGGGGCAACGGAGAGTGCTCGCGGGGAATTGAGCTGGGAGGTCATCGCGCGAGAAACTTCGGGCGTCTACGAAGATGCTATACGAGCTCATGTGCGTTAGTCTTACTCGGGTTTGTCCCACTTCACCGAGGGTTCCGGGGAAGCGCGTAAGGCGGCGTCTTGTGGTTGATAAAACAACATCCTGGTGTCGTCGAGCTTCGAGCATCGCCTCCCCTACCAACTTAAATTTGGCGTTCTCGTTCTAAACAGCCTTCAGCCGCCTGGCATCAGACACTTCGAGGCCGCTACTTGGCTTCCAGTTGTAGGACTTGCCGCTACTGATCCTGTATTGCGGCACACAACGGCCGTCTTTGCCCCGGCTTCCTGCTCCCGCAAGATTCCGATGATCTACTCTTCCGTGAACCGCATCGGCCTCATGTCGATCCGCCGAGGTGACGGACGCTACCCATTTTTGGATGAGGTTGCGGGGCTAGCTACATGTCTGTCGCGCGTGCCCCTCTTATCCGCCAACCCGCGATAAAGGCAGAGATATGCGTTAGCCATCGTATCGAGCGAGAACGCTGTTTCAATGCGCCGACGCCCTTCCATACCGAAATGATTAGCAAGCTCAGCGTTATTGAGGAGTTTGAGCACACGATCGGTCAAAACTCCGGCGTCGTGGCTCGGCACAAGAAATCCCGTCTGTCCATCCAGGACCAATTCAGGAGTGCCCCCATCGTTTGTTGCTACGATTGGCTTACCCAGCGCCATGCATTCGGTTATTGCGTTGGAAATACCCTCCCCGTGTAGACGGCTGTTGGTAACGAGAACTCCCACAGTGAAGAGATTAGCGATACTTTCTACATCTTCCCGCTGCCCCAGAAACTTTATGCGTAGGGAATGTTCCGGTGGCACGCTGTCGCGCACTCGTCGCAACGTTTCACCGGTGCCGACAGCCAGAAAAGTTACATCGTCCCTAAGACGGCAAATGCGGCATGCCATTTCGACAAAGGTTGCGTAATCTTTTCTAGGCGAGAAGTTAGCAAGCATCCCGACAATGTGGGGCGTCGTGATTCCCAGAATGCTGCGAAGCTCTGCTACGTCCGTTAAGTTAAGGACCCTTGCAGGATTGAACCCATTGTAGATCCATAGACCTTTGCGCTCGGGAATATGGTAGGCAGCTAGGCCCGCGCGCGAATTGGCGACGACAATGTCTGAAAATGGGATAGTCAGCTTGCCCATTAAATAGTTTTTATTCCACGGCGTCATGTGAGACGGCGCGTCTCGCACAAAGCCATTGACGAAGGCTGTGCCGTACAGTTTCGCAACCGGAGCTGCATAAACGGAACAAATCGAGCTCCAGGAATGAACGATATCTATTTTCAAATTGGAGACCAGTTCGTACAAACTCTTGAAAAGGCGCAAATCTCTCTTGCCTCTCCGAAAGAGCTGAATAACTTGCGCGTGTTCACGGTCAAGTTCGTAACGAAATCCATCCACCTCGTCCGTAAGCGCGACAAATGACTCTATGTTACGGTGAGGGAAAAGCCCCCTCAATAGTTCCACGAGTTGTTGTTCCTTCCCTGCCCGGCCTAGAGATTCAGTAAGGTGCAAGATACGCATGTCAGAACTTTCCCGCGCAGACTGATTCAGTCCACGTCGCAACGAGGCGTTCAGCGCAAACTTCATGTCTAACCGCGTTCGATGATTCCCATTTTCTCCCAGACGCTGTCTCAAGTCTGGACCCTAAAATGGACCCTGGTTTTGGGACGGCACGAAATCACAATAAGGGCGTCTATACAATTCCCCGACCGGCTGGTCTCGGCTTTTTCTGCAGATCGAGAATGGGTAATCCGAAAGGGTCGAGCCGCGGACCGGTTCAAAAGAATATACTCGTGGGCGTGAGTTTGGATGCCATGCGTTGACGTCCTCTCATTAGGGAGTTCTTTTCAAGCATGTGCGGAATTTCCGGTATTTGGGAGCGTAATGGTTGCAGCCTGCAAGATCTGGAACGGCGCGTATCTGCAATGACGCAAACCCTGAATCACCGCGGGCCAGACGACAGTGGAGTTTGGTTGAGCCAGGAAGCCAGCATTGCCTTCGGACAGCGTCGCCTTGCAATTATCGACTTGTCCGCAATGGGACATCAACCAATGATCTCGGCCAACGGGCAATATACAATTACGTTCAACGGTGAAATATACAATTTCCGAGAACTGAGGACCGAATTGGAGGGTCGCGGAGTTCGGTTTCGTGGACATTCAGATACAGAAGTTATTGTCGAAGGTTTCGCCCAATGGGGTGTCAAATCGACCATCGCTCGCTTGAACGGCATGTTCGCAATCGCAGCGTGGGACGCCGGGGAGCGTCAACTGTTCCTGGCTCGTGATCGAATGGGCGAAAAGCCGCTTTATTGGGCGATTTTCGATGGACTAGTGTTATTCGGATCAGAATTGAAGGCGCTGCGCGCTCATCCCGGTTGGAAGCCAAGTCTCAGTCGTGGAGCGATCGCCGCTTTTCTTCGACATGGTTATGTGCCCGGTCCATTCTCGATCTATGAAGATGTCTACAAGCTGCCGCCCGCCGGGTTTGTCAAAATTGCGAGCGGCGGCGGCCCCGAAGTGGGCGCGTACTGGGATCTCGCCGGTGTTATTTCGCGGGGTCAGCGCAATACGCTTCGAGCCGACGAAGAGGAACTGGTCGATGAACTCGACGCGTTGCTGCATGATGCAGTATCGCGCCGCATGGTTGCGGATGTTCCGCTTGGCGCCTTTCTGTCGGGCGGTTATGACTCATCTACTGTCGTCGCACTGATGCAGAAAGCTTCTCTGAGACCAGTCAGGACGTTTACCATCAGCTTTGAGAACCCGACATTCGACGAATCGAAACACGCTGAGGCCGTCGCTCGGCATCTTGGAACCGAGCATACAACGTTTGTCGTCAGCGGCGCCGAAGCTCTCGACGTGGTGCCGAAGTTGGCCGAGATGTATGACGAGCCATTCGCCGACTCCTCCCAGGTCCCGACCCATATTGTTTCCGCGTTGACGCGGAAGCGCGTCACGGTGGCCCTCTCGGGAGATGGTGGAGACGAATTGTTTTCCGGGTATAACCGGTATCAGTGGACGGAGAGCGTTTGGCGGCCGAGTGCGAAGATGCCGCTTGCGCTCCGCCGCCTCGCGTCTTCAAGCATTCGCGTTGTGCCGCCTAGCGCCTTCGATAGGATAGCGCGCTACGTACCATTCTTTCGGCGCGTGCCGCAGGTTGGCCAAAAGGCCCATCGGTTGGCGCAAATCCTCTCAGTGTCATCGATCGATTCCGTGTACTATCAAGTTGTCTCGGCCCACCAGAACCCAGACAATCTCGTAAAAGGGTCACAAGAGGTGCGGACGGCCTGCTGGGGTCAAAACCTCAAGGTCCTCTTGCCAGATCCGGTGGACCGTATGCGCTACCTGGACATGTGCACGTATTTACCCGATGACATCCTGACTAAAGTTGATCGTGCTTCTATGGCTGTCGCTCTTGAGGTGCGCGTTCCGTTCCTCGACCATCGCCTGGTTGAATGGATCTGGAAGCTGCCGTCATCTCAGAACGCGCGTGCCCTGCGCCCCAAACACTTGCTCCGGCGTGTTCTTGCCCGCTATGTGCCCGATCGTTTGGTCGAGCGCCCGAAAATGGGCTTCGCGGTTCCGCTCGCAGATTGGTTGCGCGGCCCGTTGCGGAATTGGGCCGAAGACCTGATGAACGAAGCTGGCCTGAGCGCCGGTGATATTTTTGACGTCGAGGCCATTCGCTCGCTCTGGGCCGAATTCTTGAGCGGAGATAATGGGCGCTATTTCTTCATCTGGAACATTCTGATGTTTCAGGCTTGGCATCGTCGGTGGAGCGGTGCATCGGTGGCGGACACCGGAACAAGACGCTTGGCATCCCTTTTGAATTGAAGATATGGCCATGACGCCTTCATCACGCATGCTCGACAATTACAAAGAGACTTTTTGACTTAGGCTTTTGGTGGAAAACTGCCGATGCGATCCCTGACAAGGTCAAATGCACATCTTCATATGTCCGGCCTTATCTACTCGAAAGTCGCCGAACTGCTATTCATCGGTCTGCTGCTGGTCTTTATATACCCGTTCTTTTTTGTCATTTCCGGAGTGGATCCGACCATTCCGAATGAGGGGCAATCGCAGACCAAAATAGTTTATCATCTACAGATGGCGTTTCCCTTTTTTTGCCTCGCAATTGCCCTCTTGTATCGGGGTTCAGACGTATGTCTTCCAGCAATCACAATGATTTACCCCATTGTTTGCCTCGCATCGACCATATGGTCTGTTAATCCATACGTCACATTTAGGGAAGCTTCCTTGTTGCTTCTATATATTCTTGCCATTGCCGCCATCTGTCAGATTTTGGATATCGGGGTCTTTTGCAAAATCATAGTCAGAGTATTGGCATTTTTAATACTCGCGAGCGTGGTGATGGCGGTCGCTCTTCCGCAATATGGAACACATCAACTGGATGATGCCCTCGGAGATGCTCGTGCCGGCCTGTGGCGCGGGGTATTCGGGCATAAAAATCAACTGGGCGCCGCGGCGTCTACCAGCGTTTTCATCTTCTTGTTTTTCCGGCGTCTCATAAGCGCGTCCGTTGGTTTTCAGGTGATGTGTATTGTCGCGGCGATTGCGTGCCTGATATTCGCCGAATCGGCTGGCTCATGGGTCGCTCTGTGCATGCTGGTGGTCTATTACTTTCTCTTACGAACAGCTCCCGTTTCCCGAAACCTTCTGCTGCTGATTGTCTTTGGTGTAAGCGCATTGGCGTTTACAGTCTTCTCTTTTTACAGCGCGGACCTCGTAGTTATCGTTGGGCGCGATGCGACCTTCACTGGACGCACCGACATCTGGCGCATCGTGCTTGACGGAATTTGGCAGAAGCCCTTGCTTGGGTTCGGTTACTACGCCGGAACGCGCGATTTCATGAGGCCTCTTCTCGTTGGCCAACTCTTTTCGGCTGCCGTCGATCCCCATAATGGATATTTTGACGTGATGCTTGGAACAGGGACTGTTGGTCTGATACTTTTGTTATGTTGCATTGCGTCAGTCATAGTAACAGGTATTGACCGCATGAAGACGTCTGCCGGACTCGAAAGGGATTTCTTTTGGCTGCTTCTGGCTTTTCCAATCTTGAGCTTGTTGTTTTCATTCTTCGAGACGGAGGGAATATCCGGAGTTCATGACCTGCTCGATGCGCTGACTTTCTTATCTTTAACCGCGATCCCATTGTATTTGCGACTCGATCGCGGCACTCGTCAATCGCCGACGTCTGCCGCACACACGGGATCAGCAGCGCGGCTTTTTAAAAATGAAAGGCGAGATACGGCGCGCTGGAGGTCTCCAACGCTAGGCGGATGAAGTCGGTGCGTCTGAGCGAACTGGCGACCTAGTGGCTCCTCACAGTGATTTTGACGGTTTGATACCGAGCCAGCTTAGGATCGGCAAGTTTTCTGGCGGCACGAAGATTTCGATGCTTCTGGGGATATCGGCTTGACGGCGAATGAGGCCGTTACGTTCGAGCGTGACGATCATCTGACGAACTGAGGGCGGGCTAACACCGAAGTGACGCTGCATGTCGGCTTCGGCGGGTGGCCGTCCGAACATGTGCGAGTAGGTATAGATGAAAGCCAGATAGCCACCGATCATCAGGAGCCGCTATTTACTCCCTTTTAGGTAGGTACGATATCCAAATGGCTGGCTGTATCAGGCGTCGCCCGGTTGGCAATATTTGGCCGAGCCGAAAGCTCGGTGGTCAGGAAGCAAGCCCGGTGTTCCAGCAGAAACAGAAATCGAACTCTGATCACGGAACGGCAAGCTTCCGGTTTCCTACAGCGGTCTTGAAGCCATAGCGCTCGCGGCCTGCTTTCAGGTCCTTTTCGGAGATGTGCCGCCCGCCCCTCCGCCGAGGTCGAGGATCCTTGCATCGAGAGGCAGATCGACCATGTGCGCACAAGGAATTCACCGCGTCTCTTCCATCGCGAGGCGGGACGAATATTCAGCATAATGGGATGATAAAAGCGCAACTCTCATTTTCCTCTCCCGACTAATCCACGAAATGGCCCGAAGACAGTTGAAACAGTATCGCGGTCTTGATCGGTCATGAGCAGAGTGCATGCGGCGGCAGCAAAAAGCGTGAGGAACACAGTCGCTTCAAATACCGTGAATAACAAAGTCCGATCATCAATCGGTCTCAACAAAAGCCGCACTATGCCTGCTGTTATGACTGCCAATGCAATCGCAGTCGCGACAGGCTTTCCGATGATCCGAATGCGAAACATCCTTAGCACGAGGGCGTAGCGGACGAAGTTTATCATCGACATTGTCATGAAGCTTGCCAGCGCGGCACCGAGTTGTCCAAAGAGCGGCACCAGCACCGAGCAGGCAATCACCGAAAGCACAAATCCGCAGGCCAAAAGCATTGTCTCCCGGACGTGCCATCCAGTCATGGAAAGTGCAAACCCGCTGTAACCAAATATGGTCTGCAGGAACATTCTTGCGGCGACGAGCGCAACCACGCGCGCATCGACCGCGAAGGTGGGCCCAAACACGAGATCGATGCGATCTCCCCAAAAAAGGATGACGGCAAAAATGGGCGCCGAAACCAGCGTTATTCGACGAATGTTCTCGGCCAGAAGGTCTTCCATTGCGGCGAGGTCGTTGTTCCAATAGTGTTGCGCGATACGCGGACCCAACGTTTGCCCCAGCGCGTCCCCAAGAAGACCGATAAGTTGCGCAACCATGAGGATGGCCGCATATTGGCCGACATCCGTCGCGCTCCCGAAATGGCCAAGAAAGAGCGAGTCGGCGCTGCGGATCCAAACGAAGAAGATCATCGAAGCGCCCAAGCTCGGCGAATATAAAAGAACCGATCGGATGTCCGCCCAATCCCATTGATCTGGGGTGCCGCTGCCGCCGAGGTCCTTTCGCGCAACCAAGGCCAACACCGCCCAGGAAATGATGTATGACGCGCATGTCGCGACGACGACTGCCCACAACCGAAACCCAAGAACAAACATCAAGCCCATGATTATGAGTCGGACGGTGGGCTGAACCACATAATTTACCAGCATGAAAGGTGCGGGATTCAACGCTCCTCGATAAGCCCCGCCCAACACCGCGATATCGGTCGCAAACGGTAGCGCTATCAGTGTTACGAGAAGGACGTTCGCGAAGTCCGGATAGCGGTAGATCGACTGCTCGACGTAGCTGCTCAACCCGGTTGCCGCTAGCGCGGGGGGGATGATTGCGATGCTGAAGGTGAGGAGCCGGAAGAATGTCAATTGTCGTAGTCGGGACGAAAGCCGTTCCGGTGCGGATCCCAAATGGCGTTGCAGTGCGAGGTCCAGCCCCAGCGGGCTCACAATGCCACAGCTTTCCAGTACGCTACGGGCAACGTTGAACATGCCGTACTGATTTGCTCCAATCACTCGCGCGATCATGATGCCCGCGACGAAGCTTACCACGTTCGCGTAGGTCATCGCCGCTGCGTTAAGCGGCGCTCCCTTCAGGAAGTGATAAGAAGAAGCAAGCCCTTTAGTCCGGCTGGAGCCCATAACTGGAATATCCCTTCAATTTTCGACGTAGGCCAGGAACGATGCGGCCCGAAGCGCCGCTGGATCCGAGCGGCGAGCAAGGAGGACGGTCTCTTCGACGGTGAGGCCGGTAGCGGTTTGACTCGCATTGGCGTCATCCTCATTTCGGAATTGACAGCAAGTTCCGGAAGGTACTTGTCATCGGGCTTCTCTTTGGCCGAGTCCGGATCACACACCGGCAGGCTCTGGTTGCCCGTGCGGGTAAAGGCCTTCGACACATGATCGTGTCTGCACAATGAACTCACCGGCTTCGCGTCGATTGTGTCGACGATAACACGGAATCCAAGTGAACCTGACGGGGTAATCCGAAAGTGTCGACACCTGAAGCGAATTTTACGGGTAGGACGCGTGCGTCTAACCACGCCACCCTGGACCTTCGGCACAGAGTTGCCTTGGTCGCCGCGGCCGAACGCGGCTGCTGCGCCCGAGATCACGATTGGGGGCGAGAATGGCTGATCGGTCGGATCTGCCGGTCACGATCGTTGGGGCAGCGCCCTTCAACCTCTCTGTCGCAGCGCATTTGCGGTCCTGTGGGTATACTGCCTGTGCCGCGCCTGCCACCGTGCTCATCCTGAAGATCGGGCGCTATGCCATTCATCATGGTCAGCTGGCATCATCCGAAGCCTGGGAAGGCTGGGCGTACCCGCATACACGGTTGCAGAGGATCATCTGGACCCCTACGGGGATTTCCAGATACCTGACAGGGAGCTTTGTCTGGAACGCGGGCGACCTGCCAAAGCAGAAGATGCTTGATGCGTTGGGCGAGGATCGGCAGAGAGCACTGTTGCTCTATACCGGCCAGCGACGTGGCGACGTAGTCGGCATGGGACGCCAACACGTCAGGCGGCATATCGGCGAGGACGGCATCGCGCGAGAGATGATCAGCGTCCGGCAGGAAAAAAACGGAGCGGCGCTCGATATCCCGCTGCACCCTGATCTGGCCGCGATCATCGCGGCGACGCCGTCGGAGCACCTCACCTACCTGACGACCCAGTTCGGCAAACCGTTCACCTCGGCGGGCTTCGGTAACTTTTTTTCGGGAGCAATGTAACGCGGCTGGGCTGTCTCATTGCAGCGCGCATGGGCTTCGGAAGGCGGCAGCGCGGCGGTTGGCGGAAGCTGGATGCACGGCGCACGAGATCGCGGCCATCTACACGCGAAAACGAAACAGGTACCCGTAATTGTCACGAAGTTCGGATAGATATCGCCGAACCGCCACCCCAAGTCGGTATGAGACCGATTCTGAATCCGGGAAAGCATCCGGCTGTTCGTGATAAACGCAGCGTACATCCGCCGTCCTGCCGGGCGGGATATCGACGATCACTCGAAGACATCCATCCATGTATTCGTACGCGACGACGTCTTGGTTGACTGTAACATCTTTCAAGGAAACGACCTGTGGTTCTTGCTTCACGACCCGGATCCGTCGCGTCACCGCCTCCATGTTTTCGATGCGGAGTTGTTCAGCAAACATCTTTACTATGATTGTTCCGTCGTCGCGTCGAATGCTGTAGCTGCGGCAAACGGCGTCACCGAGAGTCCGCCAACAGAGTTTCCACCGCAAGGATGCAAGCTGTCGGAGGAACTCCGTTAGTTCGCTACCGTGGTCCCGGAAAAGGTCGTGATGCCCGGCAACGAAGCACGGCTTGCCCAGGATTCCGTCAAATGCGAAGTTTTCAATGCCGTGGTCAATGTACCGCCGGGTATAAATCGAGAATCCCCCATACCGGACGATGGCGACACTCCACAGGTCTGCAAGCGTCGTTTCGTTAGCCGCTTTATCGGCTGGTGCGACTTCCGTGTTCACTGCCGCGACGAAGCCATTTCGCTTGAGAGCCGACATTGCCTCCGGCGAGAATGCCCCTTGCGGGAAAACCATCACGTTTTCATGATCAAGCGCGGTCTTGTTGAGAAGGGACTGCATCCGACGCCTGGCGGTCTTCAGCTTTCTGTCGAGTAGGTCGGCTGAACGGGCTGCAAATTCACCACGGGTGTGATCGCAGCCGTGCACGCAGACGGACAGTTTTCCGCTATTTTGCTGAAAGGCGGCAACGGTGTCGCGATTTGTTCGTTGCCAGTTCCATGGAATGAAGGCGATGGTCGTCGCGAACGTCTGCTTGTTGGCCAACTGCAGTAGTTCGCCAAAATCGAGAAAGCCGTACCGTGGCCTCAGGGGTGGATCGTCGATGATCAGGCACGCGTTTGTTTCGGAGGCGGTCCAGCAGACGCCGCGGAACGACCACTTCAGATACATCACGACTGGCACCGCACCGGCGAAACGCTTCTTCACATCAAAATGGGTCGCAGCGCGTTCGCGAATGTCCACCATCGCCAGTGACGCATCGGCAAAAAAGCGCACGCCCGAATAAGAAAATCCGGCGAACAGGTATCCCTCGGGCGCCGCGACGATGCTCTGCAATTCGCCACCATGCCGGATGACAAGCACCGCATCCGCGGCGCCGGGCTCCAGTTGTATCCGCAGGGCCGACATTGGGCCGCACATGTCTGGAAAAGCATCAGTGACGGACACGGTTATTGGCCACGCGTCGATGCCGCGGATGTCCGCCTCCGGGTCTCCAATGATCTGGCGCAGCAGAGCCCTGCAGGGATCCGCAGCTTGAAATCCATAGACGAACACGGTAGCGGCTGCCGCCAACCAAGCCGGAAGCGTTCCGGCCTTGCAGGGCTGCAGGGTTTCGGCGAGACAGGACGCAGAAGTCAGGATGGAGAACTGCGGATGACTTGCCGTCAGCGAGGCTACATTGCCCCCGTTCGCTTCGCTGACTGTCAGCGCCGTCCATGGAATTCCGAAACAATCGAGGATTTCCGCCAGGTTGCAATCGTCGGGCGATGGAGTGTCGCTGCGGAGCAGGAGCGCGATCGAAGAGCCTGTGTCCATGGCGTCGGCGTTCCATCCTGGCTTGTCGCATCATCCTTCGGCAAGGCCATCGGGCATCCTGCGGATCGTCCGCGACCTCGAGATTGTGTTCCTCTTTGGGGAGTCCTATACGAAAGGTCGCCAGGTTTCCACTGAAGGACGTAGGCGCAATGGGTCTGTCGGACAACATATCTGAGGTAGGCGGTGCGGCCGGCGCGGTCCTTATCATCGTCGAAAACCTGCCGGTGCCGGTCGATCGCCGGGTCTGGCAGGAGGCCACAGCGCTGCACCAGGCTGGTTACACCGTTTCGGTCATTTGTCCGAAAGGGAAGGGATATGACAAGGCATACGAGCAAATGGACGGTGTGCATATCTACCGCCATCCACGGGGTGTGGAAGGCTCGGGCGCCGTGACTTATCTTCTCGAATATGCTGTCGCCTTTTTTTGGGAATTCGTTCTCTCGTTGAAGGTGGCGCATCGGCATGGATTCGATATTCTTCATGGGTGCAATCCGCCGGACTTGATCTTTTTGATCGCGATTTTTTACAAGTTCTTCTTTGGCAAGAAATTTCTGTTTGACCGGCATGATCCCGCGCCCGAACTCTATGCGGTCAAGTTCGGCCGCCAGGATTTCTTTTATCGTCTCCTGTTCCTGCTTGAACGCTGGACGTTTCGATCGGCCGACGGGAGCCTCGCGACAAACCCTACCCTGAAGCAGCAGGCCATGGAGCGAGGCGGGATCCCGCCAGAAGGGGTCTGGGTCGTCAGAAGCGTCCCCGATCTCGGGCGCTTCAGGCAGGTCAAGCCCGATCTATCGGTCAGGCGGGCCTTTCGATATCTCGTCGGCTATGTGGGAATGATTGCCGAGCAGGACGGCGTGGACCTGCTGGTCGGGGCGATGGAACACATCGTCAAGCGCCTGCATCGAACGGATATCGCCTGCCTGATCATCGGCGACGGGCCGGAAGCAGGGCGGCTCAGGACGTTCACAGCCGAACTCGGGATCGCCGACAATGTCGAATTTGCCGGTTACATTTCGGGCGATGCGCTTCCCGCCAAGCTGGCGGCTTGCGATATCGCCGTCGTTCCGGACCTGCCCAATGCCGCCACCGTGACGATGTCGATGATCAAGGTCTTTGAATACATGGCAATCGGGCTGCCGTTCGTCCTGTTCGACTTGGCACAGGCGAGGCGTGATGCGGGCGACGCCGCCCTGGTGGTGGCGGAGCCGACGCCGCAGGCGCTCGGCGAAGGAATCGTGGCGCTGCTTGAGGACGAGGCCGCGCGCGAGCGTATGCGGAGCTACGGCAGGGAGCGTGCCCGCGGCGAATTTCAGTGGGAGGTCGAAAAGCGTTCCCTCCTCGCCGCCTATGCGAGCCTGGCGCCGAGGCACGCACGATAATGCGGCTCGATCCGCGCGTGCGCATGCGAGGAAAGCAGGAACACCAGCCGATACCGATGCTCCCTGAGAGCGGAAGCGAATCACCGTCCGTGCGCTGGAGCGGGTGAACTGCCGTGACCAATCGCGAGGTCGCCGAGAGTGTACCGGCGGGAAGAAAGCCTTTCATTGAAATTGCGGCTTCGAAGATTCGGCTGCCGATCCGGACCAGAAGCCGTCGATCGAAATACATCGGCCATTCGCCTTGTTCGTCCAACTGAACGTGAGGTCAAAGCTCGCGCCGCGGCCTACCGACTTTGGAAACCGCGCGCGAGTGAGCACGAAGCGGTAGCCGAGCCTCGTGATCATGTGCTGTAGGTACATTACCGCGGGGACCGCGTCGTTCTTGTTGTTGGACTGGGAGGCATGGTTGTCGATGGCCCACTGCAGGGCTGTTGCCAGGGGTAATTCGACGAGACCCAGAACGACGTTGTTTCACATGTTTCCAGAATGATCGGTGCCTCCTTCCATGCATTCGGTGCATCTGCGATAATCCGGGGATATAGGTCCGCATTGAACCCTCAGCGCCGCTTTCCAGATGTGTCAAAGCCACACTGTCCTTTTGGCTTGCGAATTGCGCAATTGGCCAGCCCGCCAGATTTTCCCGCCACTGGGGTGACAAGGCTTTCGTCCGCGTGATTTTTGACCAGCCAATTAATCACTTTGGCTATGACCAAGCTGCGAGAGCGAAGCGCGGGTGTACCCCAAAAGAGCAAGATCATAATCCGTGTTCTTCAGCAGCGCGCGCGCCCAATCGGTTATCTTGAATGAACGCACACTGAGAGCCTTCAAACAAGGAGCCAACATGGCGAATAACGCGGAAATTCGGACCGCGAACGGCGTCCCGTCGCTCGCCGTCATCGGTTGCGGCTACTGGGGTGCGAAACACATCCGTGTCACCTGCGATATACGCGACGCAAGGATGTCGATGGCCGCTGATCTGCGACCTGACAGATTGGAATATGTCCATTCACAATATCCTTCTGTCGCTGTTTCGCGTGATATCGGCGCGGTGCTGAATAACCCTTCTATAGACGGGGTCATTGTCGCCACCCCTGTGGAGACGCACTTTGAATTGGCGCGGGCGGCGCTCCAGGCCGGAAAGCACACGCTCGTCGAGAAGCCGTTGGCCATGACGAGCGCGCAATGCCGCGAGTTGAATGCGATCGCCGAAGAGCGCAAGCGCGTGCTGATGGTAGGGCACACGTTCGAGTATCACCCGGCGGTGGGTGCCATGCGCCAGATGATTCAGAGCGGCTCTCTCGGCGAGCTTTACTACATTGATTCGCGGCGCCTGAATCTCGGTCTCTACCGGCAGGACGCCAATGTCCTTTGGGACTTGGCGCCGCACGACCTCTCGATCATCTTCTTCCTGCTGAAGGAGGTGCCGCAAACCATCGGCGCCTGGGGTTGCGCGCACGTTCTGCCCAACGTTGAGGACGTTGTTTACGCCAGGTTGGGCTTCAAGAACGGCCCGACCGCTCACGTGCATGTTTCCTGGTTGGACCCGGTCAAGGTGCGCCAGATCACGATCGTCGGAAGCGAGGCGATGCTGGTGTTCGACGACGTGCAGTCGTCCGAGAAAGTGCGCGTTTACCAGAAGCGCTTCAGGCCGCGGATCAACGGCGACTCCTACGCCGACTTCCAGTCGGCCTATCATCATGGCGACGTTCATATCCCCGCGATATCCAACAGCGAACCGCTGAAACTCGAGGTACTCGATTTCGTCAATGCGATCATGACCGGGGAACGGCCGCGCGCGGACGGAGTGCATGGGCTACGCGTTGTCGAAGCGCTCGAGGCGGCATCGGCGTGTCTACGGCTGAAGCACAAACACCGTAGCAACGGTAAGGATCAACCGACGTTTCGGCGGCGGAACATGCCGGCGGGAGGTCCCGAAATTGCTGTCGCATGAAGCCACGCGAGCGAAGGCGATCTCGCGGGAATTCGGCAAACGGGCGCTCGACGTCGCGATCAGCGTTCTTGCGATCGTGGTGCTGGCCCCCGTCTTCATGGTGGTGTGGATAGCAATCCATCTCGACAGTCCCGGACCCGCGGTCTTTCGCCAGCGTCGGATCGGGCGAGACGAGAAGCCGTTCAACTGCTTCAAATTCCGGACGCTCCGCCACAACGCCGACGAAAACGTCCATCGCGAGGCCATCCGGCGGGCTTGGGCGAAGGAACCCCTCTCGAACGATCCCGATGCCCCATACAAGCTGACAGACGATCCTCGCGTGACGCGCGTGGGGGGGTGGCTGCGGAGAACCAGCCTCGACGAGCTGCCTCAACTCCTCAACGTATTGCGGGGCGAAATGAGCATTGTCGGTCCGCGGCCGGCGATTCCTTATGAACTCGAACACTTCCTGGACTGGCACCATAAACGTCACATTGTGAAGCCCGGAATTACCGGAATTTGCCAGGTGCGCGGCCGGGGTCGTGTCTGCCCCGAGGTGATGCTCGAGATGGATGTCGAGTATGCAATGAACTGGACCTTATGGACCGACCTGAAGTTGATTGCCCTGACGTTTCCCGCGGTGCTGCGGGGGCGCGGTGCCCGATGACGTTCTCAAGAAACAGAGACGGATTCTCGTGAGGTTCGAAAATGCACATTCCGTTTGTCGATCTCAAAGCGCAATATGAGACGCTAAAAGACGAGGTGGCCGAAGCAATTCGGGGCGTTCTCAACTCCGCGCAGTTCATCGGCGGCGAGGCGGTTGCCTCGTTCGAAAGAGATTTCGCCGCGTATTGCCAGGTGCGCCATGCGCGCGGTGTGGCGAGCGGCACGGACGCGCTTCATCTGGCGCTGCGGGCCCTGGGTATTGGTCATGGCGACGAGGTGATTACAACCGCCCATACCTTCATCGCCACCGCGGCCGCCATCGTGGCGACGGGTGCGCGGCCCGTGTTCGTCGATATCGATCCGGACACCTACACGATCGATCCCAGGATGATCGAGCGCGCCCTAACGGGTCGTACAAGAGCGATCATCGCAGTCCACCTCTTCGGGCAGCCGGCTGACATGGGTCCAATCAAGGACATCGCACGGCGGCGCGGCCTCTATGTACTAGAAGACGCGGCCCAGGCCCACGGGGCGGAATATCAGGGGGTCCGAACCGGGGCGCTCGGCGATGTCGCATGTTTCTCGTTTTATCCGGCGAAGAACCTCGGGGCCTATGGCGACGGCGGAGCGGTCACCACCAACAGTGCCGCGATCGCCGAGCGGATCGAACGGCTGCGTGACCACGGTCGAACCACCCACTACAGCCACGCCGAGATCGGGTTCAACAGCCGGCTCGACGCTCTCCAGGCGGCAGTCCTGCAGATCAAGCTCCGGCGTCTGGATGAATGGAACACCAATCGGCGGCGCGCTGCGGAATGGTACGCCGCGGAGTTGGCGCAGTCGGGGATCAAGACGCCGTTCGTTCGAAAGGGGTCGACGCACGTCTACCATTTGTATGTGATCACCACGAACGAGCGTGACGCAATGCGGATCATGCTCGACGAGGCCGGCGTGGCGACCGGGATCCACTATCCGTTGCCGCTCCACCTACAGCCTGCTCTCGCCCATCTCGGCTACAGGCAGGGCGACTTGCCGTGCTGCGAATCGATGGCCGCGCGATCATTGTCCCTGCCCATGTTCCCCGAGCTCGCACGCGACCAGGTGCGCCGTATCGCCGCGATTGCGGGCGCTGCGGCCGAGCGGGACGGTCATAAGAAATTGTGGCGGAAGTCAACGTATGCGCCCGCCGCGCTGCGCGCCGATGGCGGGAAGGAGTGGCGATGAATCGAATCAGCCCATGGGCGGTGGTCGAGACCGAGGCGATCGGTGCGGCCGTGACGATCGCCGAGTTCGCCGTGGTGCGGCCCGATGTTGCGATTGGCAACCGGGTGGTCATTCACCCGCATGTCGTGATTGAGAGCGGCGCAAGAATCGGGGACAACGTCGAAATCTTTCCGGGAGCCTGTATCGGCAAGGCGCCCAAGGGGGCCGGCGCGTTGTCGCGCGCGCCGCGTTTCGAGGCGTGGGTCGATATCGGCGCCGACTGTTCTATCGGACCGCACGCGGTAATTTTCTACGACGTCTCGGTCGGCGCGGGGACCCTGATCGGTGACGGCGCCTCGATCCGTGAACAATCGCGGATCGGCTCGAAGACCGTCATCGGACGTTACGTCACGCTCAATTACAACACGCGAATCGGCGATCGCGTCCGGGTACAGGATCACACCTGGCTGGCGGGCAATATGACGATCGAAGACGACGTGTTCATTTCGGGCTGCGTCGGCACTTCGAACGACAATGCGATCGGCCGCAACGGCTACGACGGTTCGCCCATGCTCGGGCCCAATATCGCGCGCGGCGCGGCGATCGGCCTGGGAGCCAACCTACTGCCAGGCGTCAGAATCGGCGTTGGCGCCGTCGTCGGCGCCGGCGCGGTGGTGACGAAGGACGTGCCCGACGGTGCGCTCGTAATGGGCGTCCCGGCGAGGATCCGACAACGGCTCAAAGAGGCTAGCGGCGCAGACCAGTGACTCGATGGCAGTTCGTGCCAAGCGTCGAGGGAACACTAATCGTGAGAATCCTCTGTGTCACCAACATGTATCCGAGTCCGCAGAGACCGGGCTCCGGAGCCTTCGTGTGCCAGCAGGTAGAGCAGCTGCGCCGGTTCGGCCACACGGTCGACGTCATCGATATTCTCGGATCCCAGTCCAAGATGAATTATCTGAGGTGCACTCTTGATGTAATGCGAATGACGAGCGCAGTGCCATACGACGTCGTCCATGCGCATTACGGTTATTCGGCATATCCTGCAATGTTTCGTTCGCAGGCGCCACTCGTCATCACGCTGCACGGGACCGACGTGCTCGGAAAAAATATCTTTGAAAGGCTGTGCACGCGGGCTGTGTCGCATTTCGCGGATGCCGTCATAGTCGTTTCGGAGGGGATGCGGAGACGGATTCCGGGAGTCGTAATTCCCTGCGGGGTCGACCTCGGCGTATTCAAGCCGTACGATCGCGACAAAGCACGAGCGCGGCTGGGGTGGCCGAAAGACAGGCATATCGTTCTGTTTCCATTTGATCCGGCGCGCCCTGAGAAGAGATACGATCTGGCAAGAGCGTCGGTCGAGCGACTCGTGCAGGAGGGCGTCGACGCGGAGTTGATGACGGTTGTCAATGTGCCGAACGGCGAAATGCCGTGGTGCTACGGCGCGGCCGACGCCCTGCTTCTCTGCTCGGATTATGAAGGGTCGCCGACCTCTATCAAGGAAGCTCTCGCGTGCAATCGTCCGGTGGTGGCGACGGAGGTCGGCGACGTTGGCGAGCTGTTAAGCGGCATCGCGGGAACGCGGATCTGTCCGCCGGACGCCGGCACGATTGCCCGCAACCTTCGAGAGGTTTTTGACTGGTCGCGGGGCAGCGAGTTCCGGGGGCGGGCGGCAATGGCGAGGTACGACCAGGCGCTCACCGTGGAAAAGATCGTCGGGGTATATGCCGACGTTCTCTCCAACTTCAGGGCAAGGGCGGCGGGCAGGCGTTTGCTGCGGAGCGGATGACGACAATGCGGCGGCTTGAGAATACGGCGATGCGGAAACTGGCGTTTCTGGCATTGCGGTTGACGTTGCTTCCGTTCGTTCTTCGAGAGGTATTCCAGCGCAACAAAGTCACGATTCTCGTCTATCACGCTCCAACGCCGCAGGTCTTCGATGCGCAGATCGGCGTTCTCAGGCGCCTCTACAACATTGTCCCTTTATCGGCCTATGTCGACGCAAGGCGGACGAGAGATTTCAGCAAGCTGCCGCCGAAGGCATTGGTCGTTACCCTTGATGATGGACATCGCAGCAACTTCGCCTTGAAGGACGTTCTCGAGCGCCACAACATTCCGATTACGATCTTTCTCTGCAGCGGTCTCATCGGCACGCAGCGAAGATTCTGGTTTTTGCACGAGAGGGCGTCGGCGATCGTTCAACGGCTCAAGACTGTGCCTGACGACGAACGCCTCGCGGCCCTGCGTCGGACCGGCTTCGAGGAGGCGAAAGAGTTCGACGACCGGCAGGTACTTTCCGTGGGCGAGATCAGACACCTGAATGGCAGGGTGGATTTCCAATCGCATACCGTTTTCCACCCGATCCTGCCACGCTGCTCAGCAGAGAAGGCGGAGGCCGAGGTGGCAGGATCGAGATCGGATCTTGAGACCACGCTCGGACACGAAGTGTATGCGCTGGCCTTTCCGAACGGCGCCTATTCCGAACGCGAAATACGGCTGGCGGAGAGGGCGGGTTATAGCTGCGCCTTGACCCTCGATCGCGGCTTCAATACCAAAACGACTCCGCTCTTCACATTGCGCAGGATCTGCATCCCGGACGATGCGGACCAGCACGAACTGCTCGTTAAGGCGAGTGGTCTGTGGGGAGAAATTAAAGCTGTCCTCGATGCGTCAAGGAGAAGGGTGCATGACGCGGAGGCACATCCCTGACGTGACGGTGCGCCTCATGGTTCTCAACCTTCGGCAGGAGCGAACCGCCGGCGTCGAGCGCGCGACCTAGAATTGAGTGAAGCTGATGAGCGGAGCCTCGAAGAGCATTGCAGCGCGGACGAACGCCGTGGTCGTGGGAGGCAGCCTCGGCATAATTCGGAGTCTGGCTCCGCAAGGCGCACGGCTTCGTTCGAGCAGATAAATGGGGTTCGTTTCGCAAAAAACGTCGCCGCCAGTTCTCATTTTCGAAGGCGCACACTTGGTCCGCCACCGTTCTCATCGATGAACTGAATACCTCCTTTCTCAAGGGCGGCGCGTATCTTTTGCACGGTTGCCTCTCGCCCTCCTAATTCGCCATCGACCGACTCCAGGCGAGCGATCGTGGGCTCTGAGACGCCGGATTCCGACGCAAGGGCCGCCCTCCTGCGGCTGTGGCGCGAGAAGCGTGGCGAGATCGAGCCGGAGGATTTGTCCGGAGAGCTCCTGGTCCAGCTCGGCACCGTGACCGAGCACCTGAACCGGCACTGGTACGAAAGGAACACCGGGCAAGTGGTGACCGACGTACAGCGGAGTTTATTTCATGCTGTGCACCGCTGGATGGCGGCAACGATTGATGGAAAGATCGAAGCGACCGGGGCCGTGTTTGAGGCCAAGTTCATGCTGCCGTGGAATTTCTCCGAAGAGGGGGCTGCGAAGCACATGGCGCAGCTGCAGCACAATATGTGGGTGGCGGCGTCAAGGACCGCGATCCTCTCCATCATCACCGGCGGCGGCAACTAGGTGGAAATGACCATTTTCGCCGACCCGCTCTACTAGCACCTGCTGCTCACCGCGGAACGGAAATTCTGGCGCTGCGTCCAGAGCGGCGAGCCCCCTCGCCTCTTCGGCATTGAGCCGGCGCGGGCCAGGGTTGAGGCCGTCAGAACCGTCGACATGAGCGGCTCGAAGCGTGGGCAGACTTTGCCAACCTCTACCAGCTGACCCGCGCTGCCGCGCTTGACCATGATCGGGCCAAGGCGGAGCTGAAGGCCCTCGTGCCGGAGGATGCAAAGGAGGCCTCAGGACACGGGCGTGCGGGCTAAGCGTTCAAGGTCTGGCGCGATTAGCTTTGAACTTGTGGGAACGGAGAGCTGCTTGGAGCGAGAACACAAGATCATTTACGACGGCGAGCACATACGTTGGTATAATCAATGAAAACCTTATGTTGCTTCCCCCAAGGCAGCGTCGGTGAAATCAGCAGCAGTTGCAGCCACCTGCCTGTCGCTGCCATAGGTGGGCCGCATTTGCGGTTCCGGATTTTCGCCATACTCGCTTATTTTTTTCGCCACACTCGCTCATTAACCAACCGACCGTCAGCAGTTGGGGGGCACCCTCAAATCCCGCTGCTATGAAATGCGTTCGCAATGCCAAACGCTTGCGAGCACGCGGTATGTCGCGCGCCTTCGCGGTGCGCGACAGTGGAATACCCTCGTCAACTCAACGTCAAAGAGAACAACTCTGTAACTCGATGGAGATATCAAATGGATACGACCGGCACAATCACGAGCTTTACGTCTACGCCGAACACTATCTTTGATATCGGTGGCGATTCCTACAGGGTGGAGACGGCGGGCCAGAGCTACAGCTTGACCAATCCTGACGCCCAAACTCTGCGCTTCGAAATTCGACCGGGTGATCAATGGACATACGATGCTGGACATGCTGTTGATCGCGCGGATATTGACGGTTCCGCAAACAGAAATGCAGTCATTCCGGCCGGTACGCCTATCAACCTAAACTATCAGTTTATGTTGGAGCCAAACGGGCCGAATGGGTCGTTTACAAACACGGCGCCATGGTTTGTTACTGGACAAATGCATAGTGCTGACTGGGTTACTGGTGTAGTTACCTCGCCTCCATTCGCGATCCAGCTTGATGGCGACCACCTGCAGGTTGTCGCTCGCTACGTCTCGCCCGGTGGGGACCCCAGCAACTCGTCCAGCGATCTTCATATGATGACGCTGTGGACCGATCCCAATCCCATTACAACTGGCCAGTATTATAACATCAGCATCCAGTCCAATGTATCCAACACCGGCGGCGGGTATTTGCACGTCTCGATCAACGGCAACCAGATTGTGAACTATAACGGTCCCTTAGGCTTTGGGGAACCCACCTATTGGGAGCAAGGACTCTATCGGTCGTCGACATCCGAGACTGTTGCCGCCGATTATCGAAATTTGACGATAACAACCGGGGCGGCCGCGGCCGATCCTGTCTTGCCGGCGGTGACGCAGGCCACGGCTTCCCCGGGGACCGGCACCGAGCACGTCGGAGACACGGTCACGCTGACACTCGGCTTCAACGAGGCCGTGACGGTGACAGGCACGCCGACGCTGTCGCTCAACGATGGCGCTACCGCCACCTATGTGGGCGGCTCCGGGACGAGCGCCCTCACCTTCAAAACGACGGTCGCGTCGACCGACACCAATACGTCGGCGCTCGCCATCACCGGGGTCAATCTTCCGAGCGGCGCCAGCATCAAGGATGCGTCCGGCCTCGCGGCGAACCTCACGGGCGCGGTGAAGACGTTCTCCGGTCTCCAGATCGATCCTGTCTTGCCGGCGGTGACGCAGGACACAGCCTCTCCGGCAACCGGCACCGAGCACGTGGGAGACACGGTCACGCTGACACTCGGCTTCAACGAGGCCGTGACGGTGGCGGGCACGCCGACGCTGTCGCTCAATGACGGCGCGACCGCCGCCTATGTGGGCGGCTCCGGGACCAGCGCGCTCACCTTCAAGACAACCGTCGCGTCGACCAACACGAACACCTCGGCGCTCGCCGTCACCGGGGTCAATCTCCCGAGCGGTGCGAGCATCAAGGATTCCTCCGGTGTTGCGGCGAACCTCGCAGGCGCGGTGACGACCTTCTCCGGCCTCCAGGTCGCGACGTCATCGACAACGCCGTCGACACCGTCCGTGACCAAGCCGGTCCTCACTGTCGCGGATCCAACGCTCACGGTCACCGGCCGAGGCGGTACGGTCGACTTGGGGGCCGAGGTGACAACGACCGACTCCAACGATCTGGTGACCGTAAACATCGCCGGCCTGCCGAAGTACGAGACGATCACTGACAGGCTCGATGGTCAGACGTTCCAGGGAAAGAGCATCACCCTGACGGAGGCGCAGGTCGACAGCGGACTGACGCTGCAATCGAATTACAAAGGCGCCGCTCATCCGGTCGCAACACTCACGCTGACCGCAAACGCGAAGGACCCGGCCACTGGCGCCGTCACCACAGCCTCGCCGCAGACCATCGCCGTGACGGATCCTCGACCTGCGACCACCATGACCGCAACGTCGCCGCAGACGACCACCGTGACGGATCATCCGCTTGCGTCCGCCGCGAGCACGGAGTTCCTGGCAAACCAGGGCTTTGCGCAGCAGCAGCACGTGAACTCGGTCACCAGCACCGCGGCGGCCACGGCGCAGCAGCCGATCACTGTGACGGATCATCTGCCTGCGACCGCGGCGAGCACAGGGTTCCTGGCAAACCAGGGCTTTGCGCTGCTGCAGCAGCATTTGGATTCGGTCACCAACACTCTGGCGACCACCGCGCCGCAGGCGATCACTTTCGCGGATCATCTGCCTGCGACCGGCACAACCACGGCGTCCCTGGCAAGCCAGAGCTTCGCGCTGCTGAACCAGTATTTGGCCGGCAACTCCGGCCGGGTCGATCCCGGTCAGGTCGTGGCGGCCGTGTCGCAAGCGGCTGGTTGGGGTCAGGAAGCTTTCCTGGCCAGACCGCAACATTGATCCGCTTCCGCACCCAGGTGCATCAGCGCCAGGGTGCGGCACCACCAAGTTTGTGAATGCAGAGAAGGAACACCGGACGCGGTCGGTGGCCGCGAAGGGTTGAGCTAAAAAATGGCGATCCAGAATGGGAATGCCCACGCCGCAGATCTAGGGCTTCGAACGCTAGCTCTGTTCCTGCGCCTTCATGGCGTGAACGCCGAGCCCGACCAGCTCCGCGATCGCTGCGGAAGCCAAGCAATCGGCATCCGCGCGATGCTTCGCTGCGCCCGCGAGCTCGGGGTGAAGGTCCGTTCGCGCACGACACATTGGAAGCGACTTGCGAGCATACAGCTTCCCGGAATTGCATCGCTTAGTGATGGCGGATTTCTGCTTCTCGGAACGGTCGACGACCAGGCGGCGCTTGTGCTGCATCCAACCGCGGCGCATCCGAAGCTGATCACGCGCGCGGAATTCGAAGCGATCTGGGACGGCCGTTTGATCTTGGCCGGATCACAGAGCCTCGCGCATCGGGTTCTTCATGCACTTGCCGGCATGAGCGCCCGCGGACGTGACCTGACGCGGCGTGCCGGCGATGTCGTGGCGCGTGTCCGCGATCCGTTGATGCGAGCCCGCGATACCTTGATGCGTGCGGGTTTCACCGATCGACGCGATATTGCCGCCCAGCCGGCGAGCACCGAATCTGATAGCGCTGATGAATCCGGGCTCGTGGCTCTGGCGATATTGCTTCGTTTCCATGGCATCGCGGCCGATCCGGGCCAAATCCGGCATCGGGTGGGCGCGGCGCGAGTGGATGTTACCGAAATCCTGCGCTGCGCCAAGGATTTCGGGCTCAAGGCACGGGTACAAAGGACGAGCTGGAATCGGCTTGCGGTTACCCCGCTGCCGGGGATCGCCATGCTGCGCGACGGCGGATTCCTGATCCTCGGCAAAATTGTCGACGACAAACTCCTCGTTCAGCGCCCGTTGTCCCCCCGACCGGAACTAATGACGCAGGCCGAACTAGAGGCCATCTGGGACGGCGACATCATCCTGATGGCCCGGCGCGCGCCCCTGACCGATCTCTCGCGGCGATTCGACATCGGCTGGTTTGTCGGCGCGGTCCACAAGTATCGCCGTCTTCTCGGCGAAGTGCTGGTCGCGTCGTTCTTCCTTCAGGTCTTCGCCGTCATTTCACCGCTGTTCTTCCAGGTGGTCATCGACAAGGTGCTCGTGCATCGAAGCATGAGCACGCTCGACGTTCTGGTCACGGGCCTTGTCGCGCTGACCGTCTTCGAGGCTATTCTCGGCACGCTGCGCGTCTATCTGTTCGCGCATACGACGAACCGCATCGACGTCGAGCTCGGCGCCCGGCTGTTCCGTCACTTGATGGCGCTGCCGATCGCATATTTCCAGACCCGCCGTGTTGGCGATTCGGTCGCACGCGTCCGCGAGCTCGAGAATATTCGCCAGTTCCTGACGAGCTCGGCGCTCACGCTCGTGATCGATCTTCTGTTCACCGTCGTCTTCCTTGCGGTGATGTTCTATTACTCGACGACGTTGACGCTGATCGTCCTGGCGTCCTTCCCGTTCTACATCGGCATCTCCGCGGGTGCTGCGCCGCTGTTTCGCCGGCGCCTCGACGAGAAGTTCAATCGCGGCTCCGAGAATCAGGCCTTCCTGGTCGAGAGCGTCACGGGCGTCGAGACGCTGAAGGCCATGGCGGTCGAGCCGGAGATGCAACGCCGGTGGGAGGAGCAGCTTGCCGGCTATGTGGCCGCGAGCTTCCGCGTGCTCAGCCTGAACAATACGGCGAGCCAGGCGGTCCAGATGATCAACAAGCTGGTCGTCGCCGCAACCCTTTACTTCGGCGCCAGGCTCGTGATCGGCGGCGACCTCACTGTCGGTGAGCTCGTCGCGTTCAACATGCTGGCCGCGCGCGTGAGCATGCCGGTGCTGCGGCTCGCGCAGATCTGGCAGGATTTCCATCAGGCCCGTCTGTCGATCGATCGTCTCGGCGACATCCTCAACACCATTCCCGAACCAAGCTTCAATCCTGGCCGCGCAGCCCTGCCGGCGATCCGCGGGCAAGTCACATTCGAGCATGCGACTTTCCGCTACCGCATCGACGGCCCCGAGGTGCTGCACGACGTGTCGTTCAGCGTCGATCCCGGTCAGGTCGTCGGCATCGTGGGCTCCTCTGGCTCGGGCAAGAGCACCATCGCCAAACTGATCCAGCGTCTCTATGTGCCGGAGAGCGGACGCGTGCTGGTCGACGGCGTCGATCTGGCGATGGTGGATCTAGCATGGCTGCGACGCCAGATCGGCGTCGTCCTGCAGGAGAACGTGCTCTTCAACCGCTCCATTCGCGAGAACATCGCGCTCGCCGATCCAGCCATGCCCATGGAGCGGGTCATCGAGGCGGCATTGCTTGCCGGCGCTCACGACTTCATCCTGGAGCTGCCTGAGGGCTATGACACCATCGTGGGTGAACGCGGCAGCAGTCTTTCCGGCGGGCAGCGCCAGCGTGTCGCGATCGCTCGCGCGCTCATTACCGATCCGCGCATCCTCATCCTCGACGAGGCGACCAGCGCCCTGGATTACGAAAGCGAGCGCGCCATCCAGCAGAACATGAAACGAATTTCCGCCGGCCGGACCGTCTTCGTCATCGCCCACCGTCTCTCGACGGTCCGCCAAGCCGATCGCATCATCACCATCGAGCGAGGCCGCATTGTCGAGGACGGCACGCATGACGAGCTGATCCGCTCGAACGGCCGCTATGCGAAGCTCCACTTCCTCCAAGCAGGTATCCATGGCGTCCGCTAGCACGAAGATCGTCCCGTTTCCGAAACCGCCGGCTCGCCGCCGCGAGCACGAGATTGCGTTCCTGCCGGCGGCGCTCGAAATTACCGAATCGCCGCCGTCGCCGATCGGGCGCGCGATCGCGGCGAGTATCATTGCGGTCTTCTGCGTGGCGCTGGTGTGGGCGTCATTCGGCAGCGTCGATATCGTCGCAACCGCGACGGGCAAGATCGTGCCGGGCGGGCGCACCAAGCTGATCCAGCCATTCGAAACGGGCGTTGTCCGCGCCATCCACGTACGCGACGGACAGAGCGTCAAGGCCGGCGATGTTCTGATCGAGCTCGACCCGACGATGACGGAAGCCGACCAGGAGCGCCAGAGGAGCGATCTCCTTGCGGCCGGACTCGACGTCGCGCGGCTACGCGCGGCGCTCGCGGAGGATCCGCTTGCCGCGTTCCGGCCGCCGCAGAGCGCAGACGCCGCGGAGATCGAGATGCATCGTCAATTTCTGATCAGCCAGCGCGCCGAACAGAACGCCAAGCTCGCCGAGATCGAGCGCCAGCAAAATCAGAAGGACGCGGAACGGTCGACCACTTCGGCGAGCGTGGCGAAGCTCCAGGCGACCATACCGGTGCTGCAGGAGCGGGTCGACATCCGCAAGGGCCTCGTCGACAAGGGACTGGCCTCCAGGGTCGTCTATCTTTCCGAATATCAGGAGCTGGTCGGCCTCCAGCAGGATCTCATCCTGCAGCAGAGCCGGCTGCGCGAGGCCGATGCGGCCATCGCTTTGCTGAAGGAAACAAGGGAAAGGACCGCCGCCGAGTATCGCCGCTCGACTTATGACGCGCTCACAAAGGCCGAACAGAAGGCTGCAAGCGCTGCGCAGGAGGTGATCAAGGCAGACAAGCGCACGAAACTTCAGCATTTGACCGCGCCGGTCGACGGCGTCGTGCAACAACTCGCCGTTCATACAGTGGGAGGCGTGGTGACGCCTGCTCAGGCGCTCGCCGTGGTGGTTCCGAGCGAGAGCCTGCTCGAGATCGAGGCCATGATCTCCAACCGCGACATCGGATTCGTCAATCCGGGACAGAAGTCGGAGATCAAGGTCGACACATTCAACTTCACACGCTACGGGCTCCTTCATGGGGAAGTCCTCAGCGTGTCATCGGACGCCATCACTCGCGACAGGCAGCAGAGCGCGTCGAATGATCGAGCGTCGGGCGCAGCGCAGAGCGGCAGTGAGCCGAGAGGTCAGGAGCTGGAATATGCCGCGCGAATTTCACTCGACCGTACGCACATGCAGGTAGAGGACAAGCTCGTCAAGCTTGGTCCCGGCATGGCGGTGACGGTCGAGATCAAGACTGGCGCGCGCAGGATCATCAGCTATCTGCTTTCGCCGTTGGCCAGGTACAAGCACGAAGTTCTGCGAGAAAGATGACAAGACAGGTCGATGAAGTGCAATCCCGGTAGAGATGACGCCGAGATAATCAGCCCCTTAACCCCGATAAATCATTTCCGGTGCGCCAAAACCGCTTTGGTGCTTTGGTCTTGAGAAGGTGCCCGATCGCACGGCGCACTGCCTCTTTCGCGCCTTCCAGCAGCGCCGGACCTGGATCGTCCCAGCGCCAGTAGGCGTTGTGAATCCGATGATTTGGTGGATAGAAACAGCTGGTGCCGAGAATCCGGGCCGACATGAGATCCCTGAATTCATCGCGCCAGACGTGGCTTGGATCAAGCTTTAATGATGGCCGTAGCTGCCCGGCGGCGTCGCAATAGCCGACATGACAGAGATTGACACCGCAGAGGGCGGAGATCTCCACCTGCCCATCGATCCGACCGACGGTTGGCTCGACAAACCGAAAGCGCCCGTCGCGCTGGTCGCGCTTGTATTCCATGCTGGCGAATCCGTTCGTCAAACCAATTGATCGGAAGAAGCGGATTGTCAGATCCTCCAGCTCCTCGGCGACTTCCGGCGCCGCCCAGCAACTAGCGGTCAAGCCGATCTGAGGCGGCCAGGAACGGCCTTTGCGACCCGTAAACGCGACCGAAGCACCGGGGCCAATGTAGCACAGGCAAAAATAAATCGAGTCATTCGAACCCTCGATCCACTCCTGAACAATCACCTCCCCCACCGTGTCCAGCACTCGCTCGCAGAGCGACCGAGCGTCGGCTTGGGACTCGATGCGATAAGCCTTCTTAAAAGAGCCGTCATACGCTCGGGAGCGGCCGTTTGGCTTCACGCACAATGGAGGCCAAAGGTCACGCACGCCGTTCAAGTCATCATGGTTTTGCACCAAGAGGGTTCTTGGCACCGGAAAGCCGCCCCGCTGGGCCAACCGAAAAAATCGCTCCTTCAAAGTCAAGTCGACCAGCAGTCCGTGGGGTGGAAGTTGGAAGCCGAACCAGGGAGCTACACGGTCACGGTACCTTGACACAGTCAAAAGTGGACGATCATCGGCAAATATTATGACACCCCCATTGGGCATTCCTTTTCCTAGTCGAAGCAGCTCTTCCACAAAATCTTCGCCGTGAAAGGTCGAAACGGTAAATCGTCGCGCATATCGCGATACCGTTGCAATGTCGTACTTTGCGTCAACTACTGCCACCGGGCGAAGTCCCGCCTGAGCCAAGCTGCGTACAACGGACAGGCCGTTTATTCCTCCTCCCAAGACTATAGCTGTTGGTGCGCCATCGGCTGCTATAGCGCTTTGCCGCGGATTTATCGCCTGATTAGGCATGATAGCCCCAATCCTAGCGAGAAGACTGACTTTCCTTGACTGCTTCGAGGTGGGCGTCCGCTGGCGTTCCCGGGCTGGAGATGTCGGCCGTGGGACGGTGCTGCCCCGCACCCGTACGAGGGGATTCTCGCCGCCGCCTAGGCCGCACACCCGCTAGATGCCTTGATATCCTGCGAGAGGTGAAGTCGGCGCCAAACACGAAACGCATTAACGGTCCAAACGTTGTAGTCGATACATGCCCCACGAAATACAGTCCCGGGATGGACGATTCGAAGTTCACGGACAGCCGCGGAGTTTTCCCAATAAGACGTAGCTGTTCGAAAATTGCAGGACTCAGAAAAGGAAAACGATGCACGTCGGCCTTATATCCGGTAGCCGCGACTACATGATCTGCCTCTACGATTTGAGTGCTGCCATCCATAGAGACCAATTGTAATTGTACACCATGCTTGGATACTCTCGCCTCCTGCAACGAGCACCCCAGAAGTAAAGGAACAGATGCTGCCCGATCTCTCATTGGCTCCCCTCCCGATGCCGAGGGGAATTTTTCTGCTATCCCAAGTCGATAGTACTCGGGGAAATAGCGAAACAGCCAAGGCAAGTCCGCGAACAGTCGATGTTTCCAACCCGGGCCGATTCCAGATACCGGGTACGCTAGAGGCCTTAGCAACGGGTGCCGGCCTGAGCCTCCCCACCGGCCACTGAAAATGATGGCCGGCTTGTGCGAGATAAGCTGAACCTTTCCCAGTGCTTCGTTTAAGAGCACCGCTATATCTATTGCGGATGCTCCGCCTCCGAGTACCGCGACGCGCTGCCCCTGGAATCTCTGAAGGTCGTGATGATCGGCGGAATGCGATAGCTTATCCCTCGGCAGATGTGAGAGCAGCTCGGGGATATGGCGGAAATAGGTTAGGCCTGTTGCGATCACTACCTTGCGCGTCCTGAACAATAGTCCGCTCTTCATGCGCAGATCGAATCCTTCTGGAACCGGAATCAAAGAAACGAGCTCCTCGTTTTCTACATCCGGCGCGAAGCGCTTTTGGAACGCCAACCCGTAAGCGGAGAATGTTTCTAGCGGAATTGGAAGATCCAAATGGTCATAAGGACTGCCATGTTCGACGCAGAATTGTCTGAGCGTAAAAGCCTGCTCGGGATCAGAAAGGTTTGATGCGAACCCAGCTGATTTGAGTAGCATGCCTTTCGGCATCTTGCTTTTCCAGCTCTCCATCGGGCTGCCGATTATCCGGCAATAAACGCCCAGTCCGCGCAAGTGTGCTGCAACCGACAATCCAAAGGGGCCAGCACCGACAACGGTCACATCGCTTAATGTAGACAAGCCGCACCCTCCCGTTGTCCTCGCCTGCCGAAGGGCCCAACCCGCTACCGATCGTCTAAGAACTTGCCCCCAAATACGGGATGCAGCTCTTTTTTTGGTCGGCAGATCAAGTCGCGGCCTGCTTCAGATTCGTAGCAATGTCCCTAGCACCCGCTTAGCACGCCGGAGCTTTGTCTCGATGCGGCGCTCTGGACTGTCTCTGCTTATTGCGATCCACTTCATAGCATGCTCCGCATTAGCCAGATGGGACTTGTGCCCAGCGGAGCAGGCCAGGAAATCGTAGCCGCGCTCCCCGCGTACGATGCCGTCCTCAATAGACAGCACATGGCTGATAAGCCCGGGCTTGAGCCGGCCATCGCGCTCATAGAGAAAGCCGCTTTGGTAGTTAAGAACATGGCCGTCATGCACGAAATTGTACAAGACCCCAATCGTCTGGTCCCCAGCCAATGTCTGTGAGATGCGGACGGCCCCCATGGGGACTCCGCGCGCAATGAGTTCCTCGTGGAACGGACGGAAGCCCGGATTGGCGAAGGATCCCCTGCGTCCCCATCGCGACTGATGAAAGGCGGCCAGCAAATCGAACGCGGCGAGGGCCTCCGATGTCGTTTCCATAATCCGGAGCTCAACGGGGCCGCGTTCGGCATATAACCGCATGGCACGGCTCACGGCCTGGCGAGTATTGCGGCCCAATGTGGCGCGGTAATTTCCGCCTTTCTCGCGGACTTTGGCGAAATCAATCCACCGTGCCGTATCTGCCAATTTCACCTCGGTAACGAGCCCAGCCCGGCCCGCGGTGCGACAAGCGGCCAACTCAAGGTCCGGATCGATTCCGGAGAGCACTAGCTGGTCAGAGCGGCGCAAGCGGTGCGTTAAGGCCTCGAGACATGCCACTACAATGGCATCGGCCAAGGATCGCTCTGCGAGAATATTATTGTACTCGATGAACAATCGGTCGAAACGAGTATCTCCGGTTTCATTGAGCAGCCAACGCGCCCGCGGATGCGGCCCGAAACTCCACGCCCTCCGCCGGCAAATAATCGCTAAGCCAACGATCTTGCTTGACGTCCGAGCAACTAGAACGTGTGGTTGCGCGCCCTCCGGGAGATGCCGTAGCCAAGTTCCGATCCAGAGCCAAGACAAGTAGAATGAGTGGTTAGCCCGCGCTTCGAGCTCCTTCCAAGAGGTCTCAAGTCTCGCAATGTTCAGCAAGGTCTCCACGCTGACATCGATGACCGCATCATGACGCATGGCTTGCTCCATCGAAGCCACGCGAAATCAGATGGTTCGAAAGTGATAGACTGTAGGGTCCCGCACCGATGATTGCGACATCGAGAGATCCTGACATACATCTTCCCGATACTTTACCGACTACGACGGTAATGCCGTGGTGCCCTCGCCGCGCGCTGCTGCTCGCCCATGGAGCACTCGGGGTTTGTCCTGTTTGGAGAAGCTTCATGTCGCGAGCGTACCTCAATCTTTAGCTGCGCTGTCATTTTCGGCGTGCCCGGCTTCAGGGTCATGGACCATGCGGCTGGTTTGGGGCAGCTCTTGACCGCGCTCCTCGTAGCGGCAACTCCCAGAGTGAACGCCCGATCAAGTACGATGAAAAGGATTGCGTCGGGGTAATCCATAAGAGTTAGCCTATAGCCTGGGAGCCAATTCACCCCGTTGGCCTCACGACTGACGCACAAAAATCAAGAACTGGAGGGTTCGAAAGTCCTGATCCTGGTTACCTTGCGAGCTTTCTTGGAGTTTTCCGTTGCGGGGTCAGTTATTCGATCGGGCCAAAGGGCGGATAGGATCGCAGCTTTTTGCCGGTGAAGCCCACGAAGCAGTCCGTTTCGGCATTGCGATAGCAATGAAAAATCTAATCCTCGCCCGGAATGTACTCCTGGAAAATCATGTTCGGACGCCGAGAAAGTTCGGCCGGCCCACAAAGGGCGAGCAGTTCCTCCGGACTTTGCACGATAAAGCTCTGCTGGAGCCGTTGTTCAGCAGCTCACCAAGCGCCCCGTCGAGACGCCTGAGCCGCACGAGCGCCAATCCTGCGCATGGTGAAGTCCTTCGTTTTGCAGAGACCGACCCTATGCAACTGCTGTCAACTTTTTTTCCCAGTCGTGGGCATGCTCAATCATTGTTGGCAAATCATTTAATTCTGGCTCCCATCCCAGTTTGATGAGTTGATCGCTATTTGCCACAATTGAAGCGGGATCTCCCGCTCGACGGGGCGCTTGGCGAATTTCGAAATCCACTCCCGTGACCCTCCTTACTGCGTCAACAACTTCTCTGACTGAATACCCCCGTCCATAGCCGCAATTAAGCGTTCGGGACTCACCGCCGTCCCGCAGATGAACGAGCGCCGTAAGATGCGCACGAGCCAAATCGGAAACATGCACGTAATCCCGCACGCACGTACCGTCGGGTGTTGGGTAGTCGCTGCCATAAATACTCATGTAGGAGCGTCGGCGGAGTGCGGTCTCAAGTGCCACTTTGATTAGATGCGTCGCCCCGGGTGTCGATTGACCAAGGCGTCCGGCCGGATCGGCTCCCGCGACGTTGAAGTAACGCAGCGTCACATACCGCAGATCATATGCCGCACTTGCATCAACCAGCATATACTCCGACATTAGCTTTGACCTTCCATAAGGCGAAAGCGGCGCTGGATCAGCTGTCTCACTTACAGGCGTAAAACTTGGGTTGCCATAAACTGCTGCAGTTGAAGAGAAAACAAAATGCTTTACGTTTCCTCTCACTGCGGCTTGTAGCAGAGCATGTGTTTTGACCGTGTTGCTAAGATAATAGTTAAGCGGATCGGCTACCGATTCTGGAACGACTATTTTGGCCGCGAAATGTAGGATACCGTCAATCCTATAGTTTTGTACAAGGCGCAATACTAACTCCGTATCTCCGACGTCGCCGGTAAAGAAAGGGACGCCTGACGGAACTGCCGCCCTATTGCCAGTCGATAGATCATCCAACACAATCGGAATTTCGCCCCGATCAAGAAGAGCGAGTACTGTATGGCCGCCAATGAACCCAGCGCCCCCCGTGATCAGTATCGTCATCCGGCAACTCCTTTCGATGAGTCACACACTGCTAAATAGTGGGCTCATGCGACAACATTCGACTATGTGACAGACTTTTCTCTTGCGGGTTTCCGAAGATGCACACGGATCCGCCAAACGTCCTGCTGAGTGGAGCGCGACAGGATGCGAATCCGGGCAATCGTTTTAGTATACGCGTCGATCAGTGCTCGGGCCAATTGCACGCCGCCGCTATCTTACGTCGGACGAGATCCAGGCCGACCAATTTAAACGTGCTTTCATACGGCGGAGCTTTTCCAGCGTATACTTTAACGAGAATCTGGCCGCTATCCGGCATCGAGCGCAGGAAGCGAACGACGTCGCCCTGAAAGGCGAAGCTTCTCCCCGTCTGCGCGGGCCACCAGCGCTGTTCGACGGGCGGCTCTTGGTTGAGCCGGTATACGACCTTCACCTCACTATTCGTGGCCTGTTTCCAGGAGCCCGTCGTGGAAATTATCAGCTCGGTGCGCTGGGCGCGACAATGAATGGCGAGCGAGGACGGGGCGTCTTGCGACAACGCGCGCGCCGTTGTCAGCGCAGTGATCTGCGGCCTATAGTCGACCGGCGATGTCGTCTCGCTTATGATCCAGTTCGGGCCTTGAGGCTGCGTGGAGTCAGGCGCCACCTCCTGCAAGAACTCGTCGACGCACTTCAACCGCTCCATGCCCTCAAATTGTGAGCATGCCTTCAGGCGATCGACGGCATCGTCGGCTTGAGCACACACCGCTTGGCTCAGGCTTGAGAGCAGGGTCACAGCGAGAGCGCTCAAACCCTTCATTGTGACGGCCCCGCTGTTGCGGCCTGCGGACGATCAAGCCATTCCTGCGCTGGCCGGAACCGCTCGAGACCCGGCACCTTGGCGCGCAGGTTAACTTCCTTCCACTTTGCATCGAAGCCGGCGGACTGCAATCTATCGAGCCGACCGAACAGGTGATCCACGAAGCGCGCCACGCGCCCGTATCGGTCGGACTGTTGAGGCCAGTTGTAGGCCGCAAGGATGGTGGGGACGGCGATCGTCGCGATCCGCTCACCCTTCGGCACCAGGCTCGGATAGTCCGTCGCGTCGATAGATGACGGAAGATAGTAGTCCTCGAATTTGGTGTCGTATTCGACGGCAAGAAACTTGAAGCCCGGATCCCAGCGTCCCTTCAGAAAGGCGTCAACGGGCTTTGACGTCACAAACACAACGGCCGAGACTTCTCCCCGCTTCATTTGTTCCAATGCCACCTGGTGCGGAATGAACATCTTTTCCACATTTAGACCCAACCGGCTGAAGATCAGTGGACCGGAATAGGCGGCCGCCGTGCCTTGCGTGTTAAAGTTGACCTTTTTGCGCCTGAGATCTTCGAGCGACCGGATCTCGGGACGGACGAAGATGTGCAATTCGGACGGAAAGAGGCTCAGAATGTAGACAAGGCGCCGTTCGATAAACGGCACCTGAGCCTTGTACTCGTCAAGAGCATCCGTGTTGATAATGGCCGCATCAACACCCCTGAGATATAGCAGCGAGTTGACATTTTCGGTTGCACCTTGCGTCACGATCGGGATGACGTGAAGCTTGTCCTGCTCATTCACAACGCGAGCGATCTCTGCCGCCAGACGGAGCGGAGCACCTTCGATGAACCCACCGGCAAGACCGACGGTCCATGCGTTGATGCGTTCTTTCGCGGTTATGTCGGTCTTCTTGGCCGCGGCCGTCGGCTCGCGCCTCGAGGGGGATTGAGCATTGGCGGGCAGGAGGCCGAGCAAGGCTAATGCCATCGTAGCTGACGCCAATGTAGAAACCTTCATGAGCGACATGGGCATCTCTTTTCCTCCAGTTGACTACCGCGGGTCGGCCGACCTATGAGCCGATCCCTATTTCAACGCCTTGATGCGCTCCTTCGCGTCCTCGATCCCGCCGGCCTGCGCCCGTTCATATAATTCGCGCGCCTTCGTAGGATCGCCGGAGATTCCGCGTGCGCGCCACGATTGCAGCACGCGCGCGTCGTAAGTCTCGGCCAGCATAAAGGCGGCCCGCGCGCTGCCACGCTCAACAGCGTGTTCAAGCAACGGGCGCGCGCCGCTAATATCGGCTTGCCGGAGCAATGCGTTTGCCCGAGCAAGCAGCCTCTGTTCGTCCACGGGAGGGTGGGAAGCGGCGCCCGCCGACACAGATCGCTCTGTCGCCATGACGACTTTCGGATCCGAATCCGGCGCGGCTTCGCGAGCGGTCAACTGTGCCTCCGGACGCGGCAATTTCGAAGCGGACGACCGTCCCGAGGTCGCAGCGACGGCTTCGCCAGAAATCTGTTCCGGTAAGCGCTCCTTTCCCGCGATCGTCCTCGAAGAGTGCTCTGCCATCCACTCCCGCGCGCTATCAACGACCGGCTCGCGTGAGCGCAAGGCACGAAAAGCATTCAAGGCAGCGGCCTGCCAGTTGCTGGCTTCGAATTCGTTCCTGACGGAGGCCAGCTCGCGCGCAAGGGCGTCGGCACGATTGCGCTCGCTTGCGAGAGCCAATTTCTGCTCCGCTGCGGTGGCGCTGCTTGTCTCGATCACCTGTAACACCTCGGCGTGCGCGGCAGCGAGAAGTGCGGAACGCTCCTCGGCCTCCTTCCGCGCCGAGGCGAGCTCGCGGGCGAGCGTCTCCGCCCTGTCGCGTTCCTTTCCAAACGCCAGCTTTTGTTCGATCTTCACTGCCTCAGCGGTTTGCGTGGTCTCCCGGCCCGCGGCACGCGCCTTATCGAGTTCTGTCCGCAGCGAGGTTAGTTCGCGCGCAACGGCCTCTGCCTTGTCTCGCTCCTGTTTGAGTTCCTGTTTGAGCGCCTGCTGTTGCTCGACCGCTGCCGCGGCGGCTTTCGCGGCTTCCGGGCCTGCGATCCGCGCCGCATCGAGTTCTGCCTGCACGGAGGTAAGCTCACGCGCGAGGGTCTCTGCCCTGCCCCGCTCCTCTTCGAGCGCCGGCTTTTGCTTGGTCTCCGCCTCGATGGCTTTCGCGGCTTCCGAACCTGCGTTCCGTGCGGCGTCGAGTTCCGCCCGCACGGAGCTGAGCTCACGCGCGAGGGTCTCTGCCCTGCCCCGCTCCTCTTCGAGCGCCTGCTTTTGCTTGGTCTCCGCCTCGATGGCTTTCGCGGCTTCCGAACCTGCGTTCCGTGCGGCGTCGAGTTCCTCCCGCACGGAGGTGAGCTCACGCGCGAGGGTCTCTGCCCTGCCCCGCTCCTGTTCGAGTGCCTGCTTTTGCTTGGTCTCCGCCTCGACGGCTTTCGCGGCTTCTGAACCAGCGTTCCGTGCGGCATCGAGTTCCGCTCGCACGAAGGTGAGCTCACGCGCGAGGGTCTCTGTCCTGCCCCGCTCCTGTTCGAGCTCCTGTTTAAGCACCTGCTTTTGCTCGACCCCTGCCGCGGCGGCGTGGGCGCCTTCCGGGTCTACGATCCGCGCTGCGTCGAGTTCCGCTTGGACGGAGGTAAGCTCACGCGTGAGGGCGTCTGCCCTGTCTCGCTCCTGTTCGAATGCCTGCTCCGCCTCGGCAGCTTGCACGGCTTCCAGGCCTACAATCCGCGCGATATCGACTTCCGCCCAGAGGGAGCTAAGTTCACGCGCAAGGGCGTCTGCCCTGTCTCGTTCTTGATCAAGCGCCTGCCTTTGCTTGATCCTCGCCGCTTCAGCTGCTGACCGAACCGCATCGAGCTCTTCTCGGAGCGACGAGATAAGCGCACCTCCAAGGACTTCAGCCTTTCCCCACTCCTGTCCGTATTCAAGGTATTCAAGCGGCTGCTTTCGCTCCCACGCCGCGGCGGATTGCGGGGCTTGCGCGCCTTTGCCCTGCGCTGCATCGCCTAACGGTTGAATGCGAGTCAGCCGATCTGCGAGAATGTCGACCTTCTCGCCGCCGCGTTCGAGATTCTGCTCGACGAGCGTCGTCTCAACAACCCGCCAGACCAGCGATGATTCGTCCCGCGTGGCGTTGGACTGCGTGAGTCCCTTTTCGGTTGGTGCAATGAAAGCCTGGGCGCCGGTATTGCTTTCCGCGCATAGTCCACTGTCCCCCGCAGCTTCAATGAAAAACCACAGAAGACCCACTCCTACAGCAACAGATGCACGCGCAACGACTCTGCTCGTTCCGCGTGAGCCCTCGACCATCTTGGATGTCGGCAGCCGATGGGTCGAGGAAAAAGCTATCGACGTGCCCTCCCTTTGAAACGAAACGCCTCGCAGCGAAACGCCTTGGACCCCTGCCCAGTGGGCAGTAGTCATGCCACCGGTATTTTGGTCCAATAGGAAACCCGGGCTTCGGTCCTTGGGTGCCGCTTCAATTGCCTGCAAGCCCATCGCAATAACTCAAGTTAGGTCTTAGAGCGCGGTCGTTTCTCACGACACCGCGTTCACCAGTCGTTTGTCGATATCGCAATGGAGGTAGTCAAAAGGGAGTAGCTGCACCAATCGCTGCAATTAAGTAGATCAGGCGCTCATTTGGTGGATCCCCGCGTCCTTTGCACCTACATCGGCGGCGACGTCCGATTACGGCCGACGCAAACCGGTAAGACCGCCCCGCGTGCTCTTGCCAGCTGATGAATCCGTGGCTCTGCGCGAGAAGCTGAACTCCGAACTCCAGGGGTTTACTGATATCGACGCACTAGCAGTCTGGGCGCAACGGATTCTGGCCCTCAAGAACCAGCTCACCACATCAGATGCCCAAGAGGTCGAAAGCGCTTTTGCCTCCAAACTCACCGAGTTAGGTGACGAAATTGTATCTCTGGTTAAGCCTGAAATAATTGCAATCGCTGAGGTCGCGGGCGATGGCGAACAAACGACTGCAAACGGCAACTTTACACCGCAGCCCAGCAGTTCCCCGGCACCCACCTTTAACCGTATCATAAAAGTTTAGCAGCTTCACGAACAAGCGCGGAGCTTTCCAAGTTGGACTACGAAACATTTCTTATGAAA
>Ga0070680_100000061_pt1 | contig 56357 bp, 53 predicted proteins | sample KBSC73BmetaG_FD_64672 | JGI IMG/M metagenome (GOLD analysis project Ga0070680, IMG submission 64672) | Corn rhizosphere microbial communities from Kellogg Biological Station, Michigan, USA - KBS C7-3B metaG | ecosystem: Host-associated > Plants > Roots > Rhizosphere | place: USA: Michigan...
TCGGCGGCTCCGTCTCGCTGTCGAACCTCGCCAACGTCGCCGGTGGCGACTCGTCGGCGGGCAAGCAGCTCACGCTCACCGGGTTGTCGCTGCCGTCCATCAAGGGCCTGCTCGGCGGGCTCGGCCTCGACCTGTCGAAGCTGCCGCTCGACACCCTGCTCAACCTCGTGGACGGGCTGGGCCTGTCGACCGCGACCCTCGACCAGGCCGTGAGCCAGGTCAACGCCCAGATCGACTCGCTGCAGTCGCAGATCGACAGCGTGACGCAGCAGATCACCAGCCAGACCGCGACGCTCACCTCCGACCAGAGTCAGCTCAGCCAGCTGCAGGGCGCCGTCACGAGCGCCCAGACGCAGCTCAACTCGGTCATCTCGTCGGTCAATGCGGCGCTGGGTGGCACGCCTCTGGGCAGCGGGTTGTCGCTGTCCACCTCGAACTGCCCGGCGGTGCCCAGCGCGATCCAGACCGTGCTCACGACCATCGGGCAGTCGAGTCTGATCACGCAGTTCGCGACGGCCTGCTCGACGCTGACCAGTGCCCAGACGGCGCTGTCGAGCTCGAACCTCAGCACGCTGATCTCGCAGCTACAGGCCGCGATCGACGCGCTGCAGGCGCAGCTGACGAGCCTCACCAACCAGCTGTCCGGCGTGACCGGCCCGCTGGTCACGCAGATCCTCGGCATCCTCGACGGGACACCGCTGGTCTCGCTGGCCAAGCTCGACGTCTCGACGCTCGCCGAGGCCGGCACCACCCACAAGGCGGACGTGACCGGCACCGTCGAGGGGCTGAAGGTCGCCAACACCGACATCCTCAAGGCGGTCACGGGTAGCAGCACCGCCGACATCACCAGCCTCGTCGGCAGCACGCTCAGCGGCGTGCAGTCGAAGATCTCGGGGCTGCTGGGTCAGCTGTCCTCGGTGCTGTCGAGCGTCCCCCAGCTGCCGGACCTCAAGGTGCCGGTGCCGGTGGTCAAGGTCCTGCAGAAGTCGACCTCGCTCGACCCGGTCGGCGGCCTGCAGGCCGCGCGGGCGGCGGTCACCGCGCTGCAGATCGACTGGGCCGGGCTGTCGATCCCCGACGCGGTCGCGCTGCCCGGCGTCGCCAACCTGGTGCCGCAGTCGCAGCAGGCGCACGCCACCCTCGCCGGATCGCCGCTGTCGCTGACGATCGGGTCGATGAGCGACCTCGCCCAGGCCCGGCCCGGCAGCACCTCCACCCCGCAGACGACCCCGGGCGGCACGCCGGCCGGCACGCCGTCGGGCAGCCCGTTGCCGATGACCGGACTCGCCGGGTGGGTGCCGCTGACCGCGCTCGTCCTCGTCGGTGCCGCCCTCGGCATCCGGCGCTGGCGGTCGGTGCAGGGCTGACCAGAACCACGGGGTGACCCCCTCACTGCAGGGGCTCGGCGATCCACCGCCGGGCCCCTGCGTCGTACATTGGCAGTGATGACGTCGACACCGACACCTGAGGCCGGCGGGCCCGGGCGCGCGTTCCTGCTCTACAACGTGGCGCGGCTCGGCCTGCTGCTCCTGTTCGGCGGCATCCTGTGGCTCGCGGGCTTCCGCGGGATGCTGCTCGCGCTCTTCGCCCTCGTGCTCTCGGGCATCGCCAGCTGGTTCGTGCTCGGCCGCCAGCGCGTGGTGGTGGGGCAGGCACTGAGCCGGCAGATCCAGCAACGGCGGGTGAAGTTCGCGCAGCGCACCGCGGCCGAGGACGCCGCGGTCGACGAGATGTTCGCCCGCCGGTCCCCGTCCGACGACTGACTGGTCCATAGGGAGCACTCCGACCGGGGGGTGCGGCACTCGCTCTCGTGGGCCCGTGTGGGTGATCCGCCCCACCCGTCCGATATGGACCGAAGTCGTCACGTAGTCCCGTGCTACAGACGCCGACCTTCTTTCCATGAACACTGTGCTCATGGCAGCCACGTCGTGCGCACCGTCCACGGCCACCGCCGGCCCCGCCGAGCCGCGCCCCGCCGCAGCGCGGGCCAGGACCGCGCGCACCCGCCGCACCCGGGTCCTCGTCGCCGAGGACGCGCCCGGGCTGCACCAGCTGCTGTGCCTGCTGCTGGAGATGGAGGACGACTTCGAGGTCGTCGCTCGCGCGGTCGACGGGGTGCAGACCCTGGCAGCCGCCGCCGCCGAGCGGCCCGACCTCGTCGTGCTCGACCTCGGCCTGCCGGTCATGAGCGGCTTCGACGCGCTCACCGGTCTGCGCCGGCTGCTGCCCGACGCGACGATCGTGGTGTTCTCGGCCTTCGAGGCGGCTAGCTACGCGGCCACCGCGTTGCGGCGCGGTGCAGACGCCTACGTCGAGAAGGACGCGGGTGCCCTGGAGATCGTGCAGCGGCTGCGGGAGGCCTGCCGAAGGTAGGGGCGGTCTCCAGGCGGCCGGGGGTCGGCGCCTACACTGGCTCCGCGCTCGTGAAGGCGTTCACAAGCGCACGGAAGAGCCGATGACCGGACCCGCACACCCCGCCGAGGAAAGCCCATGCCCCCGAGCATGCCCGCGACAGCGGTCGATTCCGCGGCTGATGTCGTCGTCGTCGGGGCCGGGCCGGCAGGCTCGACGGCGGCCTACCACCTCGCGCAGGCGGGGATCGACGTCCTGCTGCTGGAGAAGGCGGAGTTCCCCCGGGAAAAGGTCTGCGGCGACGGCCTGACGCCGCGCGCGGTCCGCCAGCTGCTGCGCATGGGCATCGACACCTCTCCCGAAGCCGGCTGGCTGCACAACCGTGGCCTGCGCATCATCGGCGGCGGCATGCGGCTGCAGCTGCCCTGGCCCGATCTCGCCACCTACCCCGACTACGGCCTGGTACGCCCGCGCACCGACTTCGACGAGCTGCTCGCCCGCACCGCCCAGAAGGCCGGTGCCCGGTTGCACGAGCGCACGGCCGTGACGGGTCCGGTGCGTGACGAGCGCACCGGACGGGTCGTCGGCGTCACGACCAAGGACGGGGCCACCCACCGCGCGCAGGTGGTGCTGGTCGCCGACGGCAACTCCAGCCGGTTCGCGCTGTCGCTCGGGCTGCGCAAGCGCGAGGACCGCCCGATGGGCGTCGCCGTACGCCGCTACTACCGCAGTCCCCGCCACGACGACGACTGGCTCGAGTCGTGGCTCGAGCTGTGGGACGGCCGACCGGGGGAGGGCCGGCTGCTCCCCGGCTACGGCTGGGTCTTCGGCATGGGCGACGGCACCAGCAACGTCGGGCTCGGGATCCTCAACACCAGCGAGGCCTTCCGCAACACCGACTACAAGGACCTGCTCACGCGGTGGCTGTCGTCGATGCCCGCGGAGTGGGGCTACGTCGAGGACAACGCCACCTGTCCGGTCCGGGGCAGTGCGTTGCCGATGGGCTTCAACCGCCAGCCGCACTACCGCGACGGCGCGCTGCTTCTCGGTGACGCCGGCGGGATGGTCAACCCCTTCAACGGCGAGGGCATCGCCTATGCGATGGAGTCCGGCGAGATGGCCGCCGACGTCGTGGTGCAGGCGCTCGCGCGGCCCGAGGGCGTGGCCCGGGAGCGCGCGTTGCAGGCATACCCGCGGGCGCTCAAGGACGCCTACGGCGGCTACTACACGCTGGGCCGCATCTTCGTGCAGCTGATCGGCAACCCGTCGGTGATGAAGCTCGCCACCCGGCACGGCCTGCCGCACCCGACGCTGATGCGCTTCACGCTGAAGCTGCTGGCCAACCTCACCGACCCGCGTTCCGCCGACACCCACGACCGCATCATCAACGCGCTCACCAAGCTCGCCCCGGCCGCCTGACGCGCACCGTCCGACCACGAGAGAGGAGGCACCATGCTCGGGATCTACGCGCCGATCGTCATCCTGTTCGCGCTCGCGCTGGGCTTTGCGGTCTTCTCGATCGCGGCGAGCGCGCTTGCCGGGCCCAAGCGCTACAACCGCGCGAAGCTCGAGGCCTACGAGTGCGGCATCGAGCCGACGCCCCAGGCGTTCGCCGGGCACCGCTTCCCGGTGAAGTACTACCTGACGGCGATGCTCTTCATCGTCTTCGACATCGAGATCATCTTCTTGTACCCGTGGGCCGTGGCGTTCGGCCACCTCGGCTGGTTCGGGCTCGTCGAGATGGTCCTGTTCATCGCCGCCGTCTTCGTCGTCTACGCCTACGTGTGGCGTCGCGGCGGGCTGGACTGGGAGTGAGCTGACATGGGCATCGAGGAAAAACTGCCGAGCGGCTTCCTGCTCACCACCGTCGAGCAGGCGGTGGGGCTGGCCCGCAAGAACTCCGTCTGGCCGGCGACGTTCGGGCTGGCCTGCTGCGCGATCGAGATGATGGCCACCGGGGCCGGTCGCTACGACCTGGCGCGCTTCGGCATGGAGCGCTTCTCGGCGACGCCGCGGCAGGCCGACCTGATGATCGTTGCCGGTCGGGTGAGCCAGAAGATGGCTCCCGTGCTGCGGCAGATCTACGACCAGATGCCCGACCCGAAGTGGGTCATCGCGATGGGCGTCTGCGCGTCCAGCGGCGGCATGTTCAACAACTACGCCGTGGTGCAGGGCGTCGACCACGTCGTACCCGTCGACATGTACCTCCCCGGCTGCCCGCCGCGGCCGGAGATGCTGATGGACTCGATCCTCAAGCTGCACGACAAGATCCGCACCGGCCCGCTGTCCGGCAAGCTGCCGCCGACGAAGATCGGCGAGTCGCCCTACCTCAAGCCGATCGAGCGCGACACCGCTCGCTCGGCCGGCACGCCGCTCGGTGGTGCCGCATGAGCGAGGGTCCGGTAGAGCGGCACGGCGCCTTCGGGGTCCAGGGCAGCGGCGACACCTCCGGCTTCGGCGGCCTGGTCGTCCGCGGTCTGCGGCCGGCGTCGTCGCCACGGCCCTACGGCGGCTGGTTCGACGAGGTCACCGACACGCTGGAGCGGGTGGTGCCCGACTTCGGCGACGCGGTCGAGCGGGTCGTCGTCGACCGGGGCGAGCTGACGCTGCACCTGCGCCGGGAGCGCCTCCTCGACGTCGTACGCCGGTTGCGTGACGACCCCGCGCTGCGGTTCGAGATGTGCAGCGGCGTGTCCGGCACCGACTACCCGAACGACCCGTCCGGCCGCCGGCTGCACGCGGTCTACCAGCTGCTGTCGATGACCTATCGCCGCCGGTTGCGGCTCGAGGTGTCGGTCACGGTCGACGACCCGCACGTGCCGTCGGTCGTCGAGGTCTACCCGGGCGCCAACTGGCACGAGCGCGAGACCTGGGACTTCTTCGGCATCATCTTCGACGGCCACCCGGGGCTGACCCGCATCGAGATGCCCGACGACTGGCCGGGCCACCCGCAGCGCAAGGACTACCCGTTGGGCGGCGTGACCGTGAAGTACAAGGGCGCCCAGGTGCCACCGCCGGACGAGCGGAGGGCTTACGCATGAGCGAGGCGACACAAGAGCGCGTCTTCACCGTCGGTGGCGGCGACTGGGACACGATCGTCGAGAGTGTCGACCCGCTGGAGGCCGAGCGGATCGTCATCAACATGGGCCCGCAGCACCCGTCGACGCACGGGGTGCTGCGCCTGGTGCTCGAGCTCGAGGGCGAGACCGTCACTCAGGCGCGGGTCGTCATCGGCTACCTGCACACCGGCATCGAGAAGAACACCGAGTACCGCAACTGGGTGCAGGGCGTCACGTTCGTGACGCGCATGGACTACCTGTCGCCGTTCTTCAACGAGACGGCCTACTCGCTCGCGGTCGAGAAGCTGCTCGGCGTCACCGACCAGATCCCCGAGCGGGTCAACGTGATCCGCGTGCTGATGATGGAGCTCAACCGCATCGCCTCCCACTGCGTGTGGCTGGCGACCGGTGGCATGGAGCTCGGCGCGATGTCGATGATGCTCTACGGGTTCCGTGAGCGGGAGATCATCCTCGACATCTTCGAGATGATCACCGGCCTGCGGATGAACCACAACTACGTGCGGCCGGGCGGCGTCTCGCAGGACCTGCCACCCGGCGCGGTCGAGAAGATCCGCGAGTTCCTGAAGATCATGCCGGAGCGGATCGACGAGTACGACAAGCTGCTCACGGGGCAGCCGATCTGGAAGGCTCGGCTCAAGGGCACCGGTTACCTCGACGTCGCCGGGGCCGTGGCCCTCGGCGTCACCGGGCCGATGCTGCGTGCGGCCGGCCTGCAGTGGGACCTCCGAAAGGAGATGCCCTACTGCGGCTACGAGACCTACGACTTCGACGTGCCGACCCACCCGGACGGCGACAACTTCTCCCGCTACCTGGTGCGGATGCAGGAGATGCGCGAGTCGCTCAAGATCATCGAGCAGGCGCTCGACCGGCTGCGGCCCGGACCGACGATGATCGCCGACAAGAAGATCGCCTGGCCGGCGCAGCTGGCTCTCGGTCCCGACGGGCTGGGCAACTCCCTCGACCACATCCGCCACATCATGGGTACGTCGATGGAGGCGCTGATCCATCACTTCAAGCTGGTGACCGAGGGCTTCCGGGTGCCGCCCGGGCAGGTCTACCAGGCGATCGAGTCGCCGCGCGGTGAGCTGGGCGTGCACATGGTCAGCGACGGAGGCACCCGGCCCTACCGGTGCCACTTCCGCGACCCGTCGTTCACGAACCTGCAGGCCGTCTCCGCGCTCTGCGAGGGCGGCATGGTGGCCGACGTCGTCGCCAGCGTGGCGAGCATCGACCCCGTCATGGGTGGAGTGGACCGCTAGTGGCACTGAGTGAGAAGACGCGGGCGGAGGCCCGCGAGATCATCGCGCGCTACCCGCAGCCGCGCAGCGCGCTGCTGCCGATGCTGCACCTGTGCCAGGCCGAGGAGGGTTACGTGACCCCCGACGCCATCGCGCTGTGCGCCGAGGAGCTCGGGCTGACCAAGGCGGAGGTGGCCGCGGTCGCGACGTTCTACACGATGTACAAGCGCGAGCCGGTCGGCGACTACCACGTCGGCGTCTGCACCAACACGCTGTGCGCGGTCATGGGCGGTGACGCGATCTTCGCGGCGTTAAAGGAGCATCTCGGGGTCGGCAACGACGAGACGACCGACGACGGCAAGGTGACGCTGGAGCACATCGAGTGCAACGCCGCCTGCGACTTCGCTCCGGTCGTGATGGTCAACTGGGAGTTCTTCGACAACCAGACGCCGGAGTCGGCCCGCCAGCTGGTCGACCGGTTGCGGGCGGGCGACCCGCCGATGCCGACCCGCGGCGCGACGCTGTGCACCTGGCGGGAGGCGGCGCGCGTGCTCGCGGGCTTCTACGACGGCCGGGCCGACGAGGGTCCCTCGGCCGGTCCCGAGACCCTGGTCGGGCTCAAGCTCGCCCGCGAGCGCGGCGACAGCGCACCCGCCATGGAGAGGGGTGCGGAGTGAACCTCACGCCTGTGCTGTCGGCCAACTGGGACCAGGAGCGCTCCTGGACGCTGGACGCCTACGAGGCGCAGGGCGGCTACCAGGCCGTGCGCAAGGCGCTGGCGATGGAGCCCGACGCCGTCATCCAGCTCGTCAAGGACTCCGGCCTGCGCGGTCGTGGCGGCGCCGGCTTTCCCACCGGCAACAAGTGGGGCTTCATCCCCCAGGGCGACGGCAAGCCGCACTACCTCGTGGTCAACGCCGACGAGAGCGAGCCCGGCACCTGCAAGGACATGCCGCTGCTGCTGGCGAGCCCGCACACCCTGCTCGAGGGCATCGTCATCTCGTCCTACGCGATCCGTGCCAACCAGGCCTTCATCTACGTGCGCGGCGAGGTGCTGCACATCGTCCGCCGGCTGCAGGCCGCGGTCGCGGACGCCTATGCGAAGGGCTACCTCGGCAAGGGCGTCTTCGGCACCGGCTACGACCTCGACGTCGTCGTGCACGCGGGCGCGGGTGCCTACATCTGCGGCGAGGAGACCGCGCTGCTCGACTCGCTCGAGGGCTATCGGGGGCAGCCGCGGCTGCGCCCGCCGTTCCCGGCCGTCGCGGGCCTCTACGCGAGCCCGACGGTCATCAACAACGTCGAGTCGATCGCCAGCGTGCCGGCCATCGTGGCCGGCGGGGCCGACTGGTTCCGCAAGATGGGCACCGAGAAGTCGCCCGGCTTCACGATCTACTCGCTGTCCGGGCACGTGACCCGGCCGGGCCAGTACGAAGCCCCGCTGGGCGTAACCCTGCGCGAGCTGCTCGACCTGGCCGGCGGCGTACGTGAGGGTCACCGGCTGAAGTTCTGGACTCCCGGCGGGTCGTCGACGCCGCTGCTGACGGCCGAGCACCTCGACGTGCCGCTGGACTACGAAGGCATGCAGTCGGCCGGCTCGATGCTCGGCACCAAGGCGCTGCAGATCTTCGACGAGACCACGTGCGTCGTGCGCGCCGTCCAGCGCTGGACGGAGTTCTACGCCCACGAGTCCTGCGGCAAGTGCTCGCCCTGCCGCGAAGGCACGTTCTGGATGGTGCAGATCTTCGACCGGCTCGAGCGCGGCACCGGAACCGAGGAGGACATCACCACGCTGCTCGACGTGTGCGACAACATGTTCGGGCGGGTGTTCTGCGCACTCGGCGACGGCGCGACCAGTCCGGTCGTGTCCTCCATCCAGTACTTCCGAGACGAGTTCGTCGCGCACTTCACCGAGCGCGGCTGTCCCTTCGACCCGACGGCGTCCACGCTGTTCGCCGCCGCAGGAGCACGCGGCTGATGACTGTCACCTCGACCAGCGCGTCCAACGGCGAGGGCGGGCTGCCCGAACGCCCGGCCGACCACGTCACGGTCACGATCGACGGCATCGAGATGTCGGTGCCGAAGGGCCTGCTCGTCATTCGCGCCGCCGAGCAGATCGGCGTCCAGATCCCGCGCTTCTGCGAGCACCCCCTGCTGGACCCGATCGGCGCCTGCCGGCAGTGCCTCGTCGAGGTGGAGGGCCAGCGCAAGCCGCTCGCCGCCTGCACGACGACGGTCACCGAGGGCATGATCGTGCGCACCCAGATGACCTCGCCGGTGGCGGAGAAGGCGCAGGCCGGCAACATCGAGTTCCTGCTGGTCAACCACCCGCTCGACTGTCCCATCTGCGACAAGGGCGGCGAGTGCCCGTTGCAGAACCAGTCGATGGCCAACGGCTACGCGGAGAGCCGCTTCCACGACGTCAAGCGCACCTACCCGAAGCCGATCGCGATCTCCAGCCAGATCCTGCTCGACCGCGAGCGCTGCGTGCTCTGCACCCGCTGCACGCGGTTCGCCCAGCAGATCGCCGGTGACCCGTTCATCGAGCTGTTCGAGCGCGGCGCACTCGAGCAGGTGGCGATCTTCGAAGAGGAGCCGTTCGAGTCCTACTTCGGCGGCAACACCGTGCAGATCTGCCCGGTCGGCGCGCTGACCGGCGCGTCCTACCGGTTCCGCGCCCGCCCCTTCGACCTCGTGTCGACGCCCAGCATCTGCGAGCACTGCGCCTCCGGCTGCCAGCAGCGCACCGACTGGCGTCGCGGCAAGGTCATGCGGCGCCTCGCCGGTGACGACCCGGAGGTCAACGAGGAGTGGAACTGCGACAAGGGTCGCTGGGCGTTCACCTACGCGTTCCACGACCGGGTCACCGAGCCGCGGGTCCGTGACGACGAGGGATACCTGCAGCCGACGTCGTGGAGCGAGGCCCTCGCCGCCGCTGCGCAGGCGCTGACCGCGGCGGGTCGCCGGGTCGGGGTGCTGACGGGCGGGCGGCTGACCGTCGAAGACGCCTACGCCTACGCGAAGTTCGCCCGCGTCGCACTCGGCACCAACGACATCGACTTCCGGGCCCGCCCGCACTCGGTGGAGGAGCAGAAGTTCCTCGCCGCCCGGGTCGCCGGTCGCTATCTCGACGTGACCTACGCAGACCTCGAGGACGCACCGGCGGTGCTGCTCGTCGGCTTCGAGCCCGAGGAGGAGTCGCCGATCGTCTTCCTGCGGCTGCGCAAGGCGTCGCGCAAGGCGCTGCAGGTCTTCTCGATCGCGCCGTTCGTCACGCCCAGCGTCACCAAGACCCGCGGTCGCCTGCTGCAGGCGGTCCCCGGCGACGAGGCGCGCGTGCTCGCGGCGCTGTCGGGGGCCGACGCGTCGGCCGCCGGCGAGCACGGTTCCGCGGCCGCCGACGCGCTGCGTACGCCGGGAGCGGTGATCCTCGTCGGCGAACGGATGGCCCGGGTCCCGGGCGCGCTGACCGCGGCGGCCCGGCTCGCCGACGCCACCGGCGCGAAGCTCGCCTGGGTGCCGCGGCGGGCCGGGGAGCGAGGCGCCCTCGACGCGGGTTGCCTGCCCGACCTGCTGCCCGGCGGCCGTCCGCTGGCCGACGCAGACGCGCGCCGCCAGGTCGCCGACTGCTGGGCCCACGACGTGCCGGCCGAGCCCGGCCGCGACGCCACCGCCATCCTGCAGGCCGTGCTGGCGGGCGAGATCGACGCGCTGATCGTCGCCGGTGTCGATCCGGCCGACACCCCCGACCCGCAGCTGTTCGACGCGGCGCTCGACGAGGTGCCGTTCGTCATCAGCATCGACCTGCGCGAGAGCCCGGTCACCCTGCGTGCCGACGTCGTGCTCCCCGTCGCGCCGGCGGTCGAGAAGGGGGGCACCTACCTCGACTGGGAGGGGCGGGTCCGCTCGTTCGAGCCGACGCTGCGCGGCACCGGTGCGCTGCCCGACTTCCGCGTGCTGCACACGCTCGCCGAGGAGATGGGCCTCGACATCGACACGCCCCACCTCGACGCGATCCGCGACCAGATCCGCGCGCTCGGTGCTTGGAACGGCGCCCGGCCCGCCGGCCCGAGCGTGGCCGCGGGCGCACCCGCGCGCCCCGGCGCCGGGGAGGCGGTCCTTGCGACCTGGCACTGGCTGCTCGACGACGGGCGGCTGCAGGACCACGAGCCGCACCTGGCGGGCACCCGGCGGCAGCTGCGGCTGCACCTGTCCCCGGCCACCGCGCAGCGGCTCGGCGTCGCCGCCGGTGACCCGGTGACGGTGAGCACCGACCGCGGGTCGGTCACTGCGCCGCTGGTGCTCGCCGACCTGCCCGACGACGTCGTCTGGCTGCCGACCCACTCACCCGGGTCGCACGTGCGCGAGCAGCTCGGGGCGGACCACGGCGGCGTCGTACGCCTCAGCGCCGACAAGGGGGTCACCGCATGACCGGCGCGATGCTGCTCGCCGCGCACAGCCAGGAGGTGCCCTCCTTCGGGCCCGACCCGTGGTACGTCGTGCTCGTCAAGTGCATCGTCGTCTTCCTGTTCCTGGTGCTGACGGTGCTGTTCATGATCTGGGCGGAGCGCCGGGTCGTGGCGCGGATGCAGCAGCGGCTGGGCCCCAACCGGGTCGGCCCGTTCGGGCTCGTGCAGGGTCTGGCCGACGGCATCAAGCTCGCGCTGAAGGAAGACCTGATCCCGGCGATGGTCGACAAGCCGGTCTACGTGCTGGCGCCGATCATCTCGACGGTGGCGGCGCTGTCGGCGTTCGCCGTCATCCCGTTCGGCGCGACCGTGTCGATGTTCGGCCACCACACGCATCTGCAGGTCACCGACCTGCCGGTGGCGATCCTCTTCATCCTCGCCGCGTCGTCGTTCGGGGTCTACGGCATCGTGCTCGGCGGCTGGGCGAGCGGCTCGGTCTACCCGCTGCTCGGCGGCCTGCGCTCGGCGGCGCAGGTCATCAGCTACGAGGTCGCGATGGGCCTGTCGTTCGTCGCGGTCTTCCTCTACAGCGGCTCCCTGTCGACGTCACAGATCGTCGGCGCGCAGCACAGCCGGTGGTTCTTCTGGGTGCTGCCGGTGTCGTTCATCATCTACGGCATCTCGATGGTCGGCGAGACCAACCGCGCACCGTTCGACCTGCCGGAGGCCGAAGGGGAGCTCGTCGGCGGCTTCCACACCGAGTACTCCTCGCTGAAGTTCGCAATGTTCTTCCTCGCGGAGTACGTCAACATGACCACGGTCTCCGCGCTGATGGTCACGATGTTCTTCGGCGGTTGGCGACCGTTCTGGCCGTTCTCGCTGTGGGACGGCGCCGACAGCGGCTGGATCACGATCCTGTGGTTCCTGATGAAGCTGTTCACATTCCTGTTCATCTTCATCTGGCTGCGCGGCACGCTGCCGCGGATGCGTTACGACCAGTTCATGCACCTGGGCTGGAAGTGGCTGATCCCCACGGCGCTGGTGTGGCTGATGGTCGTCGCTGCGGTCCGGCAGTACAGCATCGAGGGCCTGTCGCGGACGTCGCTGATGGCCTACATCGGCATCCCGCTGGCCATCGTGCTGCTCGCGGTCGCCGTGTGGCCGGCGCGCAGGGACATCCGCGAGCTCCGCCAACCCGACGACCTGGTCGAGGACCAGTCGTCGTTCCCGGTGCCCGACCTGGACCTCGTGTCCGGTGGCCGGGCCGCCGGGCGCGACACGGTGACGACGACCGCGGAGGTGACCGGTGCCTGAGCTGCCCGACTTCCTCAACCCCATCAAGGGGTTCGGGGTGACCTTCGCGACGATGTTCCGCAAGGTCAACACCGAGCAGTACCCCGAGGAGAAGCGGCCGTCCGCGCCGCGCTACCACGGCCGGCACGTGCTCAACCGTCACCCCGACGGTCTGGAGAAGTGCGTCGGCTGCGAGCTGTGCGCCTGGGCCTGCCCGGCCGACGCCATCTACGTCGAGGGGGCCGACAACACCCCCGAGGCGCGCTTCTCGCCGGGCGAGCGCTACGGCCGCATCTACCAGATCAACTACCTGCGCTGCATCTTCTGCGGGCTGTGCATCGAGGCCTGCCCGACCCGCGCGCTGACGATGAGCAACGAGTACGAGCTCGCCGACGACAGCCGCAGCGACCTCATCTTCACCAAGGAGCAGCTGCTCGCGCCGCTGCTGCCCGGGATGGAGCAGCCGCCGCACCCGATGCGGCTCGGCGACGACGAGCAGGCCTACTACGACGGGACCGGCCTCGCCGCCTCCGCGGTCCCCGGCGACCCCGACATCGAGGGGCGGCTCGACCCAGAGCAGGCCACCGGCACGGGCCCGACGATGCGGGGCGCGTCCTCCGGATCCGGAGCCGACGCATGACCGGCGTCGCGCTGCACCTGGCCTCCGGTGGCGCGGGCACGAGTGCCGGCGAGGCGGCGCTGTTCTGGATCCTCGCGCCGATCGCGTTCGTCGCCGCGATCCTGCTCGTGACGGCGCGCAGCGCCGTGCACGCGGCGCTGTTCCTTGCGATCGACATGTTGTGCCTGGCGGCGTTCTACGCCGCGCAGGACGCGCCGTTCCTCGCGTTCGTGCAGGTGATCGTCTACACCGGCGCGATCATGATGCTGTTCCTGTTCGTGCTGATGCTCGTGGGCGTCGACTCGAGCGACTCGTTGATCGAGACGATCCGGGGGCAGCGGCCGGTCGCCGTCCTCTTCGGCCTCGGCATCGTCGTCCTGCTGATCGCCGCCATCGGCTCTGCGGTCATCACCGCGCACCCCGGCGGCCTCGCGCAGGCCAATTCCGACGGCAACGTGACCGGCGTCGCCAACCTGCTGTTCGACCGCTACATCATCGCGTTCGAGGCGACCAGCGCGTTGCTCATCACCGCCGCGCTGGGCGCGATGGTGCTGGCGCACCGCGAGCGGCTGGTGCGCAAGCTGTCGCAGCGCGAGCTGATGCTCGCGCGGTTCCGCCCCGGCGGCACCCCGTCACCGCTTCCCGGTCCCGGCGTCTACGCCAACCACGACGCGGTCGACACCCCGGCCCTGCTGCCCGACGGCAGCATCGCCGAAGGCAGCGTGCCCGAGATCTTGCAGGTCTCCGGTGCCCGGCCGCGGGTCGGCGAGGTCGAGAAGGAGCTCGACAAGTGACGCACCCCACGAAGTTGCTCGCCGGCGCTCACCACTCCGCGGGGGCCTCGCGATGAACGTCGACTACTACCTCTTCCTGTCGGCCGTGCTGTTCACGGTCGGCGCCACGGGGGTCCTGCTGCGGCGCAACGCGATCGTCGTCTTCATGTGCATCGAGCTGATGCTCAACGCGGTCAACCTGACGCTGGTCACGTTCTCGCGGCTCAACGGCACGCTCGACGGTCAGATCATCGCGTTCTTCGTGATGGTGGTGGCCGCCGCCGAGGTCGTGGTCGGGCTTGCCATCATCATCACGATCTTCCGCACGCGGCGCTCCGCGTCGGTCGACGACGCCAACCTGCTGAAGTACTGACGCGAATGGACGCTGTGAGCAACGTCGTGAGTCATGCTGCGCCGTACGCCGCCGCGCACGGGATCTACGACCTCACCGTCGTACTCATCCTGCTGCCGATCGTCAGTGCCGCGGTGCTGCTGCTGTCGGGCCGTCGCGGTGACAGCTGGGGCCACCGGCTCGGCGTGGCCGCTCCGCTCGGCTCTTTCGTCATCGCCCTGGTGCTGCTGGTGTCGCTGCTCGGCGAATCGGCGCACCACCGGCAGTTCGACCAGATGCTCTTCCACTGGATCCCCAGCGGCTCGCTGCACGTCGATGCGGCGCTGCTGCTCGACCCGCTGTCGATGTGCTTCGTGCTGCTCATCACCGGCGTGGGCTCGCTGATCCACATCTACTCGGTCGGCTACATGGCCGACGACCCCAACCGCAAGCGGTTCTTCGCCTACCTCAACCTGTTCGTCGCGGTGATGCTCCTGCTGGTGCTCGCCGACAACTACCTGCTGCTCTACGTCGGCTGGGAGGGCGTCGGCCTCGCGTCGTACCTGCTCATCGGCTTCTGGCACTACAAGCCGACCGCGGCGACCGCGGCCAAGAAGGCGTTCGTCGTCAACCGCGTCGGCGACATGGGCCTGTCGATCGCCATCATGCTGTTCTTCGCCGACTTCGGTTCGGTCAGCTTCAGCGACATCTTCCAGGCTGCCGGGCACACGCACCAGACCACGCTCACCGCGGTCGGCTTCCTGCTGCTGCTCGCCGGCTGCGCCAAGTCGGCGCAGTTCCCGCTGCACACCTGGCTCGCTGACGCGATGGAGGGCCCGACCCCCGTCTCGGCGCTGATCCACGCGGCGACGATGGTCACCGCGGGTGTCTACCTGATCGCCCGGTCCAACCCGATCTTCGACGGCGCACCCGACGCGCGGATGGCGGTGGCCGCGGTCGGCGCCCTGACGCTCGTCATCGGTGCGCTGATCGGCCTGGCCTACGACGACATCAAGCGGGTCCTCGCGATGTCGACGATCAGCCAGATCGGCTACATGTTCCTCGCTGTCGGCCTCGGCCCCATCGGCTACGTCTGGGGCATCTTCCACCTGCTGACCCACGGCTTCTTCAAGGCCAACATGTTCCTGGGCTCCGGCTCGGTCATGCACGCCATGAACGACCAGGTCGACATGAGACGTTACGGCGGGCTGCGCAAGGTCATGCCGGTCACGTTCGTGACGTTCGGCATGGGCTACCTCGCGATCATCGGATTCCCGGGCTTCGCGGGATTCTTCTCCAAGGACAAGATCATCGAGTCGGCGTTCGACCTCGGCGGGGTCGAGGGCCTGGCACTCGGGTCGGTCGCGCTGCTCGGCGTCTTCCTCACCGCGTGCTACATGACGCGGCTGATGATCATGACGTTCTTCGGCGAGCGCCGCTGGACCGACGACGTGCACCCGCACGAGTCGCCGAAGGTGATGACCGTGCCGATGGCGATCCTCGCGGCCGGTTCGGCGCTGGCCGGCGGGGTGCTGCTCATCGGCAACGGCCTGTCCGACTGGCTCGAGCCCGTGCTCGGCAAGCCCGCCGAGCAGGGCCTGCACACGATGTCGCCCTGGGTGCTGACCGTGCTGTCGCTGGCGTCGATGCTCGGCGGCATCGCGGCGGCCTACTGGCGGGTCTACCTGCGGCCGGTGCCGACCACCGCGCCGGTCGCAGTCAGCGGCGCCACGGTGGCTGCCCGCCGCGGCCTCTACTTCGACGCGTTCAACGAGTCGGTGATCATGCGGCCCGGCCAGTACCTCACCCGGGCGCTGGTGTTCTTCGACGGGCGCGGCATCGACGGTGCGGTCAACGGCACCGCCGCGCTGATCGGCGGCACGTCGTCACGCAGCCGGCGCATCCAGAACGGCTTCGTCCGCTCCTACGCGCTGTCGATGCTCGGCGGCGCGATCGGCATCGCGGCCGCCCTGATCCTCGTGACGGTGGGCTGACATGGGCGGCCTGACGAGTGCTACCAGCGGCGGCTTCTCCTGGCTGACCCTGCTCGGCGGCCTGCCGCTGCTCGGTGTCGTGGCCATCCTCTTCCTGCCCAAGGACCGGCCGCAGCTGGTCAAGCTGACCGCCCTGGTGACCGCGATCGTGACGTTCGTCGTCGACGTCTGGATGAGTGCGCTGTTCCACACCGGCGGCGCGCTGTTCCAGTACGTCACCAAGAAGACGTGGATCGCCAGCTGGGGCGTGCACTACGAGCTCGGCGCCGACGGCATCGCGCTCGTGCTGATCGGCCTGACCACGCTGCTCGTCCCGATCGTCATCCTGGCCTCGTGGGACCAGCGGGAGCTGGGCCGGCGCAGCCCGACGACGTACTTCGTCATGATCCTGCTGCTCGAGACGCTGATGATCGGCGCCTTCGCGTCGCTGGACGTGTTCCTCTTCTACATCTTCTTCGAAGCCATGCTCGTGCCGATGTACTTCATCATCGGCAGCCCCGGGAGCGCCAAGAGCTCCTACGCCGCGGTGAAGTTCCTGCTCTACAGCCTGCTCGGCGGGCTGCTGATGCTCGCGTCGGTCATCGGCCTCTACGTCGCGGCAGCACAGCACCTGCCCGGCGGCGGCACCTTCGACTACACCGAGCTGCTCCAGGTCCACAACCACATCTCGCCGACGCTGCAGGGGTGGCTGTTCGCCGGCTTCATGATCGCCTTCGCCATCAAGGCGCCGCTGTGGCCGTTGCACACCTGGCTGCCCGACGCGGCCGACGAGGCACCGACCGGCGGCGCCGTGCTGCTCGTCGGCGTCATGGACAAGGTCGGCACCTTCGGCATGATCCGCTACTGCCTGCCGCTGTTCCCCCATGCCGCCTCCACGTGGGGGCCGGTCATCTGCGGGTTCGCCGTGGTCAGCATCTTGTACGGCGCACTGCTCGCGATCGGTCAGCGCGACCTCAAGCGGCTGATTGCTTACACCTCGGTGTCGCACTTCGGCTTCATCGTGTTCGGCATCTTCGCCTTCACCCAGCAGGGCGGCGCCGGGGCGACGCTCTACATGGTCAACCACGGCTTCTCGACGGCCGGGCTGTTCCTCATCGTCGGCTTCATGGCGACCCGCCGTGGCAGCAACCTCATCGAGGACTACGGCGGCATGGGCAAGGTCGCGCCGTGGCTCGCCGGCGTGTTCCTCGTCGCCGGTCTGTCGAGCCTCGCGCTGCCCGGGCTCAACAGCTTCGTCAGCGAGATCATGGTCTTCATCGGGACGTTCCTGACGCACCGTGCGCTCGCCGTTGCGGCCGTGTTCGGCATCGTGCTCGCGTCGCTCTACATCCTGATCATGTACCAACGCACGATGCACGGGCCGGTGCGCCAGGGCGTCGAGGGAGCCCGCGACCTCACCCGTCGCGAGGCCTGGGTGATCGCGCCGGTGATCGGGCTCATCATCGCGCTCGGCTTCTACCCGAAGCCGCTGCTCGACGCGATCAACCCGGCGGTCGCCCAGACCCTGCACCTGACGGGCGTGCGTGACCATCAACCGTCCGTCGCGTCCCCGGAGGAGCAGCCGTGAGCGGCGCCTCGACCCTGCTGCTGGCCGCGCCGCAGTTCCACACGCCGAACATCAACTACTTCGCGATCTCGCCGATCCTCATCGTCCTCGGCATGGCCGCGGTGGGCGTGCTCGTCGAGGCGTTCGCGCCGGCGGCGCAGCGCTGGCTGCTCGAGGTCGTGGTCAGCCTCACCGGCCTCGTCGGCGCGCTGATCGCGACGATCGTCATCGCCGACAGCGGGGTCTACCTGACCGCGCGTGACGCGGTCGCCGTCGACGGCCCCTCGCTCTACCTGTGGGGCACGATCCTCGTGATCTCCATCGCCTCCGTGCTGCTCGTCGCCGAGCGTTCCGCCGCGATGGGCGGGTCGGCGTTCACCCCGGCGGCCTCCCAGCTACCCGGCTCGGTGGGGGAGCGCACGCTCGCCGCCGGTGGGCGCATGCAGACCGAGGTCTTCCCGCTGTTCCTGCTCGCGGTCGGTGGCATGCTGCTGTTCCCCGCCTCCAACTCGCTGCTCCTGATGTTCGTCGCCCTCGAGGTGCTCTCCCTCCCGCTCTACCTGATGTGCGGGCTGGCCCGGCGCCGGCGGCTGCTCAGCCAGGAAGCGGCCCTGAAGTACTTCCTGCTCGGCGCCTTCTCGTCGGCCTTCTTCCTCTACGGCCTGGCGCTGCTCTACGGCTACGCCAACACCGATCTGCTGAGCGGCATCCACGACGCCGTGCAGACCGCCGCGCAGAACGACTCGCTGCTCTACCTCGGGCTCGGACTGCTCGGCATGGGCCTGCTGTTCAAGGTCGGCGCCGCGCCGTTCCAGGTCTGGATCCCCGACGTCTACCACGGTGCGCCCACGCCGATCACGGCGTTCATGGCTGCGGCGACGAAGGTCGCCGCGTTCGGCGCGCTGCTGCGGGTGCTCTACGTCGGCTTCGGCCCGCTGACCTGGGACTGGCGCCCGATCCTGTGGGCCGTCGCGATCCTCACGATGATCATCGGCGCGGTGTTCGCGGTGACGCAGCAGGACCTCAAGCGGATGCTCGCCTACTCCTCCATCGCGCACGCCGGGTTCGTGCTGGTCGGCGTCATCGCCGCGAGCAGCCGCGGGCTGTCGGGCTCGCTGTTCTACCTGCTGACCTACGGCGTTACCACGGTGGGCGCGTTCGGCATCCTTGCCCTCGTCCGCGACGCCGACGGCGAGGCGACCCACCTGTCGCGCTGGGCGGGCCTGGGCAAGCGGGCCCCGCTGCTCGCCGGCGTGGTCACGCTGTTCCTGCTGTCGCTCGCCGGCATCCCGCTCACCAGCGGCTTTGCGGGCAAGTACGCCGTGTTCCTGGCCGGCATCGACGGCGGCGCCACGCCGGTGGTCATCGTCGCCCTGGTGATGAGCGCGGTGACGGCGTTCTTCTACATCCGCGTCATCGTGCTGATGTACTTCTCCGATCCCGTGGCCGTCGGCCCGACGATCGTGCTCCCGGGTGTGTTCACCGCCGTGGCGCTGGCAATGGCGGTCGCGGTTACCGTGGTGCTGGGCGTCTACCCCGACCCGTTCCTGCACCTCGCCCGCGACGCCGTACCGTTCGTCCGCTGACAGCCCGCGCTGTCACCCACCGCCAGGAGACCCGTGTCGTCCAGCCTGTTCGGGATCGACACCGTCGACGCCGCGTTGCGGCGCGACCTGCAGGAGGGCCTCGACGCGGTCGAGGTCCAGCTGCTCGCCTCGACGCGGAGCGACTACCCGTTCGTGACCGAGACGTCGCGGCACCTGGTCAACGCCGGCGGCAAGCGCTTCCGCCCGCTGCTCGTGCTGCTCGCGGCGCAGTTCGGTGACCCCACGGCCAGCGGGGTGGTGCCGGCGGCGGTCGTCGTCGAGCTGACCCACCTGGCGACGCTCTACCACGACGACGTGATGGACGAGGCCGACGTACGCCGCGGAGCCCCGAGCGCCAACTCCCGCTGGACCAACACGATCGCGATCCTCACCGGCGACTTCCTCTTCGCCCGCGCCTCCGACATCCTCGCCGACCTCGGACCCGAGGCGGTGCGGATCCAGGCGCAGACATTCGAGCGGCTCTGCGAGGGGCAGATCCGCGAGACGGTCGGCCCCGAGTCGGGCGTCGACCCGGTCGCGCACTACCTGCGCGTCGTCGGCGACAAGACCGGCTCGCTCATCGCGACGTCGGGTCGCTTCGGTGGCATGATGGCCGGCGCCGACCCGCAGGTGACCGACCTGCTGACCAGGTTCGGCGAGCAGATCGGCGTGGCCTTCCAGCTCTCCGACGACCTCATCGACGTGGCCAGCGAGAGCACAGAGAGCGGCAAGACGCCGGGCACCGACCTGCGCGAGGGCGTGCGCACGCTGCCGGTGCTGCTCGCGCTCCGACCCGACAGCGGCATCGACCCGCAGCTGCGCGACCTGCTCGACGGCGATCTGACCGACGACGGCCGGCTCGCCGACGTCCTGGCCCTGCTGCGGCCGCACCCGGTCATGGCCGAGGCGCGCAAGGCCCTCGAGCAGTGGGCCGACGACGCCCGAGCGACGTTGGCCCCGCTGCCCGCCGGCCCGGCCCGGCACGCGCTCGAGTCGCTCTGCGACTACGTCGTCGCTCGCACCGGCTGACCGTCGGTCGCTGCGGCCAGCAGCCACGGCCAGTCGGTGTAGATCCCGTCGAGGCCGACCTGCTCGGCGCGGCGCCGGGTGCGCCGCGACAGCACTCGCCAGCCGAACGCCATCAGCTCGGCGTCGTGACACGTCTCGACGGTGTCCGCCGTCCAGCACCGGGCCGGAGCGTTCAGCACGTCGATGCCGCCGGCCGCCAGCCGGGTCGCGTGCGCGGGCAGGTCGTCCGGGAGCTGCGGCACCGAGTGGGCGAGCCGGAAGCCGTCGCCGTGCGTCGTACGCCACTGCACTGCCGCCTCCCACGACTCGGTCACCAGCCAGAGCCGGTGGGTGGCGTCGTAGTCCCCGGCGACGGCCAGCACGGCGGGGATCGCCGCGTCGTCCCGCACGTCGAGGCTCAGCTCGTAGTCCGTGCCGCAGCCCTCGTAGAGGTCGGCGAGCGACGGGACCCATCGCGGCAGCCGCGCGCGGGTGCGCCGGGCGATCGTGAGCCCGGTGATCGTGCGGGCGCCGTGCGCGAGCACGGGCACACCGTCCGCGGTCACCCGCACGTCCGATTCGAGCCCGACCGCGCCGTTGCGCAGGCCCAGCCGGAACGCGCGCACGGTGTTCTCCAACGAGAGCGACCGCGCGCCCCGGTGGGCGAACACCAGCACCGGTCAGTCCTCGAGCAGCGCGACCGGCAGGTCGACGTGGCGGGCCCGCAGCCACTCGCCCAGACCCTTCGCCTGCGGGTCCTGCCGGGTCGAGGCGGCGACGCCCGCACCGAGCAGGCCGTGCAGCACGAAGTTGAGGGCGCGGATGTTCGGCAGCTCGTGCCGTTCGACCTCGAGGTCCTTTGCCTCCGGCAGCAGTGTGCGCAGCGCGTCGACGGTCAGGTGCTCGGCCAGCCAGCCATAGCCCGCGTCGCTGCGCGCCCACACCCCGAGGTTCGCGTTGCCTCCCTTGTCGCCCGAGCGGGCCCCGAATGCCGCGCCCAGGGCCACCCGGCGGGTCGCGCCACCCGGCGCGGCTGCCGCGGGCGCCGCCGCCACGGCCGCCTCGCCGCCGGCCGCGAGCGTGGGCGGCACCTCGACGGTGCGGCCGTCGTCGAGGACCACCCGCTGCGACACCGTCGCGGCCGGCACGAGCGCCGGCCAGTAGACGCCGTAGGCAGACCCGTCACCGGGCGGTCCCGTCATGGTGCAGCCGGGGTACGACGCGAGTGCCAGCTCGACCGCGGTGCTCGAGAACGCCCTGCCGACGAGCGTCGCGTCTGGGTCCTTCACGGTGATCCGCAGCTGCGCGACGGCGCGCTCGTTGGTCTCGGGATCCTCGTGGTCGGTGCGCGCCAGGCTGACGTCGGACTCTTGCACCCGTGACAGCACCGGCTCGAGCTGGCGCCGGACCAGCGCGGCCTTCTCCTCGACGTCGAGCCCGGTGAGCAGGAACGTCATCGAGTTGCGGTAGCCACCCAGCAGGTTGATGCAGACCTTCGCCGTCGACGGCGGCGGTTCGCCGACGACGCCGTGTACGCGCACCCGGTCCGGCCCCTCCTGCATCAGCCGGATCGAGTCGAATCGCGCGGTCGCGTCGGGGCCGAGGTAACGCGGGCCGCCGATCTCGTAGAGCAGCTGCGCCGTGATGGTGCCCACGCTGACCTGCCCACCGGTGCCGGGGTGCTTGGTGATGACGCTCGACCCGTCGGCGTGCACCTCCGCCAGCGGGAAGCCGACGTGCTCGACATCGGGCACCTCGGTGAAGAAGGCGTAGTTGCCGCCGGTCGCCTGCCCGCCGCACTCGAGGATGTGCCCGGCGACGACGGCGCCGGCCAGCGCGTCCCAGTCGTCGCGGGCCCAGCCGTGGTGCCAGGCCGCGGGCCCGACGACGAGCGACGCGTCGGTCGTGCGGCCGGTGACGACCACGTCGGCGCCTTCGGCGAGCGCGGCCACGATGCCCCACCCGCCGAGGTAGGCATTGGCGGTGACCGGGTCGGCGGCGAGGGGCGCGCCGGTGTCGAGGTTGGCCAGGTCGACGCCGGCCCCCCGCAGCTCCGGCAGCCTCGGCATCAGGTCGTCACCCTCGACGTGCGCGACCGAGACCGGGATGCCGAGCCGGGCGGCGAGTCGGCGCACTGCGCTCGCGCAGCCGGCCGGGTTGAGACCGCCGGCGTTCGCGACGATCCGGACCCCTTTGTCGTGTGCGAGGCCGAGGCACTCCTCGAGCTGGCGGACGAACGTCGACGCGTAGCCCTTGTCGGGATCCTTCAACCGGGTACGGAACAGGATCAGCATCGTGAGCTCGGCGAGGTAGTCGCCGGTCAACACGTCGAGCTCGCCGCCCCCGAGCATCTCGCGCATGGCGGACAACCGGTCGCCGTAGAAGCCGGAGCAGTTCCCGATCCGGATCGGCTCGCTCATATCCGGACCTTAACGCTGCTCCGTAGGGTGGGCGGGTGCGATCGAGGACCGCCCGCCGGGCGGAGGCCGCGGCGCTGTCGACCTACCGCCGGTTGCCGCCGCCCCTGCGGCGCCTGCTGGTCCGCGCCGTCAAGCCGTGCTACACGGTGGGTGCGGTGCTCGTCGTGACGCGTACGCCGCGGGGTGGGGCCACCGAGGTGCTGCTGGTGCGTCAGCGGCACACGCACGGGTGGGCGCTCCCGGGCGGCCTGCTGGACCGTGGCGAGTCGCCGGCGCAGGCGCTGGTGCGCGAGCTGCGCGAGGAGCTGCGACTGGAGCTCGACGCCGGCCAGCTGCCGCCTCCCACGGCCAACGTCGACCCGGACCCTCGGCGGGTCGACGTGGTCTTCCGCTGGGAGGCCGACCTGCCGGACGAGCCGCGCCGCCGCGGACCGGAGATCCTCGAGGTCGGATGGCATCGGCTCGACGCGCTGCCGGCCCTGACGGGCCCGACGAGCCAGGTGCTGCAGCTGCGATGAGCGGGTCGATGCTGCTGGTCGCGCGACCGCACAACGCTGTCTCCGCCACGTCGTGAGCGACCTGGCGGCGCTGGTGCTGGCAGCGGGGGCCGGCACCAGGCTGCGGCCGCTGACGCTGTTGCGGCCCAAGGCGCTGTGCCCCGTCGGCAACGTGCCGTTGCTGGACCGCGTGCTCGCCACGCTCCCCTGCCGCGGACCCGACGACGTCGCAGTCAACGCGCACCACCTCGCCGAGCAGATCGTCGCCCACGTCGGCGCCCGGGCCCACCTGTCGGTCGAGCAACCACGAGCCCTGGGCACCGCCGGCGCCGTCGGCGCGCTGCGCGACTGGGTCGCCGGGCGGGGTCTGCTCGTCGCCAATGCCGACGCCTACACCTCCGGCGTCGACGTCGAGGCGTTCGTCTCGACCTGGGACGGCGAACGACCGCAGGTGCTCGTCGTCCCGGCCGGTGAGCGCCGCGTCGACTTCGGTGGGCAGTGGCGGTTCGCCGGGATGTCGTTGCTGCCGTGGACGGACATCTCCCGGCTCGCTCCCGAGCCGGCCGGCCTCTACGAGGTCGTCTGGCGCGAGGCCGAAGCGGCCGGCCGGCTCGGCGTCGTACCCACCGGCGCGTTCTTCGTCGACTGCGGCAGCCCCGCGGACTACCTGCGCGCGAATCTCCACGCCTCGGGCGGCGAGAGCGTCGTCGGCGCCGGTGCCCGGGTGGAGGGGGACCTGGTGCGCTCCGTCGTCTGGCCGGGCGGCGTCGTACGCCGTGGCGAACGCCTCGTCGAAGCCATCCGCGTCGGCGAGGACCTCACCGTCGACGCCTCACTCGCCGGCTGACCCGGTGGCGGGCGCTACATCTGCGCAGCGCCGGCCTGGATCGCCTCCCGGATGCGGTGGTAGGTGCCGCACCGGCAGACGTTGCGGATGCCGTCGAGGTCGGCGTCGGTGATCGTGCGTCCACTGGCGCGGGCCTCCTTCACCAGCGCCACTGCCGCCATGATCTGGCCGGGCTGGCAGTAGCCGCACTGCGGCACGTCGTGGTCCAGCCAGGCCTCCTGCATCGGGTGCAGCGACCGGCCGACGGTTGCCGGCAGCCCTTCGATGGTGGTGACCTCGTCGGTCGGCTGGATGTCCGCCACCGGCACGGAGCACGGGTTGAAGGCCTTGCCGTTGATGTGGCTGGTGCAGGCCTTGCAGACGTCGAGGCCGCAGCCGTACTTCGGGCCGGTGACGCCCAGCAGGTCGCGCAGCACCCAGAGCAGGCGCACGTCGTCGGCGCAGTCGACGCTCACCCGCTCGCCGTTGAGCACGAAGGTGTGGACGGGCACGGCGACTCCTGTCAGTAGGTGTGGTGCAGGCCGTCGGTCGGTGACTGCGGGATCGACGGCACCGTCGGGTAGGGCTCGAAGCCCAGCGGCCGGTTGTGGTTGACCGGGAACTCGGTCGGCAGCTGCCCGGTCGCGCGCATCAGCGCCGACGCGGTGGCCGCCTTTGTGGCCGCGACCCCGAACTCGCCCGCGCCGCCCGGCTCGCCGGTGGTGGGTGGCAGCACGATGACGTCGAGCTCGGGCGGGGTGTTCCACTGCCGGCTGTAGAAGTAGTTGTCCCAGCTGCCCTCGAGGAACGCGCCGTTGCGCAGGTGCAGGCTCTCGGTCAGCACCTGGCCGATCGCATCCATGATCCCACCCATCATCTGGGCTTCGAGCCCGAGCGGGTTGATGGGCAGACCCGCGTCGATCGCGAACACGACCTTCGTCACCCGCGGTCCGGTGACGCCGTCGGCCACCGGACGGCTGGTGGTCTGCGGCCGCGCGTCGATCTCGACGAGCGCGGCGGTCGCGCCCTTGTACTCGGTGTGCAGGGCGATGCCCTGCGCCGTGCCGGGTGCCATCGCCCGCCCCCACGAGCCCTTCTTCGCGACGGCGTCGAGTACGGCGCGGGCCCGGGCGTCGCGCAGGAACGTGCGCCGGAACGCGTAGGCGTCCTGACCCATCAGCCGGGCGAGCTCGTCGACCACGAGCTCGACGGCGGTCACGACATCGGGGTTGTACAGGTTGCGGTTGCTGCCGGTGTTGAACGTGTCCCACGCCATGATCTCGTTGAGCGCCTGGGTGACGGCGCCGAAGTTGTAGGGCACGTTGGTCGTCGTCTCGAAGACCGACTGGGAGTACTCGAGGAAGTTGCCGAGGCCGAGCGGCACGAGCTTCGCGCCGTTGGCGCTGAGCATCTCGCCGAGTGCCATCGTGTAGTCCGTCGCGACGCTGGTGTGCCGCTGCTCGAACGACAGCACGCTGCCGGCGGTGTAGGTCGCCCGCACCCGCGAGATGCACATCGGGTGCACCCGCCCGTAGCGGAACTCGTCGGTGCGGTGCCACATGAGCTTCACCGGTTTACCGAACTTCTGCGCCGCCTCCGCCGCCTCGACCGCGACGTTCGGGAACATCCGCCGGCCGAACGCGCCCCCGCCGGTGACGACGTGCACGGTCACTGCGTCCTGGCTGATGCCCAGCTGCTGCGCGACCATCTGCTGCGCGTAGATCGGCGTCTGCATGCAGGCCCAGACCTCCGCCGTACCGTTCTTCACGTCGGCGATGGCGGTCTGCGGCTCGAGCGCGCTGTTGCTCTTCCAGTAGAAGGTGAACAGCTTCTCGACGGTCCGCGCACCGGCCGGCAGTGACGGGACGGCGAGCGGGATCTCGGCCGCCTTGAGCCTGGCCAGGATCGTGGCGTCGGACTCGCCGTCGACCGGTCCGGGTCCCCAGTCGACGTCCAGCGCCCGGACGGCGTCGATGCACTGGCCGAACGTCTGCCCGCGCACGGCCACGCCGGTCGAGATCGGTGCGACGTCGGTGATGCCCGGCATCGCCGTGACGGCCGCCGTGTTGCGGACCGCGCGCACCGTCCCGTTGACGGTCGGCGCCCGGCAGATCATCGTCGGCAGCGCGCCCGCGACGTCCATGTCCATGGCGTAGCGCTTGCGGCCGGTGACCGCCTCGACCGCGTCCACCCGCTTCTGCGGCGTACCGATGACCGTGAACTGCGACGGGTCCTTGAGCGTCACCTCCACCGGCTGGGTGACGGTGCTCGCCGCGCGCTCGGCGAGGTCGGCGTAGGACAGCTGCGTGCCGTCGGGCGCGAGGACGTGCCCGCCGCTGGTGCGCAGCCGCGTCATGTCGTCGTCGAGCTCGATCGCGGCGGCCTGCAGCAGCTGCCGGCGCGCCACCGCCGCCGCGACGCGGAACGGCGTGTAGGTCGAGATCGTCGTGTTGGAGCCGTAGGTCGCCTGGTTGAACATCAGCTCCGGTCGGGCGTCGGCGAGCGTGACGTGCACCTTGTCGACCGGAAGGTCGAGCTCCTCCGCGATGAGCATCGCGGTCGACGTCGTGATGCCCTGGCCGGTCTCGCACCGCGGCATGGCGAACGACGCGCTGCCGTCGCGCTCGATCACCACCGTGATGAGGCCCGAGGTCGGCTTCGCCGCGTTGGTGAGCAGGTCGTTGAGGTCGACCACGTCCGAGATCTGGTCGGGCGTCGGCACTGGCGACATCGCGGTCGTGCCGGCCGGGAACAAGCCGAGCTTCGCCGCCGCGATCAGCGTCGGTCCCGCGATCACGTAGCCCATGAACCTTCGACGGGTCAGCTCACCGAGTGCGCCGTCGTCGAGCCCGTCCTGCATCGCGCCACCTCGCCGCACCGAGCCGGTTCCGGGCAGCAGCCCGGACTGGTACATATCCGATCTAACGGATGCTGCGCCTCAGTGTTGCGCCCGCACTACGGGAAATGAGGTGCGCGATCGGAACCGGTCAGGCGATCTGCCAGGTGTCGGCGCTGGTGAGCAACCTGCCGAGGTCACCGCGGCCGCCGCCCTGCTGGGCTGCCGAGATCTGGTCGCGCAGCAGGTCGTCGTAGGCCGGCCGCTGCACCGAGCGGAAGATGCCGACGGGCGTGACGCCGGCGCCGTCGACGTTGCCCAGGCGCGACAGCATGAACGCGATCGCGGGCTGCTCGGCGTGGGCGTCGTGGACGAAGACGTCGGGGTCGTCGCCGGCACAGACCTGCATCCCGCCCGGCATCAGCTTGATGCCCTTCTCGCCGTCCTTGCCGAAGCGCACCGGCTGCCCGTGCTCGAGCCGCACCATCGCCGACTCGCGGCTGTCGGGATCCTTGAGGACGTCGAACGCGCCGTCGTTGAAGATGTTGCAGTTCTGGAAGATCTCGACGAAGGATGCGCCGCGGTGCTCGACCGCTGCCCGCAGCACACCCTGCAGGTGCTTGCGGTCGGAGTCGATCGTGCGCCCGACGAACGTCGCCTCCGCGCCGAGCGCGAGCGACACCGGGTTGAACGGCTGGTCGAGCGACCCCATCGGCGTCGACTTCGTGATCTTGCCGACCTCGGAGGTCGGCGAGTACTGCCCCTTGGTCAGCCCGTAGATCCGGTTGTTGAACAGCAGGATCGTGATGTTGACGTTGCGGCGCAGCGCGTGGATCAGGTGGTTGCCGCCGATCGACAGGCCGTCGCCGTCACCGGTGATCACGAACACCGACAGGTCGGGCCGGGCCGATGCCAGGCCGGTCGCGATCGCCGGCGCCCGGCCGTGGATCGAGTGCATGCCGTAGGTGTTCATGTAGTAGGGGAACCGGCTGGAGCAGCCGATGCCGGAGATGAACACGGCGTTCTCGCGCTTGATGCCGAGGTCGGGCATGAGCCCCTGCACGGCGGCGAGGATCGCGTAGTCGCCGCAGCCCGGGCACCAGCGGACTTCCTGGTCGGTCTTGTAGTCCTTGGCGTTCTGCGGTGCGTCGGCGGCGGGGATCAGCGCCAGCCCCGACTGGCCCAGCAGCGACACCGGGTGCGCGGCCCCGTCAGACATCTCTCATCACGTCCTGGATCACGCCCGCGAGCTCGTCGCCGGTGAACGGCGCCCCGCGGACCTGGTTGTAGGAGACCGCATCGATCAGGTAGCGGGCCCGGATCAGCAATGCCAGCTGCCCGAGGTTCATCTCCGGGATCAGCACCTTGTCGTAGCGGCGCAGCACGTCGCCGGTGTTGGCCGGGAACGGGTTGAGGTGGCGCAGGTGCGCCTGGGCGACCTGGCCGCCGCTGTTGCGCACGCTGCGCACCGCCGCACCGATCGGCCCGTAGGTCGAGCCCCACCCGAGCACCAGCACGCGGGCCTGCCCGGACGGGTCGTCGACCTCGAGGTCGGGGATGTCGCGCGCGATGCCGTCGACCTTGGCCGCCCGCAGCCGGACCATGCGGTCGTGGTTGTCGGGCGTGTAGGAGATGTTGCCCGAACCGTCGGCCTTCTCCAGACCGCCGATGCGGTGCTCCAACCCCGGGGTGCCGGGCAGCGCCCACGGCCGCGCGAGCGTCTCGGGGTCGCGCAGGTAGGGCCAGAACTCCCCGTCGTGGTTGGGCTCGGTCGCGAACGTCACCGTGAGGTCGGGCAGCGTCGTGACGTCGGGGATGTGCCAAGGCTCCGAGCCGTTGGCCAGGTAGCCGTCGGAGAGCAGGAAGACCGGCACGCGGTACTTCGTCGCGAGCCGGGCGGCCTCGATCGCCGCATCGAAACAGTCGGCGGGGGAGCGGGCCGCGACGATCGGCACCGGTGCCTCGCCGTTGCGGCCGAACATCGCCTGCAGCAGGTCGGCCTGCTCGGTCTTGGTCGGCAGCCCGGTCGACGGGCCGCCGCGCTGGATGTCGCAGATGATCAGCGGCAGCTCGAGGGTGACCGCCAGGCCGATCGTCTCGGTCTTGAGCGCCACCCCGGGGCCGCTGGTCGTGGTCACCCCGAGCGCGCCGCCGAAGGCCGCGCCGAGGGCCGCACCCACGCCCGCGATCTCGTCCTCGGCCTGGAAGGTGCGTACGCCGAACGCCTTGTGCTTGCTCAGCTCGTGCAGGATGTCCGAGGCCGGGGTGATCGGATAGGAGCCGAGGAAGATGTCGAGCCCGGTCAGCTGGCTGGCTGCGATCAGGCCGTAGGCCAGCGCGACGTTGCCGGTGATGTTGCGGTAGACGCCCGAGGGCATCGGTGCCGGCTTGACCTGGTAGCGCACCGAGAACGCCTCGGTCGTCTCGCCGAAGGACCAGCCGGCTTCGAACGCCGCCACGTTGGCCTTGGCGATCTCGGGGCTCTTCGCGAACTTCTGCTCGATGAACTCGCGGGTGTGCTCGGTCGGCCGGTTGTAGAGCCAGCACAGCAGCCCGAGCGCGAACATGTTCTTGGCCCGCTCGGCCTCCTTCTTGCCGAGGCCGAAGGACTCCAGCGCGGTCACCGTCATCGACGTCAGCGCGATCGCGTGCACGTGGTAGTCGGCGAGGCTGCCGTCCTCGAGCGGGTTGGCGGTGTAGCCGACCCGGGTGAGGTTGCGCTGGGTGAACTCGTCGGTGTTGACGATCACGTCGGCGCCCGCCGGCAGGTCACCGACGTTGGCCTTCAGCGCCGCCGGGTTCATCGCGACCAGCACGTCGGGCCGGTCGCCCGGCGTCATGATGTCGTGGTCGGCGAAGTGCAGCTGGAACGACGAGACGCCGAAGATCGTCCCGGCCGGCGCGCGGATCTCCGCCGGGAACTGCGGCAACGTCGACAGGTCGTTGCCGAACGCCGCCGTCTCGGAGGTGAACCGGTCGCCGGTCAGCTGCATGCCGTCGCCGGAGTCGCCGGCGAACCGGATGATGACGCGGTCGAGCTCGTGAAGCTGCTTGGGCACGGGTGAAACCTCCGGCACGGTCGACCCGGCGCCGACGGCGTGCACCGCACATGGTACGTGCGTCCGCAACATCTCGACGGCCGGGCCGATCAATCTCCGGTGGGAACGCGGCGCCGGTGCTCGGCGTTCTCAGGGCAACCGGTCCGGGAGGGGAGATGCACCACCACGGCGGCAGCCACAACGGGCTGAAGACCGCTCTGCTGCTCGGCCTGCTGTCGGCGATGATCCTCTTCGTCGGGTCCCTGATCGGCGGCCGGACCGGACTCGTCGTCGCGCTGGTCCTCGCGCTCGGGCTGAACGGCGTCGCCTACTTCCTGTCCGACCGCATCGCGCTTCGGTCGATGCGGGCCTACCCGGTCAGCGAGTGGGAACAGCCGCGCCTGCACGCCGTCGTCCGTGAGCTGGCCACGGCGGCCCGGATGCCGATGCCGCGGCTCTACGTCTCCCCGACCACGGCGCCCAACGCGTTCGCGACCGGGCGCAACCCGCGCCGCGCCGCCGTCTGCGTCACCGAGGGCATCCTCGGCCTGATGGACGAGCGCGAGCTGCGCGCCGTACTCGGTCACGAGCTCTCCCACGTCGCCAACCGCGACATCCTCATCTCCTCGGTCGCCGGCGCGCTCGCCGCGGTCATCGTCTACCTCGCCCACCTGGCCCAGTGGGCGATGATCTTCGGTGGGGGTCGTGACGACGACGAGGGCGGTGGCCTCGTCGGCGAGCTGCTGCTGATCGTGCTCGGGCCCATCGCCGCGACGCTCGTGCAGCTGGCGATCAGCCGCTCGCGGGAGTACCAAGCCGACGCGTCCGGGGCGCGGCTGACCGGCGACCCGCTGGCGCTCGCGTCCGCCCTGCGCAAGCTCGAGCAGGGCACCCGCACCCGGCCGCTGGCGCCCACGCCCGAGGTGCAGCCGGTGTCCAGCCTGATGATCGCGAACCCGTTCGGCCCCGCTGCGGGTGTGGCGCGGCTGTTCTCGACGCACCCGCCGATCCACGACCGCATCCGCCGCCTCGAGGCGATGGCCGGTCTCGTGCGCTACTGAGGCGCCCCAGAGCCGGAGGCCGGCCCGTGCGCGACCCCCGCGCGCGCGGACCGGCCTCCACTTCCCCGGCGGTTACCGTTAGCCGGTGATCAGCACGCGGGTCTACCGCAACGGCAACCTCGAGTCCGAGGGGTTCCCGCCCGCGCAGACGTCCGACTACCTGGCGGAGCCGGACACGATCGTCTGGATGGATCTCTGCGAGCCCAGGCCCGAGGAGCTCGCGCTGATCGCGGAGGAGTTCGGGCTGAACCCGCTCGCCGTCGAGGACGCGACGCACGAGCGGCAGCGCCCCAAGCTCGACCGCTACGAGGACCACCTGTTCATTTCCTTGTACGACGTGGAGCTCGATCCCGACACCTGCGACCTGCGCGCCTCCGAGCTGGCGGCGTTCGTGTCGGCGCGTTACCTGATCACCGTGCGCAAGTCCGGCCGGTTCGCGATCGAGGAGGTCACGAGCCGCTGGGACTCCTCACCCGACCTGGCCAAGTACGGCGTCGGCTTCCTGCTCTACGGGCTGCTCGACGTCGTCGTCGACGGCCACTTCGAGACGGTGCAGGAGCTCGACGACCAGATCGAGTCCCTCGAGGACGTGCTGTTCGACGAGCAGCGCTCGCGGGGCACCGAGGTGCAGCGGCGCAGCTACACGTTGCGCAAGGCGCTCGTGCTGCTGCGCCGGGTCGTCGTCCCGACCCGGGAGGTCGTCAACGCGCTGATGCGGCGCGACCTCCGCGTGGTCGACGAGGGGATGCTGCCCTACTACCAGGACGTCTACGACCACGTGCTGCGCGCCACCGACTGGACCGACTCGCTGCGTGACCTGGTGACGACGATCCTCGAGACGAACCTGACGATCCAGGGCAACCGGCTCAACGAGATCATGAAGAAGGTCACCAGTTGGGCGGCGATCATCGCGGTGCCGACCGCGATCACCGGCTACTACGGCATGAACGTGCACACCTGGCCGCACGCCGACACCCTCGTCGGCGGGATCTTCGCGCTTGCGCTGATCGTGGTGCTCTCGGTGGCGCTCTACGTCGCGTTCCGCCGCCGCGACTGGTTGTAGACAGGCGCTCAGCGGTAGTTGGTGAACTGCAGTGGGATGCCGAGGTCGGCTTCCCGCAGCACCGCGATCACCTGCTGCAGGTCGTCCTTCTTCTTGCTCGACACCCGCACCGTGTCGCCCTGCACCTGGGCCTGCACGCCCTTCGGCCCGTCGGACTTGATCTTCTTGACGATGGCCTTGGCCTTCTCGTCGTCGATGCCCTGCCGGATGCGCACGAGCAGCCGCGACGTGCCGCCGGCTGCGGCCTCCGGGTCACCGTGGTCGAGCGCCTTGAGCGAGACGCCGCGCTTGACCAGCCGGCTCTCGAACACGTCGAGCACGGCCCGCACCCGGTCGGCCGAGTCGGCCCGCATCTCGACCGCCTCCTGGCCCGACCAGGCGATCGAGGCACCGGTGCCCTTGAAGTCGAAGCGCTGGCCGATCTCCTTGGCCGCCTGGTTCAGCGCGTTGTCGACCTCTTGCCGGTCGACCTTGCTCACGACGTCGAACGACGCGTCCGCCACGGCGTACACCTTCCCCCGACCGCGCCCAAACCGCTCGCCGGCCGGTCGCGGATGTCCGTTACAGTTGGAGCCCTCCGGCAGGTTGCCCGAGCGGCCAAAGGGAACGGTCTGTAAAACCGTCGGCTCAGCCTACGTTGGTTCGAATCCAACACCTGCCACTGACCGGATCGCGGCACCGTTTGCCATCGGTGCTGCGTCCGCGCCGGCCGCGTCCCGCCCTCGCCGAGGTCGGGTACGCTGGTCGGGCGCTCGCCCCCTTAGCTCAGTCGGCAGAGCGTCTCCATGGTAAGGAGAAGGTCTACGGTTCGATTCCGTAAGGGGGCTCTGTGCGTTGCCGCTCTCCCGAGCGCGACGCACGACGGCGGAGTAGCTCAGTCTGGCAGAGCAAGCGGCTCATAATCGCTGTGTCGCCGGTTCAAGTCCGGCCTCCGCTACTTCGATGCGACAACACACAGGAGAGGCACCGTGGCAGCCACCGACGTACGACCGAAGATCACTCTGGCGTGCAACGAGTGCAAGCACCGCAACTACATCACGCGCAAGAACCGCCGCAACGATCCCGATCGGCTCGAGATGAAGAAGTACTGCCCCAACTGCAACCAGCACACCGCGCACCGCGAGACGCGCTGAACGCTGCGCCCGCCGACGTCGAGGCCGTCACCCGCAGGGGTGGCGGCCTTCGTCGTCCAGCGGCTTGCTACGTTGCGCCCCACGCTGTCGTCGATCAGCCTGGAGAGTGGGGGCAATGCCGCTCAACCGCGACTTCATCGGACGGGAGTTCGCCTCCGCCGGCACCTACGAGGTGTCGCGCGAGAAGATCCGTGACTTCGCCGACGCGATCGGTGACCGCAGCCCGGTCTACCGCTCGACCGAGGCCGCCAAGGAGGCCGGCCATCCCGACGTGATCGCCCCGCCGACCTTCCTCACGGTCGTCAACTTCCGGCTCGGTGCCGGGCCGGTGGGCGATGCCGATCTCGGCCTCGACTACAGCCGGGTCGTGCACGGCGAGCAGCGGTTCGTCCATCACCGGCCGGCCCGCGCCGGCGACGTGCTGAAGGGCGTCTCGACGGTGACCGACATCCGCGACGCCGGCCGCAACGAGCTGATGACGACCAAGACCGAGATCACGACCGTCGAGGGTGAGCAGGTCTGCACCGCCTACAGCACGATCGTCTCCCGCGGCACGGCCGCGTCTGCGCAGGAGGGCTGATGACCGCGAAGGTGAGCTACGACGACGTCGAGGTCGGCACCGAGCTGCCGAAGCAGACGTTCACCGTGCAACGCGCGAACCTCGTGATGTACGCCGGCGCCTCCGGCGACTTCAACATCATCCACTGGAACGAACGCATCGCGAAGGCCGTCGGCCTGCCCAACGTCATCGCGCACGGCATGTTCACGATGGCCGAGGCCGGCCGCGTCGTCACCGACTGGGCCGGCGACCCCGGCGCGGTCCTGGAGTACGGCGTGCGGTTCTCCGCCCCGGTGCCCGTGCCCGACGACGACAAGGGCGCCACGCTCGAGGTGGGGGGCACCGTCGAGGAGAAGCTCGACGGCCGCCGGGTCAAGGTCAACATCGACGCGCGGTCGGGTGACAACCGCGTGCTGCAGAACGCCGTCGCGATCGTCCAGCTCGCCTGACGCCCGCATCGTTCCCGGTCCTGCCGGCGGTCGCCGACCTGCCGGACCGCTCCGCCGCGCCCGACGACCGGCGGGCGACCGTCTCCGTGCTCGTCGAGGGCTGGCCCGACGACGTCCGCGCCTGCCTCGACGCGCTGCTGCGCCACACGTCCGATGACGTGGTCGTGCAGGTGCTCGACCTGGGCGACGTCGACGGTGCCGGCGCGGCCGTCGAAGAGTTCGCGGGCCCGCGGGTGGAGGCCTGGCACGTCGCCGGTGCCGCCGGCTGGGCCGCCGCACGTGCAGCGCTGCTGCGTGCCGACACGGCTGCCGTGCACGTGTGGTGCGAGGTCTCGACGGTCTTCGAAGGTGACGCGCTCGGTCCGCTGCTGGCCGCGTTCGACGACCCCGGCGTCGTGGGTGCGGGGTGGCGGGGCGGGGTCTTCGACGCGGAGTGGCACGAAGTCGCCGACGCAGGACCGGGGGAGGTCGACGTGCTGCTGGGCTACCTGTTCGCGATGCGCCGGTCGGCGGCGCTCGCGACCGGCGGGCCGCACCGCAAGGCGCGCTACTACCGCAACGCCGACCTGGAGTTCTCCCTCGCGCTGCGCGCCGCCAGCGGCGGCCGGCTGGTCGTGCCCGATCTCGAGCTGCCGGTGCGGCAGGGCCGCCACCACGGCTATCACGACACCGACCCCGCCTACCGCGACCGCGAGTCGCGGCGCACCTGGTTGCGGATGCGCGACCGTTACCGCCCGCCCGGGACGCGATGACGTATCTGCGTGGTTCCGCGGGTACTCAGAGTGACTAAGGGGAGGGTCGTTCGTTGTCGACAAGGGTAGGGAGAACGTCACTACCGGTAACGGAGACGGCAGGAGGTGGCGCAGCGATGACGGTGATCCCGTTTCGCCGCCGTCGTCGCCACGAGCCCGCCGTCCCGGTCCAGCCGGTGGCGGCTCCGCCCGGCGACGCGATCGTGTTCTCCGGGGGCGGCAGCCTCGGTGCCGCGCAGGCCGGTGCCCTGAGGGCGCTGTTCGAAGCCGGCATCCGGCCCGACCTCGTCGTCGGCTGCTCGGTGGGCGCGCTCAACGCGGCGTTCATCGCCGTCGAGCCGACGCCCGCGCGGGTCGCCGAGCTGCAGCGGGTGTGGCTGGCCCTGCGCTACCGCGACGTCTTCCCCGACGGCCGCTTCGACGTCGCCCGCCGGCTCGTCGGACGCACCGACCACCTGCAGTCCCCCCACGCTCTGCTGGACCTGATCGCCCGGTGCGTACCGGTCGACGACCTCGCCGACACCCGGGTCCCCTGCCACGTCGCCACGACCGACTTGCTGGCCGGCGAGGCGTGCTGGTGGGACGCCGGCGACCCGGCTCGCGTGCTGCTCGCCAGCGCCGGACTCCCGCTGCTCTTCCCGCCGGTCGAGCTCGGGGGCAGCCTGCACGTCGACGGCGGGGTCACCTGTCCGGTGCCCGTGCAGCGGGCGCTCGACCTCGGTGCCCGGCGCGTGTGGGTGCTCGACGTGTCGAGCGAGTTCCACGGTTGGGGGGACGGCGCCATGAGCGCCCTCGACGTGCTGCTCGAGAGCTTCGCGGTCACCCGTTCGCTGCTGGCCCGGCAGGACCCGACCCTCGGGCAGGGGCAGCAGGTGTTCACGTTGCCGCCGCTCGGCGTCGGCCGTCACGACCTGCGCGACTTCAACCGCACCCATCAGCTGCTCGCGGCGGGTTTCGCCGCCGGTCGCGCGATGGTCGCCGAGGCTCTCGGCGGGGAGGCTCCGTCGGGCGACGTCTCGCTGTCAGCGGGCTTCTGACAGCAGCTTCGCCATCCGGCCGACCCCTTCGGCCAGGTCGTCGTCGCCGAGGGCGTAGGACAGGCGCGCGTAGCCGGGCGTGCCGAACGCCTCACCCGGAACGATCGCGACCTCCGCCTCCTCGAGGACCAGCCCCGCCAGGTCCGCCGACGTGGTGGGCCGCCGGCCGCGCAGCTCCTTGCCGAGCACGCTTTTGAGCGAGGGGTAGCAGTAGAACGCGCCCTGCGGCTCAGGGCAGGTGACGCCCGGGATCTCCTGCAGCATCCGGGTCATCGTCTGCCGCCGCCGGTCGAACGCCGTGCGCATCTGCGCGACCGCCGAGAGGTCGCCCGACACCGCGGCGAGCGCCGCCGCCTGCGCGACGTTCGACACGTTGGACGTCGCGTGCGACTGCAGGTTGCCCGCGGCCGCGACCACGTCGGGCGGGCCGATCAGCCAGCCCACCCGCCAGCCGGTCATCGCGTAGGTCTTGGCGACGCCGTTGACCACGACGCAGGTGTCGGCGAGCTCGGGGACCCGCACCGGCATCGAGGAGAACTCCGCGTCGCCGTAGACGAGGTGCTCGTAGATCTCGTCGGTGAGCACCCAGACGCCGTGCTCGACCGCCCACTCGCCGATCGCCGTGACCTGGTCCGGCGGGTAGACCGCGCCGGTCGGGTTCGACGGCGAGCAGAACAGCAGCACCTTCGTCCGCGGCGTGCGCGCTGCCTCGAGCTGCGCGACCGAGACGAGGTAGCCGCTCGCTTCGTCGGTCATGACCTCGACCGGTACGCCGCCGGCGAGCTTGATCGCCTCGGGGTAGGTCGTCCAGTAGGGCGCCGGCAGGAGCACCTCGTCGCCGGGGTCGAGCAGGGTCGCGAAGGCCTGGTAGACCGCCTGCTTCCCGCCGTTGGTCACCAGGACCTGCCCCGGCTGCACGGTGTAGGAGGAGTCGCGCAGCGTCTTCGCCGCGATCGCCTCCCGCAGCTCTGGCAGGCCCGCGGCGGGCGTGTAGTGGTGGAACCGCGGATCGCGGCAGGCCCGCACCGCCGCCTCGACGATCGCGTCGGGCGTCGGGAAGTCGGGCTCGCCGGCGCCGAAGCCGATCACGTCGCGGCCGGCGGCCTTCAGCGCCTTGGCCTTCGCGTCGACGGCCAACGTGGCCGACTCGCTGATGCCGGCGATGCGCGCGGAGACTCGTGCCATGCCCCCATGGTCCCATGGGGATGCACCCCAATTGCCGCGCCCGTCGGCCGTTGCTCCGAGTCGACCGGCGCACGCGTCGGCACGTACACTGACACCCGGCCGGTCCGACCGGTGTTCCGGCACGCCCGTGCGGGAGCGCCCCGGCGGCCGTAGGGCAGTAGCTCAATTGGCAGAGTCCCGGTCTCCAAAACCGGTGGTTGGGGGTTCGAGTCCCTCCTGCCCTGCTGGACCAGTCCGACCGTAGCGACCGACAGGTGACACCGTGACGCAGACGACCGAGCAGCGCCCCGCGCGCAGCGGCTCCGGGAGCTCAGCCGGCGGCCCGATCCGCCGCAGCGCCACGTTCTACCGCCAGGTCGTCGCCGAGCTGCGCAAGGTGATCTGGTCGACCCGCCGGGAGCTGATCACTTACACGGTCGTGTCAATCTTCTTCGTCTCCGTGATGATCGCCATCATCGCCGGCTTCGACGTCGCGTTCACGAAGGCCGTCATCGCGATCTTCGGGTAGCCAGCCCGCGGGCACTCCCGACCCCACCCCGAGCCACCGAACCTCCAGGAAGCAGAGCATCCCCGTGTCCGACCAGCCGCTGGACGAGCAGTCCGAGCCGTTCGCCACGCCCGGCGCGCCCGACATGCCGTCGACGGACGCGGGTGCCGGCGCGGACAGCGCCGACGAGATGGGCCTCGGCCTCAACGACGACGAGACGCCCGGCTACCTCCAGCCCGAGACGCCGTCCGAGCGCACCGACGAGGTCCACGACGCGGTCGACGATGCCGGCAGCGAGGCCGGTGCGGGCGAGGGCGTCAGCGGTCCTGAGGAGGACCCGGTTGAGGAGTTCATGCGCGCGCTGCGCTCGGCTCCCGGCGACTGGTACGTCGTGCACTCCTACGCCGGCTACGAGAACAAGGTGAAGACCAACCTCGAGAGCCGCATCACCTCGCTGAACATGGAGGACTTCATCTTCCAGATCGAGGTGCCCACGCAGGAGGAGACGATCGTCAAGGGCGGCAAGCGCCAGGTCGTCCAGTCGAAGGTCTTCCCCGGCTACATCCTGGTGCGCATGGACCTCACCGACGAGTCGTGGTCCACGGTCCGCAACACCCCCGGCGTCACGGGCTTCGTCGGCCAGACCAACCGCCCGTCCCCGCTCACGCTCGACGAGGTCGCCCGCATCCTCGCGCCGAAGCCCAAGGAGAAGAAGGCCGAGGCGCCGAAGGTCGTCGACTTCGAGGTCGGCGAGTCGGTCACGGTCATGGACGGCCCGTTCGCGACGCTGCCCGCCACCATCAACGAGATCAACCCCGACGCGCAGAAGCTCAAGGTGCTGGTCTCCATCTTCGGCCGGGAGACCCCGGTCGAGCTGTCGTTCAGCCAGGTCGCCAAGATCTGAGCTTCCGCTCGTCCGAAGGACTGTCATGCCTCCCAAGAAGAAGATCGCGGCGATCATCAAGCTGCAGATCCAGGCCGGCCAGGCCACCCCGGCGCCGCCGGTCGGCCCTGCGCTCGGCCAGCACGGCGTCAACATCATGGAGTTCTGCAAGCAGTACAACGCCGAGACCGAGAGCCAGCGCGGCAACGTCGTACCCGTCGAGATCTCGGTCTACGAGGACCGCTCGTTCACGTTCGTCACCAAGACCCCGCCGGCCGCCCGGCTGATCCTCAAGGCGGCGGGCGTCGAGAAGGGTTCCGGCGAGCCGCACAAGACCAAGGTGGCGACGATCAGCCGCGACCAGGTCCGTGAGATCGCCCAGACGAAGATGGCCGACCTCAACGCCAACGACGTCGACGCGGCAGAGAAGATCATCGCCGGCACCGCTCGCTCCATGGGGATCACCGTCACCGAGTAGTTCGAAAGCTGTGGGAGGGCTCCGAGGGAGCCCGCCTGGACCACGAGGAGAAGCAATGCAGCGCAGCAAGAAGTACCGCGAGGCCGCGGCGCTCGTCGACCGCGACCGGCTCTACGGCCCGCTCGACGCCGTCCGGCTCGCCAAGCAGACGTCGCCCACCAAGGGGTTCGACGCCACCGTCGAGGTCGCCATGCGCCTCGGCGTCGACCCGCGCAAGGCCGACCAGATGGTGCGCGGCACCGTCAACCTGCCGCACGGCACCGGCAAGACCGCCCGCGTCGCTGTCTTCGCCACCGGCGACAAGGCCGACGAGGCGCGCGCCGCGGGTGCCGACATCGTCGGCGCCGACGACCTGATCGCCGAGGTCGAGGGCGGTCGCACCGACTTCGACGCCGCCGTCGCCACGCCCGACATGATGGGCAAGGTCGGCCGGCTCGGCCGGGTGCTCGGCCCGCGCGGCCTCATGCCCAACCCGAAGACCGGCACCGTGACGATGGACGTCGCGAAGGCCGTCGAGGACATCAAGGGCGGCAAGATCGAGTACCGCGTCGACCGGCAGGCCAACCTGCACTTCGTGATCGGCAAGACGTCGTTCAGCGACCAGGCGCTGGTCGAGAACTACGCAGCCGCGCTCGACGAGGTGCTGCGCGCGAAGCCGTCGTCCGCCAAGGGTCGCTACCTGCGCAAGGTCACGCTGACGACGACGATGGGTCCCGGCATCCCGGTCGACCCGTCGAAGAGCCGCAACCTGATGGAGGAGGCGGCGCCCGTCGCCTGACGGGGGTGCTCCCGTGTTTTGACTGGTACGGCGAACCCGCCGTACCCTGACCGAGCCGAAGACCGCTGGTTGCCGCCCTCCGGGGCGGCCGAAGGCCCCGCAGCCGCGGGCGGCCCGCGCAGGTGTTGAGGATGGAAGCACGCTCTTGCGTGCGCCCACGCCCCGCGCGCCTGCGCCGGGGCGTTCGTCGTCTTCCGGGGCCGGCACCGACCGGCACACCGGAAGGAGTCGTATGGCAAGGCCCGACAAGGCCGCCGCGGTCGCCGAGATCACCGAGGCGTTCCGCGGCTCGTCGGCTGCCGTCCTGACTGAGTACCGCGGGCTCACCGTCGCGCAGCTCAAGCAGCTGCGGCGGGCGCTGGGCGAGGACGCGACCTACGCCGTCGTCAAGAACACCCTCACCAAGATCGCTGCTCGCGAGGCCGGTCTCGAGACCCTCGAGTCGCTGCTCGAGGGTCCGTCGGCCATCGCGTTCGTGACCGGCGACCCGGTCGCCGTCGCCAAGGGGCTGCGCGACTTCAGCCGCGAGCACCCGATGCTCGTGGTCAAGGGTGGCGTGCTCGAGGGCAGCCCGGTCGGCGCGGACGAGATCCGGCGGCTGGCCGACCTGGAGTCGCGCGAGGTGCTGCTGGCCAAGCTGGCCGGTGGCATGAAGGCCTCGCTCTCCCGGGCGGCGGCGATGTTCCAGGCGCCGCTCACCCAGGCCGCCCGGCTCGCCGAGGCGCTGCGGGTCAAGGCCGAGGCCGACCCGAGCGTGCTCGCCGGTGGCGCCGGCACGCCCGCGGCCCCGGCTGCCGACGCCGACGACTCGCCGGTCGCCGCGCAGACCGACAGCGAGTCCCCGACCGCCGAGCAGGCGGCCGAGGCTGGCGCAGCCACCGAGTCAGAAACCGACACACCGCAGGACGAGCAGCCGCAGGGCTGACGATCTACCCGACCCCGGACCATCAAGCACCAGGAAGGAACGCCACCATGGCGAAGCTCAGCACCGACGAGCTGCTCGACGCGTTCAAGGAGATGACGCTGCTCGAGCTGTCGGAGTTCGTGAAGCAGTTCGAGGACACCTTCGACGTCAAGGCCGCGGCTCCGGTGGCCGTCGCCGCGGCGGCTGCCCCGGCAGCGGCCGGTGGCGGCGCGGAGGCCGGTGGCGGCGAGGAGCAGGACGAGTTCGACGTCGTGCTCGAGAGCGCCGGCGACAAGAAGATCCAGGTCATCAAGGAGGTTCGCGCACTGACGAACCTCGGCCTCAAGGAGGCCAAGGACCTGGTCGACGGCGCGCCGAAGCCGCTGCTCGAGAAGGTCAACAAGGAAACCGCCGACAAGGCGAAGGCCGCCCTCGAGGGCGCCGGCGCCTCGGTGACCGTCAAGTAGAGGCGCTTTGCCCGAAGCGGGTGCTCCCACGTGGGGCATCCGCTTCCGGCTGTTTCGGGTCAGTTACGGATCGATTGCATCGGGGGAAGCGGCCTGTGACGGTCGTCACCCCGACGTAACCTGGTCCGATGGGGCTAGTCAGCGCTCAAGCCCGGCGTGCGCCAGCCGTTACCTAGGAGTGAACGGCTCGTTGCAATTCGTGGCCGGCCTTATGACCACAAGGCCTGATCGCGAAGGCCGACCGAGAGGAAGCACGTGGGCGTCGAGGTACGGGTCGAAGGGCTGTCCAAGTCCTTCGGCAAGCAGGTCATCTGGCAAGACGTCTCGCTCACCCTGCCCGCAGGTGAGATCTCCGTCCTTCTCGGCCCGTCCGGCACCGGCAAGTCGGTCTTCCTCAAGCACCTGGTCGGACTGCTGCGGCCGGACCGCGGCCACGTCTGGATCGAAGGTCGCGACGTCCCCCACCTGTCCGAGCACGAGCTCTACGAAACCCGCAAGCTCTTCGGCGTGCTGTTCCAGGACGGCGCGCTCTTCGGCTCGATGAACATCTTCGACAACGTCGCCTTCCCGTTGCGCGAGCACACGAAGAAGGGCGAGCCGGAGATCAAGCAGATCGTCATGGAAAAGCTCGAGATGGTCGGGCTGGCCAACGCCGAGAGCAAGCTCCCCGGCGAGATCTCCGGTGGCATGCGCAAGCGCGCCGGGTTGGCCCGCGCCCTCGTGCTCGACCCGGAGATCATTCTGTTCGACGAGCCCGACTCGGGTCTCGACCCCGTGCGCGTCGCCTACCTCAACCAGCTGATCGTCGACCTCAACGCCCAGATCGGCGCGACGATGCTGATCGTCACGCACGACATCGGCACGGCCCGCACCGTGCCCGACAACATCGGCCTGCTGTTCCGCCGCGAGCTCGTCATGTTCGGTCCGCGGGAGGAACTGCTCACCAGCGACATCCCGGTCGTGCGGCAGTTCCTCAACGGCCGCATGGAAGGCCCCATCGGCATGGCAGAGGAGAAGGACGAGGCGCTCGTCGCCCAGGAGCTCGCGAGCGTCGGTGCCGCGCCTCTGCCGGCGGCGGGGGCCGGCCCCAAGGGCGCCGGCGGCGCCGGCGTACCCGTCCGGTTGCGCCCGAGCGGCACGCTCGCCGCCGACGACCCGGCGCCGGACCTGCTCGACCAGGAGCCCGACATCGGCACCCGCGCCGCGATCGGCATGGAGCGCGAGCAGGCGCCGGCCGACGGCGGACCCATGCGCCGGCCACGTCGTCCGATCGACCGCGACACCGGCGAGGTGCTCCCGCGCCCGTCGGGGGAGCCGGCGGCCCGCAAGCCCCGCGCGCCCCGCACTCGCCGATCCCGCGGCGGGGACACATGAGCTTCGTCGGGGAGGGCGCGCTGCGCCAGACCGGCAGCCTGTTCGCACTCGCGCTCGACACGTTCAGGGCACTGTTCCGCCGGCCGTTCCAGTGGCGCGAGACGATCGACCAGGCCTGGTTCATCGCCAGTGTCACGATCCTGCCGACCGCGCTGGTCTCGATCCCGTTCGGCGCGGTCATCGCGCTGCAGCTGGGCAACCTGACCCGCCAGGTCGGCGCGCAGTCGTTCACCGGGTCGGCCTCGGTGCTCGCGATCGTGCGCGAGGCGTCGCCGATCGTCACGGCACTGCTGATCTCCGGGGCCGGCGGCTCCGCCATCTGCGCCGACCTCGGGAGCCGCAAGATCCGCGACGAGATCGACGCGATGGAGGTCCTCGGCATCTCGCCGATCCAGCGCCTCGTCGTCCCGCGCGTGCTCGCCTCGATGTTCGTCGCGGTGCTGCTCAACGGGCTTGTCTCGGTCGTGGGCGTCGCCGGCGGCTACTACTTCAACGTCTTCCTGCAGCACGGCACCCCGGGCGCCTACATCGCGTCGTTCACCGCCCTGGCGCAGCTGCCCGACCTCTACGCGAGCGAGGCGAAGGCGCTGGTCTTCGGGGCGATCGCCGCGATCGTCGCGTCCTACCGCGGGCTTCACCCGGCCGGCGGTCCCAAAGGCGTGGGCGACGCGGTCAACCAGTCCGTGATCATCACGTTCATGCTGCTGTTCCTGACCAACTTCATCATGACCGCGATCTACTTCCAGATCGTCCCGCAGAAGGCGATCTGATGGCCGCACCGATCTCCCTCCCACGACCGCTGCGCGGCCCCGCCCGGGTCGCGAAGCGCGTCGTCGACTACCCGCTGGGAGTGCTCGACGACCTCGGCGAGCAGATGGGTTTCTACGGCCGGTCGCTCGGCTGGCTCTGGAAGACGATCCTGCGCTACAAGCGCGAGGTCTTCCGCCTGATCGCTGAGGTGGCGCTCGGCTCGGGCCCGCTCGCGGTCATCGGTGGCAGCGTCGGCGTCATCGCTTTCATGACGTTCTTCACCGGCACGGAGGTCGGCCTCGAGGGCTACCAGGGGCTGGCCCAGATCGGCACCGCAGCCTTCGCCGGCTTCGTCTCCGCCTACTTCAACACGCGCGAGATCGCCCCCCTGGTTGCCGGGCTCGCACTGACCGCGACGGTGGGCGCCGGTTTCACCGCCCAGCTCGGGGCCATGCGCATCAGCGAGGAGATCGACGCCCTCGAGGTCATGGGCGTGCCGTCGATCCCCTACCTGGTGACGACCCGGATCATCGCTGGGCTGGTCGCGGTGATCCCGCTCTACGTCATTGGCCTGTTCTCGTCGTACTTCGCGACGCGGTTCATCGTCACGTCGTACTTCGGCCAGTCCAGCGGCACCTACGACCACTACTTCCATCTGTTCCTGCCGCCGATCGACGTCTTGTACTCCTTCCTCAAAGTGCTGGTCTTCGCCGTCGTGATCATGCTGATCCACTGCTACTACGGCTACTACGCCAAGGGCGGTCCGGCCGGCGTCGGCGTCGCGGTGGGGCGCGCGGTGCGCACCTCGATCGTCGCGATCAACGTGATCGACCTCCTGCTCAGCCTCGCCATCTGGGGCTCCACCACGACCGTCCGGATCGCCGGGTAGCCAGCGATGCCTGCCCTCGGAATTGGCGCGACGGTCAAGCGTCGGCTGCTCGGGTTGACCCTCGTCGTCGTCATCGTCGGACTGATCGCCCTCACGGGCGCGCTCTACAGTCACGCGTTCCGCAACTGGGCACCGGTCGCCCTCAAGACGCAGGACATCGGCAACCAGCTGATCGTGCCCGCCGACGTGAAGCTGCGCGGCGTGCTCGTGGGCGAGGTCACCTCGGTCAGCAGCAGCGGCCGGATCGCCACGCTGCACATGGAGATCGACCCCTCGAAGCTGCACGAGATCCCGGCCAACGTGGTCGCGCGCATCCTGCCCAAGACGCTCTTCGGTGAGAAGTACGTCGACCTCGTCTATCCCGACCACCCCGAGACGGTGCGTCTCGCCGCGGGCGACGTGATCCCCGAGGACAGGTCGAAGACTGCGATCGAGCTGCAGAACGTCTTCCAGCAGCTGGTGCCCTTGCTCAAGACGCTGAAGCCGGTCCAGCTCAACCAGACGCTGTCGGCGCTTGCCGATGCGCTACGGGGACGCGGTGAGGAGCTCGGCAAGAACCTCTCGCTGGCCGACGACTACTTCCGCAAGCTCAACGCGCACCTGCCGACGATCCAGCACGACATCTCCGGCCTGGCCGACCTCGCGTCGTCGCTCGACGAGGCCGCGCCCTCGATCCTGGCGCAGGCCCGCAACTTCGCGGTCAACGCGCGCACGCTGACCGACAAGCAGGACACCTACGCCGACTTCCTGCGGCAGACCGCGACGTTCGCCGACACGGCGACGCAGGTCTTCGGTGAGAACGCCGACCGCATCATCAGCCTCGCTCACGTGAGCCGGCCGGTGACCGACGTGCTCGCTTACTACTCGCCGGAGTTCACCTGCCTGCTCAACGGGCTGGCGACCCTCGAGCCGCGGCTCAACCAGGCGTTCGGTCCGGGGCCCTACCTGCACATCACCCTCGAGTACGTCCCCGACCGCGGGGCCTACACCTACCCGGCCGACCTGCCCAAGTACGACACGATCACCGGCCCCGACTGCCACGGGTTGCCCAGCAGCCCGCAGAGCTCCGCCTACCCGTCGGCCTACACCCAGCAGCCGGCGGCCAACCCGACCCGCACCACTCAGGCCGACTACGACATCGGCCCGGTCGGTAGCACCGCGGAGCAGCAGTTCGTCACCGCGCTGCTCGCTCCGGTCATGAACATGCCGAGCGACGACGTGCCCGCCGGGCTGGCGACGCTGCTCGCCGGGCCGATGATGCGGGGGATGGCGGTGGGCCTGTCATGAGAGGCAAGACCCTCGCCAGCTTCGTGAAGCTGACGATCTTCACGGTCATCACCCTGATCGTCACCACGATCCTGGCGTTCACGATCGCCAACATCCAGTTCCGCAGCACGCACACCTACCACGCGATGTTCACCGACGCGACCAGCCTGCTCAGCGGCGACGACGTGCGCATCGCGGGCGTGCGAGTCGGCCAGGTGAGCGGTGTTCACCTCGCGGACCGCAAGTACGCCGACGTGACCTTCACCGTCGACAAGGACGTGCCGCTGACGCAGGGCACCCAGGCCGAGCTCAAGTTCCGCAACCTCGTCGGCCAGCGCTACCTCGACCTGGTGCCGGGGCCCGGCAGCGGCGCGGCCCTGAAGCCCGGCGGCACGATCCCGCTGGCGCAGACCCAGCCGGCGCTCGACCTGACGACGCTGTTCAACGGCTTCCGCCCGCTGTTCCAGGCGCTGACGCCCGACCAGGTCAACCAGCTCGCCTACGAGATCATCCAGACCTTCCAGGGCACCGGGCCGACCGTCGACCAGCTGGTGATCCACACCGCGTCGCTCACCAACGCGCTCGCCGACCGCGACAAGATCATCGGCCAGGTCATCGACAACCTCAGCTCGACGGTCGCCACCGTCGACGCCAACTCGGGCGGGCTCGACGAGCTGGTCAGCCAGCTCCAGCGCCTGGTCACCGGGCTGGCCGGCGACCGCGAGGCGATCCGTGACTCGCTGGGCAACATCGACCAGCTGGCCGGCAACACCGCGCTGCTGATCGAGCAGATCCGGCCTGCGCTCCCGGTCGACCTGACCCAGCTGTCGAAGGCCGCCGACTACCTCGCCAACACGAAGAACGACCAGGGCGACGTCTTCCTCGATGAGTTCCTGGGCCGTTTCCCCGACAAGCTCAACACGATCATCCGCACCGCGACCTACGGCTCGTGGTTCAACTTCTACCTCTGCGACGTGGACGGGTCGTTCACCAGCGGCGGCACGAAGATCACGACGCCGACGATCCACAACAACGTGCCGGTCTGCAACACCGTCTACAACAAGGAAGCGGCGGGGCAGCCGTGAAGCCGTTCCGCGAGCGCAACCCGATCCCGATCGCCCTGATCGGGGTCGGCCTGCTGCTCGGATTCCTGGTGCTCGCCTTCAACGTCGACAAGCTGCCGCTCATCGGCGCGGGCCGCACCCTGACCGCAGACTTCGCCAACTCCAGCGGGCTGCAGCCGAAGGACGACGTCCGCATCGCCGGCATCAAGGTCGGCTCGGTGAAGTCCGTCGAGCTGCACGGATCGGTCGTGCGGGTCGCGTTCACCGACAACTCCGGCGTACGCCTCGGTGACCAGGCGCGAGCAGACATCAAGATCAAGACGTTGCTCGGGCAGAAGTTCATCGACCTGACCCCCGACGGTCCGGGCGACCTGCACGGCACGATCCCGGTGAGCCGCACCACCACCCCGCTGATCGTGACCGAGGCGTTCATCGGCCTGGGCAAGCGCGCCGGCGAGATCGACACCGACCAGCTGGCCAAGGCGTTCGACACGCTCGCGTCGACGTTCAAGGACACCCCGCCCGAGGTGTCGCAGTCGCTACAGGGTCTGTCGCGCCTCTCCCAGACCATCTCCTCTCGCGACCAGGAGCTCGGCGAGCTGCTCAAGCACGCCAACTCGGTCAGCGGCGTCCTCGCGAGCCGCAACGAGCAGATCACCAAGCTGATCCAGGACGCTGACGTGGTGCTGCAGCTGGTCGAGGACCAGCGGGCCGTGATCCACGACCTGCTCGTCAACACCGCCGACCTGGCGAGCCAGCTGACCGCGCTGGTCAACGAGAACCGCGCGGCGCTCTCGCCGGCGCTCGACAACCTGCACTCGGTGCTCAACATCCTGGAGAAGCACCGCGACGACCTCGACACGGCGATCCACGAGCTGGCGCCGTTCGTCCGCAACTTCGACAACACCCTCGGCAACGGTCACTTCTTCGACAACTTCATCGCCGATCTGCCGCCGGGCGCCTTCCCGGCCGTGCAGGGCGGCGCCGGCAGCGGAGGTGGAGGGTGAAGCGCTACGGCGCCGGCCGGGTCGCGATCATCGCGTTCGGGGCGGCGGCGGTCGTGATCGCGGCAGTCTTCGGCGGCACCGCGGCCTTCGGCAGCGGTGGCGGCTCGATGAAGCTCACCGCCTACTTCCCGCAGACGATCGGCCTCTACGAGGGCTCCAGCGTGCGCATCCTCGGCGTGCCGGTCGGCAAGGTCACGAAGATCCAGCCGCAGGGCACCCGCGTCAAGGTCGTCATGGACTACGACGGGAGCCATCCGGTGCCCGCCAACGCCGGTGCCGTCATCATCCCGCCGTCGATCGTCAGCGACCGCTACGTCGAGCTGACCCCGGCCTACACCGGCGGGCCGAAGATGGCCGACAACGCGACGATCCCCGAGTCGCGCACCGCGATCCCGCTGGAGCTCGACCAGATCTTCGGCAACCTCAACCAGCTCAACGTCGCGCTCGGCCCGAACGGCGCGAACAAGAACGGCGCGCTGTCACGGCTGGTCGACGTCGGCGCCGCCAACCTCAAGGGCAACGGCGACAAGCTGAACACCGCGCTGCAGAACTTCTCCCAGGCCATCTCGACGCTGTCGGGGCACAAGGAGGACCTGTTCGGCACGTTGACCAACCTGCAGAAGTTCACGACCAACCTGGCCAGCCACGACACCGACGTGCGCAAGCTCAACACCGATCTGGCGCAGGTCTCGACGATCCTCGCGGGCGACCGGGAGGAGCTCGACGCAGCGCTGCGCAACCTGGCGGTCGCGCTCGGCCAGGTGGGCAGCTTCGTCCGGGACAACCGCAGCACGCTGACCACCGACGTCAAGCAGCTGACCGACATCACCAACATCCTGGTCAACCGGCAGCGCGACCTCACCGAGATCCTCGACGACGCCCCGCTCGGCCTGCAGAACCTCACGCTGGCCTACAACGCGACCTACCACACGCTCGACTCGCGCGGTGACTTCGAGAACGACTTCGGCAACCCGAGCAACCCGACCAACCCGGCCTGCTTCCTCTACTCGGCGGTCACCCACCAGCCCTGCCCGAGCCTGGGCCTGCCGACGGCCGTGCCCTCCACCCTGTCGCCCACGCAGGAGATCATGCAGCTGTTGAAGGCGGGCCAATGAGAGCGCGCCTGTTTCGTCCGGTCGCGGCCGCGATCGCCGTCCTCGTCTGCGCGACCGGCTGCAACTTCACCGGCATCTCCGACCTGAGCCTCCCCGGCGGTGCGGCGTTCGGTTCGCCGACCTACCAGGTCAACGCGGTCTTCGACAACGTGCTCGACCTGGTGCCCCAGTCGGCGGTGCGGGTCAACGACGTTGCGGTCGGCAGCGTCGACAAGATCACGCTGACGAAGGACTTCAAGGCGCTCGTGCAGATGCGCATCAAGAAGTCGGTGAAGCTGCCCGCCAACAGCATCGCCACCCTGCAGCAGACGACGCTGCTCGGCGAGAAGTTCATCGGTATCGGGCCGCCAGACGGCGTCGTGCCGACGGGCGTGCTGCGACCCGGCACCACCCTGCGCAACCAGAACACCGTCGACTACCCCGACGTCGAGCAGGTCTTCGCGCTGCTGTCCGGCGTCCTCAACGGCGGTGGCCTGGCCAACCTGCAGACCATCAACGTCGAGCTGACCAAGGCGCTCCAGGGTCGCGAGGGCCAGGTCAAGGACCTGCTCAACCAGCTCACGACGTTCGTGGCCGGTCTCGACGCGCAGAAGTCCGAGATCGTCCGGGCGCTGACCGAGCTCGACAAGCTCAGCGGGAAGCTCGCCGCCCAGAACGGCACGATCGCGACCGCGCTGAAGGACATCGGGCCGGGCCTGAAGGTGCTGGCCGACAACCGGGTCCAGCTGGTCGACCTGCTGCAGCACATGTCCAAGCTCGGCGAGGTCGGCAACCGCATCATCACGGCCAGCCGCGAGGACACCGTGAAGAACCTCAACAACCTCGCGCCGGTGCTCACCAAGCTCGCCGCCGCCGAGCAGAACCTCCCGAAGTCGCTCGAGCTGCTGCTCGACTACCCGTTCCCGAAGGACGCCACCAACGCGATCCCGGGCGACTACACCGGCCTGCGGGTCACGCTCGCCGCGGACACGTTGTTCCGCATCCTCGCCCCGCCGACCGGCCCGGCGCCGACGCCGACGATCCCGAACCTGCCGCAGGGCAACGGTGGTCTGCTCGGCATCGGCCAGCTGCCCAGCCTCGGTGACCTGCTGCCCAAGCCCGGCACGACGCCCGGCGGTGTCGGCGGGGTGCTCGGCGGGCTCGGCGGCCTCCTGCAGGGAGGCCTGCGATGATCCTCAGCCGTCGCGTCAAGATCCAGCTTGCGATCTTCATCCTGCTGTCCGCCGCGGGCATCGCCTATGCGGGCTTCTCCTACGTCGGCGTACGCCCCTTCAACCCGCAGTACCGCGTCACCGCCCACTTCGCGGACTCCGGCGGCATCTTCAAGAACGCCGCGGTCTCCGTGCGCGGCGTGGAGGCCGGCCGCGTCCAGGACCTCCAAGTGGTCCCCGACGGCGTCGCGGTCACGATGGCCATCGACCCGAAGTTCCACATCCCGGCCGACGCCAAGGCGAAGGTCGTGAACCTGTCGGCGGTCGGCGAGCAGTTCGTCGACATCGTGCCGCAGTCCAAGGGCGGCCCCTACCTGCACGACGGCAGCGTGATCCCGCTGTCGCGCACGTCGACGCCCATCGACGACGCGACGATCCTGCAGAACCTCTACGCGCTGGCGTCCTCGGTCGACAAGAACCACCTCGGCACCGTCATCGAGGAGCTGGGCGCGGCGTTCCGCGACCTCGGTCCCGACCTGCAGCGGCTCATCGACCAGGGCGACGCCCTGACGAAGGCCGCTCAGAGTGCGCTGCCGCAGACCGTCGCCCTCATCAACGACAGCAAGACCGTGCTCGACACCCAGCAGGCCATCCGCGGCGACTTCCAGACGTTCGCGAAGCAGCTGGCGACGTTCTCCCAGCAGCTGGTGACCGACGACCCGGCCATCCGATCCGTGCTCGACAACGGCGTGACCAGCGCCAACCAGATCACCCAGCTGCTGCAGGACAACCGGTCGGCGCTGCCGATCCTGCTCGGCAACCTCGTGACGGTCAACTCGATCCAGGCGGCGCGGTTGCCCGGGCTCAAGGTGATGCTGACGCTCTACCCGGCGAGCGTGGCCAACGGCTTCCTCGCCAGCCCCGGTGACGGCACCGGCCACTTCGGTCTCGTGGCGACCGACCAGGCGCCCGTCTGCACCAACGGCTACATCCCGCAGAGCGAGTGGCGCAACAACACCCTCGACCCGAAGACCAACCCGGAGGCCTTCGGCGGCAAGGCCAACCTCAACACCGACTGCCGGGAGCCGCACGACAGCCAGATCAACGTCCGCGGATCGCGCAACGCGCCGCGTCCGCCGGGTGACACCACCGATCAGCCGGCGTCCGACACCGGGACGGCGTCGTCCGGCTCCGGCGGTTCGGGCGGCGCACCGTCGCTCCCGGCGCCCTCGGGCGGGGCCGCGTCGGCGGGCTCCGGCCCGGCCGTGACGACATATGATCCGGTGAGCGGTCTGCTGTTCGGTCCGGGCGGCGAGGCCTACCAGCTCGGCACCACCGGCGGTCAGCGGGTCCTCGGCCCGGGTTCCTGGCGGTGGCTGCTGCTGGCCCCGGCGGCCTCGGACTGACCGTCCCCGCCCCCCACGCGAAGGCAGCGATCGTGCCGGACACCTACTCCGAGACCCCACCCGTCGACAGCGAGCCGCAGCAACCCGCGGCCGACGCGGGGAATGCGCTCGCGGCCCGGCGCCGGTTCCCGAGGTGGCTGACGCGTACGACGGTCAGCGCGGTCCTCGCCGTCGTGGTCATCGCGGCCGCCGTCGTGTTCGCGGTGTTCCTCAGCAAGGCGTCGAGCCGCGACTCGGTCACCTCCCAGCGCGAGTCGGCGCTCGCCTCGGCGCGGCAGGCGGCGGTCAACTTCACCAGCTACGACTACCGGCACCTCGACGCCGACTACAAGCGGGTACGCGACGGGGCCACCGGCGCCTTCAAGGCCGACTTCGACAAGCAGAGCAAGGTGCTCGCCCAGGTCATCCAGCAGAGCAAGGCGGTGGCGACCGGCCAGGTCGTCGACGCGGCGATCGTCTCGGCCGGCTCCAGCGACGCCACCGTGCTCGTCGCGGTCGACGACACCATCACCAACACCCAGGCGCCGAAGGGCGTGGTCAAGCACTACCGGTTGCGCATCGACCTGAAGAAGATCGGCGGCCAGTGGCTCGTCGCCAACGTCCAGCCGGTCGCATGAGCGCCGAGGGCGGCGACGGCCCGGGGCGCCGCGCGAGCAGGGACAGCGGGCAGCCCGCCGGCGACGCGCAGGTCACTTCGGAGGAGGCGGCGTTGGCCGACGAGACGACACCGCCCGAGGAGCCCGCGCTCGCGGAAGAGGCGAGCTTCCCGGCGGCGACGGGCCCTTCGGGCGAGACGTCGTCCGCGGACGAGCCGTCCGCTCTCGCCGCCGAGGGGCCGACCCGTCGCCGGTCACCGGCCGGCCCGCGTCTCGCGGCCGTGCTGCCCTGGGCTCTCGGCGTGCTCGCGATCGCCCTGTCGGTCGCGGCCGGCCTCGAGGTGGCGCACGTCCGTCAGGCCGACTCGGTGGCCGACGCGCGCACCCAGGCGGTCGCCGCCGCGCGCAGCGCCGTGCAAGGGGTGCTGTCCTACGACTACCGCCACCTCGACCAGGACTTCACCGCCGGCCGCAAGCTGCTGACTCCCGGGTTCGCCAAGGACTACGAGGAGACGACGAAGGCCGTGGCGCCGACGGCGAAGCAGTACCACGCGGTGGTGACCGCCGAGGTGACCGCGGCCGGCGCCCGCAACGTCAGCGCCGACTCGGCGACCGTCCTGCTCTTCGTCGACCAGACCAGCACCAACACCAAGCACGCGCAGCCGCGCATCGACCAGAGCCGGGTGCGGGTGACCATGGTCAAGGACGGCGGTCGCTGGCTGCTGAGCAAGCTCGAGGCGCTGTAGTCGCGGTCTGGGCGCGGCCGCGATTTCGCACACCGACCGGGCGCTGCTGCTTGACGGGAGACGCCTCCCGGGTGATCCTTCCCTCAGCAGTGACAACCCTATGGGGCACCGTCTCCGGTGCGTCTCGACAGCAGTGTGGCCAGTTCGCTACACTGTCACTTTGCGCTGCCCACCCCCGAGCCCGCTGATCCCGGGTCGCTCGGCGTGCGCGCGCACCGATCGCGAGCACTGTGGAAGGACCGCTGTTGGCCGCCTCGCGCACCGCCTCCGACAGTTTCACCCCTGATTCACGCACTCCCAGCCAGAGTTCCCGTGGCCGCCGCATCTCCTTCGCGCGGATCGCCGAGCCGCTCGAGGTGCCCGACCTCCTGGCGCTGCAGACCTCCTCGTTCAAGTGGCTGGTCGGCGAGCCCCAGTGGCGCGCCGAGGTCGGCTCCGACGTCCCGTCGGGTCTCGAGGAGATCCTCGCCGAGCTGTCCCCGATCCAGGACTTCTCCGGATCGATGTCCCTCGAGTTCCGCGAGCCGCGCCTCGACGAGCCCAAGTACTCCGTGGAGGAGTGCAAGGACAAGGACATGACCTACTCGGCGCCGCTGTTCGTCACCGCCGAGTTCACCAACAACGAGACCGGCGAGATCAAGAGCCAGACGGTCTTCATGGGCGACTTCCCGCTCATGTCGCCGAGCGGCACCTTCGTCATCAACGGCACCGAGCGGGTCGTCGTCAGCCAGCTCGTCCGCTCGCCCGGCGTCTACTTCGACCGGGCGCTCGACAAGACCAGCGACCGCGAGGTCTTCGGCTGCAAGGTCATCCCGAGCCGCGGCGCGTGGCTGGAGTTCGAGGTCGACAAGCGCGACACCGTCGGCGTCCGCATCGACCGCAAGCGCCGCCAGCCGGTCACCGTCCTGCTGCGCGCGCTGGGCTGGGACGAGGCCCGGATTCTCGAGCGCTTCGGCGAGTTCGAGTCGATCCGCACCACGCTGGAGAAGGACCACACGTCCACGCAGGACGAGGCGCTCGTCGACATCTACCGCAAGCTGCGCCCGGGGGAGCCCCCCACGCGCGACGCGGCCGAGACGCTGCTGACCAACCTCTATTTCAACCAGAAGCGCTACGACCTGGCGAAGGTCGGGCGCTACAAGGTCAACCGCAAGCTCGGCCTCGACGCCCCCACCTCGACTGGCGTCCTCACCGAGGACGACATCGTCGCGGCGATCGACTACATCTGCCGGCTGCACCGCGGTGACGCCGGTTTCGAGCCCGACGACATCGACCACTTCGGCAACCGGCGGCTGCGCACGGTCGGCGAGCTGATCCAGAACCAGGTCCGCATCGGCCTCGCCCGCATGGAGCGGGTGGTGCGCGAGCGCATGACGACTCAGGACGTCGAGGCGATCACGCCGCAGACCCTGATCAACATCCGGCCGGTCGTGGCGAGCATCAAGGAGTTCTTCGGGACCTCCCAGCTCAGCCAGTTCATGGACCAGACCAACCCCCTCGCGGGGCTGACCCACAAGCGCCGGCTGTCGGCGCTGGGCCCCGGCGGTCTGTCCCGGGAGCGCGCCGGCTTCGAGGTCCGCGACGTGCACCCGAGCCACTACGGCCGCATGTGCCCGATCGAGACGCCGGAAGGTCCCAACATCGGCCTGATCGGGTCGCTGTCGACCTACGCGCGCGTCAACGCCTTCGGGTTCGTCGAGACGCCCTACCGCAAGGTCGAGAGCGGCAAGGTCACCGACCAGATCGACTACCTGTCGGCCGACGAGGAGGACCGCCACGTCATCGCGCAGGCCAATGCGCCGCTGACGGCCAACGGCGCGTTCGCCGAGGCCCGCGTGCTGGTCCGCAAGAAGGGCGGCGAGGTCGACTACCTCGCACCCGACCAGGTCGACTACATGGACGTCTCGCCGCGGCAGATGGTCTCCGTCGCGACCGCGATGATCCCGTTCCTGGAGCACGACGACGCCAACCGCGCGCTCATGGGCTCCAACATGCAGCGCCAGTCCGTGCCGCTGCTGCGCAGCGAGGCCCCGCTGGTCGGCACCGGCATGGAGTACCGCGCGGCCGTCGACGCCGGCGATGTCGTGGTGGCCGAGAAGCCCGGCGTCGTCGAGGAGGTCTCCGCCGACTACGTGACGGTGGCCGCCGATGACGGCACCCACCGCACCTACCGGCTGGCGAAGTTCCGCCGCTCCAACCAGGGCACCTGCATCAACCAGCGCCCGATCGTCGACGAGGGCGACCGCGTCGAGGTGGGCACCGTCATCGCCGACGGCCCCTGCACGGCCAACGGCGAGATGGCCCTCGGCAAGAACCTCCTCGTGGCGTTCATGCCGTGGGAGGGCCACAACTACGAGGACGCGATCATCCTGTCGCAGCGCCTCGTGCAGGACGACGTGCTCTCCTCGATCCACATCGAGGAGCATGAGGTCGACGCCCGTGACACCAAGCTCGGGCCCGAGGAGATCACTCGCGACATCCCCAACGTCAGCGAGGAGGTCCTCGCCGACCTCGACGACCGCGGCATCATCCGCATCGGCGCCGACGTGGTGCCGGGCGACGTGCTCGTCGGCAAGGTCACGCCGAAGGGCGAGACCGAGCTGACGCCCGAGGAGCGGCTGCTGCGCGCGATCTTCGGCGAGAAGGCGCGTGAGGTCCGCGACACCTCGCTGAAGGTCCCGCACGGCGAGAGCGGCAAGGTCATCGGCGTACGCGTCTTCTCCCGCGAGGAGGGCGACGAGCTGCCGCCCGGCGTCAACGAGCTGGTCCGCGTCTACATCGCCCAGAAGCGCAAGATCACCGACGGTGACAAGCTCGCCGGCCGGCACGGCAACAAGGGCGTGATCTCGCGGATCCTGCCGGTCGAGGACATGCCGTTCCTCGAGGACGGCACGCCGGTCGACATCATCCTCAACCCGCTCGGCGTGCCGGGCCGCATGAATGTCGGCCAGGTCCTCGAGACCCACCTCGGCTGGGTCGCCAAGACCGGCTGGGAGGTCGACGGCAAGTCCGAGGAGTGGGCCAAGCGCCTCAAGAGCATCGGCGCCGGCAGCGCCAGCCCCGACACGCTGGTCGCGACGCCGGTCTTCGACGGCGCGCGCGAAAGTGAGATCAGCGGCCTGCTCGACTCGACCCTGCCCAACCGCGACGGCACCAAGCTGGTCGGTCGCCACGGCAAGGCACGGATGTACGACGGCCGCACCGGCGAGCCGTTCCGTGACCCGGTCTCGGTCGGCTACATCTACATCCTGAAGCTGCTCCACCTCGTCGACGACAAGATCCACGCTCGGTCGACCGGCCCCTACTCCATGATCACCCAGCAGCCGCTGGGCGGTAAGGCGCAGTTCGGCGGCCAGCGCTTCGGCGAGATGGAGGTGTGGGCGCTCGAGGCCTACGGCGCGGCCTACGCGCTGCAGGAGCTGCTCACGATCAAGTCCGACGACGTCCTCGGCCGGGTCAAGGTCTACGAGGCGATCGTCAAGGGCGAGAACATCCCGGAGCCGGGCATCCCCGAGTCGTTCAAGGTGCTGATCAAGGAGATGCAGTCGCTGTGCCTCAACGTCGAGGTGCTCTCCAGCGACGGCGTCGCCCTCGAGATGCGCGACACCGACGAGGACGTCTTCCGCGCGGCGGAAGAGCTCGGCATCGACCTGAGTCGAAGGGAGCCGTCGTCAGTCGAAGAGGTCTGAGAACCCCCCTCCCACGCTGACCACGGCCTGAAAGAAGGAACAGAGTGCTCGACGTCAACTTCTTCGACGAGCTACGCATCGGCCTGGCGACCGCCGACGACATCCGGCAGTGGTCGCACGGCGAGGTCAAGAAGCCCGAGACGATCAACTACCGCACCCTCAAGCCGGAGAAGGACGGGCTCTTCTGCGAGAAGATCTTCGGTCCGACCCGCGACTGGGAGT
>Ga0070680_100000066_pt1 | contig 55257 bp, 51 predicted proteins | sample KBSC73BmetaG_FD_64672 | JGI IMG/M metagenome (GOLD analysis project Ga0070680, IMG submission 64672) | Corn rhizosphere microbial communities from Kellogg Biological Station, Michigan, USA - KBS C7-3B metaG | ecosystem: Host-associated > Plants > Roots > Rhizosphere | place: USA: Michigan...
GGACGCTGCATCGTTCGTTTTGCCTATCATCTGGGTATTCATAAAAGCAGTTACCATTTTCTGGCAAGCGACGGCGGGCACGAAGCGGAGATAGATGACGGCGCGGGTATCATCAACCTGAAGATGAAAGACGTTACGCAGATCCGCGAAGATAACGGCGATTTTATCCTGAATACCGGTTCGCCGCACTACGTAAAAATTGTGGACGATGTTATGGATTATGATGTGGTGAAGGAGGGTACCGAAATCCGTTTTAATGAGGAGTTTAACAAGGAAGGGATTAACGTGAATTTTGTTGAACAGGTTGAACTGGACGAAATCATTGTGCGGACCTATGAGCGCGGAGTGGAAGATGAAACCTTTTCCTGCGGAACGGGCGTGACGGCCAGCGCCATCGTTTGCTTTCATAACGAGGTCGGATATAATGATGTAACGGTCACTACCCGGGGCGGAAAGCTGGTGGTAAAATACGACCGGCTGGATAATAATCACTACAGCAATATCTGGTTATGCGGTCCGGCTGAGAAAGTATTTGAAGGGAAAATTGAATCCCGCGTTTAAATGGAATCCATACCATGAAATACGCTCCTTATATCGGCATCCTGGCTGCAATCCTCCTGATCATTTCCTGTTTTTTACCCTGGGCTTATTATCCGGATATACAGCAAACTTTTACCGGCTTTTATTCGCATGAAAATACATATGGCCGCCCGGGAAAAGCATTTATTTTTCTGGCCCTGTTGATAACAATCTTTCTCCTGATACCCCGGCTCTGGGCTAAACGGGCGGGTCAGGTCACGGGGATTGTGATTCTCGCTTATGCTGTGAAGACTTTTATTCTCTTTACTTCCTGCTACAATGGAGTCTGCCCGGAAAAAAAGGCCGGTATTTTCCTGGTCATTTTCTCTGCTATCATTATTTTGATCGCGGGTCTTTTTACGGGAGTGAAAATTCCTCCGGAACGAAAAGATGAAATTCCGCAGGAACAAAAAGATCATTAGTAATGTCCTGTCTGGATTAAGCGGGCGATAGCAAAAGCACAACCTGCAGCGATGGCTCCGATAACCATCACCCGGATGGCGCCCTCCCAGCGGTTGACCCCGGTGAGTTTACTCTTGAAATATCCGAATACGAATAAACAGACCAGGGTGATGATGGTGGAAACTTTCAATCCCTGGATTCCATCGGCAGCAAAAAAATAAGGACTGAGTGGGATCAGTCCGCCTACGACATAAGAAAAACCAATATTAAATGCACTTTTCTTCGCTCGCCGGGGATCGGGTTTCTCGAGGCCCAATTCATACTTCATCATCAGCTCCACCCATTTTTCCTTGTCCTTACTCACTTCTTCCACGGCCTGCTCCTGCACCTCCGCACTCAGCCCCAGGGAAGAGAAAAAAGTTCTGAGCTCCTGCTTTTCCATCTCCGGTACCGTTTCGACTTCATCGTATTCCCTTTTCAGTTCGGAGTTGTAATGGTCCACTTCCGTTTTACCTGCAAGGTATCCGCCGAGCCCCATGGCAATGGATCCGGCTGCTATTTCGGCGAGACCGGCAATAATGATCAGATTGGTGCTGGAAACTGCACCACTTAATCCCGCAGCCAGTGCAAAGGGAACGGTTAATCCGTCGGACATCCCGATAACCACATCCCGCAGTACGTCAGCTCCGAAAACATGTTCTTCGCGGTGATGATGATCATGCGGTTTTGCAGAAAGGGCTGCTTTCTCCGGACTGTCCATGGAAAAAATTTACTTATTCAAGATAGCCATAATTCCGGCGATTATTTTAAAACCAGCAGACTATCCCCAATAATCTCCAGACATTCATCAATCTGTATTTTGTTAATCGTCAGGGGCGGAGCAAAGCGGATTTTATCGCCGTGTGTAGGCTTGGCCAGCAATCCGTTTTCTTTCAGTTCCAGGCAAACAGCCCAGGCTGCTTCCGGATCAGGGTGACGCACAACGATCGCATTCAGCAGGCCTTTTCCCCGAACAGTTTCGATAAAAGGAGAATGCAGGGCTTCGATTCCTTTTCTCAGATATGCGCCCTGAACGGCTGCATTCTCTGCCATCTTTTCTTCTACAATCACCTGCAGAGAGGTAATGGCCACCGCACAGGCCAGCGGACTGCCGCCATAGGTAGATCCATGTTCTCCTGGCCGGATGGTTAACATAATTTCATCATCGGCCAGAACGGCGGAAACCGGTAACAGGCCTCCGCTAAGCGCTTTTCCGAGAATCAGCAGATCCGGGCGCACGCCTTCATGGTCACAGGCCAGCATCTTTCCGGTCCGGCCCAGGCCGGTCTGAATTTCGTCAGCAATAAATAAAACGTTGGCATCCTTACAATAGCGGGCAGCCGTTTGTAAATATCCGGCATCCGGAACGACCACGCCGGCTTCCCCCTGAACGGGTTCCACGAGAAATCCGGCCACATCTTTATTTTGCAGGGCTTTTGCCAGGGCCCGGGTATCGTTATACGGAATAATATCAAAGCCGGGGGTATAGGGTCCGAAACCCGCATGCGCGGAAGAATCGCTGCTGAAAGAAATGACCGTGCTGGTGCGTCCATGGAAATTTCCGGAACATACAATGATCCGCGCTTTATCTTCCGGAATGCCCTTGATGGCATATCCCCAGCGGCGGCAAAGTTTTATGGCTGTTTCCACCGCCTCTACACCGGTATTCATGGGTAACACCCTTGTATAACCGAAAAGGGAAGTGATATAGCGGGCGTATTCACCAAACTGATCATTGCTGAAAGCCCGGGAAGTAAGAGTAAGTTTCCCGGCCTGCCGGATAAGACTATCCATGATCCGGGGATGCCGGTGTCCCTGGTTGAGCGCAGAATACCCGCTTAGAAAATCATAATATTTTTTTCCGTCCACGTCCCACACATAAACACCTTCCCCCTTGCTGAGTACTACTGGAAGGGGATGATAGTTATGCGCACTATATTCATTTTCCAGGTCAAGAAACCGGGCTGTCGTTTCAGAATAGGATGATGTCATTTCCATAAGAATAGCTGTTTGTAAAATGAAATGGATTTAAGACCCTTTTTAACCGTCGGAGTTCTGGCAGTGTGTTGAACCGGATCAAGGGCTGTTTTGCGCAATAGCGAAGCCTCATCGCTGTTATTTTACAGCGATGGATCCGGGGAACTCATCGATGATCGAGAAAATCGAGGTTGCCGGAAAGAAATGATATGGGTTGATTGCAGAAAATAAAAAGGTTTATGCTGCAAGATACGAAATGGTTGGCTTCCCGACGACTTCCAACTGAAAGATTTGTCGAACCCGGCTTCCTTTTTCCTTTTTCCTTTTTACTTTTTACTTTTTACTTTTCACTTTTCACCCCGCACTAACCCAGAAAGTGCTGCCGCGCTTCTGTATCAATCCCATTGCGGGGAATTTCATTTTTCGGAAAAATCCCGTACAGGCCGGATCCGCTGCCGGTCAGGGATGCATAAATTGCACCGGCTTCATATAACCGGGCTTTTATTTTTTTCAGTTCCGGGTATTGCTGAAAAACCGGAATTTCAAAATCGTTCCGGAGCCGGTTACGCCATTGGCTCAGGGGAGCCGTTATTACTTCTCTGATCCGGAATTCCGGAATACCGGGTTTTATCCGGGAGAAAGCCCAGGCCGTGGATATATGCGTTTCCGGTTGAATGAGCAGGATGGAATATCCGGAAAGATCCAATGCGACCGGTTCGAGCTTTTCCCCGCGGCCAACCGCAAAACAGGGAGAGGACTGCAGGAAGAACGGACAATCACTACCCAGTTCAAGCGCAAAAGCAGTTAATTTTTCAGAAGAGATATTCAGCCTGAAGTATTCATTCAAAAGGTTCAGCATAAAAGCCGCGTCGGAAGAACCCCCGCCGAGGCCCGCTCCGGCAGGAATGGATTTATACAAATGAATTGTAAGTGCTGTAATTCCCGGGTAATATGTTTTCAGCAATGCATATGCCCGGACCACGAGATTATCGTTAGGTTCTCCCGCAACAAATAATCCGGAAGATATTAATGAAGTTACCGGGGCGGGAATAAATTCAAGAATATCCCGGAAGGGGACGGGATAAAAAACAGTTTCCAGATCATGAAACCCGTCGGCTCTTTTGGAAATAACAGAAAGTCCGAGGTTAATTTTGGCGTGGGGAAAGCCGATCATCCGTGCCGGCCCTTTTTCCTGCTGTTGATTTCATCCCGGATTTTGATGGCCCGGATATAATCTTCCTGTTCCAGTACCTCGGAGAGCAGTGCATTCAGGTCTTCCAGGGAAAGCCCCCCGAGATCCTCTTTCGCCCCGCCTTCCGTAGTAACGGTTTCCCTGGGTGTTTTTTTCTTACCGGCATTGTCTTCCATCAGGATGCCGGCGCTTTCGATGATATTCTCGTAAGTAAAGATCGGGCATCCGAAACGCACGGCCAGGGCCAGGGCATCGGAAGTGCGGGAATCTATTTCAACAGTATCGTGCTCGCTGGTACAGATAAGCTTGGAATAAAAAATCCCCTCCTGCAGATCCGAAATAATGATCTCCTGCAGGTCGATCGTAAAGGCGCTCATGAAATTCTTCATGAGATCGTGGGTAAGAGGGCGACTGGGATGCATCTTCTCCAGGGCTACGGCGATTGCCTGCGCTTCAAAACCACCAATCACGATCGGCAGGCGGCGAAGACCATTGATCTCACCCAAAACCACGGCATAGGAATGCGTTTGCGTTATGCTATGAGACAATGCTACAATTTCCAATTCGATCTTCTTCATAAAACGGATCCGCCCGCGGGCTGAACTTAATGTGTGGTTTAATAAAAGGGCAAATATAAAAAACTAAAGCCTTCCAAAAATTTCAGCAGGTTTTAAATATAATTTAGGGAGAATCAACCGGTTATTCCTTACTGAGACCAAAGATATCCCTGGGCAGGTTCAGACCTGTCCGGCATCCCGGTAAGGAAGGGGTTCTGTCTTCATCAGGCCAGCCCCCGGAGTTTTTTAACAGCCTGTATTAATTTAGGCAGTATCTCGAAAGCATCTCCCACAATCCCGTAATCCGCCGATTTAAAGAAAGGAGCTTCCGGATCTTTGTTGATCACGGCAATTATCTTACTCCGGTTCACGCCTGCCAGGTGCTGGATGGCGCCGGATATACCGATCGCCAGGTATAGGTTGGGTGCGATCGCAATACCTGTTTGTCCCACATGTTCTCCATGCGGACGCCAGCCGGCATCGGCCACCGGGCGGCTGCAGGCTGTGGCAGCATGCAGGAGTTTTGCCAGCTCCTCGATGGGACCCCAGTTTTCCGGTCCCTTCATGCCTCTTCCGCCACTGACCACTACTTCGGCCTCGGTAAGCGGTATCTCCCCGCTGGACTTGCTGGTTGATTTTAATTTAACCCGGGAAGTTTCCGGAGTGATCTGTTCGTTCAGCAGTTCGGCAGAACCTTCCCCCGAGGCAATGGGGTAGGCATTGGGATTCAGGGAAATGATTTTCACCGGCGACTTGATGGATACGGTGGCAAAAGCTTTGCCCGAGAACACATTCTTTTTAACGAGAAATCCCTTGCTGGTATCCGGAAGGGCGATGGCGCCGGTAACAAGACCTGCATTTAAGCGCGCCGACAATCCCGGGGCAATGGCTTTGCCGGAACTGTTGTGGGAAAACACAATCACCGTTGCCTTTGCTGATTCCGCAATCGCGGCAATGATCCGGATATAAACCTGCGGATCCAGTGCATTCAGAGATTCATTTTTCACCTGGTGCACTTTTTGAATTCCATATTTGCCGAGGGCCGAAATATCCTCGGTTACCGTTCCGAGCAAAACGCCTTCGGCGGGTATCGCCATCTGCCTCGCCAGGGCCACTCCATAACTCAGGGCTTCATAAGTGGTTTTTTTAAAATGGCCGTCTGTATGGTCGATGAAAATAAGGACTGACATTGGCTTGATTATTTTGAATTCAAAAAAATTTATTAATGTGCTAATATGGAAATATGTAAATGTGTAAATTACGATTCCGACCCCATTCATTTCCACATTTCCACATTTCCACATTTCCACATTTCCACATTTCCACATTTCCACATTTCCACATTCACCTCAAATTACTTTCGCTTCTTCGTGCAACAGCCTGATCAGCTCTTCCGCATTTTCTGCGGGAATCATTTTCACGCCTTTTTTTGCCGGGGGTAATTCGAAGGATACAATTTCCGTCAGCGGTTCCACCTGCACGGGTTCCAGCACTTTTAACGGTTTGCTCCTGGCTCCCATGATCCCTTTCATGTTCGGAATCCGCTGTTCCGCCATTCCTTTCTGGCAGCTTACAACAACCGGCAGGCTCACTTCCTCTGTTTCTTCCCCGCCCTCCACTTCCCTGACCACAGTGGCCGTCTGACCGGCCAGATCGAATTTTGCAGCGAGTGAAACATAGGGCAGGTCAAGCAATCCGGCAATCATACCGCCCACGGAAGAGCCATTATAATCGATTGTTTCCTTTCCGGTGAAGATGATATCATAACTTCCGTCTCTGGCAACTCCAGCAATTTGTGCGGCAATATAGAAGCTGTCCTGACTATCCGCATTAACCCGGATTGCTTCATCACCGCCAAGGGCCAGCGCTTTGCGGATGACGGCATCCGCGTCGGCGGCGGCTACCGTAATCAGGTGCAATACAATGGACGGATCTTTTTCCTTCAGTTCAATTGCGCGTACCAGGGCATACCATTCATCGTAGGGATTGATGATCCACTGAACCCCTTCCGCAGCAAATTTCCTGTTGTTATCCGTGAAGGCTATTTTTGCCGTGGTATCCGGCGTTTTGCTGATGCAGACTAATATTTTCATGCTGATTCCAGTATAAATTTAAAGTTGTTTATGCAACTAAAACAAAGATAAGAAAGTTAAAAGTAAAAATTAAAAAAGTAAAACCGGGGAAATGGAGAAGATAGACAAACTGCTGGCTTTCCTGAAGGATTCTCCCGATGATGCGTTTTTAAAACATGCGCTGGCCCTGGAATATATCAAGGGCGGACAGGATAAAATGGCCCGGCAGTTATTTATTGAAATACTTACGCGGGATCCGGATTATATCGGGTCATATTATCATCTCGCCGGTTTACTGGAAAGAACAGGGGACCGGGAAGGGGCCATCAACTGGTACGAAAAGGGAATGGCTGCGGCAAAGAGAAAAGGCGACCAGCATGCTTTTAACGAACTGAGATCGGTGTACGAGGACCTCATTTAAATGCGATCATGGAGAATTTGATTTTGGCTTTTCAGGAAACGGTTAAGCAACAGCAACTGTTCAGCAAAGGAGATCGTTTACTCCTGGCCGTGAGCGGGGGCCTGGATTCTGTCGCGCTGACAGCCTGCTGTTACCATTCCGGATTTGATTTCGGGATCGCCCATGTGAATTTCCAGTTGCGCGGGGAAGAAAGTGAGCGGGATGAAGAATTCGTAAAAGCGCTCGCCGTAAAATATGGAAAACCATTTCTGGTCAAAAAAATGAATACGCAGGAATATGCGTTGCAACAGGGAGTATCCATTCAGGTTGCTGCCCGGGATCTGCGTTACCGCTGGTTTGAAGAAGTTTTAGTGAATGATCCCGGGCATTACCGGTTTATCCTGACCGCCCATCACCTGGATGATAATATTGAAACCATGCTGATGCATTTTTTCCGGGGAACCGGCATTGCCGGCCTGCGGGGCATGCAGGCAAAACAGGGGAAACTGGTTAGGCCGCTGCTCGGGTTTCCGAAATCCCTACTGAAATCATTTGCGGAAGACCAGCAACTTTCCTGGGTCGAAGACAGCTCCAACGAATCGGATAAATATACCCGCAATTATTTCAGGAACAGGCTGATTCCGGAAGTGGAAACCGTTTTCCCCGAAACCCGGCACAACCTGGAAGGCAATCTCCTTCGTTTTGCAGAAGTGGAGGCCTTGTACCTTCAGGCCGTACAACAGCATAAAAAGAAATTGATGAAGCAGGTGGGAGAGGAGATTCATATACCGGTTCTGTTGTTGAAAAAAGCGCAACCCCTTCGCACGATCCTGTTTGAGCTGCTGCAGGGCTTCGCTTTTTCAGCGGCACAGGTTGAAGAATGCCTGAAGCTCATGGACAGCAGCAACGGGAAATATATCAGCAGCCCTACCCACCGCATTATTAAAAACCGTGCATGGCTGATTATTGCGCCTTTGCAGGACCGGAATGCAGCCCGTTTTATTATTGAGAAAAATGACGGGAGCGTTTCTTTTCCCGGAGGAGAGTTGATTTTAAAATCGCTAAAAACTGTTGCGGCGGCAGAAACAGAAAAAAACCCGGCAACAGCATTCCTGGATGGAGATAAAATAATTTTCCCGCTGATCCTGAGAAAATGGAAGGCCGGCGATTATTTCTATCCCCTCGGCATGAAAAAGAAAAAGAAAGTGGCCCGGTTTCTCATTGACGCGAAACTGTCAAAAACGGACAAGGAGAAGACCTGGGTGCTTGAAATGGACCGGCATATCATCTGGGTCGTTGGTCAGCGGATCGACAACCGGTTCCGTCTTTCCCCCGCCACAAAACAGGTATTAAAAATCGAAGCGGGGATGACTCAGCTCCCTTAAAAATATATTGACCACATCGGGGTGCAGAATAATGGTAAAAATAATCCCGAATAACGCTCCGTAAAAATGGGCGTCGTGGTTGATATGATCCCCGCCTTTCCTGGACATAAAAGCGGAATAAACCAGAAAAAGCACTGCATAGATAATTGCAGGAACCGGAATGAAAAACAGGTAGATGGTTTGCCAGGGTTTTAATAAGATAAACGCAAAAAGCACAGCTGATACGGCACCGGATGCGCCAAGGCTTCTGTAATTGTAATCATTGCGGTGTTTCAGAAAGGTGGGGATATTGGACACAATGAGCGCCCCGATATACAGCGCCAGGTAATAATAATTCTGCAACCCCAGCATACCCATATAATACACTTCCATGATCCTGCCGAAGAAGTACAGGGTAAGCATATTAAAGATCAGGTGCATATAATCTGCATGAATGAGCCCGCAGGTGATGAACCGGTAATACTGGTGCTTCTTCGTAATGGCCGGCGGCCAGAAAATAAGATCGTCCACAATCTTACCGTTTCTGAAACCGGTAATGGAAATAACGGCCGTAATCAGTATAATGCTAAGCGTGATTGTAAACATGCAAAATGATAAGGGTTTAAAGATATGGTTAAATTCCAAAAAACGAAGCGATTCAGCCGTGATGGTATTTCTCATTCCGGATGATGCTGCAGGCACGGTAAATTTGTTCGGCCAATATCAGCCGCACGAGCTGATGCGGAAACGTAAGTGCGGAGAGCGACCAGCAGAAGTTTGCCCTGGCCAGCACTTTCGCATCCAGTCCGTAAGCACCGCCGATCAGAAATATCAAACGTTTAACACTTTCATTACCGCGGTCCCCGATAAACCGGGCCAGTTTGGGAGATGAAAGAGATTTTCCGCTTTCATCCAGGGCTACCAGATAGTCATCCGGTTTTAAAGCCGCCAAAATCAGCTGGGCTTCCTGTTGCTTCCATTTTTCAGGTGTCCCGTTATTTATTTTTCTGGGCGCCAGCAGCAACCATTCCATGGGAAAATAATGCTGGACGCGGGCGGTAAAATCTTCCACCCCTTTGCTGACATATTCATCATGCGTTTTTCCGACCGACCAGCATGCTATTTTCATTCTTTAAAATTAACCAGATCTGCTTTCCAATCCTTTATTATGAATTGAAATTTATCTACTTTGTATCCGCATCCCCGTGGTTCATGAAAAAAAACTTCCGGCTCAATGATATTTCGGTAATTATCCTGGTTTTTCTATTTTCCAGACTCGTCATGCTGTTCCTGGATATCCGGATGAGTATCCGGCCTCTCTACATCTACTGGCAGTACCTGGATGTGGAAACCCTGAAGCATCATGTACTTGCCGGCGTCTGGTTCGATCACGCCCAGCCTCCGGTTTTCAACCTGTTCCTGGGGGCAATGCTCAAATGCTTTGGGGAAAGCGCACTGGCTTTCGGGGTTGTCTTTAAAATAGTTTCCCTCTGCAATGGCCTGCTCCTGTATTCGCTCACCCGGAAATTTACACAGATATCCAAACTTCCCCTGCTCATTACCCTGTTGTATCTGCTGAGCCCGGCTACTCTCATTTTTGAATGTGAATTATTTTATACAACTTTTGTCAGCCTGCTGCTTCTAACAACGGTTTATTTTATTTTCCGGTTTCATGCCAATACTTCGCTGGCAAATCTGATCGGGATCTTTCTGCCCATGGTTCTTCTCTGCCTTATGCGCAGTGTTTATCATATTCTCTGGCTGCTGGTCATAGTCTTCGTTTTACTGATTTATTACAGAAAAACAGGATTCACGCGAATGCTGCCTGTTGCCCTGCTGAGTTTGCTGCTGGTGGGCGGCTGGTATGCAAAGAACAAATTTATTTTTGGAAAATTTACACTTTCCACCTGGATGGGAATGAACCTGGCCAGAAATGTATTCCATGATCAGGAAATAAGAGACTCCGGCCGGATTGAAGCCTACGGAACGTTTTCCAGGATCGGCGAGTATAAGAAATTTATCGACCCGGAGTATGAGAAAAAATACCGGGGCCTCAATGACCGTGATCTTTTGGAGGAATTCAAGAACGATTCATTTATGAATGAAAATAATGTGAATTATATTCCCGTTTCCGCCCTTTTCGAAAAAGCCGCCATCGCGCATATCAAGGCAGATCCGGTAGCCTATCTCAAAAATGTGCTGCAGTCGGCGATTCTTTTTTTTGCCCCTGCCACCACCTATTCCCTGGCAGAAAAACAGGCAGAAAAAATAAAATATTTTGATATCGTTTATTCCTTTAACCTGACCCGCTTTGCCCATTCCAGACAGGCAAGAAGGATAGCCCTCGTCCTGTCGGCCATTCCGAAATTACTAACCTATCTGCTTGTATTCTGGGTCATTATCCGGAAAACGGTCCGGGAAAAAAGCATTTCGTCCTGGAATCTTTTTATCCTGCTGACCCTCGGCTTCGTTTTTGTGATCAGCTCCTTTTTGGAACATTATGAAAATATGCGATTCCGTTTTGAAACGGAACCGTTATTTTTAATTCTTGCCGCACAGGCGATCAATCTGATTGATAGCAGTGTTCCATTTCGAAAACAAACGCAGACTACCGGCCGGTTAACGAATGATGAAAATAAAAAATCATGATGAAAACATATTCGGCTTTACTCATATTCCTTTCTTCCCTTGCTTTTCTATTTTCACAATGTGCAAAAAAAAGTTCAGGCAATGCAAACCCGGGAGATACTACGGTGGTTATCCCGCCCGATATTAAGAATGAAGTTGATTTCTGGCTTACCACTGCCGACCAGTCCGTCCGGCTGGCAAAACAAAATACCGTGCTGGGTTTTGGAACAAAAACTAATTCCTTTCCGAATATTGATGTGGACAGCAGTGCTGCCTTCCAAAGCATCGATGGTTTCGGTTATACATTGACGGGAGGAAGCGCCGGCCTGATCAATGCCATGGGTGCGAATACGCGCGCCACCCTGTTGCAGGAATTATTCGGGAATAATGATAACTCCATCGGGATAAGTTATCTCCGGATCAGTATCGGCGCCTCGGATCTGAATGCCGCCCCCTTTACGTATGATGACGTCGCCGGCGGGCAAACAGATATTCCGCTGGCAAATTTCAACCTCGACGGTGATTTGGCCGCCGGAACGGGATTGATCCCATTGCTGAAAGAGATCATCGCCATTCAGCCATCCATTAAGATAATTGCAACACCCTGGACCGCTCCCGTATGGATGAAGGACAACAACAATTTTAAAGGAGGCAGTCTTTTGCCCGCATACTATGCGGTTTATGCGCAGTATTTTGTAAAATATATCCTGGCCATGCAGGCAGCGGGTATTACCATCGATGCGATAACGCCGCAAAACGAGCCGCTGAATCCCGACAATACGCCGAGTTTGTATATGACGGCAGATGAGGAAGCGGAATTTATTAAGACTGACCTCGGACCCGCTTTCCATACAGCCGGCCTCACGACAAAAATCATTATCTATGATCATAATTGTGATAAGCCGGAATATCCGCTGGCCATTTTAAATGATGCTGCAGCCCTGCCCTTCGTGAACGGATCGGCCTTCCATCTCTACGCGGGAGATATCAGTGCACTGTCCACGGTTCATGACGCATTCCCGGCAAAAGCGGTCTATTTTACAGAACAATACACCGCTTCCACCGGAGCATTTGCGGGAGATCTCGCCTGGCATCTGAAAAATGTAGTCATCGGCTCCATGCGCAACTGGAGCCGGGTGGCCCTGGAATGGAATCTTGCCAACGATCCCGATTTCAATCCGCATACAATTGGGGGATGTAATACCTGCAAAGGGGCCTTGACCATCAACGGGGAAACGGTAAGCCGTAACGTGGCTTATTATATCATTGCCCATGCCTCCAAATTTGTTCCGGCGGGCTCGGTCCGGATCAGCAGTAATATTACCGGGGGCCTTTACAACGTTGCATTTTTGCGGCCGGACGGGAAAAAAGTACTGATCGTTTTCAACGATAACAGCAGCACAGCTTCTTTTAATATCCGGTTTAAAAATAAATGGGTGTCTCCGCAACTGGCAGCCGGGAGCGTGGGATCGTTTGTCTGGTAACGATTAACTGATTCTCCTGAATCCCCGGAGAAAATCTGCAACCGCCATTCGTTTTTTTCCTTCCGGCTGAATTTCTTCTAAATAAATAAATCCATCGGCAGCTGCAAAGCGCAGCGCTGATTTTCCTGTTATTTCATAAGTACCGGTTGGAAGCGAATGCGAAACGATCTCCGGCCTGGACCGGAAGATCTTCATTATTTTACCATTGAAAAATGTAAAGGCAGCGGGGTAGGGAGAAAGCCCGCGGACCTGATTTTGTATTTTGGAGACCGGCCCTGTCCATTCTATTTCACAATCGGCTGTAAAAATCTTTGGCGCTGTTTTTATGGTTTCTCCCGGGAAAACAGGTTGCGGTATTTCTTTCAGCGTTCCGGCCGCCAACCCCTGTATAGTACGAACCACCAGTTGTCCGCCAAGGATTTTCATCCGGTCATGCAGCTCACCCGCAGTTTCATCCGGGCCAATGGACATTTTTTCTGTCAGTAAAATATTTCCCGTGTCAATTTCCTGCTGCATTTTAAATGTGGTTAGCCCGGTCTCTGTTTCCCCGTTCATAATTGCGCGGTTGATCGGCGCCGCGCCGCGGTATTGCGGAAGCAGGGAACCATGGAGATTGATTGTTCCCATAGGCGGCATATTCCAAACCAGTTCCGGTAACATGCGAAAAGCAACAACAACCTGGATATCGGCTTGAAATTCTTTCAACTGCCCGGTAAATTCCGGATTCTTTAGCCTGACCGGTTGCAAAACCGGAATTCCCTTTCTCACCGCAAATTGCTTTACGGCCGTTTCAGCAAGCTTCATGCCCCTTCCGGCCGGCTTGTCCGGAGCGGTCACGACGGCTACAACCTCGTATCCGTTTTGCAAAAGCGCATCCAGGGAAGCAACAGCAAAATCGGGCGTGCCCATAAAGATGATGCGGGGGGATTCGGTTGGGTGCATCTGCAAATATAAGATCGTGGATAGTGAATCGTGGATAGTGAATGGACTTTGTGCGAAAAACCGAACCCGAATTCGATCTACTATTTACTATCTACTATCTACTAGGTCAAGGCATATTTTCCTATTTTTGCAAAAATCATACTTATGTCCGTACAATCCGGAAACACTATCAAAATCCACTACCACGGCCGCTTAAACGACGGCACCGTATTTGATTCTTCCAACGGCCGTTCTCCGCTCGAATTTACCGTAGGAAGCGGGTCCGTTATTAAAGGTTTCGATGAGGGCGTGAAGGGAATGTCGGTTGGTGATAAAAAAACGATCGAAATTCCATTTCTGGAGGCTTATGGCGCGGAAGATCCTTCCATGATCATCGAATTTCCGAAAGATCAGTTGCCGGTTGATCTTCAACCCGAACCGGGCATGCAGCTCACCATGAATAATGCTGCCGGTGATCAGTTTCCCGTTGTGGTAACGGAAGTGAATCCCGATTCCATTGTACTGAATGCCAATCACCCGTTGGCTGGCAAGGATCTTATTTTTGATCTGGAACTGGTTGAAATAGCCGACTAAGGTTTAGCTGTATCTTCTTACTTATCGGGCGCGCAGGAGATCAATGTTTCGGCAGGGGATTCTGTTTTGGATCCGGAACAAGCCGTGCAGGCAGGACTGCTTTCTTTTGCAGCATGAAATAATGCACAAAGATCGCCAGGATGCATAGCACCAAAATGATCACGGATCCTTCCAAACCGAATGTGCCGCCGGTAATATTTTCGTCTCCCTTCATCTCTGTTTGCAGCAGGGTCTCGAAGTGAATACCACTTACCGGATACCCGAGTATGGGGCCTTCGAGAAAATTCCACGCAAAATGGAAACAGATCGGAAACCAGAGATTGCGTGTATAGAGATAATTCAGCCCAAGTAAGGTTCCAATAGCAAACAGGTTCAGCACGGAAAGAAAGTCAAATCCGGGATTGCCCAGGTGAAACAGCGTAAACAACACGGCCGAAATAAATAAAGCGACCCATTTGTTGAATGATTCCAGAAGATTATTCAGGATATAGCCCCTGAAAATAATTTCCTCATAAAAAGCAACCAGGGCCAGATCGCCCAGCGCGATCATCAGGGTTTTGCCATCGAACAGGATATCCATCCATTTCAGATGACCGGTAGCCCGCAGGATCAGGGTTGCCAGGCCCAGGATCGAAACAGCCAGCGTAACGCCGGCGATCATGTCGGCCCCGTGATTCCGGTAACGCAGTCCGAGGGATAAAAATGATTTCCGGTCCACCCAGCGGCGGAAAGAATAAGTGATCAGCAGGGACCCGGCAAAACTCATGAGAATGACTGCCCAGAGCAGTTCACCCTTCATCAATCCGGCGACATCTGCGGTTTCTCCCCTGAAGTGATGAATAGCCGCGGACATTAGTAATACACCGGATAAAATTAACAGGAGATAAACGATGCAGAAAATAATTACCCGTAACCATCCTGCAGAAATCAACGGTTTGGGAATGGCAGGGATATTCATGAGCGGAAAATTAATAAAGCGTCCGGCCACGAATATCGTAAAGCCCCGCTGAAAAACCGGAAGAAATTTTATGGTTGCTCACTCTAAACACAATATTTTTAACCCTTTAAGTCAGTTTTTAATAAATCATTATGTTAAAGGGATATCAGTCCGGCCTGGTGAGCCGTTTTTTCCGGTATGTACAAACCGATACGCAGAGTGATCCGGCTTCCGGCACACAGCCTTCAACAGAAAAGCAAAAAGATCTCGGCCGCATACTCGTGGAGGAATTGCGGGCCACCGGAATAACCGATGCCGAAATGGATGAATTTGGTTATGTCTACGGCACAATAGCTTCGAACACGGACAAAGCAGTGCCGGTGATTTGTTTCTGCGCGCACATGGATACGGCGCCCGATTGCAGCGGAACCGGCGTGAAACCCCTCCTGCATAAAAACTACGACGGATCTGATCTGGTTTTGCCGGATGATCCGGCCCAGATCATTTCTCCCAAAGATCATCCCTATCTGCTGGAAAAAACCGGCGAAGACCTGATCACGGCTTCCGGCAAAACATTACTGGGCGCCGATGATAAGGCGGGAGTGGCCATCATCATGGAACTGGCTGACTGGATGCAGCAGCATCCGGAAATAAAACATGGAAAGATCCGGATCCTGTTTACACCGGATGAGGAAATCGGGCGGGGAGTTGATAAACTGAACATGCAGAAACTCGGCGCTGATTTCGGATATACACTGGATGGCGCCGAACGGGGATCATTTGAGGAAGAAACATTTTCTGCAGATGGTATGAAATTTATCTTTCACGGCGTGGCGGCGCATCCGGGTCATGCAAAAGATACACTCGTCAATGCCATTAAACTGGTATCTGCATTTATTGACGCTCTTCCAAAAGACGAACTTTCTCCTGAAACCACGGAAGGCCGTTATGGCTTTGTGCATCCCGTCCGGATGGAAGGCAATGCAGAAAAAATGCAGGTGGAACTGATTATTCGCGATTTCATGACTTCCAGACTGAAGCCTTACGAAGATTACCTGGTGGACAAAGCGGAAGATGTGATCCGTTCCTTTCCGGGCGGCCGGTTTGAATATGAAGTGCATGAACAATACCGCAATATGAAAGAGGTTCTCGCTCAATATCCGCAGGTTGCAGATTATGCACGCGAAGCGGTTCAGCGCGCAGGGATTGAGCTAAAGGAATCGGCGGCGCGCGGCGGAACGGACGGTTCGCGTTTATCCTTTATGGGACTGCCCTGTCCGAATATTTTTACGGGAGAAATGGCGTTTCATGGAAAACACGAATACGTGAGTGTGCAGGATATGGAGAAAAGCCTGGAGACGCTGATTCATCTTTGTATGATCTGGGAAGAACGAAGCTGATGGAATGCGGTGTCAGCGCACAGCCACCGTCTCTTTCTTATGCAAAATAGCACGGATGATTTTTACTGCATGCTCGCGCGAATTTTCAATGAACCAGATATGGGTGTCCATTCCGCCGCAAACGACGCCGGCGAGGTAGATGTTTTGCATATTGCTTTCCATGGTATCGGCATTGTATACGGGGCAACGTTTGGCATCCTGTGAGAGCTCTATTCCGAGCCCTTCCAAAAAGGAAAAATCGGGCTGATAACCGGTCATGGCCAGTACATAATCGTTGGGAATCGTAATGATGCCCTCCGGCGTTTGTATGTCCACTTCTTTTTCCCTGACAGCAACCAGGCTGGAATGAACAAAGGCTTTGATCGTACCCTCAGCAATCCGGTTTTCAATATCCGGCTTCACCCAGTATTTTACTCTTTTACCAATGCCGTCTCCCTGGATCACCATCGTGACTTCGGCTCCCTTTCGCCAGGTTTCCAATGCCGCATCCACGGCAGAATTGTTTGCCCCCACAACCACCACTTTCTGCATGGCGTAAAAATGCGGCTCTTTATAATAATGGGTGACTTTGGGAAGATCCTCCCCCGGAATTTGCAAGAGGTTCGGGATATCGTAGAATCCGGTAGCGACAATGATATTTTTTGTCCGGTAAACAGCCTTCGGGGTCTTTATTTCATAGAGCGTGCCCGTCCGGACTACTTTTTCAACATGCTCCTGAAGCCTTATGTTCAGATGGTTGGAAACAGCGATCCGGCGGTAATATTCCAAAGCCTCTGCACGCGTGGGTTTGGCATTATTGCTCACAAAGGGCACTTCTCCGATTTCAATGCGTTCAGAAGTGGAGAAAAAAGTCATATTGGCCGGATAGTAATATAGCGAATTCACCAGCACGCCTTTCTCCAGAATCAGATAATTCAGTCCCGCTTTTTTTGCTTCCAGTCCGGCGGCCAGCCCGATAGGCCCTCCGCCAACAATCACGATATCCAGTACTTGATCCATTATTTTCAAAGTTATAACATAATCACGCGGGCTTTGTTTCACCCCCCGGCCTTCAAAAAGCGATTGTCAAAAATTCTGTTGAATATGCCTGGAGAATGCGATCTTTCCGGATATGCCGGCAACGGGAGGCGGGCGCACTATCAAACCAGCGGACAGGGCCCGATTTCCAAGTTTTAGCATTTTGTTAAAAAATACGATGCAGCGCCGACCGTTATAGGCTGAAAGTTATACTTTTACCGCACAAAAAAACCAGTACCGGATGAATTTATTCTTTCTGCAGGTTATCATTGATTCAGCGAAAATTAAAGACAGCCTGGCCAGGGCAGGAGTCCTCGTTACTTCCGATAAACAAACCCTCTGGGACATCTTCGAGAAGGGTGGCCCCCTGATGATCCCCCTGGCAATCCTCCTGGTGATTGCCATTTTTGTATTCATAGAAAGGCTGATGGCTATCAATAAAGCCTCCAAAGTGGACGATAATTTCATGAATATCATCCGGGATCATATTGTGAACAACAATGTTATGGCAGCGCGGAGTCTCGCAAAAAATACCAACAATGCCGTAGCCCGCATTATCGACAAGGGCATACAGCGCATCGGCAAACCCATTGACGCCATTGAAAAGAGCATGGAAAATGTGGGCAGGCTGGAATTGTATAAAATGGAAAAAAACCTTTCGGTCTTATCGGTCATCGGCTATATCGCCCCGCTTTTTGGATTCCTGGGAACCATTATCGGGATGTTCGAACTGTTCTACAATATTGCTTCCACGGGAGAATACAGCATTTCAAACATTGCCGGCGGTATCTATGTGAAAATGATTTCTTCCGCGGGCGGCCTTATTATCGGTATCATTGCTTATATCGGGTACCGGTACCTGAATTCAAGACTCGATAAAACCACCAACCGGATCGAAGTGGCGAGCGGTGACTTTATAGATATATTGCAGGAGCCGACGCGGTGAGAAAATGTGGAAATGTGGAAATATGCAAATGTGGAAATGGCCAAATGATAAAAGCTTTATTAATTCTGCTCCAACATTTACACATTACCACATTTCCACATTATTAATTTAAACTAATGAACCTACGTAAAAAACATAGAGACGAAGGCGAAGTACACACAGGACCCCTGAACGATATCCTGTTCATCCTGCTGTTGTTCTTCCTGATCGTGTCCACCATGGCCAATCCCAATGTGGTTAAGCTTTCCCAGCCTAAATCCAAAAGCGATACCAAGGCCAAGCAAACCGTTGTGGTGTCGATCGATGCCAATAAACAGTTTTATGTGGGAACTACCAAGGTTGCCGTAGCGGATCTGAAAGCCAAACTTGCACCGTTCCTTGCTAAAGAAAGGGAACAGCCTTCCATCGTTATCAATGCGGATAAAAATGTTCCCATCGACGACGTGGTGGCCGTGATGCGCGTTGCCCGGGAACTGGGCGCCAGAACGGTTTTGGCGGTGGATAAAAACGGGGCTCAGTGAAAAGGCGCAAAGCCATCGGCAGGATCCTCCTGACCGGAGGCGCAACGGCTGCGGCACTGGGAGGTTACGAATGGTTTTCGCTTACCAAAAAACCGGATATCGCTTACCTGCTCACAAATAGAGATCTGCTGGCCGCACTCGCAGAAACTATCATTCCGGGTACTGCAATTCCCGGCGCCAGGGAAGCCGGGGTGGTTGCATTTATGATCCCCCTCTTAACCGAATGCACGGAACCCAAAACCCTCAACGTTTTTATTGCAGGGTTGCAATCCCTGGAAGCGTATACTGCTTCCCGTTATAAACAAGGATTTATTCAGTGTACAGACTCGGAGAAGAGCGAAATCCTGCGATATTTTGAAGAAGGGGCACAACCGCTGAACCGCGTGCTGGGCAGGGCAAAAGAAAAATTCCTCGGAGGGAAATTCTTTCATACACTGAAACAATACACAGTGGAAGCGTACTGCATATCGGAGAAAGGCGCTACCCGGGCGTTACGGTATATTCCGGTTCCCGGCCGCTACGACGCCTGCATTCCGCTGGAACCTTCGCAAACTGCCTGGGCGACCAACTAAAGATTATGGGCGATCCGAAACAGGTATACGTCAATACAAACGGGCTCGAACAGCAAAGCTTCGACGCCATTGTGGTGGGCTCTGGCATCAGCGGCGGCTGGGCGGCCAAGGAACTCTGTGAAAAGGGATTGAAGACCCTGGTAATAGAAAGAGGCAGGAACGTGGTGCATGTTAAAGATTATACCACGGCCTTTACCGCGCCCTGGCAGTTCCCCCACGGATTGAATAATACCATTCAGGAGATTAAAGACAACCCGGTGTCGGCCCAGAATTTTAACCCGGCCAATAATGCCTTTTATGTACGGGATCAGGATCATCCTTATATTCAGGACGATCCCTTTCATTGGGTTCGCGGTTATCAGGTTGGTGGAAGATCGCTCACCTGGGGGCGGCAGTGTTACCGGCTCAGCGACCTGGACTTTGAAGCGAATGCGAAAGATGGTCACGGGGCAGACTGGCCGATCCGCTATAAAGATATTGAGCCCTGGTACGACTATGTGGAAGAATTCGCGGGCATCAGCGGCAGACCGGAAGGACTGGCCCATTTGCCGGACGGAAAATTTCTTCCCCCCGTTGAAATGAATTGCATAGAAGATCATTTCGCAAATCAGGTGCGTTCTCACTTTAAAGAAAGGATCGTAACGCCCGCCAGAATTGCCAACCTCACCAAAGGATGGAAGGGGCGGGGGCCCTGTCAGTTCCGCAATCTTTGCGACCGGGGCTGTCCTTACGGTGGCTATTTCAGCAGCAACTCCGCAACCCTGCCCGCAGCGGCGGCCACCGGAAACCTTTCGGTAGTATTCGATGCCATTGTGATTGAAATATTGTACGACGAAAAAAAGCAACGGGCTTCCGGCGTGCGGGTAATGGATGCGCATACAAAAAAAGTTATCGAATATTTCTCCACCATACTTTTTCTGAATGCCTCCACCATTCCGTCCGCAGCCATTCTGCTCCACTCCAGATCAAACCGCTTTCCGAACGGACTTGGAAACGACAGTGAACAGGCCGGCCACAATTTAATGGATCATTTTACCGGAAGCGGAGCCGTGGCCGATTTTTCAGGAATGGAAGACCGTTATTATTACGGACGCAAACCGGGGAATATTTATATGCCCCGCTTTCGCAATATCAGTGCAGACAGCCTTCGATCCGATTATCTGAGAGGTTGGGGAATCCAGGGCAGCGGATCGAGAAAAAGCTGGGAGCAGGTCGCTTCGGAAACAAAAGGATTTGGTAAAGAATTTAAGGAGCAATTACTGAAACCCGGACCCTGGACGCTCTGGCTTGGCGGGTGGGGAGAAACCCTGCCTTATTATCGAAACCGGATCAGCCTGGATGCCGCAAAAACAGACCAGTGGGGTCTGCCGCTGGTACATATTCATTTTAGCTATGGCGACAATGAAAAAAGCATGCGGAAAGATATTCGGCAAACCTGCGCCGACATGCTGGAGAAAACAGGCTTCCACAACGTGCAGGGTTTTGATTATGATCAGCCACCCGGGAGCGCCATTCATGAAATGGGCACTTTGCGAATGGGGAAAGATCCGAAGACTTCCGTGCTGAACGGAAACAATCAGGTGCATGCAGTAAAAAACCTGTTTGTCACCGATGGCAGTTGTATGACTTCTTCTGCATGGCAGAATCCTTCCCTCACGTATATGGCACTCACGGCAAGGGCCTGTGATTTCGCAGTGCGTGAGCTGAAAAAGAGGAACCTTTAAAAATTGAGATGTATGCGCGCTGCAAAAAGATGTACCGGCCCGCGGTCGCTGTTATAAGCCGGATGTAAAACAAGCTGATAATCAGCTGTTGCATAAATTGAGGCCAAAAGTTTTATCTCGTAAAATAATTCTGCAATATTTTCCCTTGAATAATCCGGAAGCTTTCCATCGCCCAGCATAAATCCATACCCGCCTGCATTCAAAAAATCGCGGTGGCTTTTTGAAATGCCATTGGACAGCACCGCAATACCAATATTGTCTGAATTCCGGTTCCTGCCCGGTCCATAATACCGTAAGCCGGCGCTCAGACTATTGTCAATTTCCGCAAACGCCCAGGTAGCGGTTTTTCCATCATTCCATCCGGCACGAAAAAAAGCCTTAAGATGACCGGTCAGTTCCTGATCGGCACTTATTCCCAGTCCGAATTTTCTGCCTCCATAAGTTTTACCATTGATAACGTTGAGCGACACATCCCGGCCACTGATATAGTCATTAACAACATCCGAGTAAACGGGGGCACGGGATGTATTGTAGTAAAAAAGCATTCGTGCCGAACCCGGATGCCGGTGAATGAAATAATCTCTTTCCACTTCGATTGTTTCACTATTCGATTTCAGGTAATTAAAATTCAGGGTGGGACCGTTTGCATATTCTGGAAGGAATCCGGTTCCGGCTCTGAATACCCAGCCCGGCCGATAATACTCAATCACCAGTGCGCCGGTATAGCCCCGGGTATTCGCAGCGTAATCATAAGGGCCATTGTTCATCAACGCCCAGTTCATGAAATCGGTACGCGGATCGTGACTTATCGCATTCTGATCAAAAAAATCCGCCATGCCCATCTTACCCACAGTAATTGTTATCCGCGAGCTGGAAACATTTTCCTTTACCTGATTGACCCCATCTTCCACATCCGTCAGGTGATTTTTATCAATATTAATTTGCTGTCTGAAAAATATGCGGGCCACATATACCACAGGCTTTGCATCGCCAATGCGGAAGGTCTCACCGTTCGGGAAACCGGCTATTCCCAGGGTTTTACTGAGACCTTCCCCGCCCGACATTTCCGGATTGAAATACAGGGATCCGCCATTCCATAACTTCCGGCCGATATATGCGGTAGTCGTTACGGAAAAAGCCTTTTCCGGATCAGCGCCAAAACTGTTGGCCCCGCCGTAGGAAGCACGAAATCCCGGATGGTACTGAATGATGCCGGTAAACTGAAAATGAAAGTTCCATCCGGAGTCTTTCAATAAGGCATCGCTGTTTTGAGCGACTGCCTCCGATGACGCCAGCAGGAGCATAAAGAGGGCAATTCCAGGCAGAAATTTCATAGATTTTCAACCTGGCAAATGTAGTTGAATGGCTTTAAGTTTAGCAACCGGGAAAATGATTATATAATAGCCCGGATCATCCGGTTTTTCCCTGAAAGATCTTTCCGCAATTCCACGGTAAAGCCATTTTCCTGATACCAGGTCAGCACTGCTTTGGAGTAATCATGATGGGTTTCCAGGAAAACTTTTCCCCCGCCAATCAATTTCTTTTTTGCCAGTAAGCCAATCTGCTTGTAAAAGACGATGGGATCTTCATCCGGTACAAAAAGAGCAATTGCCGGTTCGAAATTTCTTACATGCTTATCCAGCACTGCTCTTTGCTGCCCGGGGATATAAGGCGGATTGCTGATGATCATATTAATGGCTGGGATTAAGTCCCAGGATGAATTGCTCAGCATATCAGCATAAATAAACTCAATAGGCACCTGATTATCCTGACTGTTTTTTCGGGCAACTTCCAACGCAGGAATACTGAAATCGCAGGCCAGCAGCCGGAGATCTTTCCTTTTTTTGCCGATGCTGACGGGAATGCAACCCGTTCCCGTGCCAATGTCGAGGATCTTAAAATCTTCGGTCAGCAAAGGTTCCAGATCTTCCAAAACCCAGGCCACCAGTTCTTCCGTTTCAGGTCTTGGTATCAATACCCGCTCATCCACATAAAAGCGAAGACCAGAAAACCAGGCTTCTCCCAAAACATATTGTACCGGGCGGTTCAGCATAAGTTCTTCAAACCATTTCCTGAACAAAATTTCCTGTTCTTCCGGAACCTCATTCAGCTTATGTATTACCCGCAGGCTTTTTGACGCGCCGGTTAGCTTTTCCATGACTAAAGAGGCAATGGAAGAAGCTTCGCGATCGTCATAGATCGTTCCCAGGGAAGAAATAAGCTGCCGGTTTGCGTCCTCAATGGTCATGGTGGCAAACTTACAATGATTTATATTGCGGTCATGCTTCCTTATTCCCCTGCTGTTTCTGAAAAAGCCGGCGATAACCTGCACGAAGGATTTATGCAAAGATGCCTGCATCTGGCTTCCCTTGGCGCCGGCTATACTGCACCCAATCCCATGGTGGGCGCCGTACTGGTGCATGCAGGGAGAATCATCGGCGAAGGATATCATGAAAAATTTGGCGGTCCCCATGCAGAAGTCAACTGCATCCGTTCCGTGAAAGCTGCGGATCAGGAACTCCTTCCCGCAGCTACGCTCTATGTATCCCTGGAACCCTGCGCCCATCACGGCAAAACACCGCCCTGTGCGGACCTGATCATTCAGCAACGGATTCCCAGGGTCGTGATCGGATGCCGGGACCCCTTTCCGGAAGTGGATGGCAGGGGGATTGAGAAACTGCAGGCGAACGGAGTGGAATTGGTTTTTCCCGTACTGGAAGAAAAATCCATTTCACTTAATCTGCGCTTCTTTACTTTTCACCGGCAAAAGCGGCCTTATGTGATTTTGAAATGGGCGGAATCGGCAAATCACAAAATAGCGGACAGGTCCGGAACACGAGTACAGATTTCCAATGAATATTCAAACCGGCTTGTGCACAAATGGAGAGCCGAAGAAGCAGGGATACTGGTGGGCACGCAGACGGCGCTCCTGGATGATCCGCTGTTAACCGCCCGCCTGTGGCCCGGTAAGAATCCGGTGCGGATTGTACTGGACAAAACCCTGCGGCTCCCCGATACGTTAAAAATATTCGACAGATCTGTTCCGACGATCATACTGAATGAAAAAAAGGAAAACCAATCTCAAAACCTGGACTACAAAAAAATCGGTTTCAACAAACCATGTATTCCGGGAATTCTGTCTGCTTTGTATTCTTTAAATATGCTGAGTGTACTGGTGGAAGGGGGGGCCGCACTGCTGCAATCATTTATCGATTCCGGATCATGGGATGAAATACGGGTGATTACCGCTACGCAATCCGAAATACCGGAAGGGTTGGCAGCCCCGGCACGACGAAATTCAGTATTTATCAGAACGGAAAACTATTATTCGGACAGGATTGATTATTTTCTGAATGATGGACCTGAAAAAAATGAGCCGCTGCCCTGATTTTATCGTGCGTTCTCTTTGTACCGTTTCATCCAATATATAATGCAATCACTAACTTGCCGGCTCTTAATACTAACTTCTCACAATGAAACTTTGTAAGATTTTACTTTTCTTCCTGCTCTGCGCAATGACCGGGTCAGCGCAGCCAAATGTTCATCCCCAATCCACAGAATATGAATGGCCCAAAGATCCGGAAGTGCGGGCGAAGCTGGATAAATGGCAGGATCAGAAGTTTGGAATTCTCATTCACTGGGGATTATATGCGGTTCCCGGTATCATTGAATCCTGGAATCTTTGTTCGGAGGACTGGATCAACCGGGACAGTACGATTGCCTACCCGGATTATAAAAAATGGTACTGGGGTCTGAAGGATAAATTCAATCCTGTTAATTTCAATCCGGATGCCTGGGCTGAAGCTGCGAAGGCTGCCGGTATGCGCTACGTTGTTTTTACCACGAAACATCATGACGGGTTCAATATGTTCGATACCCGGCAAACCGATTTCAAAATAACGGACGGCCCTTTTAAAAATAACCCCAAAGCAGATGTTGCGAAATATGTATTCGAAGCATTCCGTAAAAAGGGTTTTATGATCGGCGCCTATTTTTCGAAGCCCGACTGGCATTCGGAATATTACTGGTGGCCACGGTATGCAACGCCCGACCGGAATAATAATTATGATATCCGGAAGTTTCCCTGGCGCTGGGACCAATTCAAAACATTTACCTATAACCAGATCAGCGAGCTGATGCATAATTACGGGTCCATTGATATTCTCTGGCTCGACGGGGGATGGGTGAGACCGCGGGAAACCGTTAATGAAGAAGTCCGTTCCTGGGGCGCCCGGATTCCCCAATGGAGTCAGGACATTGATATGCCGCATATAGCAGAAATGGCCAGGACTGCGCAGCCGGGCATCCTGATCGTGGACCGCACAGTGCATGGGCCGTACGAAAATTATCAAACCCCCGAACAAAAAATTCCGGAACAGCAACTGGATTATCCCTGGGAAACCTGCATGACCCTTGCCAATAACTGGGGGTATGTCCCGAACGATAAGTTCAAGCCCTCTTCCCGGATCATCCGCTCTCTTATTGAAGTGGTGGCAAAAGGCGGAAGTCTTTTGCTGGGCATTGGGCCGAAGCCGGATGGCACACTGCCGGATGAAGCTGTCCTGCGCATGAAAGAAATAGGCGACTGGATGACGAAAAACGGGGAGGCAATTTACAATACCCGCTCAACCAAATATTTTCAGGACGGCAATACCTGGTTTACACAAAATAAGCAGCAGGGAAAAATGTATGCCCTGGTTTGCCTTAAAGAAAATGAACCGGTGCCTGCATCCGTAGAATGGAGAAACAATCTGCCGGCAAAAGGAACGGTTATGAGGTTGCTGCAAAACGGAAAACCCGTGAAATGGAAACTTCAGGATGATTCGGTGAAAGTGTTTCTTCCCTCCGGAATTCAGCAGGGTTCTTCACCGGCGCTGGCATTTTCATTTGTGCCCGCGGGATAATTCCGGTTCATCCGGTAAACCGCTTATTTTAATTCTTAAACCGGCCACTCACCCGGAGATTCCCCGATCCGGGAGAATAAACGTAGAATCCTTCTCCTGTTTTCACTCCGAGGAATCCTGCGTTCACCATATTGATCAGCAGGGGCGATGGCGCGTATTTCGGGTTCCCGAATCCGGCATGCAAAACTTTCAGAATGGAAAGGCAGATATCCAGACCGATGAAATCGGCCAGCTGCAAAGGACCCATCGGATGCGCCATGCCCAGTTTCATGATGGTATCTATGGCTTCCACGCCTGCTACGCCTTCCTGCAGACTGATAATAGCTTCATTGATCATCGGCATCAGGATGCGGTTCGCAATAAAACCCGGGTAATCATTCACCACACAGGGAACTTTCTCCAGCTGCCCGGTAATTTCCGTAACGGCCTGTGTAACCGAAGCAGCTGTAGCGTGACCATTGATCACTTCCACCAGCTTCATTACCGGAACAGGGTTCATGAAATGCATGCCGATCACCTGCGCAGGACGGCTGCTGGCCGCTGCAATCCGGGTGATGGAAATGGAAGAAGTGTTGCTGGCCAGGATGGCATCGGGCAACGCCCATTTATCGAGTTCCCGGAATATATTCAATTTGATTTCCGCATTTTCGGAAACAGCTTCCACAATCAGATCCGCTTCTGCGACTCCACTTTTTAAATCAGAAAAAGTTTCAATGCGCAGTAGGGTTTGTTGTTTCATTTCCGGCGTGAGCGTTCCTTTCTGCAGTTGCCGGTCAAGGTTTTTATCAATGGTCTTCAGGGCTTTCTCCAACTGGCCGGGATACAGATCAATCAGGCTGACCGGAAAGCCGTGCACAGCAAACACATGCGCAATACCGTTACCCATGGTGCCGGCTCCGATAACAGCAATCTTTTTCATAAACAGTATTATTTTGGAACAAGGTTACGAAGCTTCCGTCAACTTTTTAGCCTTATCTTGCAACTCCTATGTATCCAAATCTTTACTACGCTTTTAAGGATCTTTTCGGGGTAGACTGGAAGTTTCTGCATTTCATAAATACTTTCGGATTTTTTGTTGCTATTTCTTTTATTCTGGCCGCTGTAGTGCTGGCCCGCGAACTCAAACGCAAGGAAGGCCAGGGCTTACTGCAGGCAGAAGAAGAAATCCGGGTGGTCGGAAAACCTGCAGGCCCGGGTGAAATGTTTACCAATTTTATACTGGGATTTATTTTTGGCTACAAATTCATCGGATTATTTACCGCACACACTTCGTTGTCGCAGAATCCGGCGGATTTTATTTTTTCATCCCAGGGAAACTGGCTTGCCGGGATGCTGCTGGGCCTGCTTTTCGCCGGAATGAAATTCTGGGAGAAAAACAAACAGAAGCTGCCACAGCCGGAAGAAAGGAAGATCAGGATCTGGCCGCACGACAGGGTGGGGGACATCATTATCCTCGGCGCCATTTTTGGATTTATCGGAGCAAAAATTTTCAACAGCCTCGAAACCTGGGACGACTTCATAAAGAACCCCATCGAATCCCTGACCTCTTTCAGCGGGCTCACATATTATGGCGGACTGATCTGTGCTACGCTCGCCATCTGGTATTTCGCCCGTAAACATAAGATCGGAATCTGGCACTTGAATGACGCTGCTGCGCCAGCCCTGATGCTGGCCTATGGCACGGGACGGATCGGCTGTCAGACTGCCGGGGATGGCGACTGGGGAATCATCAACAGCGCCTATGCGGTGGACACAAATTTAAAAACCATTGCGGGCAGTGCGGATAATTTCCATCAGGTGCTGGCCAGGAATACAGAATTTTATCTGAGTCAGTTTGGCTCGACGGATGTGTCGCACCTGGCTGTAAAAGGCCCCTCTTTTTTGCCCAACTGGTTATTCGCTTATTCCTATCCGCATAATGTAATAAGTGAAGGAATAAAGATTCCGGGATGTGCGGACGCCTACTGCAGTTACCTGCCGCTGCCGGTATTTCCTACGCCCTTTTATGAAACGATCATGTGTGTTGGGTTGTTTTTTCTGCTTTGGTCCGTCCGGAAAAAATTTAAAGCGCCTGGCACTTTATTCGCCGTTTACCTGGTATTAAACGGGATCGAACGTTTTTTTATTGAGAAAATCCGGGTTAATACCCGGTATTCGATCTTTGGGTTTCATCCAACCCAGGCCGAGATTATTTCGACGCTTCTCATTATTACAGGCGCCATCCTGTATTTTGTCCTGAAAAACAGGTATAAGAACAAAATGGAAAGCCGTCAGCCTGTTTAAGTGACCGCTTTCCCCTCATCTCCTCCGTTCATCAGAATTCTTCTGATTACCTGCAACTTCTTTCAAATTCCTGCGTCCTATCCGCAACAGCTATTTCCCGGTTATCAGTAAAATCAGCCTTCCAACATAAAACAATGTTCTATGTTATGCTTAGTACTGATCTTTGTCCTGTAACTACTAAGAAATAGTACCAAGTAAACCAAAAAACATGAAATTTTTACTTTTAGGCGTCTTTACTGTGCTTTCCGGCTTAATGAACGCCCAAGTACCAACTGCTGCTAAAGTCCGGGGTTCAGTAAATGAAGAAAACAATATCCCGGTGGAATCAGCCAGTATCGCCCTGATAAAAGGGGGAAAGGATACAGCTGCATACAAAATGAGCGCGTCAGACAAATCCGGAAAATTTATATTCGAGGCCATTCCTGCAGGTACCTACCATATACAAATCACGGCCGTGGGGCACCAGCTTTTTTCCGGGGCGAACTTTTCCGTTAACGCAAATCAGCAGAATGTGAACCTGCCAGTAGCCATAATGAAAAAGGAAACAAGTGAACTGCAGGCCGTTGCCGTGGTGGGTAAAAAAAGCTTTATAGAACAAAAAGCCGACCGGACGGTAGTGAACGTGGATGCTTCACCTACCAGCGCCGGTGCAACGGCCATGGATATCCTGGAGAAATCACCCGGGGTTTCGGTGGACAAGGACGGAAATATCAGCCTGAAAGGCAAACAGGGAGTAACCGTCATGATTGATGACAAACCCACATATATGACTGCGGCGCAGCTGGCGAATTACCTGAGAGCGCTGCCGGCATCGTCGCTGGATCAACTGGAGATCATGACCAACCCTTCAGCCAAATATGATGCGGCTGGCAATTCCGGAATTATTAATATTAAAACCAAAAAGAATAAAACAAAAGGATTTAACGGATCCCTTTCTCTTACCCAGACACAAAGCAAGTATGGTAAACCCCAAAGCAGTCTGAACATGAATTACCGTACCGGTAAAGCGAATTTCTTCCTCAATGGCGGGTTCAACCGCTGGAAGGGCTGGCATGATCTGGATATCAACAGAAAATATCTGAATGTCGGGGACAAAGAAGTGAATTCCATTTTTACACAGCACACGCATATGGAATATTCCAGTCCGCAGTTCAACATCAAAACCGGGATGGATTATTTCATAGATGATAAAACAACCATCGGGTTTGTGGTGAGTGGCTATCAAAGCAATAACAAAAACAGCTCCGCGAGTTATATTACCCTGAAAGATGCGAATAATGTTACAGACTCCCTGGTGAATACATTTGGAAATACAAACGGGAAATGGCAGAATGGTTCCGTGAACCTCAACTTCAGAAGAAAATTTGATTCCCTGGGTACGGAGATCACGGCCGACGCCGATTACGTGCGGTATAATTCAAAGAATGACCAGCATTACCTGAATACCACTTTCGATCCTTCTATGCAACCGATAGAGCAAACCGTCCTTACCGGAAACCTTCCTTCTGTCATCGACATCTATTCCTTTAAAACGGACTATACCCATCCTTTCAAAAAAGATCTCAAACTGGAAGCAGGATTGAAAACCAGTTATGTGGCAACCGATAACCAGGCAAACTATTTTAATGTGGAGAATGATGTCAATGTTCCGGACACAACAAAGAGTAATTATTTCGTGTACCATGAAAACATCAATGCCGGATATATCAACCTCAGCAAAAAATATAAAAAATGGAGCTTCCAACTCGGGTTGCGCGTGGAAAACACCAATTACTCAGGCCATCAGTTCGGAAATAAATTCACGGTGAATAATAATGATTCAGCTTTTACAAGAAGCTATGTAAACGCCTTTCCGACAGTGTATGTTTCTTACCAGCTGAACGATAATAATTCCTTTAATGTGAATTTCGGCAGGCGTATCGACCGGCCGGATTATGGCAGTCTGAACCCTTTCCTGTTCTTCCTGGATCAGTATACATACGAGGCGGGAAATCCTTATCTGCAGCCGCAGTTCTCTAACAATTTCGAGATTTCCCACACTTATCATAATTTCCTGACGACCACGCTGAACTACAGCAAAACGACAAATTTCTTCTCCGAAACCTTCGAGCAGCAGGACCATGCAACCATCGTCCGGAACGGGAATATCGGCAGGCGGGAAAATGCCGGGATATCTGTGAGCCTGAATCTGCCCGTGACAAAATGGTGGACCACCATCCTCTATGCCAATGTGAACTACAATCATTTCAGCGGAATGTTGTATGGCGAGAATCTGAATGTGAGCGCAACAACAGGCATGGGTAACCTGAACAATCAATTCAGTTTTGGTAAAGGCTGGAGTGCGGAGTTGTCGGGATGGTACCGGACAAAGGGAATCGAAGGCCAGGTTTTGATACAACCCATGGGACAGGTTTCCTCCGCTGTGGTTAAAAAGATCCTGAAAGATAAAGGCAGCGTGAAACTGGGCATTCGCGATATCTTTTACACACAGCAGGCAAAGGGAAGCATCAACTTCCAGCAAACCGAGGCTACTTTCCATAATACAAGAGACAGCCGGCAGGTCAGTATGACATTTACTTACCGCTTTGGTAAACCGCTTAAAGACCAGCAAAATGATCGGCATTCAGGCGGAGCAAATGAAGAAGCCAACCGGGTAAAACAGGGCGGCAATAATTAATTTGTCTTTTTCCTGAATAAAGACCTGCTCCGGAGGATGAGCGGGTCTTTTTTTTTAATTTTGATGATTAACTACAGTTTATGCCATCTTTTGATATCGTCAGTAAAATAGATCCTCAAACGCTGGATAACGCGGTAAACGTGACCAGGAAAGAAATCCAGAACCGTTTTGATTTTAAGGATTCGCCGGTCTCCATCGAACTCAATAAAAAAGAAATGCGCATAGAGCTGGAAGCCGCCAGCGATATGAAGATTAAACAGATTGTAGATGTGCTCATCAGCCGCTCCATCAAGCAGGGTCTCGATCCGCTGGCCTATGATTTCAGCAAAGACCCTTATCCCAGCGGTAAAGTGACCAAAAAAGAAGTGCCGGTCCGGAACGGTCTCAGGCAGGAAGATGCAAAAAAGATTGTTAAACTGATTAAGGATTCCGGATTCAAAGTTCAGTCCGCGATTATGGATGACCTGGTGCGGGTTACCGGAAAAAAACTGGACGACCTCCAGGCAGTAATTCAGCGCTGTAAAAACGCGGGACTGGAAGTGCCGCTGCAGTTTGACAATATGCGGAACTAAGGAACTCCGTTCCTTAGCTCCGGGTTGATGGTTGATGGTTAATGGTGGATGGACCCGCGAAACAGGGTTGCATTCAAAAGGAATAGTAAAAAGGGTTTCGTGTGGTTCGCGAATGTAGAATCTGACAAATCCATACGCAGTAAATATTTGATACCCAAACAATTACGCAAGTCCATCCACCATTAACCATCCACCATCCACGCTTTCCGCCGGCGGTGAAAAGCATTTGTTTCCCATTCATCCAACCCTTAACTTTGCGCTCCCTTTCGTGCCGGGAAAGAAAACATTAATCGCACGGCCAAATTTGAAATTATGAAACAGAATCTTCATCCGGAAAGTTATCGCCTCGTCGTATTCCGGGATATGAGTAATGGTACCAGTTTTCTGACCCGTTCTGCTGCTAATTCCAGGGAAACCACTAAATGGGAGGACGGCAATGAATATCCGCTGATCAAGCTGGAAATCTCAAACACATCCCATCCCTTTTTTACCGGAAAGAATGTGCTGGTGGATACAGCCGGGCGTATTGACAAATTCAAAAAACGTTACGCCAAGAAATAAATTAATGCCTTGTAAAAAAATCCCTTTCTGATTCAGAAGGGGATTTTTTTTAGTTGAAGTTCCTGGCCCTGATACGCTGATGATTTACGGTTGCCGGGAATCGCCTGCCAACGCACAAATAAGAACCTTCATTCAGCTTTATCAATTATCAACTTCTCAAAATTTTGTACTTTTAATCATGCGATCCATCTCCCTCGCTGACGGACCTTTTGCCGATGATTTCTTTCCCTTTTCCGAGACGCGAACAGTTGCTGATATCCGCTGTGGCATCCTGACCATCCGCGAGAAATGGGAATATTTTTTTACAGTCTCAGACTCCGGGAAAGGGGAGATTGCAATTCCCGCAAACATGCTACCGGACCAGCTTCTGGTGGAAACGATCAGGGAGGGAGACCCTGCTGCCATGAAAAGAGCGATTGATCAGGCTTACAAACTGCGGAATATCACTGATATTATCGGCATGACCGGCCGGGAAATCAGGCGCGATTTTGAACTCATCAGCAGGGACCGCAGAACGATACCTGTTCCCGATTCGAACCGCATCGTATGGTCTGAATCCCGAAAAAAATCACAGATTCCGGGCGGACAGATTTTTATGGAACCCGGAGCTGTGCTGGAACATTGCATCCTGAATGACAGCGAAGGACCCATTTATATCGGCGAAAATGCCCTGGTTATGGAAGGCAGTATGATTCGCGGGCCATTTGCCCTGGGAGCGGAAGCTGTAGTCAAAATGGGAACAAAAATTTACGGCGCCACTACGGTCGGCCCTTTTTGTACTGTGGGCGGAGAAATAAAGAACTCGGTGCTCTTTGGAAATTCGAACAAAGCCCATGATGGATACCTCGGGGATTCCGTGATCGGGGAATGGTGCAATATCGGCGGGGGTACTTCCAGTTCCAATTTTAAAAACAATGCTGGCGAGATAAAATTGTGGAACCCGGTTAAAAATACCTTTTTGAATGCAGGACAAAAAGCGGGATTATTTATGGGAGATTATTCCCGTTGCGCCATCAACACTGCATTCAACAGCGGCACGGTAGTAGGCGTGTGCGCGAATGTTTTTGGAAAGGGACTCACACCAGCTTATCTTTCCTCTTTCAGCTGGGGATATGATCCGGAAGAAAGATATGATTTTGAAAAAGCGATCCGGGACATTGTTCAATGGAAGAAATTAAAAAACAAAACCCTTTCACCCCATGAAATAAACGTTTTGAAAAATATTTTCGACCGCCAATATCAAACGGATCATAAAAACTAAACAACAGACCCGGTAAATTTTTGTAACCAGCATTCGATAACCATTTTTGACAAACAAACAATCTGAGATGAGAAAACAAATTGCAGCCGCAAACTGGAAAATGAACCTGACCTACCAGCAAGCTGCTGAATTATTAAAAACCATTGTTACCTCCGGCATTGCACCGAGTGAAAATCAGCAGGTCCTCTTTGCGGTTCCTTTCCCTTATCTGGAACTAACCAACGACACCGCACATCTTAAGGAAAATTATTTCGCTGCCGCACAAAACTGTTCGGACAAAAAATCTGGTGCTTACACCGGCGAGGTCTCTGCCGAAATGCTGAAATCGACAGATGTTCTATTCTGTCTGGTCGGTCATAGCGAACGGCGCGAATATTTCGGAGAAACCAACGATCTGCTCGGCAAAAAGGTTTCTATTTGCCTGACTTATGATATCTCACCCGTTTTTTGCTGCGGCGAGGCCCTCCGGATCCGGGAACAAGACACACAGAACGCCTTTGTGGAACAACAGCTCCGGGAATCCCTGTTTCATCTTTCCCCCGAACAAATGCTGAATGTTATCATTGCTTACGAACCCATCTGGGCGATCGGCACCGGGAAAACCGCCAGTACGGCACAGGCGCAGGAAATGCACGCCCATATCCGTTCTGTACTGCAAAAACAATATGGTCAGGAAATTGCACAAAAGATATCCATCTTATACGGGGGTAGTGTAAAAGCCAATAATGCGAAAGAATTGTTTGCCTGTGAAGACGTGGATGGGGGCCTGGTCGGCGGTGCTTCCCTGATTGCATCCGATTTCATCGAGATCATCCGGGCGCTGAAATAAAAGCTTTGCCCGTGGGCAGCATGGCTTTTATTTTAAAAAGAGCATCGTCATTCCAGTTTATTTTCCCATGGACTCATGGTTTAACAGAATACAGCAGTTTACAGGAAAGGAAAATATTTCCTTTTACGAAAACTTAATACGCAAAAGAGGCCTTGCGGTACTCCTGATTCAATTTGGCGGACTTGCCCTCGCCTTTGCAGGAAATGTGTTGCTCGCCCGTTTATATGGAGAACACGTTTATGGGATTTATTCGCTGGTTACGAGTTGGTGTACGTTTCTGGCAGTTCTGGGACTATTTGGAATGGATGATTCTCATTTAGTGAAATTACCAACATGGAGGCTCAGGGGCGAGATTAAAAAAATCAGTCAGCAACTGAAATGGTCACTCAGCATCAATAGCATTACTATACCGGCCGTATTCCTGATATTTTATTTAATCCTGCATTTCATTAACCTGCCCAGACTTTCCAGGTATAGTTACTATTTTAATTTTGGATCACTCCTGGTTCTGTTTCTGGTCATCATGAATAACCTGCTTTCTTTTCTCCGGGGCATGGATAAGGTTGTTTTTGGTGAGATCATCGATAAAATCAGCAGGCCCCTTTTCCTCATCCTGTTTTTGCTGCTTTTTTATTATTTATGGAAGGTTGACCTGGTGCTGGATACAATTCTGGCCAGCAGTGCCGGCTTATTTTGTATTATCCTGTTGTTATCCGTCAAAATAAAAAAAACAATCAGGCAGACCCGGCGCATGAGCGCGGGGCCGAAAAACAGCTTTTCATTAGGACCAAATTTCAGGTATGTATTGCTAAATCTGCTTTATTTTCTTTCCACCCGCATGGACCTCCTGCTGCTGGGGTTGTTTGCGAACGCCGTTTTGGTAGGTCATTACAATGTTGCCCTGAAATTCGCGGATATTTCGTCCTATCCGGTCGCGATCATCAACCTGTCCTTACCAACTATGCTTTCTGCCGTCAAACACGAAAAAGGTCTGGCTGCGGCCCCGCTGCTATTATACCGCGTTTCGAGAAACAGCTTTTTTCAATGCCTGCTGCTTAGTCTTCTGTTTCTGATTACCGGCAAATGGATATTGCAGTGGTACGGAAAAGGATTCGGTGACGCATTTCCCATACTGGTTGCGTTTCTGCTGTCCAATCTGATCTCAGCTTTTATCGGGTTAATAGATGCTTTTTTTATCCTGGAAGGGCAGGAAAAAAAGCCCATTTACAGCAGGGTATGCTCCTTATTGCTAACCGGCATACTGGCATTTTTCCTGATTCCAAAATGGCAGTTGATGGGAGCAGCGGTTTCAATGGTGCTCGGCAATCTGATGTACTGTATTGTAATGGAATGCTTATTTTTCTTCCGCTACGGATTCTTTATTCATCCGTTTACTGCAACTGCTAAATTCAATATTCCCGGCAAATAAAATGATTAGCTGCCGATGGACATAAGCTCCCCGAAATCCCTTTTAAAATTCTCTTTTGAGAAAAAAGAAAGGGAGTGATAAATGCGGGCAATACGATCATTGTCAAAATCATGTATAAACCCGCTAATCCGTTCGGCGAGGGCCGAGGGCGAGTCGTAAGTAATCATCAGCTCCTGAAAATGCTCGGGTATGTCAAATTCAACGGGCACCAAAGCGGGGCGGCAGGTAAGTAACAGGTCTGCAATGAGCCCTGTAGACTTACTAAGGCCGTATTTTTCGGCTGTGCCGCGCATACTCTTTGTATGGACGATCAATGGGCTCCAGATGAGATCGGCCTCCCTGAGTTGTTGTTCATATTCTGCCTCCGGAATATAATCACTATAGTACTTGATACGCAGGTTCAAAGACGCATAGGCATTTAATGCCTCCTTCAGACCTGATCCATAAGGACTGTTGATATTGCCGAGCAAAACCAGTTCTATTGTTTTTTCGGAGACCAGGACAGAAAGATGATTCCGTATGAAAGATTGCACAAAGCCATAATCCCTGCGGCCCCGGTCTATTCCACCCGGAATAACGATTTTCAGAAAATCTTTGTTTTTCCGGACTTCTGGTAGTCCGGAAAAAAAACGGGAAGGAATAAAATGACAACTGGTTCCGGGAAATCTCTGTTGCAGAACAGCTTTCATTCCAGGTGAAAGGACCCTGAAGTGCCTGATGCGCCAGTGAAAATACAGTTTGGCTATTGATTCCGTAATGCCCCGCAGGTTATTAAATCTATATGCCCCGTATTCATTAACTGCGTGAACCGTAAGGCTGACATGCATTCTGTGTAAACGCAGCAGGCCAATCGCAAAATATAATAGATTATTGTCAAGCGTGCTGATATGGAAATGCGTGTAGCCGTTATTCCTGGCAAAGCGAATAGCATCCCGGATAAATTTCCTGTTTGAAATATCATTCGCTTGCCGGAAAAAAATGGTTTTCTGCCATTTCACTTCCGCATCGGTACTACAAATATTCTGAAAGGATATTTCCGGGAGAAAAACCGTGGTCTTTTCGAAATAAAGTTCTGCCAGATCCAGCAGTGCCGGCAAAATTTCATGATGGGAGGTTTCATAAATCAGCAGGCGGTGTTTCATTGGCATGGCTGGTCATATTTATTTGCCTTCAGGGTTTGCTGCAACAGGCTCATTTCGTTTACCGTCAACCACTGCGCATCAAAAGTTCTTATTGCCTCCTGCAATTGTTCTGTTGTTCGTATCCCGACAATCGCAGCGCTGACAGCAGGATGCTGCAATACAAACTGCGGGGCGGTCTGGGCCGGATTTCTTTTTCCCGTTGACAAACCTTCTATTGTATCCGCCATTTTTTTCACCTGGTCTGCCGTATAATTTAAATACGGAACCGCCGGTTTTGAAACCAGCAACCCTTTTGCAAGAGAGCCCCGGGCTAAAACGCCGATCTGATGCTGCAGCAGCAGCCCCAGCATCTCTTCTTCCGGCCGGCGGTCCAGTAAACTATACTGCATCATTACACTTACAATCCGGGAGCGTTTAACATATTCCCGGATCACATTGGGGCGAATGGAGGAAATTCCGTAGTAACGGATCTTTCCCTGCGACTGTAATATCTCAAAGGCTTCGATGGTTTCATCAATGGGATCGTCGGTTGTTCCGCCATGCAACTGATAAAGATCCAGATAATCTGTCTGCAAACGCTGCAGGCTTTTTTCCACTGCATCCAGAATATATTTTTTTGAAGGGTTCCAGTCCCAGCCACTCCCATCGGGCCTCCATTCATTGCCCACCTTACCGGCCAGGATTACCTGATCCCGCCTGCCCCTGAAAGCACGACCCAGCAATTCTTCATTCATGCCATGCTGATACAGATCCGCTGTATCAAAATAATTAACGCCCAGGGAAAGCGCCTGCTGCAGAATTTTCTCTGCATTCACATTGCTGGCATCGAGCGACATACAGCCAAATCCAATCCGGCTTATCTTCAAGGCAGACTTTCCCAATAATCTGTACTCCATGACAGAATTAAAGGTAGCATTTAGCGGGGGAACAATCGACGGCCGTGCATCCGCCACAGCTATCAACTATCAACCCTTTTCACTACCTTCGCGCACCCATGAATCAGATCCGGAATTTTTGTATTATCGCCCATATTGACCACGGAAAATCCACGCTGGCGGACCGACTTTTGCAAACCACCCATACCATCAGCGACAGGGATATGATGGAACAGGTGCTGGACGATATGGATCTGGAAAGGGAGAAGGGGATTACCATTAAAAGCCACGCAATCCAGATCAGTTATACGAATAAAGGACAGACCTATGTCCTGAACCTGATTGATACCCCCGGACATGTGGATTTCAGCTATGAGGTCAGTCGCGCTTTGGCTGCCTGCGAAGGCGCATTGCTCCTCGTTGACGCCTCCCAGGGCATTCAGGCCCAGACCATCTCCAACCTCTATCTTGCCATCGAAAATGATCTGGAGATTATTCCGGTAATCAACAAGATTGACATGGACGGCGCCATGGTGGAAGAAGTAACAGATCAGATCATCGAACTCATCGGTTGCAAAAAAGAAGACATCCTGCTGGCCAGTGCCCGCACCGGCGTGGGAGTGGATGCCATTCTCGAAGCCATTGTGGACAGGATTCCGCCGCCAACAGGCAATCCGGATATTCCGCTGCAGGCCCTCATATTTGACAGCGTATTCAATTCCTTCCGCGGAATCATCGTGTATTACCGGATCATGAACGGAGTATTAAGAAAGGGTGATAGAATAAAATTCGTTTCCACCGGACTGAATTATGTAGCGGACGAAATTGGCATCCTGAAAATGGGCCTGATTCCGAAACCCGAACTCCGGGCCGGTGATGTTGGTTATGTGATAACCGGAATAAAAATTGCAAAAGAAGTGAAAGTAGGGGATACCCTTACACTTTCCTCCAATCCCGATCCGCAGATGATCCAGGGTTTTGAAGAAGTGAAACCCATGGTTTTTGCCGGCATCTTCCCGATCAATACAGAAGATTTTGAAGAACTCCGCGAATGCATGGATAAACTTCAGCTGAACGACGCTTCGCTTACCTACGAGCTGGAAACCTCGCAGGCCCTCGGCTTTGGCTTCCGTTGCGGATTCCTCGGCATGCTGCACATGGAAATCGTTCAGGAGAGGCTGGAACGCGAGTTCAACCAGACTGTGATCACTACCGTACCGAACGTAAGCTTTATTGCCCATACCAGTAAGGCAGAAAAAATCCAGGTGAATAACCCGACTGAAATGCCTGATCCCACCCGGATTGAAAGAATTGAAGAACCCTTTATCAAGGCCCAGATCATTACCAAACCAGAATATATTGGGAATATTATTACTTTATGTTTAGGTAAGCGCGGTATATTGCTGGATCAGAATTACTTAACTCCAACAAGAGTTGAGCTTCATTTTGAATTACCGCTTACTGAAATCGTGTTTGACTTCTACGATAAGCTGAAAAGTCAGACCCGCGGTTATGCTTCTTTCGATTATCATCCCATCGGTTACCGTGATAGTGATATTGCAAAAATGGATATTCTGCTGAACGGGGACAAAGTGGATGCACTCAGCGCCCTGATTCACCGGAGCCGGGCCCAGGATTTCGGCCGCAAGCTCTGTGAGAAACTCAAGGAACTTTTACCCCGCCAGCAATTTCAGATCGCCATCCAGGCAGCCATCGGTGCCAAAGTGATTGCCCGCGAAACCATCAGCGCACTCAGAAAAGACGTTACTGCCAAATGTTACGGCGGCGATATCTCCCGCAAACGCAAACTCCTCGAAAAGCAGAAAGAAGGCAAGAAACGCATGCGCCAGATCGGCAACGTGGAAATTCCGCAGGAAGCATTTCTGGCCGTACTAAAACTGGATGAGTAATCAGATTTCCACATTTTCATACTCCCACATCCCCCTCATTTCTTCCGTTTCCTGTTCTTCTCCGACTGCTCCTTTAATTTATTCTCATCAATCCCGCCGGCATCGTTGAGAATTTTGAGATCCTGCGGATATTGCCCGTCCCTGAGGGCCGTGGTGAACACTTTGACCACATGGAGCCATTGTCCGTTCTGCCATTTAAAACCTTCGTAGTCGCCGTCGGGAACATAGCTGTCCTTTCTGACCGGCTCATTGGTTTCGGAGATGAGATGATCATACACGATCATGTCCAGGCTGGAGTCATAGTTAAAAGTGGTGGATGCTTCTTTTTTATATTCAATATTAAAACGTACCGTTCGTTTTTTTGCAGCCTTGGCTGAATCGTCCTTAAACGAAAAATAGGGGCCGCCGAACACGGGTTGCCCGTTTTCATCGAACGTGAGCACTTCCATCCATTTCTTGTTACTGCTGATATTATAGCTGTCGAATCCAAGCAGCGTATAAATATTCTTCCCCTGAAAAGATTTTTCAATGATCCGGTAATAGATGGCACCAATCCAGTTGTCGGCCGTCCGGATAGAATCCAGCGGACGGGAAGTAAACATGGAAACATCATGTAATGGAATCAGTTTGAGCGAACCATCCGGCGTTCTTTTCTGAATGGCGCCACGCTGCAGGTAAACGAACTCGTCTTTTTTTACCTGCCAGGTAAAGATGCGGAAACTGCTGTCGGGCGCATATAATTTCGAAATGGTCTGTAAGGAATCGAAGGGGTAGTAAAAGGAATTTGGCGTTTTTAATGCCCGCACAAACATGCGGACAAAAAAACTATCAGATCGAAAGCGCTGATTGGCCTCCCGCGCATTCACAATATCATTGGCATAGTGGATGAGCGAGTCCTGACGCCTGTCGAGCGAAGCCCTGTCGTCAGCAGTTAGTTGCTGGCCACAGACAGAAGAAAATCCGCTGATCAGAACGATAAAAAGAAAAAAGCAATACTTTTTCCGGGGAATGGACATATTGTTAAAATTCGGAACACTAATTTACAGGTAAGATCAGGAACTATGGGTTAACGCGGGAATTCTTTGAAAATTTTATGATTTCATCATTGCCTGCGCAAATTCATCCAGGTTCCGGAAATGCAGATCAACCCATTCATGCGGAAAGACCATCTCCGGGTTGGTAGTAGTAAGAAAAACCGTAGCCATGCCGGAATTTCTTCCAAATCCCATATCGCTGATATTATTTCCAACCATCAATGATTTAGTCAGACTGATCTCCGGAAAATCCCCGGCTGCCCGCAGGGCCATACCCGGATTCGGCTTGCGGCAGGGGCTGTTGGAATCCATGTCCACGCAGTAATATATCCGGTCAATGCGGCCGCCTTTTTGTTCTATGCTTTCCAGCATGTGCCGGTGAATATCTTCCAGATCCTGCAGGGTCATCAGGCCCCTGCTGATCCCCCGCTGGTTTGTGGCCAGTAACACCCGTTGAAACCGGCTGTTGAAATAAACAATATTTTCCGGAGTATTGGGATAAAACCTGAATTCTTCCCGGTTCCGCACATAATTTCCCGGATTTTCATAATTTATCACTCCGTCGCGGTCAAGAAAAAGGGTCCAGCTTTCATCTATATTTCTTAAATCAAACGCCATCGGCAATATGTTGAATCAATTCCTTTTGTGCCTGCTGATAATCTTCCGGCACGCCGATGTCGATAAAATACGCATCGGAAACCATCCCATAAATGTTCCCTTGTAAATACTCTTTTTCCAGATAATCTCTTTCAAAGGAGAATGCCGCCGGGAAAGATTTTGTTAAAAAATTTTTCACCTGCAAGGCATACACTCCTCCGTTGATCAGTCCGCTTTCGATATGCTTTTTCTCGCTGAAACCAATCACCTGCTGCTGATCGTTGAGTTCCACCTGACCGTAACGGTCAACCTGTTTCATGGGTTTTAAAGCCAGCGTGCAATCTGCTTTTTTATCCTCGTGAACCGAGGAAAGCGCGCTCAGCTTCAAACCGAAAAAAGTATCCGCATTCAATACGATCGCGTCAGTTCCGCTCACCTGCCGGCAGGCCTGATAAACGGCTCCGCCGGTACCCAGCGGATCGGTTTCAATGGAAAATGCATATTCGGATGGAAATAAGGTTTCCCTTACAAAGGATTCAATCATTTCTGTTTTATAACCCAGTGCAAAAATGAAGCGTTTAACACCCTGTTTCCGGTAACAAACCAGGAGGTACTCCAGGAAGGACCGGCCGGCAACCGGCGCGAGGCATTTGGGGAGATCCGGAACGGCAGATTGTAACCGGGTACCCAGTCCCCCGGCAAGAACAATGGCTTCCGGTATCATGTAAACAATTTTTAAACTTTAAAATAATCCCTTTCCACGAGTTCACATACAATATGCCCCAGCAGAATATGCGCCTCCTGAATGCGTGGCGTATCGTTTGAAGGAACGTTAAAGAGATGATCGCTGAGTGTTTTCATTTTACCTCCGCTTTCACCGGTGAACCCAATGGTAATTACTCCTTTGCCCCGCGCGGTTTCAAATGCGCGCACGATATTTTTAGAATTCCCCGAAGTGGAAAGACCCACCAGTACATCAGCTTTACCGGCAATTCCCTCGATCAGACGGGCATATATTTCATCATAACTGTAATCATTTGCAACGGCCGTCAGGTAGGAGCTGTTGCAATGCAGGGCCTCTGCAGGCAATGCATGCCGGTCTTTGTAAAACCTGCCAGAGAATTCAGCAGCCAGATGCTGTGCATCGGCGGCGCTGCCACCGTTGCCGGCAAAATAAATACGCTTACCGTTCTTAAATGCATTGACGATCAGGTCCACTACAAGCTGCGTAGTTTTCAACAGGGTTTCATCCGCCAGCAGTCTTTGCTTTACCGCTATGGATGCTGCAATAATATTTTTAATATCCTCCGGCATATTCTTCAATTTTAAATAGTCCAGGTAGTCAGTCCGTGATCCACAAACTGATAATTCTTGCAATGGCCGCCAAAAGAATTTAATTTCTCCATCACCTGAAAGCGCGTATTGCCCGGGCAATAAAAGATCATAAAACCGCCGCCACCCGCGCCGGAGATCTTTCCTCCGGTAGCTCCGGCAGCTTTCGCTGCGCTGTAAATATCTTCCACGCGATCATTTGAAATACCTTCCGCCATTCTCCGTTTCTGTTCAAATCCAAAATCCAGGATCTCGCCAATCTCATGCAGACGTCCGCGGAGCAGGGCTTCTTTCATCCGTTGTGACTGCTGTTTCAGCTGATGCATGGCTTCAATGGAAGACTCCTTTTTATCCAGCACATTCTGACTTTGTTTGCTGATGATTTTTGCCGACTCGCGGCTGGTAGCGGTATAATACAGCAGCAGGTTATTTTCCAGCTCGAAAAGGTATTGCTGTTTGACCCGCAGCGGGTTTACAATCACCTTTTCATGATCATAAAATTCCATATAGTTGACCCCGCCGAAGGTAGCGGCGTACTGGTCCTGCTTACCGCCTGCCATATTCAGATCTTTGCGCTCGATTTCATAGGCGAGCTGGGCAATATCATATTCTCCCAGTGGCAGCTTCAGCATCTCAGCAAAAACGCCCACCATGGCAACCACCAGGGTAGAAGAAGTACCCAGACCGGAACCTGCCGGTGCATCAACGAAAGTGGACAATTTAAATCCGGTAGGAATATCCTGGAACTGTTTCCGGATCCGGTCATATACGCCCTTGTGCAGATCGAGCACGCCATTCATTTCTACTGGGGAGCCTTTTTGAATCACCTGCTTTGACTGGTAGTCGATAGCCTCGAAATGCACTTCATCATGATCCGCCGGTTCGATGTTGGCATAGGCATAAAGCGAAACAGTGGCATTGAGAATGGCTCCGCCATAAAGATCGCTGTAAGGGCTTACATCCGTGCCTCCGCCGGCCAGTCCGATGCGCAATGGCGCTTTACTTCTGTATATCATGGGATAGGCCAAGAATGGTATTTACAAGGTTTTTCCAGGAATATTTTTTCTTCTCCATGCGAAGATGAGGAATAAAATAATCTTCTCCTAATTCATAGAAACGCAAAATGGCGCCGGCAACCGCAGCCGGTTCCGGTTCTGCAACCAGGCCCGTTTGTTCGTGAATCACGTGCGCAGGGAGACTTCCCACATTACTCACGATCATGGGCTTTTCAAAATGGTAGGCGAGGGGCGTAACACCGCTTTGTGTTGCATGGCGGTAAGGTTGAATAACCGCATCTGCGGCACATAAATAATATTGCACTGCACTATCCGGAATAAAATCCGTTTTCAAAAGCAGCCGGTCGGAAATATTCAATTCTCTTATCAGATCCAGGTACATTTTTTCATCATCATAATATTCACCGGCAACCAGTAAACGAATACCGGCTTCCCGGATTCCGGGTTCCGCCATTGCCCGCAGTAAGATATCGAGTCCCTTGTATTTCCGGATGAATCCGAAAAACAAAATGATTTTTTCCCCGGATGCAATATTCAAAGAAAATTTTTCATTCAATACTCTCCTGGCATCCGCTTTCGGGATGATTTCTCCGAAATTATCATATAGCGGATGGATGACTCTCTCAGCCGGTTTGTTTTTTTCAAATTTTCTCAGATCATTCATCACTTCGTCGCTCATCGTGATGAATGCGTCGCAGCTTTTCAAAAAATATCTGGTGAAGGGTATATCTCCCGGGCGTTTTTCGTGCGGCAATACATTGTCCGTGATAGCAACGATGCGGGTTTTCCGGTTCTTCCTGACCCGCCTGAGAATCGTGCCCAGCGCGGGTCCCATAAAAGGCAGCCAATAGCGCACAACCAGCAGGTCCGGGGCCTCTCTTCTTAATCTGCTGCCTATCGAGAGCCAGTTCAGCGGGCTGATGGAATTGATCAGGGTATATATTTCGAGATCCCCCGGCGGCGGATCAGAAGAATACTGCGTAGTGCCCGGGAAAAGAAATCCGGGGTATTGTAAGGAAAAAGAATAGATGGAGGCAGAATGACCCGCTTGCGCAAAAGCCCGGCATAAACGCTGATCAAAAGTAGCAAGACCCCCACGCAGCGGATAGGCCGGGCCGATGATCACGACTTTCATAATCCCAGGCGATTTTCAACGAGATAGGCGTTTCTGTTCTGGGAATTCCGGGAGATGAGCTCGGAAATAAAACCGGTGACAAATAACTGCGTTCCGATGATCATGCCAACCAGCGCGACAAAAAACAAAGGCCTTTGAGCAAGACCGGTTTTATCAAAGAAAATTTTCGAGAGAAAAAGATAGAAAAAAATAACAAAGCCTATCAGGAAAGAAACCATGCCCCAGGATCCAAAAAAATGCATGGGCCGCTTGCTGTATTTTCCGACAAACATGATGGAGGCGAGATCCAGTCCGCCCGTAAGGAGCCTGCCCATCCCGAATTTCGACTGCCCGTATTTACGCGGATGATGCTCCACCACTTTCTCTCCAATCCTGCGGAACCCCGACCATTTGGCTATGAGCGGAATATACCGGTGCATTTCTCCGTATACTTCAATGCTCTTCACTACTTTCAGGCGGTAGGCTTTCAACCCGCAGTTGAAGTCGTGCAGTTTTATTTTGGAGACTTTCGACGTGACCCAGTTAAAAAAACGGGAGGGAATTGTTTTGGATAAAGGATCATGACGCACTTTTTTCCAGCCGCTCACCAGATCGTATCCATCCTCCAGGATCATGCTGCGCAGGGCCGGAATTTCTTCCGGACTATCCTGCAGGTCCGCATCCAGGGTAATGACAACCTCTCCGTCACAGCTGCGGAAACCCTCGTTGAGCGCGGCTGATTTACCGTAGTTCCGCTGAAACCGGATCCCTTTGATCCGGTCGCTTTTATTGTGCAGGGATTCGATCACATCCCAGGATAAATCCGTGCTGCCATCGTCTACCAGGATCACCTCATAACTGAACCGGTTCCTGTCCATAACTTTTGCGATCCAGTCACAGAGTTCGGGAAGCGATTCCTCTTCATTATAAACCGGAACAATTACGGAAAGGTCCATCTGATTAAAGCTTGGTTTCTGGTAAAATATCTTTTTTCTTCCTCAGCACGGATGCATAAATCATTCCGACAATACTATCAATGATAACCCAGGTGCCATAGCCCTTTATAAGACCCCAGGGCTCCATCTCCTTGTTGGCATCGCCGAATGCTTTCATCTGGCTATCGATCTGGTCCTGGGAAAGACCTTTGGTCTCCAGAAAATTGCGCGTGACCACTTTCAGGTTATCAAAAAAGGACGGGTCAACATACTTCAGGTAAATGGAATTGAAAATCACATATACAGCCTCGGTAATTAATATGCTGATGAAGATGGTCTGAAAAATATCTTTAAAATCTGCATACCCGTCGAGTTCTTTTTTCCGGGAAATACCGGCAAATAAATACAGGATCAGCACAACCAGGTAAGAAACGATGGCAAAAATTCCAAGGGAAACCGGACTGCCGGCAAAGAATTTATATCGCAGAAAAAGCAGAACAGCATATACCAGCCCGATGATCAGCCCGAAGCGGATGCCTGTCTTGTATTTGGATATTGGCTGCATAATATAAATTTAAATTAATCATTAATGAAAAGCTGATCACGGCGGATGATCGCTTTCGGTTTTCCGGTAAAGATATGATCCCCGAACGCACTATTCTTTGATTTGGATTTTGACCGGGCTACTATAAACTGCCATTTTTCCTGCGGACTGAAAACGGTTAAGAGGGCGGGTGCATCCTTTTCGATCTTTGGCTGATCCAGTTTGAAAATCTTTCTGGCATTCCCGCCGAAAAGATCATAGATTTTTAAAGGCGAAAGGGTGGGGAACAGGGTCTGTATAACGGCGTAGGCTGTTTCCAGTCCGGTCATTCCGTATTTGGCATGCGCAAATTCCAATACTTTACTATCGTACTCATGGGGAAGATGGTGGGAACTGATACAGTCAACCGTTCCGTCCAGTATTGCTTCCCTTAACTGGTCCGAAACCGCGCGGGGCCGGAGCGGGGGATACACTTTCAGGTTGGTATCATAATTCAGCAGGTCCGCATCGCTGAAGAAAAGATGATAGGGCGTAACAGAACAGGTAATCTGTAATCCGGAGGCCCTGGCTCTTTTAATATATTCGATGGATTTGGGCGAAGTAACGCCGGTGAAATGAATACGGGATTCCGTATAGCGGGCCAGCTTAATATCACGGGCAATAATCAGTTCTTCCGACATCATGGGCTGGCCGGGCAAACCAAGCCGCGTGGAAATAACACCTTCATGCATCAATCCGTTTGGAGCAATGCTATTATCATCCGGGATCTGCATGATCACTCCGTCAAAGGCTTTTACGTACTGAAGCGCTTTTACCAGCACGCCGGCCGACTGAACAGGATGCAGCCCGTCGGAAAATGCAACGGCGCCGCTGTTTTGCATATCGTACATTTCAGCGAGATGCTTACCCTCCAGCCTGCGTGTCACCGCACCAATAGGCCAGATATTCACCGGAAGGGAAGCCGAGCGCTGGCGCAGATATTCCACCTGCGATTTGCTGTCGGTCACAGGATTTGTATCGGGAATCAGGAAAACATCGGTAAATCCGCCGGCAGCAGCGGCAGCTGAGCCTGTTTCCAGGGTTTCTTTAAATTCATACCCGGGTTCAGCAAAATTTGAAAAAATATCCACCCATCCGGGCGAAACAAACAAATCTTTTCCCGTGATTAATTTCTCCGCGCGGCTGTCCGGAATGGTTGCAGCAATTTCCCGGATGATACCATCTTCCACTAAAATATCCTGAATGGTTCCCAGATGGGATGAAAGCGGATCAGTAATGTAAGCCTGTTTGAGTAGAACCTTCATCTATAAGGAATTGCGCGAAGATACGGTTTCCTGTTAAATCCATTTTCCAGCAAGGAATTTTTATCATAGATTTGCAGCCCCGAAGGGGCATTCGGGACGTAGCGCAGCCCGGTAGCGCGTTTGCATGGGGTGCAAGAGGCCGCTGGTTCGAATCCAGTCGTCCCGACTTCGCCCGCCAAAGCTTTAGCGACGGCGGGCTTTTTCATTTGTACCATTCTTTCTCCGCGGCGGACTTCGTCGGGCGAAGGCCGAGTATTCTTTGCACATTGACGATATGCTTAAAGTTCCAGCTTACCAGAATATCCACTCGCTGGATTCACCAGCAGCGACAAAACTTCGAGTTCGTCAGATTCCGGAGAATTAAGCTTCAAATCCTTTTGCAATAAGGAATATACCCGTGCAAGCGCTTCGTCGTACTGCTTACTATTTTTTATTGGTTTTAACATAACTTATCTTTTAAACATCTAAGCAAACAAATTTAAACATAAAGATCTCGGGTAAGCCATACAAGGTCATTTGACCCTGTCCGGGACCGTTTTTAATATCCTGCAATAACTTATTGGTTTATAACAATGAATCTGCTCATTCTGGCGTTAAATTTGCGAATAAGGCCTTATTACCGGGCCGGGGCTCCCTTGCTCCCTGAAATCCACAAAAATCCTGATCACCATGGCAAAAAAAGTACTTAAAATCTCCGGAATCGTTCTCCTCGTTTTAATTGTCCTTGCCTTCGTTCTTCCCTTTTTCTTCAAAGGGAAGATCATGGCCATTGCCCGTGAACAGATCAATAAAAACGTAAATGCCAGGGTGGACTTTAAGGACATTAATCTTTCCCTGTTCCGGCATTTCCCCAGGCTGGCCGTTGGGCTCGACAACCTGCAGGTGATCGGGGTCGACGCGTTCAGCAAAGACACGCTGATCGCCGCTAAACAAATTGACGTGGCTGTTAACCTGTTCAGCCTCTTCGGCGGATCGGAAATGAAAATAAACAGTATTACCATTGATGAACCCCGGATACACGCCATCGTGCATGCCGACGGAAAAGCCAACTGGGATATCAGTAAACCGGATACGTCAACAGCCGTTTCAACCGATACAACCGCATTTCATTTCAATCTGCAATCGTACAAGATTAATGACGGGTATATCAGCTACGTTGATATTCCCGGAGACATGAGCAGCGAGATAACCCACCTCAATCATTCCGGCAGCGGGGATTTCACATCGGATCTTTTTACCCTGAAAACAAAGACTTCCGCAGAATCGGTTTCCTTTACCTATTCAAAAATTCCCTACCTGATCGACACAAAAACCGAACTGGATGCAGATATCGAAGTGGATAACAAGGCGAACAAATACAGTTTTAAAACGGATGAAATTAACCTCAACGACCTGAAGCTTTCCGCCAATGGTTATTTTCAGTTTGTAAATGATACCACTTATGGTATGGATATTCAGTTCAGTGCACCTTCCACCGAGTTCAAAACATTGCTATCCCTGGTTCCGGCCATCTATAAAAATGATTTCAGCAAAATAAAAACCAGTGGCAAAGCGGTATTTAATGGTTTTGTAAAAGGCGAATACAATTCCGCGAAAATTCCCGCTTACCAAATCAATCTGAATGTGGAAAATGGCTTCTTTCAATATCCGGATCTTCCGCAACCCGTAAAGAATATCGGCATCACGTTAAAAGTGGATAACCCGGATGGCATCACCGATCATACCGTTGTGGATATTTCCAAAGGCCATATTGAATTTGGCAATGATCCCTTTGATTTCCGGTTGTTATTAAAGAATCCGGTAACCGATCAATACATTGATGCAACCGTAAAAGGAAAACTCAACCTGGCACAGGTAACGCAGTTTATCAAATTAAGCGGGAATACCAAATTATCCGGATCACTGAACGCGGATGCATCGGCAAAGGGAAATGTTTCGGCGATCACACAGCAAAAACCGGGTCCCTTTACCGCAAACGGGTTTATCAATATTACCAACCTGAACTATTCGTCCAAAGATTTTCCGCAACCCATACGCAACAGCAGCCTGCAGATTGCATTTGAGAACCCGGACGGACAGGCAGATCATACCGTCATCCATGTTCCAGCCGCGCATGTGGAAATTGGCAGCGATCCTGTCGATTTCAATCTGCTGATCAAAACACCAGTAAGCAATCTCTATTTTGAAGGAAGGGCAAAAGGTAAGTTCAATCTCGCCAACGCCGCACAGTTCACTACCCTGGAACCCGGCACCTCCGTTTCGGGAACACTGACGGCAGATGTATCTTTCAGGGGTAACAAATCATCGATCGATAAAAAAGAATATGATAAGATCAATACATCCGGAACGCTAAACCTGGCGGGGCTGAATTATGCCAGCAAAGCATACCCGGACGGCATTAAAGTGGAGGAAGCGGCTTTTACTTTCAATCCGAAAAATATTACGCTGAATACCGCAAAAGCGACCTTTCTCCAAACACATTATACGGCCAGTGGTTCGGTGGATAACGCGATCGGATATGCGCTGAAGGATGAACCGATTGCCGGAAATCTGAATGTGCATGCTGATAATATTGATCTCAATAAGTTAATGGGCGTCTCTTCCGACAGCAGTGAAGCGCAAAACAAATCCACCACATCGTCCGAACCCTTTAAGGTTCCGAACAATGTGGCTTTTATCATAAATGCCGCGGTAGACAAACTGCACTATGATAAGGTGGATTACAGCAATCTCAAAGGTTCCATTGCGATTAAAGATGAAACCGTTGCGCTGAAAGACGTGCAGATGAATGCCCTCGACGGCAAAATTTCCGCTACCGGCTTTTATTCCACAAAAAATAATAAAAAGAATCCGGATATTTCCTTTACCTATGATGTGAACGGACTCGATGTACAAAAAACTTTTAATGCTTTCAATACCGTCCAGAAATTAATGCCTGCCGGGAAATTCGTAGATGGTAAAGTAAATTCGCAACTGACCCTGAACGGAAGACTCGATGGAAACATGATGCCCGAACTGGGTTCGCTGACCGGAAAGGGAACGCTGGATATGGTGGAAGGAGTGTTTAAAAAATTTGCGCCGGTAGAAAAACTGGCCCAGACCTTAAACGTGAATGATCTGAACGGGATTTCCCTGAAAGACGTGAAGTTCTCTTTTGAATTTGCGAATGGCAAAGTCCTGGTTCAGCCCTTTCATGTGAAAGTAAAGGACATCGATATGCAGATCGGCGGAACGCAGGGATTCGATCAATCCATCGACTACCTCATCGGCATGAAGCTGCCCCGGAGCATTATCGGCAGTCAGGGCAATGCCCTGATCAATAACCTGGCGCAGCAGGCAAACAGTAAAGGCATTCCCGTAAAACTGAGCGATTATATCAATCTGAGTGTGAGAATGGGCGGCACATTAACCAACCCCCAGCTCAAAACAGGTTTGAATGAATCCGGCGGGGATGTAACGACTGCTATCAAACAACAGGCAGCCGATTTTGCAAAACAGGCTGTTGACAGCGTAAAAACCGTAGCTGCCGCTAAAACCAATGAACTGAAGGATTCAGCCAAAGCCATCAAAAATCAGGCTGTAAAAGATCTGGCATCGGATCTGGGCAAGGCCCTTTCGGGACAAAAAGATAGCACTGGTTCCGGCAAAACACTGGAGAACACACAGAAGAATGCAGAAAAGACACTAAAGAATACACTTAATAATCTGTTCAATAAAAAGAGTTCCGGCAAAGACACAACGAAAACAAATTAGAGATCAGATATTCCACCAGTAAGTAAATTTCAGCACAACCGCCCGGTTTCTGACGGAGAACGGAGTACTGTAATAGTTGTCTGTGTAAACGATAAACAGATCGGAAGCCGGCTTGTACCGCCATTGCAGACGCGTATTGATATTCATGTTTTTGACCTGCTGGTTATACTGAATAAAAGCCGTAAAGAATAAAGTGTTGGTCATGGTTACGTCAAAACGCGGCCCGATCAGCCAGAAGCTGTTATTGCCCCAGGGCTGTGACAGCCGCAGCTCTGTGTAAGAAGTGCTCAGTGCTATACTCACATAGGGCTGAAACCGGTATCCGATATCGTTGCTGAAAGTGAACCGGGTTCCGTCGCCATAAAATCCTCCATACCGCAATGAAAAATCGTATGTAAATACACTTTGCGGTTTGGATACGAAATCGAGTCCAACAGTATTCCAGCGATGTTCGGTCCCTGTTTTCAGTGAATCTATTCCGGTATGTATCGGATCGAAGGGCGCGAGCAATTTCACATAATCCTGGATGACGATCGGCGCCAGGGTGGCTTTATTCCGGAAAGTAAACAGCCAGGTCAGCATGTTCTCATGATCCGTCTGATGAAAATGTTCATCATAATAGTAAGTTGAAATAAACTGAGGTCCGTAACTCAGTACGGGTCCGCCGGCAGGAAAAAACAGATAATTCAGCTGCGGATTCAATTTGATATAACCCTGCCTCGGAACATATCCCACTTCCGCAGTAAAATTCCGGCCGCTGTATTGATAAGCGCCATTGATCAGCCAGTGCCGGTTCGAATATTGTAAATTTCCTGCCTGCACCCAGTCATGTCCGCTTTTCCCGGGACTGAAAGATTTCAGCAGCAGCATTTTCCCGGTCCAGAAATTATTCGCAGAAGCCAGGTTATATTCCAGGCCCATGCTGCGGTTATAAGCAGCATACGGCTTAAGTGTTGAATCCTTACCGGCGGGATCCGTGAGCGATTGTTTATTGACAAAAAGAAACCCAATATTGGAACGCGCAAATACTTTTCGCTGCAGGGCAACCACCGCAAAATTCTGTTGCGGCAATCCCAGCGAATCCACCGAACCTGTTTGCATATCCATCGCACCGATCCGCCAGTTGCGGTCCAGTTTTCCACTCAGCCTCCCGCCAAATTCAATCGGCACACCCAGTCCGATGCGGCGGGAAAAAAACGGACGCAGATCGGCATAACCGAAATTGGCAAACTGATCGCCATTTTCCAGGAAGAACTGCCTTTTTTCCGGATAGAATAATTCATACTGGCTGAGATTGATGAGTTGTTTGTCGACTTCCACCTGCGAAAAATCCGGATTGATGGTCAGGTCAAGGTTCAGTGAAGAAGTCAACGCTATTTTTGCATCCCCGCCGACCCGTGTTTTATAAACGGCTTTGGCAGCCGGATCATAACTCTTTTCCACCTGGGTCAGCAAATAGGGTATGACGGAAATATTTGTACCAGGTAATGGTGGAACGGTATCCCAGACCAGCACACCGGTATAGGCAAGCGATGCGGTCGGAAACTGGCGGGGAACGGGAGTCCAGCTCGACTTCTCCGTTGTTTTCAGATCATTCCGGCTAAAATTAATTCCCCAGCGGGTAATTCCTTTTTTATAACGCAGGGTTTTAAAAGGAACCGCCATTTCCAGGATCCAGCGATCCGGATAGTGTTTCACTTTCGAGATCCATTTATTATCCCAGCTGAGATCTACCTTCCCGCCTTCATACATCATTCCGTCCCATTGCCCGCCGGCTGCATTCGTTCCAAACGTAAACCCGTTCGTCTGATCATCGAAGGGGTCCATAAAGAAGATAAAATTATCATTCTTTACAAAACTCCAGTCCCGGCGAAGGGACTCCACCATATAAGGGCCCCTGACGGCATCATAACATACGGCAGAAAGATACATATAGCGATTGTCGTAAGTCATCCGGACCTCCGTTTTTACCTGCGCGCGGGAGGTATCCATCGGCAGCACCATATAGAAACTGTCCGCCACCTCCGCCTTATTCCATGCCGGCTCATCCAGCACGCCATCCATCCGCATCGCGCACGAAGCCCGCTGAATATGGATTTCATAAGCAGCATTCTTTTTTTGGGAATATATTGAAAGAGAAAGAAAGGTGAAAATAAACAGCAGTAAGCCTTTGTGCATCAGCGATTATTGAAGGGTGGACGGTTAACAGTTGACGGTTGACGGACTTTCCGTGATGCAACGAGATTGTAATTAATCTTTCTAATCCAAAAGAGTCCGTCAACCGTCAACCGTCAACCGTCAACTGTTAACCATCCACCAAATTTACTCCCCCCTTGCATAATCCCCAAATTCCCATTAATTTTAACCTACTCCATCCAATAACTGGCGCAATACTTGCGTTAAGGCCTTGAATTCTTCCTTTTTCCAATCTCCTGCGTAGAAACCCCTGGTTTTTAAATCCGTATTCGTTGCATGAACCATTCATCCGTCAACGAAATTTATAGTAATGAAACCATTATTCCTGGTCTGTCTCCTGGCTCCCGGCCTCGTGCAGGCGCAGCGCTGGCACATCAACGTTAGCGGCGGCCTGTCGAATTATTCCGGCGATCTGCAGGCAAAATATTTCACCCTGGACCAGTCCAATTTTGCATTCGGCGCCGGCGCACAATACGATATCACCCGTAATTTTTCCGTGAATTCCATGATCAGCCTGATGAAAGTGAGTGCATCCGATCAGTTCAATAAGCCGAATCTTCAGTTTCGTAACCTGAGTTTTCAATCCAGCATTATCGAATGGAATCTGCTCGGAGAATATACTTTCTTTGATATCACGCGTTCAAAAGTTTCTCCCTTTATTTTTGCGGGAATTGCCGCTTTTCATTTCGACCCTTATGCTTTTGACAGTACGGGAAATAAAATATATCTCAGGCCATTGAGCACGGAAGGGGAGGGCCTGAGCGCATATCCTGACAAAAAACCCTATAACCTGCTGCAGTTTGCCATTCCCGTCGGGGCCGGCATCAAATTCAACGTATCGGAAAATATTGTACTGGCCTATGAAATCGGATTCCGGAAAATTTTCACCGATTACCTGGACGATGTCAGTTCCCGGTATGTCGATCCGGCTATATTACTTACGGAAAGAGGTCCTAAAGCCGTTGAAATGTCCTACCGGGCGGGTGAGCTCAAGGGAGGCGATCCAACCTATCCGCCGGCAGGCAGGGTGCGGGGAGGAGAAAGATACAAGGATGTATATTATTATACCGGCATTCGCGTCAGCATAGCCCTGGTCTCCCGTCACGATCCTTATTCCCGCAGGGGAAGGATCGATTGCCCCAAACCGGTATTATGATTTTAGTTGGCTAATTTTGCGGGTTGAACATCCCCGATGGCATTTAAAAACCTTGATCAGTTCATTGCAGCGCTGGAATCTGCCGGCGAACTTATCCGCATTAAAACTTATGCAGATCCCCGGCTCGAAATGGCGGAGATTACAGATCGCGTGAGTAAAACGCCCGCTCAGAATAAAGCCCTGCTTTTTGAAAATACAGGATACGATTTCCCGGTTTTAATGAATGCCTACGGGAGTGAAAAGAGAATGTGCATCGCCCTTGGCGTTTCCCGCCTGGATGATATCAGCCGGGAGATAGAATCCTTATTCAAATTGCTCGCGGGCCCGAAGGAATCCATTGTGGACAAACTCAAAGTTTTACCAAAGCTCTCGCAGTTTGCCGCCTGGATGCCCAAAGTGATCCGGGGCCACGGAGCCTGTCAGGAGTTCGTAATGGAAAATCCTGACCTGAACAAACTCCCCATTATTACCTGCTGGCCAAAAGACGGCGGCCCCTTCATTACACTT
>Ga0070680_100000067_pt1 | contig 54893 bp, 59 predicted proteins | sample KBSC73BmetaG_FD_64672 | JGI IMG/M metagenome (GOLD analysis project Ga0070680, IMG submission 64672) | Corn rhizosphere microbial communities from Kellogg Biological Station, Michigan, USA - KBS C7-3B metaG | ecosystem: Host-associated > Plants > Roots > Rhizosphere | place: USA: Michigan...
GGTGATACGAGCCATCAAATGTACAAATACACGTTGTTGTGCAAATCCAACATACCGATCAGTAATGATATACTTATTCACGCTGATGAATCAATCAACTTCTCAAGGCTGTTGCACAGAATATCCAAACTTGATGCCATTGAATATATCAAGAAAGTGGCTAATTTGGCTTTCCATGAAGAAGAAATACAACACCTGGATTTATTGATATCTGCTTTCAACTTCGAAGTGCGTGAAATAGAGACATTAATGCGGCATTGCAGCTCGTTTGGCGCTTTCTGGATCATAGAACTATTGCTCAGTTACTATAATGCCTGGAATCGTGGTGATCTAAAGCTGGAGGTTGCAAATTTTTTGATAAATGAAGCTGTCGATGAATATACATATTACGTTTGCTATCCATATCTTCTTTTTCAATGTGCCTGCCGTGGATGGACTGCATCGATTGATTCTCTGTTGCCGAAGGTCGTGATGTTTGGGTCTAACAAAACAGTATGGTCAAAAACATGCAACGGATGCAAGTTACAACACAGAGAGGCATACAAATATACCGTAACAAACAAGGCAACAGGTGTTCATCACGTATATGACTTGAAAACTGAGCGCATTGTCGTGGATAACAACCCCATCTGAACCTAGTCAATAAAGGAACATCAAAACTTAGTCAAATACGATTTTCGAACTTCCTTTTTTTGTTTTGTTACATTTATTTTTTATTATTTTCTTATTCACTCTGTTTAACAAATTAAACAATATGTCGTTCGAAAACGTGGAAAACTCCGCCGTAATTAAATATCTAGATGATACATTATATCTATATAATATCGAAGATAGCGAGAAACCAAACGACAAAACGTATTCTCTGTTAGCGCGATATGGATCTGCCAAAGTCGCAGTTTGGAATGCAAATCAGGTCAACAAATGGGATGCTGATAAACTCCTGGTACAGATCGAGGATGCTGAAACTCACTTTAAACACTACTGTATTGGTATCATTGTCGATCCTGTGACAAAGCAATTGGAAGAAAAACGAAATACGACAAACATTCTATGTTGCCCTTGTGCGATGGATCGAATCAAAAGCGGAGCTGGTATAGAAGCTACAACTGGAACTATAGCTACTCTCTCGTGTCCAACGCCAACATGTCCTGCTTGTGTATGCATCACATGTGCAGAAAAGATTAAGGCAACAAACATTTACGGAAAACTTGACGTCGTATATTGGGATTGTCCGTTATGTTTGTCTAACACTGAACGTTGGCCTGGTCAAATCACATCCAGCAGTCAGAATGAGGTATACGAGGAACCATATCTCTACCGAGTAAAGCTATCCCAGAGTGGAGAATACACTTATCACAAGAACAACGATTTCATTACAAATGTGAAACTTAGACTATCAGAGTTTCAACCTGACTGGCACAAGTTCACTGGGGATTTCGAAGAGGTTGATGTGTTGTTCAGTGACGACATCGAAATACCGGCTGATAAGATGCAAAATATAACAAACACTGAAAAGGTAAAATACAAATCACTTGTTACTTACATTTGCTTATCAAGATGGATGATTCACAACAAACACAAGACTATTCATTGGAAGAACAGAAAACAGAGACCAATGAGCAAACCAAAGAGCATGAAAGTCTCACACAATCATTAGAAAAAGAGCAAGATCCAGAGACATTCTCATTTACATTTCCAAAGCAGCAAGATCCTAAAACATTTTCCTTCTCTTTTCCAAAACACACTGAAAGACAGCGTTCCTCACAGCCTGATCAAACCAGCCACAACGGCAGCCCCGAAGACAAACAAATGCAAGACAAAACCCCACTAGATATGCTATCAGAACAGGCTTCAAATCAAAGTCAATCACAGACGGAATTTGACACTGGGTCACAAACAAAAACAACACGAAAAGGAAAACAATGTGGAGAGTGTCACACAACTGAATCAAAAACATGGAAGCGTTCAAACATTGAAAAGATGTACAAACGAGCATGGCTCTGTTATGCCTGTTACAAGGCTGAGTGTAACAAAATAACAAAGGGAGAGGGAATTGGTATGCGACTCCGTCAGCGCAAACATACAAAATAAAACATCAATTGTCATATTACCATGTTTTAATGTTTTCACTTTGATGGCATGTCAAATATCGATTCTGTTTTCTGTGATTTGCTTTTACTTTTCACTATTTTGGTGCTTTTGACATTTGTGTCTGTCTTGGGTTTCCGTTGTTTGGTACTTGACTTGGCTGCCTTGGGGGCTTTGGGTTCTTTTGGTTCTTTATCGTCTTTAGGAGCTTTCTGCTTTGATACTCTTTTAGTTGTTGTCTTGGTCTTTTTCTTATCAGGTGTATCAATTGACAGTGTAATGGTTATTGTCTTGTTATTTGGAATACCGCCAACTGACACAGCTTCATCAAATGTTAGTTTACGCTTTGTTGAAGCTTTCTTGGGCTTGACATCAACTGCTGCTGGCTCTGCAGTGTCCTCATCTTTTGTTCGTTTCTTTGATGGCATATGGTTTGCTTTGGTGACAAAAATGATTCATATCTGAAAAATGGCTCACTCAATCTGTTAAAAATAAACCACTATAAAGCACATACAGCATAAACTAAAAGTCAACTGAACACACAAACCAACCATGCCGACTAACAAGAATAAAGGAAATGGTAACAAAGCCAAGGTTACAATGAAACATAAAAAAAAGTCAACTCCAGCGTTGACAATCGTAAATGTTCTGGATACCGAAAGAGCCAAAATCAAACCAGAGTTTGAAAGGGTGACACAGTTAGCTTATACAAGACCTGTCCACGAGATATTTACACAGTTCGAATGGTTGATCATACAATATATTCATTCATCGCAATATAATATTAATGGCACCATAATCACCACATTATATGATGATATGAACAAATATCCTACCAACCCAAACAGTGTTGTGACAAAGCCAGCACGGGATGATGGGCCGCGTGCCGCCTGCAACATGCATGAACTTATTACATTGCGTGACCTGAAAGTGTTTGCTGATGCAAATGTCGGCAGCACAAAGTGGTTCTACGATCTGCACAGAATGATGGGATACAGCGATACAAACTATGTATTGACAGCTTTGTTCTTTGAGGATTTGCTTCCTTACAAAAAGCATACAGAATACATTATAGAAGGCAAGTCATACAGGGCTACATTCAGACCAATTGATCGAACGTCAGAAAATAAAGAAAAGCTGTACAAGGGCAACCAAGCTGTGGATCAAATATACAGAACCATGGATGTACTGTCATCTGAGGTATTGAAAGAGGACCCAGACATGAATAACAACAACATGGAAGAACAACCCTTACCACAACCTGATGAAAAGGAAACACTAGACAATGGAGAAGAATTTGAAACAGAGTTCCCTTTTGAACTTGTACAAAAGATATACGAAGTTGTGCCACCAGAACTATTGGAACCTTTGATATCAGACCAAGGTTTGTTCACTGAGGAACAGGAAACTGAACTTATGGAATAAAAACAAGTCAAATGAATTGTTAGGTGTTTATATTTGTTGTTATATTCTCAAGCATAGCTCGTGTACTTTCCTTCCGATTGTTTGACAGAGTGTCATGTTTGCTGTATTTGCACATTCCTGTAATGTCGTGCAAACATTTTTGGCATCTCTACATGTTGTTTGATCTGTTATTCCGTTGCACGTGTCCGAGTTTGATTTCTTTACTTTTGCATATGAGAATGCTCCTAGTTGTTGCTGTAGTAATAGCTTTGCAAGTTCATCAGAAATGGCTTTTGATATGCCTTGTATGAACGGTGCCAATGCCTTTTCATCTTGAAGTAAGTCTCTCACACCACGTTTCACCATTGCTCCAATTTCGTCTTCAGGTAATGAAGCTGATAACAGGTTCCCAATTGTTTCAGAGTTTACACTTTCAACAGTGTTCACACCGACTGCCAGTACAACAATTAACATCGCGACTGTGGCTGCCAAGAGCACCAACCCAATTATTGTTGACCAAAATACAAAGTTGTTCAACTTGTAAGATTTAGTTCCCTTATCGTAGTTCATATCTGTATATCCGAGATTCAGATCAGATTATTCTTTAATACCGAATGAGCACTGTTCGATGTGTCAACGCACGCACGGGAGTATTATAATGTTATTAAACTAAAAACGGCTGACATGGTAAACACATACATTTTTTTTACTTTACAAAAAAGACACATTTTTACTCGGAAAACGGGGGGCATGTTAGTTATGTTTCTTCTTCTTGTGTTTGGACTTCTTCTTTCCTTCAGGAGCTTCAAATTTATCAATCTCATTACCCCAACATGCCCAACCGTCTCTGGCTGTTCTACAAAACAATTCGATCTTTTTCATGCTTTTGTATGAGCCACCCCAAAAGTATTTGATCTTGTCAATGGACTCGTCAGGCTTTCGAGAATGTTCACGCCTCACAGTAACAAGTATCTGTGATACCCAGTGGTTCGGGTTGTATTTCTTGATCTGTCCGCGTGTGGCAATAAGCATAAGTTCACTTGCAGGTCTTGTGTAGTTGCCCATACCGGAAACTACATTGCCATTTTTGAATAGCTTGATCCAATTTGTAAAAATCTATGTGAAATGTTAGTCATGCACATCATATGTCATTGTGTACTGTTTTGTAAGTGAACCCCCATGCTTTTATAACTTCCAATGCATCACCAAGCTTGGGTCCAGTTGCCCACATAAACAGAAATGAATCATCATCAGCTATTTCATCTACAGGTAACTTTTTGAGGATCTCTGTGCGGATTGGAGGATAATGTTCTGCAGCAGAACCGCCTGTGTAGAATGCACCGTAATCCCATGGAGGGTCGGCAAGTATGATTTTGAATTTCCTTCCACCAAGACCGAAAAAGTCACCCTTCTTGATGTTTTTTAAGATGGATTTCTCTAGGTCTTCAGATAGCTTCCGGTTTTTGTTCATCTTTGCTTTCCTTTGTTCCTTGTGAGGGTCAACAAACTTGGGCTTGGACAGTATTTTCTTTATCTCATCATCTGTTCCGCTTGACGAAGAATCATCATTGGCACTGTTTTCTGACTCACTTGAATCCGAGTCACTGGAGCTCATATCCATCTGTTGTTCGTCTTTTTCTACATCAACATCTTGATCCGAATCACTTAATTCACTCATTTCTTCAGGTTCGTCGATATTGAACTCCTTAACAACACGTTTTGCTTTGCCATTAGTCCGCTTTCCAACAGAAGGCTCCATAAGTGTCTTTTTTGAAAGTCGTTTGTGTTTAAACAAAAACTATACAAGTAAACGAATGAATAATCGTTTATGTAACAATTATGCTATTTAAATAATGGATACATGGCGATCATATGGTATACATATATGTCATATGAGTTCAAAACAGTTTTGAGTACAACAGATCTCCTGATTTGATTAACTAATCTTTATTTTTGCATTCCATTAGTGTATCCATTTAATGTTCACAGCCTCTGCTGTTATGTGAAGTCCCATAGATTGCAGCAATGCATGTACCTTCTTACTCCCTTTTCCTCCAAGTAGTTTTCTTCTTACATTGTGTATCCAATTACGCCTTTTGTCTGTAAATGGTACATAGAAATAACCATTTGGGTTCTTGAATTGCCTGAATGATTCCGCTATTTCAAGTTGTCCTTTCTCAACTTGTTTGTAAAATTCACTTGTGTTCCTATCAGGAATGTTACATGTTTGTATACTCAAAACTTTTTTACCTGCATGATGGCATGTATCCATTAACGACTTTGGTGGTCTCATCATCAGATTCTTGCACGCTGCTATCTAACACGTATGCGTCTGAATCAGGCGTATGTTCTTGTTCATATTCAGATTCTTGTTCGTAATCACTACATTCAGATTCATAGATAATATTACTATCGCGTTTTCGTACATATTCGCAACAATCTACAAGTATCAAAAAATTGCTTATTTCATGCGATTGACTTTGTAAAGACATTGTGTATGATTAAAAGTAAAAAATACAAAATATTGTTCTTTTGAATTGTGTGATCAGCAAATTGTATTTTACGGTATGACATATGTTGACACTTTGGAAAAAGACTTGAATTTGTCACCTGTTATTTTTGTTTTTGTTGAAGTTCTATTTCTTTATTGTATAACCAAGTGATATCGTTTGATATTCATAAACTCTTGTTTGTCATATTTAAATCACAATATTATAATTATTATCATGTCATCATCATCACTTCCCAAAGTACACAGATCATCAAAGCGCGGCAAGAAATCGCCTAGTGAAATAAACAAGATCATACAAGAAACATTTAAAAGAGGACCACCACCACAAGACGTCGAACAATACAATAACTTTTACCAGTGGTTGCACGACAAAGTTAGTATAGCAAAACTGGAGAAATTGAGAAAGCTTTACGGCATCGCCGACGAGGAGAACGTAAACAATGTCCTTTTGTTCCTCTGCAAGATTGAAGACGGTGTGCCGCTTTCCTACAAAATCCATGAAAAAACGGTCGATGAATTACTTGTCAATTTGGCAGGCCTTATGCCCGAAGAAACGCCAATGCTGAATGTGTGGGGAATGCGACTAATGAAAAACACTAATTACGAGATAAAACTGCCACCTAGTTCCGAACCTCAAAATAACGATAGCAACACCAGCAACATCAACAACAAGAAATCAGATGAAAACATAGACAAAGTACCTACAGCAGCAACAGTTGTAAAACATGAGACTCCATCAAAAAGATCAAGAGAAGAATTTGAGGATTACAAATGCTTGTCTTGCACGATCAAACGCAGAGACGTAGTCTTCATGGACTGTGGTCATATTACCTCGTGTTTAAACTGCGCTCTCAAGATTTCTGCTAAGGGATGTCCAATATGCAGCGTGGTTGGGCCTATCATGCAAGTCATGTGGAACTGATAAAGTCACATCCAATAAACATACTATGTAACCTGGACACAGTTTTTTGTGATTTTCTGTTGTTATGGCATTTTGGCACATGACACGCTATGACATGCAAACTTCTAGAACTGAAAAAGACTAGTATTTTGTTACTTTACTTTAATTTTATTTACTTTGTTGTTTATTTTCTTTCGTTATACAAACATGGACGTATTGGTTAGCAAATTCGACGATAATATAAAATTGATAGAATCAACTCAAGCACAATGCAAGAACCTTAGAAAACAGTTACGCGCTCATGGAATAAAGGAATATTGTTCCAGTAACAGGGCCGATTACAAAAAACAATATTCAAACAAACCGGAAATTTTCAAACTCATGGACGACCTTGATTCAACCCGTGAGGAAATACACAAATTGGAGATGAGAAGATATGAACTTAAAGCGATGATATCCAATTACAAGAGAAAACCACACGTTGATGACGCCCTTGCGGCATCGAAACGCAAAAAAGAAGCGAAAGAAAACAAACGTTCGCCTGGTGGTCACACATTCTCAATCTTTCCACGTGAAGTACGTGATTTTTTTCGTTTTGCGTGCGTTTCTCATTTATGCAACAATTAGATTCTGTTCGTCATTACAGCAAATTTATCTGATTATGATCTTTGCACATTCTCGCGTGCTGACAAGTTCATTCACAGCATTGCAAACGCTGATAAGAGATGGAAAATCAAACTTGCTACAATTCCATTCGGAAGAGCCCTTGGAAAGATAAACAAAAGCAACATGTCTGCGTGGCTCAATTACCAAAGGCTCCTTGCTCGTAGCGATCACGACATGAGATGTGCGGTATGCTTCCACTATGTTCAAGCACACAGACTGAAGCCACAACCATCTGCAATCAGAAAAACAACAGTTGACCCTGGAGCAGAAGTTAGCATATGCAACAACTGTGTGAAGAAGCATTTCATAGCCAAAACGCCTGCAATGAACGAGTTTAGAATCAAAGAAGAACATTTGAAAGGCCTTGATTGCTTCAAGTACAAAACCAAACCCAGCACATACTACCTCAATGGCGATGTCATGAAGCTCGCCGTGAAAATAAAGGGAGAAGCATCACTTACGGTACTCAAGACTGAAAGAGACAAGACTATTGACAGACCTAAGAAAACTGTCAACAGAAAGAAAAGAGCAGTCAACTATTCAAGTTCAGATTCCGACTCAGACAACAGTGATCCAAAACAACAGACAGATTCAGATGATGAATAAGAAGTCATGTGACAAATATTGTAACCACTAAACATGTTATCACTTATGTTAATCTTTTTATCATATTATCCATCATCTTTAGCATATCGTCTTGCATCTTACATATAAGATTATAATCCACAAAAGACCCCTTTGATTCGCCTATTATTTCAGCTACCCTATCAGCCATCCAGTCAGTTTCTTTGCATATCCACATGTAATCTGAATCATTTATGTCTGTTGTAGAGTCCTTAACAGCCCTGCATAGGCGAAGCATATCGTGTTTGAGGATATTCACAAGCCCCAGTATGCGACGGTTACTGTTGTCAGGAGTGTATCCGTTTATGAAAAAGATCTTTTCATAATATTCGAGAACGTCGTTATCACTTTTTCCACAGCTGAACAGTTTTGGGTTTGGTGAAACAACAGTGTAGAACGGTTTACACATACCAGATGTATCGATTTTCCATTTAGATATAGAGTATGCATCTAGCATAACCTTGTGTACAGACTCCGTAATCATCTCATTGATAAGTTTTCTTGCCTCGTTTTCATGTTGAGTTATTGGAAAAAAATCCGATTTTGATATCTTTTCACGTATATCTACCCACAAACGCACTTTTTGGATTTCTTTCAATATTGACTCCCTACACAAGCCCGTTTCCGATATATAGTTGTCTAGGGCATGCCAAAAAGAATCTATGTTGTAGTTTATCAACTCGCTGATTATGTAAAACTGGCTAGCGCGGTCAAAGTCTGGACGTCCCAGTTTAATATTGATTACAATGATTATGCTATCTGGTTTGAACGGGTCCCAGATGTGATTAGGCCTGGGCTTCGATGTCCGTTTATATTTCGTTATCATGTGAACTTGCATATTGTTAATTGTGCCAGATTGGATATCTTGTTTAACAGATGAAGTAGAACTAAGCACGTATGGCACTACGCTTATCTCCAAAAGGGGAACGAAACGGCAAACTTTTGCGAGAATCACATTTACAATAAACTGAGGTCTTGTCAACAGCGCATGTAAGCCTTTGCATAACCGCCTGCATTTTCGTATTTCGTCAAGAGGAAGATATAGAATGATTGATATAATCCAATCATATGGTATAGCAATATCAGTTTGTACTTCTTCTGATGTCCTGGCTAATTTGTTATTAATGCACGCTTCAGACATGGTTGTTATAAAATTCGTTAACGTTTTTGAATTACACAAGTCGTGCTTTAAATAACAGACATGCCAAATATGTGTCTTGGTATGAAGGACGTAAAACAAATGAAACAAAAAAGATGCAACTAGTCCCCCTCATATAAATTGAATTGATATATATGATATGTTAGGGAATAAGTGACTGACCAAAAGTTGAGACCCGCATAAATTTTTTGGCCTTCCTTTTTTCTTGATACCTGGTTACCCACTGGTTGCTATGGAAAAGTTATCAGAAACTTCTTAGTCAACGGTCAACATACTAACCTAGTGACACAAGGTCAAACTTAGTAAGACTTGCGTTGCTAAGCAGGGTAACCAAGTGACGTCATTGTATCAGAAAAAAAGGAAGGCCAAAAAATTTATGCGGGTCTCAACTTTTGGTCAGTCACTTATTCCCTAACATATCATATATAAGATATACTTTTATATGGGGGTAAGGACACAATTTACACAAAACAAAACTTGTCACTATTGAATCACACTTGACTTTGTTAAAGGACTTGGCAATTAAATATATATTACATATCGCTTACAAAGTTTTTTGTGTCTTTTAGTTTTATTTCATATCACACTTGCATACCATGCTTCATCTTTGGGTTCTTGTTTGACAATAGTTTCTTGTTCTTGTTTTTCATCATAATCATTGTTTGGTACTTCCTGTGTTGATTCGGTGTTGCTTTTTTGTTTCTTCTTCTGTTTTGAATCTGATCCACCAGTTTTGCGTTTCGAGTTTGTCTTTGTCTTTGGTTTTGGTTCTTCGTTAGCATTTTTAAACGGGCAGCCCATCATACAATGCAGCGAACAATAAAATGGTTGGATCACTTTACCATCAATAATCTTCACTTTGAAGGTATACGGAACAGATGGATTCAGCGTACGTCCGCACTTGACATATGAACAACGTAATTCTTCTCCGTCAGCCATTCTTTATATTTAATTATATATATGATTAATATTTGTCGTACCTTCCAATTGTTTAATTATCACTTTAAGAAATAATATTATCTTTATCCACTTATGAGAAACACCGTACAACGTGAAAAAAATTTATGTGTGTTGAATTTGTGTTTTGGTGACGCAAAAATGTCAGAAAACGTCGTCTTTCAAAAACCTGAAACATTTTCATTTTTCTGTATTTGTTTTTATCTTTATTAAAACACACTTCACATTACGCTATTCAGCACTTTTGCAAAGTAAGTTATATTGATGTAATATAAATATTATATATTTATTACAAAAACGTTTTTTTGTACTTTCTCATTTACTTACGTTGTTCAGATCACCAAATAAAATACAAATAAAATGTCGTTAACATGGGAAAACGTGATATCAGGACTCTCACATTTTTCACACTACATAAGTTTTGCTCCCTGCCCTGTTTGCGCAAACGAGTGTACCTGCAATATTGATACATGGATAATTGAATCGATTGGTCGCGTACAAATTAACGTGTCTGTGGAAGAACTTCGGTACATCAGCGATGAGAAGAAGTGGATGATAATCGACGCATACAACCAAACCAGGCTATTACCAAAGCATCATATCAAACTGGATGACATTGTAGAAGAGAAACTGCGACTAAAGCCACCAAGTTATCAATCTTTGGGATTCCAAAACATGATGCTGTAACAACAACCCGAAAAAATAAAAACACACACAACATTGATTCATCTGATTTTTATGCCTATCGAAGCACCTGTGATGTTTGGTGTTTCCGCTTTTGAATCGGATTTAGATTTAGCCTTACGGTCAAACTCATCGTTTTCATCCAAAAAGTCTGGAACATATCTACGTTTGCGCGGTCCATCGAATGTGTACGTTACTTCTATGTCCTGGTCTTCGTTGCCCATGGACGGGCTTGTTTCATTTTCGTTAGTCCATGTCCAACGTATGTCACGTGGCCGAATTTGCAGGTAGTGGTCTAAGTATCTGCCAATAGATGACACTAACTTGCCCAATTTTATGGCTATCTCGGTTTGCATTTCTTTCTTGGTTTCAAACATCTTTGCAAGCTCGGTCATGCTAAAGTTTGTCCATATTATGTTTCCACCACCCTTTGTCTCATCTTCGACATACTGTTCCAAGTTTTTGGTAATGCGCTCGATAACCTGTTGGCTCAGGTCTTCCCAAAAACTGTTGTATACAATGATAGACTTCTCGAATGCATCCACTACAGCAGAGTATTTACGTTCGTCTGTCAATGGATCAAAATACGCGCCAGGTGGCATGTCAGGTGTTAAGTCGTAGTTTCTGACCTTGTCACGGTAAAGCCTACGGCATACAGGGCACCTAACGTCATGTAGCTTTTTTTCGCAGAAAAAACAAACACTATGTCCACACGGTACAAGAACCTCTGCAGGTTTGTATTCCAGGCATACAGGGCATGTCCACACCTTTTGTGGTTCTTTTGGTGTTTGCTTTGTTACTGTTACTTGACCAGACATGAATTCATCATTGCTGGTGTTATGTGTTTCATTAGTTTCTTTTCGCTCTTCACTCCTATTTATCAGGATCATCAATGCTTCTGGTGAGTCTTCCATATGTTACTGCACAACAAAGATTTCTGATACTCAGAAAAAGGACAAATCAGATAGTTTAGATTGCCAAATAATTATAGAAGATAGAATGAAGAGAAAACAAAGAAACACAAAGCACCACATGTGTCATGTTAAAGTTTTTTATGTTTTTCATTTGTTCAATCCAAAAAAAACAACAATCTATTCATCTGATGGGTTGCTCTTGCTCTTCTTTTTCTTCTTGTCCTTTTTCTTGTCCTTCTTTTCCTTTGAAGAGGATGACTCACTGTCTTTGCTCTTTTTCTTCTTGTCCTTCTTTTTCTTCTTGTCAGACTCCTCTTCCTTTTCCTTGGCCTTTGATTTCTTTGTTTTGTCGTAACGCTTCTTGGTCTTCTTTGGTTCCAGTTCTTGTTCGGATTCTGAAGAGTCAGAGTCTGATCCTTCATTCTCAGCAGGTTGGTGATCAGGATCGTTTTCCTCATCAGATTCATCATCGTTCTCGGCCTTCTTCTTGCGCTTTGGGTGTAAGATCTCTTGCAATTCCTTTTTGAAGGCTTTGTCTCTTTCGAACTCGATCTGTGCAGTGGGATTGACACCGGTTCCGACAAACACAACTGTGTTTTGGTTTAAGAGTGATTTCAAGTCCTTGTCATTTGATGCAGCCAACATGATCACACGTGGTGACAAACGACGTCTTCTGTTAGGGTTCACAACTTTGGATTCTTTTTCAGCCTTTGTTGGTGCAGCCTTCTTCATCAATGGGATGCATCCGTTGACAACCTCTTTGTTGAGGAACTCTAGTACAGCTGCGAGATAAATACCGGAATCTTCTGCCACACGCTTTGACTTGCGTCTGAGCAAGTTTGTGAGCTTACCAACAGGGAATGTGATACCGGCACGCACGCTCTTTCTTATACCCTTCTTACTGATGCCTTTAGCTTTCAGTTGTGGAGGAACTTGACCTTTTCGCTTTTTTGAAGCCTTTGATGACTTGTGTGACTCGGGTGGGTCTTGTTCCTGTTCATTGCTATCTTGTGATTCGTCTCTTTGTTCACCAACAAATTCCTGGGTTTGATCAGGTATATCCATGTCCACATTTTCGTCGTTAGTGACTTCCATTGTGTTTATTGTATTCTGTGAAAAAGTTGAGCCAAAAACTAAATGTGCAATAGAAGAAAACTCAGTCATTGATACCGTGTGTTTAAATTAGAAAATACCTACAACGAATATATAACACCGGGTAATCCCTGACCTTGTTACAGCATAACGAAAAAAACAAAAACCAAGGAATCAATATATACATATAATAAATTCATTATAGGTATATTATTTTTTTTTCAGGCGTTTCTTGATTGACATAACTAGGGATTAGCAATGTCAAGACGCCGTTTGGAATCTGAACGACAACAGCAAAGGGATATGGATACATTGGTAAGAAGTGTGATCCTAAAAAGCAAAATACCGCCATACAAGATGCGGATCAAGTCACAGATCCGCGCCAGATTGATAGGTGATATTGAAAAATTGAAGGATGTGAACAGTGATGAGATTGTACTTGACAAGTCCCTTGCACACATGACAATTCACGAACCACCCAAAGTTGAAGCACCCAAAGCATCAGCCAAAGCCGAAGCTGTAAAAGCATCATCAAAACCAAAAGTTGCAAAGTCAGCAGCTAAACCTGAAGTTGTGAAAGCAGCAGCCAAGCCCGAGATTGCCAAAGCATCATGTCCTGTTACAGAATCACGTATGAGAAAACCAGACAAGGAAAGGGACTTTGACTTTTTAAAGGAGATCATCCTTACACCAGAGAGCTTAAAAGAATATGAAGAACACAAGATCATACTTGCTCTGTACACTGACCCATATGACATGGGTTTGAACACCATTGTACAAGATCAAAAAACTATACCTAAAACGAGCAGTGAACTTAAAGCCATTTTGGATGACATTGGTACACCTTCAAAGATTGACCAGCCAATACGAGATCTGATAGACGCCAGACTTGCAGGTTGGGACATGGATAGACTAGAATTTACAAGAATGCAAAAGAGACAAACAAAAGCACTTTTATTGCAACTGAAAGGCATTGCAAGTAACACAACTAAATAAACAATTGATACACCATCAGGTGTTGTTTGTGCATTTGACATTGGCAAGTGTTATTGTACTAATTCAGTAGGTTTTGCACAAATAAAAATATATACACGTGATCTGTGCGCCATTTAGGAACGCGGATAACACGGCACATATAAATAACATACACGGAGTTACACATAAAACGTTTTGACATACAAGTTTTCTCACATTTCATTTTCAAAAAGCATGAATGACTCTGATGATGATGAAGAAGGACGCATAGTGAATGAGGAGCGTACGTACAAGCCAAGGATTGTAGCTAAAAAAGTGGCTCATGAGGACAATACAGAAACACATGGTGTGGTCAGGAATAAAAATACATCAACGATCAACGAATACTTTTCTAGTGTGCAACTAGCCGAAGCGTTGTACTCTGGTACACCTTCTGATGAAAGCCAAGATTCACAGGACTATGAGCAGGATCGATATGGACGGACAAAGACGCCTGTTTCATCACCAACACAGAGTGACAGTATATTCTCTCATTCAACCAAAAAAACAAAGTTTAACACACAACAAACAAAACATCAAAAGAAAACAACATTCACCTCACAAAGCAGTCCAAGAAAACCAAAAAGACCTGGTCAAGTTCGCACAGACACTCCAGATCAGGACACTCCAGATCAGGACACTCCAGATCAGGACACAGAACCAGTAATTAAGCGCGAACAGACAAACGTACCCAAGTCTGAACATGAAAATGAAATACCAAATCTTTCTCCAGAGGTTGTGCGTGAGCTAAACGAGTTAAATCGTGGGGAACCTGCACAAACAACAAGGTTCCCTGTCATGCCACATATGAGCCACGTTACAATAGATGTACCCAGACATAGACTGGTGGATGAACCTGCCGATGAACCGTTTGCCACTGGCACGGTCACGCGTCACACGCCAGCACCTGTGCCAAGATCGACTACAACACGCGTTGACCAAGATACACTAGTAATAGCAGACAACATTGAAAACAATATACGGAACAACATAGAAATCGTAGGAGGAGAAGAGGCCATAACAAGCGATGATATCCTACGTGGTGTTATATCAGTGGACCAAAACGCTCTTGACCCAACAGCACCTAAAGTTAAATTAACTGTGCGGGAGTTTTTGATAACACGAGAAGGTGACCGACGGCTCCACATATTTAAATGGGCTAGAGCACTTACGTACACTGCTAAACTCCAGACAAGAGACACCATAAAATGGGAGGAAATTGCACAGAACATTGTGCTAAAGCAGAGCTACAGTTTGTCTAGCATAAGCTATGAGCTGGAGGCAGTTGTGGTCAGTGGATTCGCGCATGTGCTAAGAAAGATTCCACACATGCAAAACGTACCGACATATGAATATCTCATACTGGCAAGGGAAGAGGTGTCTGACCTGTTTATGCAAATATGCAAACTAAACTCACAAGCTGACATAGTAACAAGCGGTGCACGGCACATGCTTGATAAACAAAGTGACAGAGTGCAAATGAAACTAGACTATGCCGTTAAGGCACTTATGTTATACCAGTTTGACAGACATACAAGGGATTTCTTTATGACACAGCAATCTGGGAGCAGCAAACGACGTCACGGTGAAGTTTACGGTGATGTACCAGAATATTATGGGAGCGTGCCATTGAGCTACAAATACACTCCACCATACACTGCTAGTTTTGCTGCATCAAGAAGGAGTTTTGTGTGATTGTGCATGTTTTGTTTCTTCGACACTTGTAAATAAACAAACACAATGTAAAGAGATTTATGAGTTCAATGTTGAATGGATTTTTGTGTGCCATTAGTTTTTTCATTTCATATAGTTGATGTTATGCCATGACTACTCATTGGTAGCGTTTAGCGAAAGACACTTTGTAACAAACTGTTTTTTCACAGGTTAGTTTTTAATGTCAATGTCAAGCATTTTTTTAATGCAAGTTTTTTGTGTAACTGAGTATATTAGGGGATATCAGTACCACCAGAGTTAACACAAACTCAACGCCTATTAAAACACTAAAATAACAAACATGTCTGCATCACCTGTAGGAGTAGAGGTGGCAAAACAAGGAGCCAGACGTAGCAGCAACTATGACAGCAACGGTATCCCAAAGCACGGAACTTATGTGAGCAGCACCAGGGGATACGCCAAGAAGGGAAGCAAAACATACGATGAACAAGACACTTCATCTTCCTCAGAAGAAGAAGACGACCAAATTGTTGACGCAATCGAAGACGAGGAAGACTCCCTTTCAGAAGAAGAAATGGACGACATGGAAGACGAATTGGATGAGTTAAGCAATGCAAAAATGACCAAAAGCGAAGCTAAGGCATCTGCTAAAGCATCAGCCAAAACTTCCAAGTCTTCTGGCAAAGCATCTCAACAAGCACCAAAGGCTTCTGCTAATGCTGCACCAACTAAAGCATCTGCACCATCCAATTCTGTTCCACGTACTCCTTACGTGAACAATGCTCGCTCAGGACCAATGGCTGCCTTAACAAAAGGATCTGCAAGAGCATCTGCGAACTTGGGAGCTCGTGCTTCTGTTGATATCACCGTTGCACCTGAAGCTGATAACATGTACACTTCGATTCTCGATCTTCACTTCCATGATGGAAACATTTCCGAAGCAGTTGTTATTTCTGGAGAGAACGCTCTCAAATTGTTCAGTGCACGTATCAAGAATCCTGATAAAGCCATTGAGGATCCATACTATTACGACACACCACTTTTGAAGGACTTTTTCCTTGGCAAAATCAAGTTGCTTGGAAGCAACAGTACATACACCAGTGCATTAGGTCTCAGTGTTATGATTGGAGAAGAGGAATATCTCAATAATTCACATGTCTATTCACCAGGCAAAGGTAACGATCGATGCCTTGTTGTTGTACCATACGGAAATGTGACTCCTGGCAAAGGAAGAACGTTAGTAAGCAATATGGACGTGATACAAACCAAGACATTCACTTCATTTGGACACTTGGATGAATCAAGAATCATGGCTAATGTCAGAGATGCCGATCCAAACGACCCTGATCAACGATTGAAGTACAAAGCACACAGCGCTCTTGGAAGACTTATTCTGCACAGTGACAACAGAACCTACCTCATCGAAAAAGAAAAAGGACCACTCGAAGGAAAGATTGATGAAGAAAGAGACCCAGTTACTGGAGAACACTGGATCAGAATCGGACCAAATACACTTGCTCACGCTGTTCACTTGCTTGAAAAGAAGATTAAACCACACATTAAAGGAAGACACAACTTGAGCCTAGGTGGCTTTACCTTCCGTCTCCGTCCGCTCAATGGAGAAAGCACACCAAGAAGTGGACACGCACACATTTCACTCAAGATCAAGTACACATACGTAAAGGGATCTTTGGATGTCCCGGTAAGAAAGATGGCAAAACCAGAGACTGCACCACAAAGCCAAACAGAGGTTCTTAGACAGAGACTCATGTACGCATCAGGAAAGGCACCAACTTCTGCTCCTCCAGCTTTAAGGACAGTGAATCCAAAAGCGTAACCATATACAAATAAAGGATATATCAGAAAAAAAAGTTTAGTGTATAGTAAAACAAGTTGTCGTTTTTGTTTTGTGTAAGTCAATATAAACAACTATGTCATTCATGCATAAACACAAGTGTTGAAAATTGTTTGTGTGACCCCCATATAAAGATGAATGATATATATGATATGTTAAGGAATAAGTGACTGACCAAAAGTTGAGACCCGCATAAATTTTTTGGCCTTCCTTTTTTCTTGATACCTAGTTACCCACTGGTTGCTATGGAAAAGTTGAGGGAAACTTCTTTAGTCAATGTTGACTAATATAAGACCAAAATATGACCCGGTGATGACGTCATTGTATCAGAAAAAAAGGAAGGCCAAAAAATTTATGCGGGTCTCAACTTTTGGTCAGTCGGTTGTTCCTTAACATATGGTATATAAGTTATGTTGTTATATGGGGGTCATGATCACCCAGCGGAAAACTCACTTGAACAGGGATTTGTTAGCACTAACCTTACCCCCATATAACAACATAACTTATATACCATATGTTAAGGAATAACCGGCTGACCAAAAGTTGAGACCCGCATAAATTTTTTGGCCTTCCTTTTTTTCTGATACAATGACGTCATCGAGATATATTGCAGATTCCGATCTAGATTTAATTAATCTAAATCTATCTGATCCATTTTTAGATCATTAAACAAAACGTCAATGTTGATATTTTGTTAATTTGTCAAGAAAATCACGACAGGAAAACGTCAAGAGAGAAATTACCCGTGAATTGTCAACTAAATGCCCGATATAAACAGATCCGTAGATTTTTCGTTATGTGACATAGATTTATTATGCGAAAACTTGTCAGACTTTTCATCTGTTCGTGCTGTAATGTTGTTTGCTTGGCAGTACATTTTTGGGATCGGTGATCAGCAAATGTGCACTTGTGCTAACTGTTCCCAGTGAGCGAGTGTGTCCTGGTACTGCATCTCCGTCGTCACCCAACACAAGTTTCACAGATGTGAGTTTGTTGTTAGTGTTGTATCTTCCCACTATTTCGATCGACTGCGGGTTCCTAATTTCGTCTTGTCCCAATACAACTGCCAATCCAGTCTTTCCAGTTATCTTGTTGATTTGAAAACTTGCACCGTTGTTCTCTTGACACAGCTCATTGAAGTTTTCAATGTCCCTGATAACCGTGTGATCTCCGTGTTTCATCCCTTGCAATGAAGGTGGCAATATGTTGTTGATGTCAGTCTTGTGTGTGGGTGTGTGCTTTGTAAAGTTGCCATGAATCACGTCCGATTCTATTACTCTAAGTTCACTTTCGATCTGGTTGATTTCGTCAACTTCCTTTGCGATGCTTTTCGCCAAAAGTGCACGTCTTTTCATCAATTCCATGTACTTGACCTGTGCATTCGAAACTGGAAATGCGGTAGTTGACAATCCACAAATATGAATGTGTCCATCTTTCGCAGTTTGCTTTTTTCTATATGGACTAATCACGTTTGTTAGACATTCATCTTGTAAACTGTACTAAGTACCTTGTTGTGTTGTGATCGCGATCGCGTTTGCTTTTTCTGGTCTGAGATTGTCTGTCTACAATCTGCGTTGGTGGGATTGACTCATGTTCGGCATCGTCTTCAGGTTTGTCATCATGTTTGGGCTTATTGTCGTCTTGCGTATCACATGATAAGACAGATTCGGAAATATCAACTTTACTCAGTTAGTTTACTGTAAACATTATACAACAAAAACGTACTTTTAGATGGTTGTTTAACCCGACCACTTGGTGGAATGAAGTCATCGCTTTCTTCGGCCTTGTCACATGACATGTTCGTATGATCGCCGTTAATTTCAAAATCAAGGTATTCAGAATATGGAGTATGTTGTGCTTCCTCGTCGTTATCACGCTCAGTTGTTGGTATGTCGTAAATAAACTCGTTCAAAGTATGTTCGTCTTCGTTTCTGTCTTCGCTTTTGTCTACGTTATACTCTTCAGGACGCGACTAAAAAATACGTTTAAAATTTTACGTATAATTTTATTGTACGTACGCCATAGAGTTGAGTAAGTGGTGCCAATTCTTGTTGTTCCATTATTTAATATATATTTAATATAACGTTGTAATTCAATATTAAAAATTGTACGAGTGTTCCGGTATACCGAAAACAGAGATTTGTTATGTCGCGGATATAAAAGTAATAAAAACGTAAAAGAAATAAAAAGTTGTTACTTCTCTAGAAATTTCTTTTTGAATTTTCGTCAACTTGTCGAGACTCGTCATCCGACACCCACACACGTTGAACACAGAAACCAATAAGTTGTAGGGAATAAGCGTGTAGATCTTAAATCTGACACAGACCAATCTCCACTTTGGTTATGCAAATACAGACTTGAACCGTGCTTTAAAACAACACCAGATACATTACAACTTTGTATTTATTTTAATGTGTGTCACAATTTGACTTAGCAAATCTTGTGCTTTTTTGGCTTTGTCTTTACATTGGCATCACCGTCATAATCACCCTTTCTGTCTGTTTCCTTTGGTTCACCAACATATTCCCTGTCGTCATCAGGTAAGCCAACTGATTGTTTGACAAAAAACAGTTCACCACAGTTTTCATCAAACAACTCAATAAGTTCCTTGTCACTCAGCCCTTCAACATCCTCTGTACGGCCACTTTGCTTGATCAATCTGGCCTTGTTTTCCTATACAGTTACACAGAACATAACACTAAATGTGCGTACTTTCAAGTATGTTTCCACTGTGATACCTTCCCCTTTAAAGTATGATTCCGGTCTCCATTCTACAAGTTCCTCTTCAAGTGATTGACCAGGCCAAGTCATGAAAAATCCAACAAATCCTTCACCCCTTTGAAGGTTGCAGAACGAAACCGTGAAAACGATGCGTAGGTAATCATCGTCCGTGAAATACTCCTCGGACAAATCTGATACATCATCCCAGTCAACACCCTGTTTCTTGGCAATATGTTGTCGAATCCTTGTGTCGATCGCCTTCTCGTTGTATGACAAACCAAGTATTTTAGAGCGTTTTGTATCATATTCAATTACAAGTGCACCATACAATGTTCTGCGTTCGTGTTTGTTAGCGGTTCTAGTAGAGGTGTTGGGAACACTGTCACTATCGCTGTCACTGTCAACACGCTTTCTTTTCTCTGTTGTTTTTTCTTCATCACCTGACACAAAGTCTAAGTTTTTTGGTGCAATTTATGAAATAACTTACTTTCACTGTGTTCATCTGAACTCCTATCAGATTCATAAACAATTGGAGCAACTGTTCCTTCAGCAATGTTGATGATACCGCCGTTAGCTTCAAACGTTTCAGTTACATCAGCTTCATCATCCCAGTTGATGTTATATCTTTTATCAAAGCAGTCGCTTTCACGTATGAACTGTACTTTGTTTTTCTGTAAAAGTTAACCTGGATATTGTTAAACAAAACATACCTTTATGTATTCTTCATGTGTGATATTGTTCTCTTTAAAGTAACTTGAATTCTTCCAATCAACCAGTACAGTATCAGTGTCACCAGGAAGACACGAAAAAACACAAGTGATGCGTTCTCCAATTGGTAGTTTTCCCTTGGTACCAACAGTGATAATTGCTCTGTCGTAATCATCGTCATTATATTCATCCTCGTCGTAAGCTGGCACATCACGAATCTCCATGTTGTTGCAGTGTGCATAGTTCTCACGCATCTTATGAAATACAGTATCGTAATCATACGCCATGTACTTGATCTCATGTTCGCCATCAACCTTGTCGAGGACAAGAAGCCCGTACAAGTCCTCAGTAACATCTTCGTCATCTGAAGATTCTTTGTCTTCTTGTTTTTTGTCAACTAACGACAAACTTAATTGAAATTATTCAATTAAACGTACGTTCTTTTTCAGTATCACTTTGGGTTAAGTCGACGACCTTCTCGCCACTGCCTTTTGTTGCTCCGTTGGTTGTATTTGACTCCATGGTTTAATATGATTATTGTTATATTGTAATTCTAAAATATATCTCAATAATATATCGGTTTATATTTACCTTGCTAATTTGTGCAACAGATAGACACAATTGTTAAAAGTTTTAAAAAACTAATTGAATCAGAAAAATAAAACTTTGTACGTAAAACGTGCCGTCACGGCAACTGAGAGAACGCATGTCAACACATGTCATTCCACGTGTGGAACACAAAAATCTGTCCTTGGAGATTTTCAGACAGCGTACTTGGTCAAAAAACAAACGTGTTTAATATAACAAACGAGATTAAGGTATCGCAAATCAGAACTTTTGTCAATGGCGAGAACGTACATATTATATCATATATAAATTTATATTTGTTTAGTAAACAAACTGCACGAAAAACAAAAACTCAACAAACTGAAATACCCACAAGTGCACCAAATAACGATGAACATAAAGAGAAATGTATCAAATGTAACATCCCGATTTTATCGAGCGATGTAATCTGTGAATACAAATCACAGGCATGCAAATACTATTGCATCAACTGTACTCGCATAAGCGCTTGTCTGGATTGTCAGGAGGAAAAAGAAACTGCAATATACCTGTGCCCAATCCATTACGAATCGCGGCTTGAATGTGACATTTGTGAAATGGAACTATGCTTGAAATGTGACAAGAAACGCTCTGAGGAACAAGGCATAACTGTGTTTATGTTTTGTGATATCTGTGCCAGACGGAAATGTATCAAATGTAGATCCTTTACTCCTCGTTCTCATCAGATTACATACAATACTAAAGATTCAATGTACATTTGCGGCGATTGTTCTGTGTAAGCCACTTATAAAAATCTAACTACTGACATTATGTATCAGTAAATTAAGCACAAGAACTTTAACTGGACCAATAGCCAATGAAGATATTAGTAACGCTAACAAGAAACAAAAAACATGTGCTGATAAAAACTAATAAACGTGATTGGAACAGTACACTTTGTTATTGTTGAAGGTGTGGTTTAGTTTTTCTTCTGTAGATTTCACTTGCTAGCATGATGTATCCAATATTACCAGCATCTGACCCTTTTCTTGTTTCAAAAACTTTGCCCAACAGATCAGTCATTTCTGTGAGTTCCAAACGTCTTACTCGATGTATGTAATTGTCTAATGCCCACTGTGTCATGATTTTGTTTGATGTTTCTCCATTCGACTCGAAACATTTGTGTGCAACGTGGTATGTGTTACCATTGCCATTGTCTGCATAAACAAATGCAAACATCTTATTCAATGGTGGTTGATATTGTCCATCAGATTCAATCATGACATATTCCCCTTGAAACTCGCACATATCACTGATATTGATAATAGTTTTGTAATCTTTATCACTCATCATAAAATAATATCACATATACAAATTATTAACTACAGCCAAGACAGCAGTTTGGTATAGCCTAGTTTCACCTCTGTTGTTCTGTTAATTCTATTCTTATGGGGACATATTCTTACGATCCGTATGGTTTGTTGTTATTTCCCAAAGTCACATTATAATTTATCTCGATGGCGAGTTCGTTATCTGTGTATGTTGTATTACTCGTGTGCATATCTACTATTTGTACAGCTGAACTGCGTGATGTGAAAGTCGCACTTGTGATATCTGGAAACTTTCTCGATGTTGGATTCAACTATATGCTCAACCTTGCTCGCATCAACACCGAAAAGGCGCTCAACATCAGTACAACTGATCTGTTTGAGAACGTGGATACACAGGATGATGCTCTTGCACTATTTGATACTCTCGCACAGGGTGGATACAATTTCATCATCAGTGGAAGCTTCGATCACGGAACTGCCGCAGATACCATGGCTGCAAAATACCCAAACATTTATTGGGCTGGCAAAGGACGCCGTAAAGCAAGCATTCCGAATCTAGTCAGGCTGTCATTTGATGGTGTCACTCAGCGCTACCTAGTTGGATATTATGCTGGATTGATGACACAAACGAACAATGTTGGTTTTGTTGTACCTGGGCCAGCTGTTGATTTTGATTACACAATCAACGGATTTTATGTTGGTGTCAAGACAGCCAATCCGCAGTGCAATGTATACGTTATCAAGACTGGTACTTACCTAAATCCTGAGCTTGCAACTGGTGCATCAAAAGTAGTGTTGGACAAAGGTGTAGACGTCCTGGCCGGAGTTCAGGATGATTCAACTGTTACTGAGGTGGCAATTGCTGCAGGCCTTCTTGGCATTGGTAACACTGGCTTTCCTTTATCTCAAATCTATGGACAAAAGCTTGGTATTGGCATCGTTCAGGACTGGACACCCATGTATGCATCGCTTGTATTCAGTATTATGAACGACTCATGGATTCCATTCAACGCACTTGAGGGAACATTTACTGATAATCAATATCAACTCGATGAAATGAGTTTCCACGTGCCTGATACTGTGCGACAAAAAGTCCTGACAGAAGTACAAAAAGTTAAATCAACACCATTCTACTTCCTATGTGGGACGTATGTGAGCAGTGTAAAGCGTGCAAATGCTAGCAACCCATGCGTAACAGAGAAGGAATTTTATCAGTCACACCAGTTCTCAGACATAATCGATCTTGGAAATTACACAATCCCCAATACGCAAGTGACAATGTCAAAAGCGACAAGTGTTACACTCATATCGATTGCCGGTACATTAGCTGGCCTGCTCTTCATTCTGATGATCTTGGTGTTTGTGTTCCGAAATGCTGTGATATTCGCAGCCTCCAGTTATTTCTTCCTGTTGACAATGTCACTTGGCGGGCTTATGCTCTACATTGCTATGATCTTATGGCTTCTGGTACCAACAACTCAATTGTGTGCAGCACGAGTTTACATGACAAACCTTGGATACACAATCATGATCGGGAGCTTGCTCATCAAGAACATTCGACTTTGGATAATATTTGCAAGACTAAACAAACAACAATGGTCACCAACAAATCTGAAGGACAGTAAACTGCTTATGTTTCTCATTATTCCGATCGTAATCCACATCGTGCTCTTGATCGTATGGTACTCAGTATCAGGCATACAGATGCAACAGATCTTTAATGTTGACGGAATTGGTGCACACAGCTTTATGAACGTTTGTGTATCGAAACCAGAAGGGGACTCTGTAATATACGCCATAGTTGTGCTCCATGTGGCGGCGATTATCTTTGGATGCTTTCTCTCCTATAAGCTCAGTAAAAATGTCGATAAGCCTGACTATCAAGAGGGTGGCAGTATTGCACTTATTCTTTACATGCTTGCATTGTACCTGTTCGTCATGGTATCATTATTGACTGAAAAGCAAACTACAAACGGACGCACACTTACCATCGTTATCGGAATTTTATTCACTACGGCAGGCACGCTCTGCATACTCTTTTCCCCAAAGATCATCAACATTGCCAAGAACGGTATCAATGAGCTGATACTTCAACGATCGGATGCTGATACAACACGCGATGATACAAGATCAAGGGAAATGTCAGATTCATTCAAGGTTTTGCCAATGGCTGATACACATCTCTCAGTACCTGATGCATCACCAACTGTACAATAAAAATGACATAATGTTTTTTTTGATATGAATGTTTAATTTGTTCGTCTTTGGGCATTTAGACAGAGAGCTAAACGCAAACACACCTTAGTTGTTCATGCCACAACCACATTCTCCATCATGTCTAAGAAAGACGTCTTCATCTGTGCCATAATATTGGCTGTTTACGGCAGGTGGGTATGGGAAACTGAATCCGCTAAAGAACGCAGCATCTGTTTCGTTACTGATGATACCACCATGCAAATATGGGACGGACGTTGATGGTGGAGAACCGTTTCCACCGGTTTTGTACATGCTAATTTCACCCTTATTGAATACATCCTTGGTTCTGAGCATGATCTGTTTGGATCCAAGTCTGACAAGTGTAGGTATGTCTGTTCCATAGACAACTCTACCCAATCCTCTCCACATGCAAGCAGCCGCGCTATATCAAAAAGTTAGGTATCTGTGAACAGCTCTAAAAGTTACCACATAGGACATGGCTCAGCAGTTGTATAGAGTGTGTGATTTACCCAATCCAAACCAGGATTTCCAACATCGTTTCCAGTTGGTGATGGGTATAATGTGGTACAGTTTCTGAATGCTGCCATTTCACCATGATCAAGTGTGTTTGCGGCACCGTTGGAGACACCATAACATGATATTACATTCGTTGCATGATTTACAATGATGGCTCCGTATGGGCGTGCTGGATTCAGAGAGACACCGAAAGCGAGTGCAACTCTCATATAGCATGCATCTCTGTCGGCTTGTGTTGTATAGGTACATCGTGAGCAAGGCGTCGAAACAGCTTCAGGTACGCAATCTCGTTTATCTCGGCGATCAGCCAATGCCACACTTGTGAGATATAAAAAGAAAAGACACAAAATGATTTTCATGTTGTTGATTTTTCTCAATACTTTGATTTGGGAAGCGTTGAGTTCGTATTATATCTCACCGGAAGAAAAAATACAAATACAAAAGGTACAAAGTTTCAAATGATGTCACGTTTACAGAATGAAAAAACGTAACAAAAGTACAGACACTAGTTTACAAAACACAATGCGAAATAGATCTCGCACGTTGTATCTAGATGTTACATCAAATCTCGTCATTCTAATTTAGTAATGTAACAATTTCAGGTAAACGAACTTGACATCCGTTTGAAGACTTTTGTTGGGAGCCAAAAATCCTGGTACAAATTTCCGGTGATTGGTCAAAAGTCAAACACAAAAAAAATAAACGATGGCTTGTATGGTATGTAATGACTCTGAAGAGGCCCTGATGAACCACCAGATAGATCAACTACTCAGATACGATAAGCAACAAAATGCACAATACATTCGCATTGTTGTATGTGGCACAGGAGACAGTGGTAAAACAACACTCATCCGGCAGTTGCGAATAATACATATGAATTTTACTGATACGGAGAGAAGGGACCACATACCGAACATTATACACAATATCATTTACTACTGTTACGCGACCATGATACACATGTGCGAGAATGGCGTGTTTGACGATGAAATAGACTTTATGAGAATGTACAGCAGTGATGATAGCGATGACAAGAATTGTGTTGCCGGTATTAATACTCTATTCAAGACAGCAATGAGTTGTATACATTACAAATTCCCGAGACCGCTGTTAGACATGACAACACAAATGGTTAAGAGTCCGATACTCAGGAGTTACATCCGTGCAAACGCTAATGTTCTCCTTGTGCCAGACGGACTTGAATCATTACTCAACAACTTTAATACAATCATACAGCCAGAGTACACGCCAAGTGACAACGACATACTAAGATGCAAATATGTAACCACAGGAATACAACCTCCCGCCAAGTTTTTTGCTAATGGAACACCTTTCCTCATTTACGATGTTGGAGGACAGCGTCTGGAACGTAAAACGTGGTCGCCATTATATGATGGTGTATCATGTGTAATATACGTTGTGGCGCTCACTGACTACAACCAAATGCTAGCCGAGGATAAGCAAAAGAACCGACTCATTGAAAGCATCGAGGTGTTTCAATATGTACGAAAGGACCCACGACTGGCAGGAAAGCCAATCATACTCTTCCTCAACAAGTGTGATTTGTTCATATCAAGCATAAAAACCACGCCGCTTACAGTGTGCTTTCCTGATTGCCCTGCAAATGTTGCTGGAGACTGTCACCTTGCCACTAACTATATCAAAGACAAACTTTGGGATGGTAAAAAACGTGATATTGACGTTACACATGTGACACATGCTACAGACAAAGAAAATGTGAAAGTGGTATTTGATGCTGTGAGAACATTTTGTATACAAAGGGACCTTATTGCAAACGGACTAGCCAAACCTGTATAATAAAACATTCTGTACTATACTAACATAAATTTTTTATTGTGCAAGCTGCGGTCTTTGCTTAATTGCAATCTGCAGCTTTTTACGATCTTCGGGATCTGTTGTTTGTTCATTTGCAATAATGAGATTAACTAATTCGATCATTTCATTTGTATCCATACACCTGATGCGGTACGTTGATCCCTTTAATCTCGCCTTTGTTAAAATTTTGTATTTGCCATGTCCCTTAACTCCAAACTTTTTAAGTGGAAACGACCCAAGCTTTTCATAGTTCTGTTTAGTAAACAGAAAAGCATAGGCGCTATCAAACGGTGTTATGTATCCATCATCTGATTTGATTACAATGTATTGTTCTTTGAATTCATCCAAGTCCGATAGCTTTTTGATGACCTTGAAAGAACCTGAAGAAGTGACATCCATATTGATATATGAATCATATAAATCATTGAGTTGCCTAGTTATTTAAAAGGTGATGATTTTCCAATTTATTTTCAACCGATTAGCGGTAACCATAGCTTATCTGTGTTTTGACACTAATTTCTTGCTGTGTCAACTTGTGTCGTCTCCCCACAAATGTATTATTTTTCTAATTCATCTCGTTTTCTGTTACAATTATTTTTTTGCATAACAAAACTCTATCATGGCTATGACAACTGCTGCAATCGACAATAACTATCACGCATGTAAGTTATATTGCAATATGAATATTTTTTATAACTCTTATTAGTAGTTGACAAAAGTGTCGAAATATTTCAAGCTATTTCGATTGGTGATAAAGCCAAGTTTGTCAGATTGTTTTACTTGCAATGCACATATTCCCAATATCACGAGTCGCTGCTGTTTAATGCATGCTACAAAGAGGACATTGAAATGATCAAGCTACTAGTTATGCACAGGGATTTTGTGCCACCTTACGGTTCTCAAGAGGAACTAAAATGCAGGGGGAACTCAAAGAGATACATCTCAAAGATCCTGGATAAAATCAACACACTCCCAAACAATCCATCTTTCATCGACAAACTGGTGCTGTGTGATAAAATAGAGAGTGTATTGAAAGCTAGAAACACACCACTGACTATAGCCATGCGCACAAGAGTTGATCTGCTCTGATTATGTACAATTAAAAACAATATAAAAAACAACTTGCATACAATTCGTTGCGGTTTTCGAACTTGTATCTGGGACAACATTATATGAGTTTTGAATTATACATCAACTGAATGTCCGCTTTATGCCATAAAGAGCCCGATAACATTGATAATGTATGAGATGGACAGGCCACGTAAGAATAAATATAAGAAGCTACAAAAGGGGAGCACACAAAAGAGATCATTATCACCTGTACGACGTTCAAGCTTACCTAGACTACCACAATCTGGATCTGGTTTTTGGATGGCAAACACAGTATTAACATGGCTCGCTGTACTGTCGAGTCTTATTGTAGCTTCAATTGCACTGCATATTGAAATAACTGATACAGATTCCTGTAACTGCACTTGCGTAAACGGAACACAAGGACCACAAGGACTAACAGGGCCACCAGGCCATAATGGAACTGATGGACTACCAGGACAACCTGGTGTAAACGGCACTGATGGCACAAACGGTACAGATGGCCCTCCAGGCCCACCCGGTGTAAATGGGACTGACGGCCTACCCGGACCAAAAGGCCCACCAGGCGAATCAGTAACGTACTATTACACATACGCACCAGGCTATACAGGAAGTGAACCAACAGTTTTCACAGATTTCAACGAACTGTATGCAACAATGGATACAGAACGTAAAGGACTCCAGTACATTGTTTTTGACATTGACTTTTCACCTGTTCCAAATGTGATATCTGTGCCTCCAAAGAATGATTCTGGTGTCTATGATATGTCAAACGTTGTTTGGTTATCCAGATATGCTTTTAATTCACCAAACCCAGGACCAGTTACACCCATTATTGACGTTGAAGATGGTGTCTTTTTTACGAACCTGGCTGAGTTCAGAGGATTCATGAATGTCAACTGGAAGGGAACAACGGCGCCTGCAATGATTTCATCATCTAGTCCCGTTGCCAATCAAGCACCACTGGCAATGACACTCTCGGACGGTGCAATATTGGGCGTGGACGTAAACGCTACAGTGCCATTCATACTTGTGCAAAATGTTAGTTTGCTGGTCATGTCACTGGGAGATTTCTGTCAAATCAAATTACCTGGATCTGTCAATGTTACACCTATCATTATGGTAGACAACAGCGGTATAGTCGAAATTGCAATAGTCGGAGAAAGTGATGGTAACATGCTAGCGGCTCAAAGTGTGCAAGGTGTTCCACCAGGGCCTAATGGAAACTTTTTCCTTCAGTTGATTGCTAAGAACCCTGGATTGCCCTTGTCAAAGGACCAGTATGACAACATACTGATATTCGGTGTTGGTGACTCAACTGCTGAAGCACAAGGAGCTTCATCATTTTCAGATCCAACAAACATGAACGATGCTGCTCGTGGATACACTGTAGGCACGCTTTGGACGCATATCGACATGCCACCACCTAACAGTTTCATCTTACGTGACAACACTGAAAATGCTGCGATATGGGATCCAATACCTGCCATTGCAAGTTACATGCAAGCAATCATGACAAGTGGATCTGGTCCATACAATGCAAGTCAAACAATACAATTCGATTCGTTCGATGCAAATGGAATCACTTGTGATGAACTATCTGCTCCATTCAAGACATTCAGATTAGTTGATCAGGGAACATACATGATATCGTTCAATGCTGTCCCATCAAAACTTAATGGAACAGAAACATTTACAAGTTTTGCTATTATGGCAGACGACGTTAACGCAATTGGTGCATTTGCTGTTGATACTGCTTCAACAGAGAGAACCATGATAACTGGACAACTCATATACACTGCTGCAGCAAACACAACAATAACAGTAGCAAACAACAACCAGAATGATGCTGTTATATTTTACACATTCCCATCGCCTTCCATGGTTGATCTGACCCAACCGATATGGACGCCGATGCTTGCATCTCTGAGCATAACACGTGTTCGTTAATAAAGATTGGTTGTACATACAAAATATTTTATTTGAGATTTCATATGTCATATCACATATGGCGACATTGGTGATGAGCTGCGTTTCGGCACCGGGCTACCAGGGGATTTGTTATTTACAGGACTCCCTATTTGTGTTTTTGGTTTCTTAACCACGGTCTGTGTTTTTTTATCGTCAGCAGAAATGTCCTTTCGTTTAGGTTGTTGTTGTGGTGATGTTGTTGTTTTCTTGGTTGGTTTTGGTGATTCGATTTTAACTGTCGATGTCGGTGTCTATCAATTATTTGAGCAAACACCATACGTTTTTCTCTTGTACTTACATATGGATTTGTTACAGTTGGTGTCTGCACTGTTTCAGTTTTTTCTGGTTTGGCTAGTTCAGTTTGTGTTTCAACAGGTATGTCCTTTGGATGAGATACAACTAACGTCATTACAAAACGTGACCCAGGTACATCAGTTCTCAGAACGTAGAAGAATGAACAATGCTCAGGCTTTACAGGTATCCGAGGTACAGTTTTTGGATTTGTTTCTGTGCTGATAGTAGGAAACACATTCTTTGTTGTGGTGACACCTGCTATCTTGATACGTGTTCCTATTGGTATGCCAGGCTGTTCGCCACAGAACTCAAACACTAACGAGAATGGCAAATGGTTCATGTCAACAGCATTGTAAAAACTGCCTGTAATTATCGTTTGATCGGCCATCGGAAAGACATCAAGTTCCCACGAATCAGGCGGGAACACATATCCATCGAATGTGAGTTCATATCTACTGTTAACCAGTGCATACTGTTGTCTGAAATATCCGTTGGACATATGCACTATACCGACAGACGTGCATGCAAACGATCTGTCAGTCTTGGATATAATGTTAGGGTTAATAACTTTGTTGTTTGACATTTCTTTACAAAACTTCATACAAAGATCTGACTGATTTAAATTAAAACACTTAATTATAGCAGGCATTTATCCCTTTCTTACAAACTCAACCCTTCTGCTATACGGATAATCTCTTTTGCTTGTTCGTTCATTTTTCGATGAAACACGGATTCTACTGCTTTGTCTGTCCTTGTAATGTCTACGTCTGTCGCCTCTGTCATCGCTGTGATTTGGTTCGTTTCGTACAACTTTTGAGTGCAATCTTTTATGTCTTTGACTGGAGCTTAAGCCTGTGTCATTGTCGTTATCGCTGTCCCCATCAATGTCAATGAGCCCATCTTCTTCGATCTTTTCTTCAGGCTTTTTGATGCGAGATACCATCGTCACACCAGACTCCTACCATAAAACCAGTCAGTCGCTTTCATTTTCGGTTCAAAAAGTGCTCACATCGTTATTTTCCACAATGTTTCCGTGTCGTCTTATTTCCTCATAAGAATTGGTGTTTGTATGTTCTTCCTTGAGGCCAACTCCACAGCCTATACCGTCACATTCCCCGGCCGTCACATTTACAGCAACTACCAGATCAGTTCCTTTCTTGTACATTGACATCCCGGAAGACACATGGAATGATTCATTTCCAGTGAGAGAATCGGAATCTGACTCATTATCATCATCATCTGTGCCTTTGCTGATCCGATCGAAATGTGATTCAAGTTCACCAACTGTTCCGTTTGCTAGGTTCAATGTAATGGTAAAAGCATCACCAGCTCTGAGAATGTTTGTCTTTTTGTTCATCTTAATTTCTAATGACACTTGTGAATCTGAGTTGTTGTCAAGCTGTGTAACTGGGTTTATGAATATGTAGTGAAAAAACAGTCGTCCTTTGCAGTCATACAGCGTGCAAGTACAGTTACATCCTTCATCGTTGACACTGGCTCCTTTCAGTGTTGTGGTAAACTTGCGCCCTTGGACAGTGTAAACCTTCATCGTGAAAAATAACGAAAACAAACAAAGGAAAGATAAAACAGTACACAAAAAAAAACAAAAGCACAATGTCAAATTTTAAAAATATGTTTAACTTATCATATGTTTTGAATCTACAAATACCAAATGACTGCAATTCAAGCACTGACCGCGGAATTGGATAAACGACAACTTCACATTGCTCAGAATGCAACATCCGAAGACATCAGACAAATGCGAATGGAAGACGAAATGCTTGTACCTGAAGTGATATCAAAATTGACATACCAAGCTCTTATGCAGACTCCTCAGTGCGGTTGGAGATACATAGTATCAATGTCCACTGGAAAGATTTTCATCAATCCGAAGGGTAAACTGAAACGAAACGATGAGCTGGTTCCTGAATGGAAACATATTGAACCGTTATCGATATACAAAGGCAACCAAACTATGGATGTGAGTGACGACTAACTGAGTTGATCAAATAAAACTACTCGCCTACTAAACTACGTCTTTGTGATACCCATATAATTTAATATCTTATATATGATATGTTAAGGAATAAGTGACTGACCAAAAGTTGAGACCCGCATAAAAATGCAGTTGTTATGGAAACATTGAATTTTCAATGAAAGTTCAGTCAACATAACCAAGGACCTGGTCAAAGTCAACTCTGGAAAAGTAAAAGAATTTTCCTAGTTACCATAACAACTGCATTTTTATGCGGGTCTCAACTTTTGGTCAGTCACTTATTCCTTAACATATCATATATAATATATACTTTTATATGGGGGTACAAAGTACCGTCTTTCATAAAACAAGTGAAAACCGATGTAGTTACTAGTAACATTTATTTATCCAATGTGGACGTTGGGTGTACAAATCGCATGTTTTCAGATGGTTAACATCCAAACCTCTTGAGATTCGTCTACAGGATGAAGGCCACTGACACCACTTGGTCCTACAGCAGCAAGGAATACGTAGCATTTGTTGCCTTTAACAGCGAATGGACTCCTTTTGTTTACAGATGGGCTAACGGTAGGTGTGACGTTTGTGCACTCCATATGTGGGATGGAGCATTCCCACAAGTCATTCTGATCATTGTAGAAATGTGGACCGTTAACGTCGCCAGCGAACGTAATCAGGTTTGATCCTGATGAAAAGAAGACTTGTGAATCTCTTTCTGGATGAGGACTAGAAACATATGTTTAACAATCACATAAGTTGTGTATACCTGATTTCTGGATCAAAGACAAGCTTTTCCCATGTGTTTGTATTGATATCAAATCTCCATTTGCCAGCCATGTTACCACTGCGTCCAGTTGGTAAGATTATTTCACCACCTTCAACGTAGATGTAATGTGAATGAACAGTTAAACGAGGGTCTGATACAGGTGGTGGTAGATCACCTTGTGCAAGTAATCTAACCTAACGAAAATATCAGGTAACGCAAACAAACAACAAGTGTACATAAAAGTCCTCGACAGGGTCATATCGGTAAATGTCATTCGAAAAGTGATTTGTGATGGTTACGCCTCCAAAGACATAAACGTATCCACCGTGGTAAGTTGCAGAACACGATATCAGCCCTGGTGGAACAACACCGCCAGGGTTTTTCAATGTCCATGTAGATGTAGTGTAATCAAATAACCATGTCTCGTTTGATGCAGTGAGAACTCTGAATCCAGAAAAGGTTCCACCTCCAAAGAGGAACATTTGAGTATCGGATATTGTCGTTGTTGCAGGCCAAGTTCTGTTACTTGGTGAATCTCCAGTAACGTAAACAGGCTCAAATGATTCTGTATCGATATGGAAAACAGCCATATCATTGTATCTGTACAAGTTAGATACAAAGTACATTCACAGAAACACGTACGCAATATCAATAAAGAATGTCTGTTCATGATGTCCATAACCAACAACAATGTCATTACCGAACAATGCTGCAAAACCAGCAGACCTTTTACTGAGCGGTTCACCAGTATAGGAAATGTTAGTCCAAGTGTAGCATAAGCTAACGGCTACATTAAATACAAGTAATAAATACAGTTTCATCATCTTGGGGAGAAAAAGCAATCAGACGCAAAGATTGGGAATAACTTGCTTTGGGGTCGTAACGTTTGTGTCGCTTACAAAAATATAAACCGAATTGCATATGCGCGCGCGTACGCGTGCCTGACACCATCTTCATCACGAAGTTGGTCCGCTTCGCTCTCATCACACTACCAAGAGCAAAAAATATTCGGTCAAACTATTGTTGACCGGAATTTTCTTTTAGAATTTTCCCTAGCAACCAGGGGGTAACTAGGTGTCAAGAAAAAAGGAAGGCCAAAAAATTTATGCGGGTCTCAACTTTTGGTCAGTCACTTATTCCTTAACATATGATATATATTATATCAATTTATATGGGGGTTGGAATTTCGGAATGTTTGATTTCGTCAAATGTACACTGTGTTCAATAGTTATATGGACTATTGAAGGTTATACATTGACACTATTTTGGAGTATGAATTACACTCGTGCGTTATAAAAAACTAATATATCCGACTATAGATACACTAAACACATACTCGGTTATGTTGTAAAAAAACAACAATATGGATTACGAGGTGATAGACATTACGGAGAAAGAGGATATCAAAAAACCAACAAATGTGAAAGAAACACGTTACAGAAAAACAAAGGACTTGGCATTAACAACGACCGTAACTAAAAAGGATTTCTTTAAGGGAGAGGCATGTCCGCCATTCATAAATGGTGAATACACGGAATTGCTCAATCCCGAAACAAGCAAACAAGTATCATTGCGCATCTTGGGAAGAGGCAGCTATGGGATTGTTGTGCAGGCTACGAAACGCAACACAGACGGGAAAAAGCGTAGCTATGCAATCAAATTTGTATATGTGTCTAGAGAGGACGTTGAACATGGCGCTATGCCATCCTATAACGAAATACGAATAGGATATCTGTTAACGGATATGCTAACAAGTCGAGAAACAGTTTACACTGATCTTGTAAACATAACCAAGACCTATGATTGGACACGCTGCAAACTCGTACTTTACGACTTTCTAAGAGTAAGAGTGACACCTGAAGAGTTTCTTTACAAGTACAACAAAAGCTCTCTGAAAATTGACAAAGTAAAATCTTACTATTCAATCATCATATCCGAACTTGGGCCCCACGGTTCAGCGCAGGATCTAATGTGGGAAACAGAAGCCAAAAAGGAGAACGCATTCTTCAAACCACGTCCTTTGTCATGCTTTCTGATACAGATGTTATGCACGGGTGACAACCTAGCCAATGAGATTGGGTTTACACATTGGGACCTTTCGCCTAATAACATATTGTCTTTGGTACTCAATAATGAGACAAACCCAGAAGGCTATAATGCATTGTCTTATAGTTACACACATAACGGGACTAAGACAAACATATTTGCTCCGATTGATGGTGAATGCAACAGATTGTTCAAGTTTGCAGATTTTGGATTATCGCACATTCACCTTAAGGATGCAAACGGAAACACCATTATGAAGATATCAGGCGGTGCAGACATAACAACCGACATCATGGTAGAGGGATTCAAACCAGAGTATCAAGTCGAAAGTAACTTTGATGCAAACGGCATACCGGAACGGAATGGTGGTATCGCCAACATCAGTGATGAAGTTGAAATGACCCACACAAATATCGCCTATGACATGCACAAACTCGGTGTATTGACAATGGCTCGTTTGTGTTCACTGTTCACTGAGAGCCATGTTAAGCCCTACAACTTTCTTTGCTGCTTTCTTTTACTTTACCCGCTGATCTACCAACATTGGAATGGCTACTGGAATATAAAGATGTTCAATGCATACACAGTGATTCGCCGTTCCATAACCAAGCTCTGGAAGAAATACAGTGGTGTGCATGGGAAGACAAACGTAAAATCAATCGTAGATGCTGACCAAAAGACAATTGATAAGATCAACGAGGAAATGATCTTGCTCTTTTTGCCGACGGAAGCTGCAAACGCTATTTTCATGGTTGCAAATGACAGGATAAAGACATTCTCATTCATGATCATGCCTACACAACCCAAACATTGGCGATACGAGACTGGTCAATACTTTACCAATGAGGCAGTTGCTGATTGGTATAACACATTCACAACACCGAGATCAAGCTTTACAAAGATCAAGCGAATGACAACAAAACTTGATCTAAGCAGATTAGATTACAAGTTTGAGTACAACACAATGTTGTCTAACAGTATTGAATATGACGAAACCAGCGAAGCTGCACGTAACCAAAAACAAAAGGAAACCAAACGAAAGACAGATGTAATATACGAAAACAACCCACCACCACTTGAGGTTATAGACTTAACATCACCAGTACCACAACTGAAAACAAGGCCACCATTTGAGGTCATTGTACTTGACTCTCCAAATGATATACCAAAAAAGAAGACTAAACAGACCAACGAAAAATAAAAACATAGTGAGAACTCGGTTTTCGTTATTATTTTATTTCAGCTGTACAAACATGGATATTCGTAGTAACGCATTCGTGCACATTAGACCTTTGATATTTAAATATATTATTTATGATAATCCATTCCAGACTATTACAAAAATTTCTCTAGTATGTAGAACATTCAGAGACGACATTAAATCAAACAAAGAAGTCATTGCGATTGACAAAGTGTATGAGCACTACTTTTCTCGCCAGAATATTATATATGATTTAATATTTGCAATAATTTCCGAAAGTACACTATTGGTAGACATGACTTTTCGCAATACATGGAATGCACCAACTGATGGAGTCATATGTGCAAATCTATATATGGACAATAGGCAACCTGCCGCTCAAGTGTTTTCTACCCATCTTAGTGATAAACACATTGAATCTCTGATTGATGGAATAAAAGCTGGGGGTTGTAGCTGTACGCGCTTTGATGTAAGGAGTCATTGGCGAGACATTTTTCTTACACAACTCAAACACAGAAAAGGTGTTATGAACATCGAAATAAGAAGTAGTCATGACGAACAAAAGAATGCCAACCTGGCTAATGTAGCAATGTACGATCTTATTGGCATCATAAAAGAAGGCAATCACACAAAAGAAAGGACAAAGTCTTTGTCCATATCTTCCATAAACATTGAATACACAAACGGAATGGTAACTAAATGCAGATCGGTATTCAGTGGATCAGGTGCTACATTAACGACTTTTAACATCAACTGTGCCGACAAAGACGTCATAAAATACCTTAAACAAATTTACCATAGATACTGCATGGCGTGGGCTCTAAGTGGTCATATCGGATATTACTTGTAATACTTGTTTTATAAACTGTTCATTTCATTTACTTTTTATTCACAATTTATGCAGCAGACAAGAGAATCGTATTTCAACATGTAAGTTAATCAAAATTTGTTATTATCACTTACGGCGTATGCAGCAGTATATCAACAGGTGATGAGATTGGTATAGCTGACCTTTTGTTATACTTTGCAATTGGATACTTGGTTACATCAGCGTTCGAAAGCTTATGTCACGGGGACAGATTCACTATGCGTGACGTTGTTGCTATGCTTATCGCAATTGTGTGTTTGCTTGCATACTCACTTACCTACAGATACACCCATCCAATAAATCCATTCTACTTTGGTTGCATTGTAAGACTCCTTATTGACAGGCAATAAATAAACTGTACCAAAAAAGTTATTTAGTCAGCAGTTATATTGGTAGTGGATAGTAGGTTTTGGTTCTTCTGAAGTTTGAATTTTTGGATTTTTTATAAAAGTACCAGAAAAGTATTTGAAAAAAAATTATGGGACAAAAGTCGACCATAGTCTTAAAGTTTGTGTATGATAGTGAATGAGAGTAGTGTGTGTTGTATATGATGTTATTTTGGTTGTGTTTACTCAAACATTTCGGCGTCTTTGTTAGTTCTGTTTTCTCACAAAGACACCAGTGATTTATTTTTTTGCGTCTTTCTTGAAGGCGTCTTTGGCGTCTTTTTCAGTTTATGAACATTTGAGGTGGCACAAAAAGTTGTATAACGGACAATTCACAACGAAACAAAGCGTGTATATAGTATAACCAAAGTTCGGTCAGATGACCAATATACATATTAATAATGTCATCAGTGATACAAAAGAAATGTGAGATATGTCCCAAACCGGCCATAGCACAATGTAGCAGATGTAAGAGAGCATTCTACTGTTCTGATCAACACCAAAAGAATGACTGGCCTGTACATGCGTACCTTTGCAAACCTGCAAACCTCAACGAAAATGAAGGCATGACAAGCGGAACAAAGACATGATATCAGATCGCGTCCCTTGGTGCTTACGTATGAATAAAATAAAGAATATGTAATTCATAGTTTTGGTCATTACTGTATCTAGATCTGTGGCATGTTTGGTCTTCACAATGTTTAGAGCGCTGCCTGACACTCACCTCAGCCTTGGGTTTGCAAATCATTTGTTTGACATTGCAAAATTAACACAGAGAATTGATGATATTGAAGACAAGTATCGAATATTGTATGACCAGTACAGTACCTCGGATGAAGCTCTGGTTGTTGTAAGCGCAGTAATGAAAGCACTTGTTCTGCGAGCTAAATTGACACACTTGCGTCAAAGACTTGATGAGCACAATAAACACGCCATTGAATACATACGAAAGGAAAGATCAGTCGTCTACAATATACGACGTCGTATCGTTGCAATGAAAGGCAATGTGGAAGACTTGGTTGCCATGAATATGTTGAGCCCCGGACATGAACACCACATAAAGATGATGACAGACATAAAACTAGCTACAGACGTTTACAAGGTCAGAAAATCACATATGGACACACAAATTAAGGCATATGCAAAACTCGGTGGACACAGAGCATCTTGGATAATAACAGATATGTGAATTGAATCAAATAAACAAAGCCCGACTTATACCCCCATATAAACTGATCTGATATATATGATATGTTAAGGAATAACTGACTGACCAAAAGTTGAGACCCGCATAAATTTTTTGGCCTTCCTTTTTTTCTGACACTTTTTTTGGGTCAAACTCCCCTAACAATCAAGTCATGGTTTGACTCATTATCTCTAAGATATCTCGATGACGTCATTGTATCAAGAAAAAAGGAAGGCCAAAAAATTTGTGCGGGTCTCAACTTTTGGTCAGTCAGTTATTCCTTAACATATCATATATATCAGATCAGTTTATATGGGGGTTTTACTTGTTTGTTTTGTGAATCATACAAATAATACACACGTCAACTACATAATAACATAGTATATCGCCTTATAGAAAACATGTCGTTTGGCTTGGAAGACCATGAAAATCCAACGAGCTTGCCTAGACCATTATCAGGAAGGCGCAAGGTAGTGTTACCAGAATGGAGAACTGTCGACATAGCTGAAGAAAACCCTGACTGGCTTGACCTATACATTCCTGATGACGCTCAAAGTTCGATGTTCGATTTCGAAGACATTGATCTGTTCTTACCATCAGCATGTAAAAATGGATACGACGTAAAACATTTCATTGCTGAAGGCGCATCAGGGAAAGTGTTTGATGTGTGTAAAGACAACGTGTGCGGAAAAGTTCTCAAAGTGGTGCCATTTGTAAGTAACGAGAATGATGAAAATGATTTTGACGATGCCGAAGCCGAGTTTATGACGGAAGCGGAGTACACATATTTGATGGGGCGTAAGGGGATCGGTCCTCTCGTGTATGACTACTGGCTATGCCCTAGAATGGCACGCAAAGACGGAAATAGGATCAAACTGGGTCCGGGAGGGATGATGGTCGTACGAAAGATGGACATGACACTCCACGATTATGCAGAGGAACAGACCGAAACGATCAAACATAATTTCGATGCATACAAACGAAAGAAAGCAGCACAAGCATACCTTGACACTATGAAACAAGCCAAGGAAAAATTGATTAAAAAGTTGCACCTCATGGATACGATAAAGTATATGGGACACACATATGTTCACGAAGACATTCATGCAGGAAACGTTATGGTAAATCTGTCACAAGATGATGGACACATAAGGGACATAAGATTTGTGGATTTTGGTAAAATCAGTGTTGATGATACCATATCAGAGGCCGAACAACAAATTGTATGGATGTTCGCAAATCTCACCGCTCCCGTCTTAGAGTATACTGAAAAAGCTGTTGAAGAAGAAAAATACGAAGAAAAGAGAGAAGAAGTACAAGATCCTACGCAAGTTAACAAAGTCAAATTCAGACAGTCAGCAAATGGGAACATCAAAGAGTACATCATACCCATGGAGAAAGGAAACGTCTATGCGGATTCGATCGATTGCTTACAAGGATACGAAGTTTCAAACTTCATAGGTGGAGGCTTTTTTGGTGTGGTATTACAAGGCTGTATACAATCTGATTGCAGCTATGCTATCAAAATACAGGAGATACTTGCACATCACACAGCCATGACCCCTGTCAAGTTTGAATCAAATGTGACCAAACGAGCTTCTGAACTGGGAGTAACCCCAAAGTTTATAGAATATATCGAGTGTACAGGTACACGCGCATCGGATGGATCCCCTGTAAAACTTGGGATCATTGTTACCGAAAAGTGGGACACTGATTTGGATACATTTGTGAATTCAAAAAGACCACTCACTGGAGCCTTTCAGAGATATGTTCCCTCGTGGGTAATTGACAAACTGGAAAAGCAAGTAGACATACTTCACAAGAACAATATCATACACAATGACATGCGAAGTTCAAACGTTGTACTGAGACTATCTGAAGACAACACAATCACGGATGTAGCACTTGTAGACTTTGGATTAGCGAGAGTAAACGGGAAAGGCTGGGCAGGACAGAAGAATGACTATAACGCGGACGATGACTACAAACTTGTAAAATATTATAGAGAAGGCGAAGACCTTTTCATCTGAACAAAGCGTCAAAAAGCGAGAATAAATTGTAAAGTCAGTTGTGTGTACTTAACCCCCATATAAAAGTATATATTATATATCATATGTTAAGGAATAAGTGACTGACCAAAAGTTGAGACCCGCATAAATTTTTTGGCCTTCCTTTTTTCTTGATACAATGACGTCATCCAGATATCTTAGAGATTTCTTAGTCAAACTATGACCTGACCACAGAGGGGTTTGACTAAGAAATAAAGTGTCAAGAAAAAAGGAAGGCCAAAAAATTTATGCGGGTCTCAACTTTTGGTCAGTCAGTTATTCCTTAACATATCATATATATCAGATCAGTTTATATGGGGTAACAAAACACGTTTTCTGTTTTACTTGTTTGTTCGAATACATACAAGTTCGTTTGATAGACAAATGTTTATATGTTGTAATTGAATACATGTAATATATATTCAGATATGTTTGTATGGGTTTCTGCTCTTATGGTGTCGTTTGTTTGCAGCATGTCTAGCTTCACTAAATGCAATAGCTTTGGCTTGTCTGACGTTCTTAACAAGTTTACCATGCTTGCTTCCAGAGTGGAGTTTGTTCTTGTAAAACTCGTGCATGACCTTGGCAAACTTTTTTTGTTGCACAGATTTCTTTTTGTGTGCCATAATAGTAGGTTCAGATTTAAATATTTTGTTTTTGATACAGGGATAGTATATGTGCTACTGACCATATTTTATACGGAACACACACATTCACATGGCAGATAACGATGTGTCTGTTAAATACAGAGAAGCAGACAGTTCTGGTGTGTACTACCCAAAGAAAAATGAAATACTCAACATAATCAAGAACCATCCAGAAACAGTGTTGGTGGATCAGAAAGACAGATATTATGGTGTTATGCCACCTTCCGTACTTACAGATCAGACAAAGAGAGATCCAACATTCTCTGAATTGGATACGTTTGCTTGGGTGTACATTGGTGACCTCACTAGAGGAAAACGGGATCCAGAAACATATCACTTTGATAATGTAAAGGAATTTCCTGATGTTGATGAAGTTATAAAGTTGTCAACACTGGTTCAAAAGAACAACTTTATTGGTAGTGCAGTCGTGCTGCGTTACATTGAACAGATCAGACAGTTTGGAAAAAGTGGATCACTGGTCTTTAGACAGCTGAAAGATTAACAATAAAAGATTTGTATAAATTTCCATGTATTTTTATCACTATTTTGCATGAGTTTGCATCACAATTAGGAAATAAGATGGCTGGTGAAAAGAAATCAAGAAGCACTAAAAAGAAGTCTAGTTCTGGCGCCGTTGACATTGGCACACCGGTTACTGACAAAAAAATCAAGTCTGAGCCAAACCAGAATGACGCAGAGGAAGAAGACACAGACAATGACAAACAAGTAAACCTGTCTGTTGTATCGTCAACAGGTGCAAACGATGATGATGCAGAAACACCAAACGGTGATGCAGAGCATGTACCAAAGAAGCATAAAACCAGCCCAACTCATAATCTCCCAATACCGACATTGAACATACCAATGCCACAAACTCAACAGACTGAGAACGGTAAAGAAGAGGAAGATGACACTCCAGTAACTGAAGAACAACTTAAACCGAAACCAAAGAGAGGAAGAAGTAGAAGTCGTACACCTGAGCCACGTTCAAAGCCATCACCACCTACATCAAAAGCCAGTGCTAAAACACCGCCAAAGCCGGTAAATAGCGGCAAGATGGAGATAAGAGATGAAGAACTTAATGATGAACCATTAGTTTTAAGTTATGAAGAACGGATGAGACTCGAAGAGGAAACAGACGAGGTTGAGATTGCAAACAATCCCGCACCAGTGGCAAATGGTAACACAAAGAAGAAAGACCAAGGACATGTATCAATAGGTGCGCATAGCAATGGAACCAAAAGAAAAGCAGATGTGATAAACGACAGAAAACCCATCAGACAGAGGAATCCAGATGCTATACTAAAGACTTACGCTGTAAACGTGCAATCCAGTGATGGAGCTGATATTTATTCCATTGTGGTTGCTGAAAACTGTGATGATGCCATAAGTCTTCTTGATGAAAGACTTGATGGTGTCGGTATCACAAGACTTGACAACACAAAATGCATCATGAATGAGATTGAAACGAGCGACCCTAACGTGTATTTTCTATCAGACATATAAAAGAACTTGACAACACTAATACTTTTTTTATTTTACAAAAGCATTTGTCTGGCATAACTAACTAAAGGCAAACAAAAAACTTTTTCAAAAGAGTTATGGACACCAATCAAAAACGTAGAAAGACAAACAAAGACAAAGAGTATTCTGATGACAGTGCTGAATATGTAGCACCCACGAGACCATCTAAAACTAAGGAGAAACCAGACAAGGCTACAGAACCTGAAGATGAACCGTCTGGCCTGTATCAGCTCTCGACAGCTGATATACTGATCATAATGAACCTCAACAAACACTCTCACAAGATTTGGGAGAATGCTGCATTCAACACGTTCACAAAAAGCATGATATTAGATAAGACAAGCGGTGAAATTGACGTAAAACGCAGTTACTCAAACATATTGGATGTCATAGTAAAGGAACATTTTGACCTGGATACAATATCTGAACTGGCTGCTCAACTTCAGTTTTTCATTCATGATTTGGCGGTTAGCATTCAAGTGACCCCACTTGGTGTGTATTGGATTTCAAACGGGTACAAACAGGCTCTGTTGATGCTTTCAATGGCTCAGATAATGCACCGTGTGCGGCATGTTTATGTTAAAAAAGGGTCCATGGAAGTGTACACGGTCCCGCGTGCATTCTTTGATGTTTGCATATTCTTTGCAAAGCACATGGATGTCATTAAAGCGAACATGGAAGAGAGAAAAGCAGCATTACCAGAGGAAATGAAAAAGATAAAACATTTGATTTTAATGTAACAATTAATGTTTTCTTGGTTACCCTGAATTCATGCGGTTGATCTTAAAACTCGGAAAAATCTAAAAATAACTCATCGGATCAGTGTCCTTATCAGTTTTTATCAAATCTGACCAATACCACATACTGTTAGTCAAATAAAAAAATATAGTCAGTTAGTAAAAACACATTTATTTTGTTCGTACATTTTGTGTGTTTTTTCAAACGAAAGGTTAGTAAGACATAAGGACATAATTTTATTGGGTATAGCTAAATATGTAACTTGTAAACTAATTAAAAATAACAGGGACCACACCTGAACAAAAAGAAAAAAAAGATTAACATAACGACCAATCAAAATGAAACAAACAAATAGCCTTAATAGTAATACATACATGCAACCTCTGTACGATTTCTTCAAGACACTGGAAGACAAACGTAAAGAGTTGGCCAAACTGAAACTCTCATATGGTAAACTTACTGGTAACACAAGTGACTATGAACGGGAGATATACATATGTCCAAACCCAAACTGTGAGGCTTCACGCCAGTGGAAAAAGTACAACGCATGGAAGAAGCACGCTGACAAGGACCATGCTCAGTCTCCATTTAACTATCCATTAATCATTCGTATTGGACTCGATACAGTTACAAATACACCGAGTATATCACTTGTGCCAGGAACGCAGGAAAACACAAGCAGAAAACGTGTGTGCGTCCAGACAAATCACGGTGCAGACAATGACATTTACGTTCCAAAGCAAAATACAAACATTGATTACCTGTGCCACCGAGACAACGTAGACGTAAAACCGTCATTCAGTCCATATTTCGATCCATCACATCAAACTACTTCAGTTGCTAAACTGGAGAAGGATATTCGGATACTTGAACAAGAGATTGAAAAGATGAACCAATACAAGGATGAACTTATTAACCGGATTGTGCTTGCAGCAGAAACAAAAGGCTTACCTAACAGCTTGATATTATCGCAACTGAGCACGGCCGCAGCTGCTTGTACAGACAACCATGATCACGAAACAGAACGAAGATCGAGTGGAGACGAAATGCCTAACTACATACCCCCATCACCGAACGAATCAACAATCACCAAGTTGCGGGCTATCAATACAGAACACTTTGCCCAGCGCTTGTTTACGTGATACTGTTTTGTTGATCATAAATAAAAGTAAAAACTATTTTCAGATCAGACATGAATTTTAGTGGGTTTGATTTCTTGTACTTTACTTTTTCGACAAGATGGAACAAAATGCTGTAAGCGACAGTGAGAAATGGCTTCGTGACAAAATCGTTTATCATATTGAACACCCTACACATAAAGATGACCAAAGAACTGTTTTTGGGTTTGAAGTTACCAACGTACCATTTGATATCATTACAAAATACGTGTTAAGCTGTAATCTAAAGGATGATAGACACAATCGACACGTGTTTCTGTTCTTCGAGGGCAAGAGGGTCACCATGTCTATTTCATACACTGCACAGGTGGCGAATGTACACGAGGTTGTGGACTATCTGTTTGGTTCACCAATACCCAACGGGTACATGGAACAATACCTGGAGCTTAAAGAGAGAGTGATCAAACATGTCAGATATCAGACAATGGGTCTACCATGCGAAAAAGTCATAATCGACGACGTTCCAAAAGAAATTGTTACTCACTTGTGCAATATTATCACAAACAGACAAATATACAATGCTTGTATACTCAAGGATGAGGAGAACCACCAATATCTTGATATTACATATCACAGCGCAGCCAAATGGCCCGATGAAATGCTTAGATGTGTAAGAATGGATTTGTTTGTAGAAGAGAAGACTGAAGAGTTTGATCAAGCACTAGCTGATGCGACGAAAAAATTCATAGAATTAAAAGCCAGGATAATCAGAGATCTGAAGAACCAGGGATCTGAGGTGTTCATCAACAGCAATGATACATGACAAAGCATGTCATTGGCTAGTCATAAATAAAGTCAAAAACTATTTTCAGATAAAACATAAATTTTTGTTTCTTGCATATTTTTCTGTGTTTTTAACTAATCATAAATTACGCATTTATTTCAACACTATGGAACAAGTCGAAATTACACCAAATATTGTCGCAAACGACAACGAGGAATGGCTCAAGTATGAAATTCTTCGTAACATGGACAATAGTACAGAGATAAAGACAGGACACTTCAGCATTGACGTTAGCCATGTTCCAATCGATATCGTTACAAAATACGTGTTGAACTGCAACGGAAAAAACGATAGAACAAACCGATGCGTACTAACGCGCATGGAAAATGAAAATATCTCTCTTTACATAATGTATTCTACATCGCACAAGACAGCACAAGAAGCCATGGACCACGTGTTTGGTGAGCCAACACCAAAGGGACACATAGAACAATTTAATGCACTCAAAGAACGAGTAATTCAACACATCAAATGTCAGTGTTTGGATGAACCACGAGAGAAAATCTTCGTCGACGACATACCAACTTCAATAGTTGATTACCTATCCAGACTGGTTTATGCTAGACACAAATATAGCGTTTCAATATGGAAGACCGATGATAACCGTCGATATCTCAGTATTTTTTATCATGGACCCACCAGGAAACCATGTGCTTTTGTAGCTAGGGACGTAAGACGAGATATGTTTGGAGAAAACATAGATGAGAAAGTGGACGAAGCATTGCTTAAGGAAGCAGAACAGATGGTATGTCGTCGGGCTAAAAGAGAACGAGATTCAGAGGACATGATCTTTGGCGAATTACATGAAACTGTTGTCAAACGTAGCAAAAATTCATCGGAATTGTAACTAATATAATGTTCAACAATCTATGCATTTTTGTAAGTATTGAGTGAGTGTGAGTTTTTTTTGTTAAATGTTGATGATAAGAGTGATATCTGCATTGGATTCTACAAAAGTTTTTTTCTGTATGATGAGATTTTATAGCAATGCCCTTTGCGCAAAGATGGGTGTTTTTTGTAAGACTAGCTATGTGATCAAATGTGAGTCTCTGTTTTTCAAAGTATCATATTGCTTCTCATTAGATATCCAAAATTCGATTCTGTTACACTGAAAAACAGGACTCAGCACCGTGAACACATTACGTGGTGTGAACGCTGATGTTCTATATTGTGAGGAAGCTGCTTACATGGATCTTGGTGTGTTCTATGAGGTGGTTGTTCCGCTGTGGGAAATGGGAGAGGCTGTCATGATTATGATATCAACGCCGGTTGACAGCTTCAACTTTTATTCGGCGTTGCTTTCCATGACAGATCCCGATACAGGACAACGCATGTTCCTTGTATTCGAAGTCGAACTGATCTGCAAGAGGTGCATGTTAAAGGAAAAACCTGAAGAGTGCAAACACAATCTCAAGTTCTTGCCGCCATGGAAAAGTGCTGAAAAGCTTGACATTGTCAAGGTTATCATGAGAGACCAAGTTACCACACTCAAACGTGAATCTATGTAGGACATTTCATTATCGAGTTGATATTTCATAGGGGTGTTGTCACAGATGAAGGAACTTCGATCATTGAATCTGATTACATTGCTGAATTCTTAAAGAGACGGGAATGGATACCAGAACAGTACAACCATGTCAAACAAGTGCTAATTACATGTGACCCTAACACATCAAACTCTGCCAAGAGCAGTGAAATGGCCCTAATAGCGACAGCCCACATCTATGGAATGAAAGTGGTAAGTACAGGAAAAGATATCCAAGTTAGGGTTAACTTAGGGTTAAAGTTAGGGTTAACTTAGGGTTAAAGTTAGGGTTAACTAACCCTAAACCCTATCCCTTGCCCTAAGTTAGGGTTAACTTAACCCTATCCCTTGCCCTAACTTAACCCTAACCTAACCCTCAATTGCACATACACACACAAAACATGCATAAGTCTGGTTTAAATGATGTATTCGTCATTCTGACCGAGATCACCATACGTTTTCTCGACATATTCATAGTTTCCTTCACTGTCGTCTGATTGGCTGCTTGGAGGCGTTTCTGTTTTCTTCTGTTTCTTTGTTGGCTTTGCTGGCTTACTAGACTCTTGTTGGACGGGACTTTGTTTCTGCTTTTTCGGATTTTGATCAGAACTGTATGTGCGTTTGGACATGTCACTGGCTTCCTCTTGAAAGAGGTTCCTTGTGTATGTGACCTGTGTCTGGTTCTTCTTTGCAAACTCTACACGTTCCATGGTATTTGATATCGGTATGCCACAGTACACCATTGCATCTGTTCTTGCCTGTTCAACAAACTTGTCAATTGTCATGCCGCCTTTCCCACTTAGCAGGTCCTCGCACATGTTTGGCAACATTGTCTCGACAAAGTATGCAAACCATTCAACATTTGGCAGCGGCGGCGGTGGAACACCCTGTGTAGGTATACCGGTTACGAACCAACTGTAAATTGACCTGTCAAGATAGAGTTGGAAGAAGAACAGAAGATCCATGAGAGTGTAATCTTCAATTTCCACAGCGCGTCTGAATGTGCTTATCATGTCCCTTGGAAGCTTTGTTGGTGGAACACTGTTCTCACCATAATTGCGTTCAAGGTGTCCAATTAGGTCATTCAGATGACTTTTCATGAAGGGAACATCGCGTTGTACTATGAATCTCCACAGTATACTGTGATTTGCACGGTGTCTGTCAACAAAATCTGTATACTGGGACTTGAGATTGTCATAGTTGTTGACGACTTCAAGTTTCATGTCGCTCACAGGCGCAATACCCATGTCAGTAACAGTGTTTGCTGTTGTTGCAGGCGCTTGTACTGGGTTTATTGGACCAGACCGTTTTCTTTGTGGTTTACTGAAATCACTTAGCATGTTTTGTGTGTGTGTGTTGTGTGTTTAAAGTCAAATGATGATTTGATGCTAACTTTTCAATTTAGATTGTTGGAATGGATAGTCATGCAACAGGCAGTATGTTATTTTGTATTTGTTTGTGTTTCTATATTAGCTACTTTTTACATTATACTAACATGTTCGTTTGCAAGGTGCACGTGACGCTACCGAACTGTTAACCGGATTTGTTAGTGCCATACGTATGCACCAATGGCTGCAAGGTGCCTGGATCATATTCTGCTGTGAAAGAAACATGGCCCATGAAGCTGGATTTTTAACAGAGCCATTATTGGTGATGAACAAGGTTGTAGGCATAGCTCAACACGAATACAAGGATTACGGTTGGTGGACAGACAACCCAACTAAAGTCAAGATGGCATACGAAGCACGTCGCTGTATGGCAATGAACTCTGTATTTTACATGAAGGATTTCATTTGCACCAATCCTTGGGATGAACCAACAAAACGAAGAGAAAAGGTTAAGAGAAAGTTTGAAGAACAAATGAAACGTTTCAAGCCTGTGATGTCCCAACCAAGAGATCCACATTCAACACCACGAATAACCATATCCGGTATGTTTTGTTGAGTATCAAGTTTGAGTAACACATCCAACAGGTAAAACCGATAAGGAAGGAAAGGTTACAGGAACATTTAACGATGATCTGATGTGCACATTCGCAATGAACATGTACCTGTGGGATCTTCTACTGACGAGGAAAGTGCCCAACTTTGATTATGCGAGGGTTTTTGCAGTAACAGCATAATGAACTAATAAACTCTGCTGTACACACATAAAAACACACATATCTGTCCGATCTGAGATAGTCAAACTGTATTTCATTTTAATGGCAAGACGAAAAAAGGATTATGATACACAGTTAGAAGATACATGGCATAGACATTGGTTAGTGATACTTTTGTTATGTCTGTTTGGTGCCATTGCTGTGTCTGCCTTTGTTATATCGATTGTGTCACTGGTTAGAGTTAACCAAACCATGTCAACGCTATCAGATGTGGCTGCCAGCAACGTTTTCAGTATACCATCGCATGCGGTGAAACTGTCGGATACACACTACCAGTTTAGCAAGCCAAACAGCACCTTGTTCGCTGACATAAAGATCCACAGACATGGATCTGAGACAAAACACCAAGACACAAATGGACATGTTGATAGTGCTACTGTGTCAGATCTGAACAAGCAGTGTTATGGACCACTATTTCCTGGAGTGAGATGGAGACGTGTTGAAGGATTCATAATTGATCCAACAAACTCTGCTGGACTAAGTACAAATTTCATTACAACAACATTTGCCAAGATCATTTCTGTATGGGAAACTTACACTGTACAAAAAGTATGGGGAACCATGACACTTGGTGTGCTCGACATATCAAACTTTCTTGACCTAACGGGATACAATGGAATTGCGTTCGGGGCAATAAACATCGGTGGTGTAACCGACGCACTTGCCGTAACAATTTCATGGCATGATTGTCCTCGCAGCGCAGGTGGCTCTTGTACGGGACCTGATCAGTTTATCGAATGGAAGCAAATATACGATACTGTTAACTTTCCTTGGGGAGATGCCAGTTTGAATTCAAATGTAATAGATCTGTGGGGTACAGGCCAACATGAGTTTGGACATGTACTTGGCCTGATAGATGTTTATGCATCGATATGCAGATTCGTAACAATGTATGGATACAGTTCATATGGTGAAACACAAAAACGAACACCCGAAGCCGAAGACATACAAGGTGTCCATGATCTTGGTTATGCAGGTAGTCCGTCTGTGGCAAAAAGCAACGAACATAAAATTGATGTCCCGGCCATTGTAATCGCGACCTTAGCAATTCTGTTAATCATACTATAAAGCAATGTAAATCGAAACGCAAGTGGGTTTGTCTGTTCAAGTACCCCCATATAAATTGTTATTATATATATCATATGTTAAGGAATAACCGACTGACCAAAAGTTGAGACCCGCATAAATTTTTTGGCCTTCCTTTTTTTCTGATACAATGACGTCATCGAGATATTATAGAGATTGTTCAGTCAAAGTTCGACTTGACTGTCAGGGAGTTTTGACCATAAATAAAGTGTCAGGAAAAAAGGAAGGCCAAAAAATTTATGCGGGTCTCAACTTTTGGTCAGTCGGTTATTCCTTAACATATGGTATATATCTTATGCCGTTATATGGGGGTACTTCCTTTCTAAATTTCTAGTTTGTTTGTTAAACCGCAGATAATAACATATTCGCTAAACGGGAAATATGGACGGTGTATGTGAACGTTATATGCAATTTGAAGATAAAAGGGTGTTAGACGGACTCAAGAATGAATGGCAGGACTTTGTAGCTGTAAAGTTATTTCATAACGTTGATTAATTACTGCATCTGATGCTAGAAGAACATGAAAGTCATACCAAAGAGCTTGAATGCGGTGCATGTGGAAAACAATATTGTATTCATATGGAAGATTATATAGCTGATATGTATCCAGTGTGCGTTAACTGTGACAAGAACGTTCAACCGAACCCGTATAATCCGATTAACTTGGACCTACTGAACAAAATTATAGCATACAACACGAATAATTTCGCCTGTGAACTTCACTAAATAAATATTTGTTTTATTGTTCAGATAGTATCGACATGAGTGTCATTTCACAGTTTAGATCAGTTGAGCTTCCAGGCGGACTTACTTCAGACAGTTTGGTTGGTGTGCGTGTTTCTGTCTGCTTGTCCATGCATGAAAAGATTCCTTTCTTGTTTAAAAGGTAGTAAACAATCAGATTGATGATGCCCTGTATGTGTAACAGGTTTGCTGATATGTACTCAGCCCAGAATGCAACGAACAGCAGCGTAATCTGTTCATATATGTAACATATGACCAATGGCGTCCATACCAAAAAGTAGCAAAATACATAGCAAAACAGACGTTTGACGATTCCGTGAACCTCCCTCTTACTGTTTCCAGTCACTTCATTGCTTACGTATGTAGTGTATGCTTTGTATGCAATACCGATGTAGCACAGTGCAATAATGACAAGGCAAGGTATGTAATAAGATAGTATGTTAGCAGCCTGTGCAGATTTGTCACTTGCAGAGAACGAGCACCATAATCCGCTTCTGTCTCCGTAGTGCTCTCCTGTGTTTGTACCAAGCGGAATGGTTGTTGTTATGATTGGTAAACCCCAACATATGCAGTTTGCTATGATTTCCATTCTGGATGAAAAGCTGTAATTGATGAATATCAATAATGCACTGTGAACTGCAATTGTTGTCAGCCATAGGATTGATGCCTCCATAAAGTACCAAGTGATGACAGGTTGTATGATACAGGCGAGACTATTTTCTTGTACGACACCATGGTGAAGATTGAACGCACAGAAAGCCAAACAGATGAATGATAAACAGAAATCAGCTGTGGCAAGGTACAGTATAAGCCTGGCATTGAAATTGTTTCTGTGACTTGACTTGCGCAGTGTATCTAAGATGATGAAAAGCGAACCAAACCCACTGAGCGTTGTATAGACTAACACAGACACCCAAAAAGCATAGCGTTCATCAGTGTCAAACATGTACTTTCTTAAATGTTTTATATTACAATTGCATAATGCACATATGCATAATCATATTATAACTCAAGTTGTAAGATCTGTTAAATCTGAGTTATCTGAACGGGATCAGTCGTTTATGAATATCAAAGAAACGCTCTTTTTTGTCAAATATTTTTCTAGGAACGATATTTTTATTTTCTTTCAATCAGTTCAGTAAACCTTTTATGTCAGACATTATGGATGAAATAACCCAATTAGCTTCTGAGATGAGCGAGTTTATTACGCGTAACAATGAGTTTTATGCGTCGCTTGAGATTATAAACAAATTCTCCATCGGTCTCCAAAATGAAAAGGAAGATTATCTTGGACAGACCGGATGGTCGGTTATAAACACGTTACTAGCCTATGGATCTGCATTGTACAGCACAATCAAGCCAATACGTGACATCATTAAGAAGCCGACAATCTTATCAATTTACATATCGTACACTCGTATTATTCGTCCTAAAGCAATAACGATGGAAGAATTGGATGACTTTATGACGATACGCAAACAATACGATAAAGCACCTCCAGATGAAGTAGCTTCATGCAGAAAACGACATGGACTCAAATGGGCCGATGCACTCGCAAGCGAAAGCTTTGCAATCTCTGGGTTCATTACGTCACATGAGCGCCTGGATCGTTATTGGTCTAACGAACAACGTGTTGCAAACTCAAGACTTGGACTGAAGCTAAGACAGTCAATGGAAAAGATTTGCAAGCTATCAGATGACCAGATAGAGTCATTCCATAAGAATGCTTTTAACGAGAACCAGAGAAATCATGCTGATATCAACATCGCCATCAAGATGATTGATGACGCACTAGACAAAATCCAAAACGATGCACCAGTTAAAATAAATGAATAAAGCGCCATTGACTTGAACTGTGTTTCACTTTTTCTTTCCCTCGCGAACGCGAAGTTTGAAATCTTTTTCTATGACTTTTTTCTTGGCCTGAATTCTTGTCATTTTTATTTCACGTTATTTTACCTTACACAATTTTCGTATTTATACCAAATAGACATTTACGTAGTGTCGCATTCACGTTTTACAATATATTATATATATTAGATTATATTTATTATAATGGCAGAAAAACACATTCTTGTTACAGTTGATCCACGTGCGTCCCCACTTTCAGATACGCGATACGGGTTGTATGGACCAGCTTTGGGACACATTGATAGTGGTGCTGTTGCCAAACAAGTTAGCAGAAACATGTATGATCACATTATGGAACATGCCAACCTGTACAAGAACAAGACGACAAACAAACTCAGCAGCCCCTATGGAGATACCGATAGCATCTACATTACCGAGGAGCCAACACGAAACCTGAGCATTGGTGAAATCACAGACATTGTAAAAAAACACAACATTGATTGTCACAACGGTGGTGAGGTGCTCAGTGAGATAAACGCTATACAGGACGGGTTGCTTGGCCTAATCAAAAACTTGAAATTTTATGAGGCTGATCCAAGTTTCGAATGGATGATTGTATGCAGAGCCTATCTGAAGTTCATGCAGGACAAAGGATACATCGACACGTTCATGTACGACAAGCCATACCACTTCCGAGTCTACTTTGGTTCTCATGTGTTGGATTGTACCAAAAACAATGTGAAGCTCGTTACTCAGGATAAACATATGGAAGAAATGTTCACATTCCCTTGCCAGATGAATTCCCATATTTGTGAACAGGTCCTATATGCCAGATTGGCGGTTTTGGGATATTTTCAAGCATCCGACAAATGACAACTCCCCAAATCCCCATAACCAGCTTAAATAAAAACAAATTAAGAGACTCATGTACTTTATTACATTTTTCATACTCTACATTTTATCAATTAACCGAATACACAAAAACTAATGAACACACTGTATGCAGATGATGAAAAAAGTGCCCAGTTTCGAACCAAAATAATTATATGGACTGACTTAGTAGTGCATACGATTGCATTAGCATTTGATTTCGTTATCTTACCTTTTACTGATCCATTAAAGCCATCAATGTTTATACCAATAATACTATGGACTGCACAATGTATTGCAATGTTCATTGCCTTGTCGGTGCGCTTCAGTGTGAAGAAGATTGACTTTCGAGCTTCATATGCATTTTATGAGGGGGACGATCCAATCATTGCACGAAGTGATCTTGCAGCATTCCGTATGGCAATGGTTTATATTGTACTAGCCTGTGGAGGTCCCGCGGTTGTTGGTGTGTTTATGGTCGCAGGCATAGACTTTTACTCAACTCTGGGTTTCTT
>Ga0070680_100000068_pt1 | contig 54600 bp, 52 predicted proteins | sample KBSC73BmetaG_FD_64672 | JGI IMG/M metagenome (GOLD analysis project Ga0070680, IMG submission 64672) | Corn rhizosphere microbial communities from Kellogg Biological Station, Michigan, USA - KBS C7-3B metaG | ecosystem: Host-associated > Plants > Roots > Rhizosphere | place: USA: Michigan...
TCTAATGAGCGTTGCGCGCGATGATCCTGATCAGGAAGTGCGCGAGCAGGCCGTGTTCTGGTTGTCACAGGTGCCGGGATCGACACCTTTGCTCGAGGGAATCCTCAAGGGCAATGGCGACGAGGGCGTCAAGGAGAAGGCACTCTTCTCGATCTCTCAGCAGAACGATCCGAGGGCGCAGCAGATCCTTCGCGATTTCGCATTGCGTGAGAACGAGGATAGCGATCTTCGTGAAAAGGCGATCTTCTGGCTTGGCCAGCGCAGCTCCACCGAAAACACCCAGTTCCTGCGCACACTCTACTCGCGTCTCACGAATGAAGACCTGAAGGAAAAGGTCTTGTTCTCACTTTCGCAGCAACGGGGCGCGGGCAACGAGCAGTGGCTGATGAGCATTGTGGTCGACCCGAAGGAGGATGTCGAGCTGCGGAAGAAGGCTCTGTTCTGGGCCGGACAATCGGGCGTCGCGACGGCGGAGCTGGCGGGTCTGTACGATCGGCTCACGGACGCCGAGATCAAGGACCACATGATCTTCGTGCTCTCGCAACGCCAGAAAGATGCGGCGGCGAACAACAAGCTGTTCGACATCGCAAAGAACGAGAAAGATCCGGAGCTTCGCAAGAAAGCGATCTTCTGGCTCGGGCAGTCGCGTGACCCGCGAGCGCAGCAGTTCCTCATCGACCTGATCAACAAATGACACACTCACGCATGACATCGATCGCGGGGACGGCTCTTGCCGTCCTCGCAGCGGTTGCGTCGCTGCCTCGGACGGGCACGGCGCAGAGCATCGCGAGCAGGGTTGCCCGGGTCGCGAACGGAACCGTCCGCATGACATTCGCGGCGAAGCCCGGAATCTGTGGCAGCGGCAATTCGATACGCCACGACAACGGGCGAGGCAACACGAACTGGGGCAACTGGAACGAATCGCGGGACGTCGAGTGGGACAACGAATGCAGCATGGGCCCCGCGCGCGTCGTTCTCGACCGCAGAAATGGCGAGCTGTCGGATCTTCGTTTCTATGTCGGTGGCCGTTGGCGCCCCGCCGGCAGCGACGTCGTCGACCTCGGCACCGTCTCGGCGCGCGATGCCGCAGACTATCTCGTCACAATTGCTGAGACAGACAAAGGCAGCATTGGCTCGAAGGCGATTTTTCCGGCGACGATAGCGGATAGCGCTGTCATCTGGCCGGCACTGTTGAAGCTGGCGCGAAATGCCGACGTGCCCCGTAACACGCGGTCGCAATCGGTGTTCTGGCTCGGCCAGGCGGCAGGGGATGTTGCCACGCGAGGACTCAACGATCTCGTCGTCGACAACAGCGTCGACCGCGAAGTGCGCGAGCAAGCCGTGTTCGCGCTATCGCAGCGCCCGCGAGACGAAGGGATTCCAGCGCTCATCAACGTCGCGCGCACCAACAAGGACCCCGAGATTCGGAAGAAGGCGTTGTTCTGGCTCGGGCAATCCAACGACCCGCGCGCGCTCGATCTCTTCGAGGAGCTGTTGACGAGGAAATAGTCGTCGCCGGCGAGAGAAATCATTGCAAAGGGGGATGCTTGTAAATAGCATCCCTCTTTCGCATCCAGGATCTTCGTGGACTTCACGCACCTCTCGGCACAGCTATCGTCGAGCCCGCTCACTGCGCTGCCGATTCTTTTTATCGCGGGCGTGCTGACGAGTCTCACGCCATGCATCTATCCGATGATTCCGATCACGGCCGCGATAGTTGGGGGCAGCGCGGTTGGAGATGCACCGCGCCCGCGTGCGCGGACAGTGATGCTGACGTTCGCGTACGTGATTGGCCTGGCGACTGCGTACGCATCGCTCGGACTCGTCGCGGGACTGAGCGGCACAATCTTCGGGTCGGTGAGCACGAATCCGTGGCTCTACTTCGCGATGGCCAATCTCCTCGTTCTCGCCGCTTTGGCGATGCTCGACGTGATTCCGGTTCGACTCCCAACTGCGCTCCTCACCCGCGCCGCAACTGCAGGGGAAGGTGGAAAGATTTCCGGAGCGTTGATCATGGGTGCCGTCTCGGGTCTCGTCGCCGCGCCGTGCTCGGCACCCGTCATGGCCGCGGTCCTGACGTGGGTGACCGCAACCAAGAGCGGTGTCCTCGGATTCATCTACCTGTTCGTGTTCTCGCTCGGGATGTGCACGCTGTTGGTGGTAGTCGGACTTTTCAGTGGCACCGTTGCGCGCCTCCCGAGGGCCGGGGAGTGGATGGTCTGGGTGAAGAGACTGTTTGCGCTGATCATGTTGGGCGTAGCGGAGTATTACCTTGTGCAGATGGGTCAGCTTCTGATCTGACCCGGTGCCTGGTACCCGGTGCCCGGTACCCGAGAAAGACCGCGCCAACCCTCATGTCTCAAACAACCATGTCGTTATACCGCAAAAGCCTCGCACGATTCTCCTTTGCCGCGATGATCGCGGCGGGATTTGTTATCGCCGCACCCGTTTCGGCGCAGGACCTTGGGATCGAGGTTGGATCTACGGCGCCGGCTGTTGTGGTGCAGTCACTCGATGGGAAGTCCGTCAATCTCGGACAGTACATCGGCAAGACGCCGATGCTGATCGAGTTCTGGGCGACGTGGTGCCCCAACTGTCGTGAATTGATGCCAACGTTGCTCGACGCGCAGAAGAAGTACGGGCATAAGGTCAAGTTCGTGAACCTGGCGGTGGCGATAAACCAGTCGCCGGAAAAGGTGCGACGCTTCCTTGCCGCGCATCCTCTGCCGCACGAAACGCTTTATGATGTGGATGGAAAGGCAGCGGGCGCATTCGACGCTCCGGCGACATCCTACGTCGTGGTGTTGGACAAGTCGGGCAAAGTGGTCTATACAGGCCTGGGCGGGAAACAGGACCTCGACGCCGCGCTCAAAAAGGCGCTGTAGCGGCGCAACTGCAACGATGAAAAAAGGCCGCGGATCACTCCGCGGCCTTTTTTTATTTCGCCGAGTCTGGTTTAGGCGGGGGCGAGAGACTGTCTACTACTGCAGCCAATTCGGTATACGCCGAAGGCGTCAGAACCTTGAACGGCTTCGTCACATAAGCAATTCGGCCAGTCGGACCGACGACAAATAGTGAGCGGTTGTCGACTTTGTTCTTGGGATCGTAGGCGCCGTACAGCTGGCCCACGACGCTGCCTGGATCACTCGCAAATGCTACCGGGAAATCCTCATCGCGCGCCCACGAAGCGAGCGCGGTGTCTGGATCGACACTGATTCCGATGACGGTGACGTTGCGGCCGTTGTTGAAGAGCGTGGCGTACTGATCACGGTACGCCTCCATTTGGATGGTTCAGCCCTTGGTCCGCGCCTGATAGAAGAACGCAAGGACGACTGTCCTCCCTCGGTAGTCTGAAAGCCGGACCGGCGTCTTGAGCAGCCCGTAACGCGTCGCGCCGTTCAGCGTAAAGTCGGGGGCAACCTCGTTGACAGCCGGACCCGACGGAGCCGGTGTGACGACGCCCTGGCCTTCAACGATGCTGAAAGCGGCAAGAGATGCAGCGGCGCCGAGCGCCAAAGTTTTTATGCGAGCCCCAGCAAGCATACGTCAATCCTCGGTGCGATATTGCTGAAAGTCTATAGCCCGGACCTTGCGCAGGCTAGCCACATCTCTCGAATCGATCGTCTTTGCCATCTGTTCATTTTTTGACTTCCCCGCAGTCGTACCGAGATGATGCGTTGGCCACACCGATGACTGCGCTGCCAAGGTCTTTCTGCATGGCGCTCGCGATCGCGTCAGTGATCCCCGGAATCGCGCGAGGCCAGCACGCACAGCTCGAAGTTGGGGCGCAGGCTACGGGACTTGTCGCTCGCGAATCCCCTGCAATTGCCGGCCGCGACCTGACGGAAGGCTATCTGACACAGCCGCTCATCATGGCCCAACTCGGTCTATGGAATAGTGCGCTGGCGCTCCGGGGCACTGTCGACTTCGAGGGCCTCACCATGAAGCGCGGCGAGCTGAACGCTGGAATTGTGGGGGAGGGCTACATCGATCGCCGACATCCACACACCTACCTCCACGAGCTCGTCGCAACGGCGAAGCGCGAGTTTGGCGGCGGCGCCGTCTCACTGACGGCAGGAAAGGGATTCGCGCCGTTCGGAACCGATGATCCGATGTCGAGACCGTTCGAGAAGTATCCCATCAACCACCATCTCGCTCAGATTCTGGAACGCGCCGTCGGCATCGGAGCCGTGAAAGCCGGCCGCATGATCGTCGAAGGGGGTCTGTTCAATGGAGATGAACCAGAGAGCGCCGGCGACAACCCCAACCGCGCGAGATACTGGGACTCTTGGTCGACCCGCATAACATTCCTCCCTTTTTCACAGGGTGAGATACAAGGCAGCTACGCTCGCGTCAGATCTCCGGAAGTGGGAGCAGGAGGCGGCGCTGATCAGCGAAAACAGAGCGCCTCGATTCGTCTGGAGGACGCTCAACACTCCGGATATGGACTCCTCGAGTGGGCGCATACGGGAGAGTATGCCGGCGGCACCAAAACGCTTGGCTTGACATCCTTTCTCGCCGAAACGTGGACGAAGTATGAAGCCGTGAGTGGAGCGATTCGCCTGGAGAGAACCGAGCGACCGGACGAGGCGCGCCTCCCCGATCCCTTCAGGACCGCTCCAGCCTCCAGTCAGGCTCTACTCGGACGCTCACTCTGGACCATTCTCACCGTGAGGTTGGCCGCGTCGTTACCCACCTTCGCTGGCCTTTCCCTAGATCCGTTCGCCGAGGTTGCGCGAATTCATGTTGCAGAAAACCAAACGCCTGCAGCGTTCGACCCGCGCCAGTTCTACGGTTCCAACCGAATCTGGAGCCTGTCACTGGGGGCGAAGCTGTCGTTCGGAATGGCGCATATGCGAATGGGCAGATACGGAGCCGCGAGCACGGAAAGCTCGAGCATGAGGATGGATGGGATGGATATGCCGGGAATGAAAATGGGCGGGATGGATTCCCCCGACCTCTGAAACAAGACCCCATTCAAACCGTAGGGAACGAAGGGTTGTCTAACCCGGTTACACCCGAAAGGAGCTCATCAAATGAAACGACAGATTCGCGGCGCGGCATTCGCGGCCGCACCATTCCTTATCAGCTCGGCTGCACATGCTCAATACTCGAGCAACGCCTACAAGGCGCCCCGCAATGCGATCGTGGATGCTGCCGGAGCAACGAGAGTGGAAGTAGAAGCGGGTGCTGGGAGTCTTCGCGTGGAGGGCAAGGCGGGATTGAGGCAGGTGCAGGTGATCGGAACGGCGCGCTCGTCCTCGCAGCAGTTTCTGAATCAAATCAAGCTGATCGCCGAGCGACGGGGAGATGTCGTCTTCATCAAGGCAGACATGCCGGACGACAACGGGCGATTCAGCAGCGACTATAACTACTCGGCCGCCCTCGATCTCGTCATCCAGGTGCCACAAGGGCTCAACGCCGACATTTCTGACGGGAGTGGCGACGCCGAGGTGTTGAACGTCGGCTCCCTCGAAGCGAGCGACGGCTCGGGCGACTTCTCTGTGATTGGAGCAGCGGGCACGGTCCACATCACCGACGGGTCGGGGAATCTCAAGATCGAGAACGTGGGTGGCGATCTTTCGGTGAATGACGGCTCGGGCGAAATCGACGTACGAAATGTCTCGGGATCGTTCACGGTCGAGTCGGATGGATCGGGAAGTATCTACGCAACCGATGTGCGCGGCTCCGTCATTGTCGAGAATGATGGCTCGGGCGGCATCGACGTCAACAAAGTCGGCAAGGATTTTCGGGTCGACAACAAGGGAAGTGGCGACATCGAATACGTCGCAGTCTCGGGAAAGGTCGACATTCCGGACCGTCATCGGCACCGCAGAGGCGACTAGCAGGTAGTTTTGCTTGACGGCGCGCTCGTACCGCTCTATGGTGTGGCGCGCTGATCGATCGAGCGTCGCCGCCTCCTGAAGTCGAGGTCACGTGACAACATCCGTCGCCGACAGAACCGCCGCACGATCGCGCGCAGGCGCGGGTGCATGGAGCATCCCCTGGGCTCTCCACGCGGTAGTGTTGGCGTCCACGTGCATCGTCGTCGGGCTGATCTGGGATGTTTCGTGGCACCGGACTGTAGGGCGCGACACCTTCTGGACGCTCGCGCATGTGCTCGAACAGCTGGCGGCGGTCATCGCCGGGCTCACCTGTGGGTATCTCGTCCTCAAGACCACTTTCGCCGGGACGACGGAAGAAAAGGCGGGATCGGTTCGATTCTGGGGCTACTTCTACGGGCCCCTCGGGGCCTGGGTCTGCATCTGGGGCACGCTGATGATGATCACGTCGGCTCCGTTCGACAACTGGTGGCACAATGCCTACGGGCTCGACGTGAAGATCATCAGCCCGCCGCACATGATTCTCGCCTGGGGAATGATCGGCATCCAGATCGGAGCGATGCTGATGACCCTGAGCGCGCAAAATCGCGCGGGTGAAGAGGATCAGAAGCTGTACAGCATGATGCACGCGTACGCCGCGGGCATCGTGATCACGATGATCGGCACCGTGATCCAGGAGGACGCGAGCGTAGGCAATCAGATGCATGGGTCCAAGTTCTACGCGATCACGGCCTGGGTGATACCGCTCTTTCTGGTGGGCTTGTCCCGCGCGTCCCGCCTGCGGTGGCCGGCAACTACGATCACCGCGATCTATTCAGCGATCACGATCGCGATGAGCTGGATCCTTCAGCTCTTTGAGGCGACACCGAAGCTGGCGCCGATCTACAATCCCGTTACGCATATGATTCCCCCCGCATTCCCGTTGCTCATCATTGTCCCGGCGATCGCAGTGGATTTGCTGATGCGTCGCTTTGGGCGTGGGAATGACTGGAGACTGTCCGCGGCGATCGGCGTGACGTGGGTCGTCGTCATGGTCGCGGTGCACTGGTTCTGGGCTGATTTTCTCCTCTCCCCGTATTCACGCAATTTCTTTTTCGGCGCTGACCAGTGGTCATACACCGACCAGCTCGGGCCCTGGCGCTACCGTTTCTGGCACCTCGATGTCGATGCGAACGGCAAGTGGAGTCCATTTCTCTTCGCCAAGGGAATTGGCTTCGCGATGCTGCTCGGCATCGTTTCGTCCCGCCTCAGCCTGTTCGTCGGATCGGGCATGGCGAAGGTGCGGCGTTGACGCGACTCGTCCGAGTCGCAACGCTCGCAGTAGTCGTTCTCGTGTGTTCGGCGCATGTGGGCAGTCCGGACGCATGGTTCGAGGGGAACGCGGGTCCATACCACATCACCGTGCAGGTAGTTGCGCCTGGCGTCGTGCCGGGGGTCGCCACGGTGTATGCGCGCGTCGATGGCGCGGGCGTCGAGCAAGTGACCGTTCAGGCGAATCGGTTCGACGCACTCGCCGGAGCGCCCCCTCCGGAGACAGCCATACCCGTCCGCAACGATCCGGGGATGTACTCCGTTCCGCTGTGGATCATGGCGGGCGGCTCGAACAGCGTTGTCGTCTCCGTGCGCGGATCGCTCGGCGAGGGAAAGGTGGTGATTCCTGTGGTGGTAGTTGCCAACCGTCGCCTCGAGCTCAATCCCAAGCTCGGTGTGGGGCTCGCTGTCGTCGGAGTCTTCCTTCTTGTTGGACTCGTTACGATCATCGGTGCAGCGGTGCGAGAGAGCGTGCTCCCTCCCGGTGAAGTGCCCGATGCAGCGAGACGTTGGAAAGCTCGCGCAGCGATGGCGGCGAGCGCCGCCGTGCTCGCGCTGGCACTCTTCGGCGGATCGCGGTGGTGGAACAGCGAGGACGCGCAATTCAACTCCAGCATCTACAAGCCGCTGACATCGAGGGCGACAATCGAGGCGGCGGGAGGCCAGCCGGTGCTCGATCTGAGAATTTCTGATTCCTCATGGGTCATGCGCAATGACAGCATGTGGCTTGGGAACCATCACTCGAGCCACTGGACGCCGCTCATCCTGGATCATGGCAAGCTCATTCATGTCTTCATGATCCGCGAGCCTGATCTGCTGGTGTTTGCGCATTTGCATCCGACCACAACCGACTCGGTTGATTTCAGATCATCGTTGCCCCCGCTGCCGGCCGGTAGATATCGCGTCTACGGCGACATAGTGCACGAGAGTGGATTCAACGAGACGCTGACCTCGACAGTTGAACTTCGCGATGCGATAACGAATCCCGCGCGCGCGACGGACGCGGACGATGCATCGCTGATCTCGACCGCGGCTCCGAACGGAAAGCGCGCGACGCTCGAGGATGGTTCAATCATGACGCTGATTGAAGGCGAAGGAAGGTTTGTCGAAGGCCGCGAGGCGTCGCTCCGATTTTCAGTCGTTGGCGCGGATGGAAAGCCGCTCGCACTCGAGCCGTACATCGGGATGGCAGGGCACGCCGTCGTCACACGCGACGACGGAGCTGTGTTCGTGCATCTCCATCCCGCCGGAACGTTCTCGATGGCTTCGCAGATGGCGATCACAATGAGGCAGCCGGGTGATTCAGTCTCCGGTAGGCTTGGGCAGCGCATCAGCGCGAGCGAGGCGATGCTACCGCCCGCTCAGCTTCGCTCAGATGGCGTGGTGGGCTTCCCGTACGCGTTCCCGAAGCCTGGTAACTACCGCATGTGGGTGCAGGTCAAACACGCCGGGCACGTTCTGACCGGCGCGTTTGTTTTCACAGTCGAGGCCGCCAGGCGCTGATCTACCTCTAGAAATGCCGTGACTGTACGGATGCGCACGCTTATTGCCGCTGTCCGTCGTCAACTGCGCGGGAAACAGGAGATGCCGTCGAGCATTTCCGTCACGAGGCTTTCCCGCTTTCAAATGGAGAATTGAAATGCGCTTTCTGGCTATAGGCTTGTGTGCTCTTGCCATGCTTCCCGCTACTTCTCAGGCTCAGCAATCTTCTCAGCTTGCATCGAAGGGGCCGACCGTGCAGGCGGCAGCGGTCGGCTTCCGCGCGGCGGATGCGAAAGTTGACGCTACGACCAAAACCACTGCGGCTCCAATCGTCAGCAGACATCAGGGACAGGACGTGGCGTTGATGGCTGTTGGAGTCGGCGCCATGGTCGCCGGCGCTCTCATCGGGGGGACTGCCGGAACGATTATCCTGATCGGTGGGGCCGCGATGGGCTTGTTCGGCCTTTATCACTATCTCGAATAGCGATTCTCAGCCTGACTGGTGTGAGCGGCGTGTGTCCCGCACGCCGAGCGGATACCGCCTTTAAGCTTCGCCTTCGATGTGAAGCGCTCCCGAGCTGACCATCACTGAAGCGCCGCCGACTCGAATGGCTTCGAGTTGGCCGCGTTTCAGATCGACTTCCATTTCCAACCTGCTCGGCCGTCCCATCTCGACGCCCTGATCGAGGGTCCACCGCACCGTTCCGTCGCGCGTTTCCGAGCGCAGTCCGAGGAAACCGGCGAGCGCAGCGGCCGCGGATCCGGTTGCGGGATCCTCTCCGATCCCCATTCCTGGCGCGAACATTCTTGCCCTGATGTGGCCGCCCTCGAAGATGTGGCTCCAGTCTTCCGTGCTGAACACGAACATCTCGGGTGCCCAGTATTCGCGAAGCGCCTGCTCCCACTTGAGCGCGTCGACCTTAACCCACGACAGCATCTCGGGCTTCTTGAGCGGGATGAAAAGAAATGGGACTCCGCAGGACACCGCTTCCGGCTCGATCATGTCATCCGCGACGATGTGACTCGGCTCAAGCGAAAGAATTTCGCAAAGCGTTTCCGGTGGGGGCGGAGGATCCTTGATCTCGGGAAGGCGCGCGGCCGTCAGCTGAACGAATACCGGCTTGCCGTCCTTCGACCGAATGAGAACCGCGACCGGGCCGACTCCTTCTTCGAGAATTATGCGAGTCTCATCGCTGCGAAGGGGGATCTCGCCAATCGACGCGAGAACGAACGCGCAGCCAACAGTTGGGTGTCCGGCAAAGGGGAGCTCGCCTCCGGGAGTGAAGATGCGAACGCGACGCGTATTTGATTTGAGGTCGGGTGGAAAGACGAACACCGTCTCCGAGTAATTGAACTCGCGCGTGATCGCGAGCATCTGACGGTCGCTCAGACCTCGCGCGTCTGGAATTACTGCGAGAGGATTTCCACCGTGCAGAGAAGCGGTGAAGACGTCGGTCGTGTGAAAGGCGTATGACATGCGCCGTAGAAAATGCGGATGCCGAGCGTCCGCGGCTACTGGCTACAGCATCTGCGTCATCCGTTCCGGGGTGGCACCGAACAAGCATTTATGAGCGGCATGAACGTGCGACGATCGAGCGGGAAGCGCGGGCGTCCGCGGCGGACGGAAGTGCGGTTCGGACCTGCCGGATGGATGTACAAGGATTGGGAGGGCATCGTCTATCCAAAGCCGAAGCCGCCGCATTTCGATCAACTCGCCTACATCGCGGACTTCTTCGATACGATCGAGATCAACTCCAGCTTCTATGGACCTCCAGCTCCCAGGACGTCTCGTCAGTGGGTGCAGAGAGTGAGTGCGAATGAGGGTTTCCGCTTTACTGCCAAGCTCTGGAAACGGTTCACGCACGAGCGCGCCAAAGCCTGGACACGGTCGGAAGTTACCAAGGTTCGCAGCGGCTTCGATGTTCTGATGGAGTCCGGAAAACTCGGAGCGGTGCTCCTACAGTTTCCCTGGAGCTTCAAACGCACAGAGGCGAATCAGGAGTGGCTGGAGGATGTCACACGCACCTTCAACCTCTATCCATTGGTTCTCGAGGTGCGGCATTCCTCGTGGCTAACTCCGGACTTCCTCCCCATGCTGGCCGAGGAGGGTATCGGGTTCGTGAACATTGATCAGCCCCTGTTCAGCAAATCGATCGGGCCGACGGCGCATGCGACATCGCGGGTGGGATATATCCGGGTGCACGGCCGCAACTACAAAGATTGGTTCAGGAAAAAGGCTCCCGTCGAGCAGCGCTACAACTATCTCTATCGAGCCGATCAGCTGGAGCCATGGGTTGAGCGAACCAAGGAGGTAGCGGCCGATCCAGCGACGCGCGAAGTCTATGTCGTCACCAACAACCACTACAAAGGCAAGGCGGTAGCGAATGCTCTGATGATGAAATCCATGACGGTTGGGGGGACTGTAACCGCGCCGCCCGGGGTGTATGAGGCCTATCGAGAGTCACTCGAGGACTATGCCGACCCAGCGCCCGAATCAGAGCTCAACACTTACTGAGTCTCTTTATTGACGGCGGGACATTGAGGGGTTAGGTTTAAACCCTGACATGCAACGATTGCGTGTCAGCGCCAGCGAACTTTTGAGGGACCTGGGTTCTAAACCAGGTCTTTTTTGGTTTAACGGCGTGCAAGAGCGGTCATTTCGGCCGCGAACAAACAGTAGTCGGCTCGGTACCGCACACACGGCACTCCGACACAATTGAATGAGGATGTACCGCACATGCGTACCACCGGCAAAGTAAAGTGGTTCAACGACGCCAAGGGCTTTGGCTTCATCACACCTGAGAACGGACAGAAGGATTGCTTCGTTCATCACTCGGCCATTCAGGGCAACGGCTTCAAGTCGTTGGCTGAGGGCGAGCGCGTTGAATTCGACGTCGTACAGGGTCAGAAGGGCCCGGCGGCCGAGAACGTAACCAAGCTTGGCGCTTAAGTAGCAGCTTGCTGAACGCAGGATAGAAAGGCGGGGCCGATCTGGACAACTCCAGGCCGGCCCCGTTTTTTATTGCTTGTAGCAAAACCACTGGAGGACTATGGCAAAGGAAGAGGCGATCGAGCTGGAAGGAACGGTTACCGAAGTGCTGCCGGACGCGACATTTCGGGTGCAGGTGAACAATGGCCATGACGTGCACGCCACGATTGCGGGAAAGATGCGAAGGTTTCGAATCCGGGTCCTAGCCGGCGATCGAGTGACGTTGGAGGTCTCGCCCTACGACCTCACGCGGGGTCGGATCACCTTCCGGCACAAGAGCTGACGGCATAGCTCGAACCGACTACTGCGCATAGCGCAGGATGTCGTAAAACAAGTGGACGCCGTAGCCAATGTTGTCTACTGAGAGGCGCTCGTCGTTTCCGTGCATCCCGCGCTGTATCTCCGGCCTTGGGATCAGGAACGGACTGAAGCCGTAAGTTGTTATCCCGAGCTTCCGGTAGGTCGGCCGGTCGGTAGCCGCCGTCTCCATCGGAGTCGTGACGAATGCTCCCGGCTCACGATCGTGCGCCGCCCTCTCGATTGCACGAAAGAGATCTGTGTCGATCGGGCTCTCCAGGGGCGTTTTCGGCTGTAGCAGCGTCGTGAAGTGCACTGCCGTATCCCCCACCACGCTCTTCAACGTCTCCAGAAACGCGCCCGCATCCTGATCCGGCAGCAGGCGGACATCGATGTCAGCGGTGGCAACTCCAGGGATCACATTCGTCTTGTTCGAGCCCGCGAGACCGGTGAGCGAGATGGTATTCCTGAGGAACGCGTTCCACGATACGTCGCTCAGAATCCACTCTCTCGCTTTTGGATCGTTGAGCGCGGCGGTCACATTCGAGAGCCAGCTTTTCTGCGGCTCCGGATAAGTGCGGGAGATGTCGCGAAAGAACTTGTCCACGCCGGGCGTGACGCGCAGTGGTGTCTCGTACTGCGAGATCTTGTAGAGCGCGGCCACAAGGCGGGGAACCGGATTCTGTTTGGTTGGGCGCGAGCCGTGCGATGGCACCCCGTTCACAGTCAGGCGCTGCCAGAACGTCCGCTTCTCGGCGACGCCGACGGCAAAATAGACGACCTTGCCATTCTCGATGAGATTGTCGGCGCCTTCCGTGACGATATACTCGACATCCTTCAGCAGATCAGGATGATTCCTTACGAAGACGAGGCCGCCGGTGGACGTGAGCTCCTCGTCGGAGTTTCCGATGAATACGATATCGCGGGTGAGTCGCACTCCGCTCCGCTTGAGGGCGATCATTGCCATCAGCTGCGCGATTCCCGTCCCTTTCATGTCGATTGCGCCGCGACCCCAGATGTAGCCGTCCTTGACGGCGCCCGAGAACGGATCCACCGACCACGACGCTGGTGTTGCGGGCACGACGTCCATGTGATGAACGAGGGCGATCGCGCGTTTGGCGCCGTTTCCTCGGAGACGCGCGTAGAGATTGGCGCGATTGGATCCAAGCTCGATCGTGTCCAGGATCTGAGCCTCGATTCCCTCGCGATCGAGGATCTGCTTCAGAAATCGCGCGGCGAGCAGCTCGTTGCCGGGAGGATTCGTGGTGTTTACCCGAAGGTAGTCTCCGAGAATTGTCTGGGACTCACGCGCGGTGGCTGCCCAATCGATCTGTTTTGTCTGGGCCATGAGCGTGGGAGCGGATAGCAGGCAGCCAGCCGCGACGATCGTTCGCGCAATTCGATTCATGAGTGGGCTCGGGAGACTGCGGATAAAGGCGCGAGTAATTCTATCCGCTCGAGGCTCCCTTCGCCCGGGTCAGGGCTGCTGGCCGTTGGGTAGCTGCCGCGCAGGTGGGGGAGCGGGAAGCTGAGACACTCGCGTCTTGAACGCCTGGTATTCCGGAGTGTCAACGATGAACCGGCCAGAGTGCGTCGGCTCTACGGCCGCGATCTGCTGTTTGGCCTTGGCGATACGCGCTTCCTCGAGCGGATGCGACGCAAACCATCCATCGACGATCGTCGGCTGGTATTCACGCTCCTTCAAGAGCACTTGAAAGAGATCCGGTATGCCTTCTGGATCATATCCGGCGCGCGTGACGTTGACCACACCCTCCGAATCGGCCTGTAGCTCGTCGAGCCTGCTGTGGCGGGCGAACACGGCGGTGCCACCAACCTGCACCGCTGCCTGCGCGAGTCCGCTGTGGCAGATGTTCGTGAGCGTGCACAGCACCGCGACGCCAACATTTGCCTTCTGCGCGCTCTGCATCTGCTTGACCGAGTGGCGCTGAATCACATGACCAATCTCGTGCCCGAGGGTTCCGGTCAACTCGTCGAGCTTATCCGCGCTTTCGATGAGCCCGCGATTGACGTAGACGTATCCGCCGGGAAGCGCGAAGGCGTTGACCTGTTTCGTGTTTATCACGTAGAAGTGCCAGTCCAGATCGGCCCTGCTCGTGGTCTTTGCGATCGACTCGCCGAGTGACTGGATGTAGCCGCTGATCGCCGGATCGGTGACGATGGGCAGCTGCGCGTTTACTTCTGCGGCATCCTGCTGGCCCATTGCGACTTCCTGATCCTGCGAGACTGAGCACGACGAAACGACGAGAATGAGCGCTGCCAATGTCCAAGAACGAATCATTTCCTGCAGGGAAAGGGTAAATTGAGAGGGGCAAGACATGTTCCAAGCGATCACTCCTTATCATGGGGAAATACAGACTTTGTCACCGCGCGGCTCACCGGTAGCAGATCGGGCGGTACGCACTTTTGACCAACGGCATCTGTCCGTGCCTCGCACCGCGCGCTACGCCGTAATGGGGTCGTTCGAAGAAGCGCTGAGTGAGGTCTGGATAGTTTGTCATGGACATGGCCAGTTGGCCGCGCGGTTTCTCTCGCGCTTCATCCCCATTGAGCGCAGCGATCGGCTATTCGTGGCGCCCGAGGCGCTCTCGCGCTACTATCTCCACCCGCCCCGCGGAGGCCCTCATGCCCCCGACTCTCCAATCGGGGCGACCTGGATGACGTCGGAGGATCGGGATTGTGAAATCGCAGATTATGTGGGCTACCTCGATCTTCTGTATGATGAAGTCTTCTCGCGGGTTCAGCGTGAGAGCGTTCGATTGTGGGTACTTGGCTTTTCACAGGGCTGCGCCACGGTCGCACGGTGGGTTGCTCGCGGGAAGGCCGATCCCGACCGGGTTGTGTTGTGGGCAGGCGTGCTGCCACCCGAGATGACGCGCGAGGAAGCCTCCGTGTTGTCGCGTCGCGCTCCAGTTACGATTGTGCTCGGTCGCCACGACGAGTTTGCCAACACCGAGCTGGTCGCGTCGCAGGAGGCAAGGCTGAAAGAGCTTGGCCTGGCGCACCAGACCATCCGCTTCGATGGCGGTCACGAAATCGTGCCGGATGTGCTTAGCCGTCTTGCAGATAGCACGGGCCGCTGAGAAATGCTGATTGCGAAGCGAATGCTGTCCGACATCAACTGGCGAAGCGCGATTCTGCTGCTGCTCATGGCGGCGTTGCTGGTACCGCTCATCATTCCCTCGGGATTCTTTTTTCCGTACGTCGTTCCGAGAAACATTTTCTTTCGCGCGACCTGCGAGACTGGAATCCTCATCCTTGTCTGGGCGCTCTGTTTTGGCGGAGATGAGCTCGATCTTCGCTACGAGCCGATTTTCTGGGCGCTTGTTGCTTTCGTTGCCGCAGCGCTTCTGTCCGCACTGTTTTCTCCCGCCAGCAATCACAGCCTGTTCGGTGATTTCGAGCGCATGGGGGGAGTGTGGTCGTGGGTACACCTGGCTCTTTTTTTCCTGCTCCTCCGCACTCTGCGCGACCAAGAATGGATCTGGGTTCTCAACGCGGCGCTCGTTCTAAGTCTGTTCGTCAGCGTCGGCGCGGGAATCGAGCACTGGCACCTCGCACAGGCGGCAGGACTCTCGGGCAGGATGATCCCATCCAGTGCTTCGACAATCGGTAACTCGGGCCTGCTGGCGGGGTACCTCCTCTTCGCTCTTGGTGTGGCGGGCTACCTGGCATCGACGAACCTTCGCTTCCGCTTGCTCTATCTCGCGGCGGGCGGCATCAACCTGCTGGGTCTTCTCTACGCGGAGAACAGAAGCAGCATCATAGGGATTGTTCTCGGAGTGATTGCGGGCTCGACAATTTTCGCCGCGCTCCACAAGAAATCGAAGCGGCGGTGGCTCGCGCCCACGGCAGCGACGACCCTGCTCGCGATCATTATCGCAACGCTGGCCGGTATCCGGACATTTCCGACCGCTGCTCTAACTCGGATTGCACCGCCGGTATTGCGACGACTTGCCTCCACGAGCTTCGTCGGCAGCGACGAGTCGCGAACCATGCAATGGCGCGCTGCGATGGAAGGATTCAAGGATCGTCCTCTGGTCGGATACGGGCTCGAGAACCACGATCTCGTCTGGTCGGCGCATTTCAATCCCGGGATCTACCGCATCGACACCGATGTATATGACAGGACCCACAACCAATACCTGGAACTTCTCGCCACGACGGGTTCGCTTGGGGCACTGGCCTTCCTTGGCATCTGGCTCGCGATCGGTGTGACGCTTGTGCGGGCCTATCGCGACGATCGACTGTCGGCGTCATCGCTGGGGATCCTCGTGGGCCTCCAGATCGCCTACGCGACGTACCTGTTCTTCTGGTTCGTGGACCTCAATTCGACGATGCTCTGGATCCTTTTCGCTGCGCTTATCGCGTCGCGCGAAAATCCCCACGGTGTCGTGCGAGCACCAACCCCGAGTCGCGCGACGCCCGCTCGTATTTCGCCTCTCATCGCGCTGGCGGCGACCATCCTCTTCGGTATTCTGCTCTATCGGGAGTCCTACGTTCCGGTCGTGGCCAGCCGGGCTCTCGCCCGGATCGATGATCCACGGCGCTCGGTCCGCGAGGCGCTCGGGGAGTTCACGCTGCTTGCCAACACGCCCGCTCGCCAGACGGCGCACACACCCCTGATCATGGGGGAGTACCTCGGCTCCTTGCGCGGCCGCTTTGCGGAGATTCGACGGAACCCAGTGGAGCGTCGAATGACGGAAGGCGCCTTTGCGAACGCTACCGACGCATTCCGTGCGGAGATCCACCGCGACACGCTGAACGACCGACTCTACACACGCCAGGCGGAGCTGTTTCTCGACGAAGCGAGCTTTTATTCCTCTCCGATGTACGGCGACGACGCGATTGGTTCGCTGGACAAGGCGATCGAACTGAGCCCGCATCGGATCCAGCAGCGACTGCTGTTGGCCCATGTCTACGCTGACGATCACGATTACGCGCGGGCGCAGGCCGTGCTGGAAGACGCGATAAGAATCGATCCTGCTCTCGGGGAGCCGCGGTATCGGCTGGCCGAACTCTATATGCGGACGGGCAAGAGCGACTCGGCTCTCGCGATGCTACAGGGTGCTCTCAGACACGAGTACGTAGGAGCCCCGGAGATCTATCTCGTGATGGGAAAGCGACTGGAGTTTTCCGGGCGAAGCGGCGACGCCGCGCAGCTGTACACGAGCTATCTCGAGGCGAAGTACAGCAAAGCAGTGTGGGATGGCCCCGGAACCATCGAGAGGGTGATTCCCTCGGCCGACCTTGCTGTCGCCGCGCACCTGCCGCTGTTGTATGTGAGGTCGCGCGAGAGTGAGCTCGCGATCAAAGCGGCAGCGGCTCTGTCGGCGTTTGATTCATCCCAGACCGGGCTCGTCGAGAGATTCGTCTCGGACGTTGGATCGAGGCGTCGCTCGCGGTGGGTCGCGAAGAATTCACTGCTTCAGTGCAGTCGCGGAGCTGGATCGGCGGCTGTCGATCCCGTCACGGTCGACGCGTGCGGGGTATTCAGGAAAAAGCTCTAGGCGGTTTGCGTCGCCACCGTTGGCTGCCTGGTGCCCGCGCGATGTATCCGAAGTGCCGCAATTCGGCGACCATCCATCGCGACGACTTCCATCTCTCCGCCCGGAATGGGAATGCGATCGCCCATTCGCGGCAGCCTGCCAAGCTTGGCAAATGCGTAACCGCCGAGCGTAGTCCAGTCTCCTTCCGGAATCTGCACGCGATAATCCGAGCGAACGTCGATCAGCGAGAGCGATCCGGCGAGCTCCAGCACGCCGTCGGTCATGATCGATTCGCGCGACGCGAAATCGTATTCGTCGGCGATGTCGCCTACCACCTCCTCGACGAGGTCTTCCATGGTGACGATTCCGGCAGTTCCGCCATACTCGTCGAGCACGACCGCCATGTGCGCGCGCGTCTTACGAAGGTCATCGAGCACCTTCTCGGCCGGACGACTGTCGGGAACGTACATGGGCTCGCGGACGAAATCGGCGAGATTGAAGGGAGCATCGCCCGAGTGCAGCCATAGATCCTTCGCCAGGAAGACGCCGATGACATCGTCCAGCGAGTCGCGATATACGGGATAGCGGGAATACCGCTCGCGCCTGAGGACTTCCCACACTTCCTGTTCCGTGGATTCGAGATCGAGCGCCACCACGTCGGTGCGCGGCCGCATCACGTCTCGCGCCTTTTTCTCGTGAAAGTCGAGCACGCCCGCCAACATGGCGCGATCGGATTCGTCGAGCGTTCCGCGCGCATGCGCCTGCATCACCATGAAGCGGATCTCTTCCGGGCTGTGCCCTTCCTCGTCGCTCGACAGCTCGACCCCGAACAAACGGAGCAGTCCGTTTGCGGCTCCGTTGAACAGCCAGATGAACGGCGACATGAATCGGGAGAAGACCAGCAAGGGCCTCGTGACAGCCCTGGCCGTTTTCTCGGGGCTGGAGAGCGCGAGGGACTTTGGGGCAAGCTCACCGAGAACGATGTGAAGAAATGTCAGGAGAAAGAACGCGACGGGGACCGCAGCAACGTGGCTTGCGGTGGGCGACGGGTTGAGTCCCGCGCTTCGGAACAGTGAGTCGAAGAGGTGTGCCAACGCCGGCTCGCCGATCCAGCCGAGTGCGAGGGACGAGATCGTGATGCCAAGCTGGGTCGACGCTATGTAGCGGTCGAGATGCTGGAGCGCGCCTTGAACCAGTCGGGCTCCGCGGTCGCCCTGACCGACCATCTCGTCGATCTTGCTCCGCCGCGCAGCGACGAGCGAGAACTCGGCCGCGACGAAAAACGCGTTCAGTGCGACCAGTCCGAGCACGGCGATCATGCTACTGGCGTCTGCGGTCAAGGACGGAGGATCCGGGGGTCCGCAGCAATAAGTCCAAGGACCATAAGCGTGTAATCTATATAGTAGTAGGGACTTAGGCGCCTGAATAAGCGTATAATTCATGGCAGTGCCTCATTCCCGCAATTTGGAGCCTCTCATTACGGCTGTGCCAAGGACCTCCGGGCCATCTGGGCCGCCGCTCGCGGTTCCGGTCGCGTTTGGCGCGGGTAGGGAGCGCGTTCTTCGCGTTCTCTATGTCGGCCGCCTTTCTCTGGCGACCGCCATTTTCATAGCCGCCATCGTCGTCTGGCGCGCCGCCGACACCACGGCGACACTGATATCGACACTCGCATTCGTTGCCGCGCTGCTCTTCACTGGCGCTTCGATTTTTGTCCGCGGAAAGCGACGCGCGGAATTGGGCGACACCTTTTTCTATCTGCAGATGATGTTCGATCTGCTGCTCGTCACCACCGTCGTCCATCTGACGCAATCGGGAACCCCATCCCAGCTCGCTCCGCTCTACATCCTCGTCATAGCAGTCAGCGCGCTTCTCCTGCCCCCCGCTGGCGTACTTCTAATCGCCTTGCTGGGCGACGTCCTCTATTTCGCGGTTTCAATCGTCGATCGGGCATCGTCGTTCGATCTCCCGGTGCTCGTGCAGCTGGGGATCTTCGGTGCGGTTGCCCTCGGCTGCGGGTACATAGGCGCCCGACTGCGTGAGGCCAACGCGGGACGTGAGGAGATGGCGGCCGAGCTCGCCGCATTCAGGCTTCGCGAAGCGGACATCGAGCGGCTGCACACGCGCGCGGAGCGTCTCGAGGCGGTCGCCGAGATGAGCGCCTCGCTCGCGCACGAGATCAAGAATCCGCTGGCCTCCATTCGAAGTGCCGCGGAGCTGCTGGCAAAGGTCCCCGGCGCCGACGACGACACGCGAATCCTCTCGAAGCTGGTGCAACGGGAGTCTGATCGGCTGTCGCGGTTGTTGTCCGAGTTTCTCGATTTCGCGCGCACTGGCGTTACCAGTGTTCGCAAGCTGGATCTGATCGAGCTGGCGCGGCATGCCGGCGTTCTCGTCGCTGCCCACCCCGACAAACCCGATGGAGTCACGATCGTGGAGCTGTTTCCTTCGACACCGATGGTCGTCGTTGGCGATGATGATCTGCTCCATCGCGCGATCTTCAATCTCCTGCTCAACGCCGTCCAGGCGTCTCCCCCTGGAGGCGAAGTTCGAATCGAGGCTGCCGAGCTCGCGCAGCACCAGCTTCCGGCGCAAGCCGAGCGTTTTTCGCGCGGGGCGATAATGCTGCGCGTGTCCGATCAGGGCCGGGGAATTCCAGATTCCGTCAAGGATCGACTGTTCGAGCCGTTCGTGACAACCAAGAGCGGGGGGAGCGGACTTGGGCTATCCATCGTCCATCGCGCCGTCGAAGCGCATCACGGTTTCGTTCTCGTCGATGCGGATCCCCATAACGCTGGAACCCGGTTCACAGTGATTCTGCCCAAGCTCGGAGGCGAAAGCGGGAAGCGCACGCCGAGAGCATCGGCCAAGTACGAGTCGTGAGCACCATCGCCGGTACCACCATCCTCATCATCGATGACGAGGTGGGCATTCTCGAGACGATCCGCATCCTGCTCAAGAATGAGGGATTTACTCCCTACACCGCCCTCGGAGGCAAGAAAGGGCTCGAGCAGATAGCGGCGCTCAAGCCACAGCTGATACTTACCGACGTGAGAATGCCCGATGTCACTGGCATCGACATACTCGCTTCGGTTCGCGCGCATGACCCCGAGGCCGTCGTGATTCTGATGACTGCACAGGCCAGCCTTCAATCGGCGATCGGCGCTGTCAACAATGGCGCATTCTACTACATCCAGAAGCCCTTCAAGAACGAAGAGCTGGTGATGATCGTCCGCCGAGCGGCGGAGCACCGCAACCTGCGCCGCGAGAACAAAGCCCTGAAGGCCGAAGTCAGGAAGAAAGAGGGCTCGGTCACTCCAATCGGTGCCAGCAAAGTCTGGCTCGATGCTCTGCACGTGGCGAAGTCTGTCGCCGTAACGGACTCCACGGTTCTGCTGCAGGGTGAATCGGGAACGGGGAAAGAGGTGATCGCCCGCTACATCCACGATCTATCCCCGCGCGCGGCCAAGCCGTTCCTTTCAATCAATTGCGGCGCTCTTCCCGAGAGTCTCCTCGAGAGCGAGCTGTTCGGTCACATCAAAGGGTCGTTCACCGGAGCGTCGCGCGACAAGGATGGCCTCTTCATCGCGGCAGGGGATGGTACTTTCTTCCTCGACGAGATCGGAGAGACGACCCCGGCTACGCAGGTGAAGCTGTTGCGAGTTCTCCAGCAGCGCGAGGTCATCCCCGTCGGCGCGACGGAGGCGAAACCGGTCCACGCACGCGTCCTCGCCGCCACCAACCGGGATCTCGAAGAGGAGATTAAGCGCGGAAATTTCCGCAGTGATCTGTATTACCGGCTGAACGTGATCTCGATTTTGCTCCCGCCGTTGAGAGATCGACCGGAAGACATAGCCATCCTCGCAGACGCATTTCTCCAGCGCGCTGCCGAGATTCGTGGGGAGCCGGCGAGAACCCTCGAGCCCGATACACTCGACGCCCTCCGCCGATATTCGTGGCCGGGAAATGTGCGCGAGCTCGAGAACGCCCTCGAGCGAGCGGCGATTCTGGCAAAAGGCCAGACCATCCCGGTGTCGGCGCTTCCCGACAGAGTAACCGAGGTGAGATCGGATCCACTCGTGAGCGATGTCACCCAAACCAATCCAACGCTCGACACGATCGAGCGCGCGTACATCCTGTGGGTGCTCGAGAACGAGGGGGGGAGCAAGCCGCGCACCGCTGAAGTTCTGGGCATCGACGCCTCGACGCTCTACAGAAAGCTTTCACGTTACGGCCTGGAGAAATAGCCAGAATTGTATACCCCTGTTACGCCCCTCAAAAAGGCGGAGATGCTCGTCTCCGTTCTCATGCCAGTTTACAACGAAGCGGATACGATCGCCGAGATCGTTGAGCGTGTCCGCGCGGCCCCGTACCTGACGGAGATCATCTGCGTCGATGACTGCTCGACAGATGGTACGAAGGATATTCTGGCCGGACTGCTCGCGAGTGGGAGGATCAGTCAGGCGATCTATCAACCGAAGAACCGCGGGAAGGGAGCCGCGGTGCGTTCGGCGATCGCAGCGAGTCACGGCGATGTCATCATCGTGCAGGACGCGGATCTGGAATACAGTCCCGCCGACTGGCCCGCTCTTTTCGAGCCCTTGATTCAGGGACGCGCGGACGCCGTATTCGGATCGCGCTTTCTGGGCGGGACCCATAGAGTGCTCTACTACTGGCACTCGGTGGGCAACGGATTCCTGACCATGCTCAGCAACATGTTCAGCAATCTCAACCTCACCGACATGGAGTGCTGCTACAAGGCCGTGAGAGGGGACCTGGCGCGCTCGCTTCCTTTGCGTTCGGAGAGGTTCGGTTTCGAGCCCGAGATCACGGCACGTCTCGCGCACCTCAACGCCCGGATCTTCGAAGTGCCTGTGAGCTACTCCGGCAGGACCTATCTCGAAGGCAAGAAGATCACATGGAGGGACGGGATGGCGGCGTTTTTCCACATCGTCAGGTACAACCTGTTCCGATGACAGCGCGGCAGATCAGAATAGCCTTGTGGGCATCGGTGGTTTCGCTCGCAGTGGCTGCCTCGATCTCCGGAATCACCAACGGCTTCGCGTTCGATGATCTTCCCATCATCGTAGAAAACGGTAGCACACATTCGCTCGCGCATTGGTGGCAGCTGTTCGCCCAGAGCTACTGGCCCCTGATAAAGGGCGGTGATCTCTACCGCCCCGTCACGATGCTCGGGTTTGCGATTCAGTGGACCATCGGTGGCGGGTCACCGTTTGTGTTTCACGTTGTAAGCATTCTCCTGTACGCTCTCATCTGCGCCGCGTTTCTCGCCATACTGCTGGAGCTTCTACCGATGTGGGCGGCGTGGCTCGGAGCGGCGCTGTTCGCCGTGCATCCGCTGCACGTTGAGGCCGTGGCGAACGTGGTGGGCCAGTCGGAGCTTCTTGCGGCGCTCTTCATGTTCGTCGCGCTGCTGGTCTTTTTAAGAGCGCGACGGCGTGGTCCTATCTCCCTGCGGGACACTTCCATAATCCTGCTGCTGTATCTACTCGGGTGCCTCTCAAAAGAGCACGCGATCGTTTTACCCGCGCTTCTACTCGCCGCCGAGGCCACGGTCGTCAAGAATCAGGGTCGGCTGCGTGACCGGCTCGTAGCCATTCGTCCGCTTGTTCTGTCGCTGGCTGTGGTCGGACTCGCTTTCCTTTGGGTTCGAATCCATGTGCTCGGTACCACCGCGGCTGCGTCTGACGAATCCAACGCGTTGCTGCTCGGCCAACCGTTCAGCATTCGAGTGATGACGATGTTGCGGGTCCTTCTCGAGTGGGTGCGTCTTTTCTTCTGGCCGGCGCATTTGTCCGCCGATTACTCGCCGCGGGCGATAGAGCTTGTAACCGGACCAAGTCCGGAGATGCTCGCCAGCGCGGCGATTCTCGTCGGATTTGCCGTGCTCGGGTGGATGGCTCGGCACAGGGCACCCGTAGCGACGTTTGCGTTTCTGTGGGCGGCGATTGCTCTATTGATTCCCAGCAATCTCATAATTCCCACCGGCTTCTCAGTCGCCGAGCGCACCCTGTTCTTCGCGAGCGCGGGAGTGATGCTCGGAGTGGCGGCGAGTGCGGCTTATTTGATGGAGAACAGGGGCGCTCTAACCGGTACGGCGCGGCAGTTGGCGATCGGAGCGGTCGGGATTGTACTGCTCCTGGGCCTGATTCGAAGTGGGTTTCGTCAGCGGGTGTGGCGCGACAACTATACAATTTTCGCCCAGACCGTTGAGGATTCACCCGCGAGCTATAAGGCCCACGTTGCATACTCCGCGGTCCTGTTGCAGCAAAAGCGCCGGAGCGAAGCACTCGACGAGCTCAGGTTGGCGAACGCGTTATTCCCGGCGGATCCCAGTGCGATCGAATACGTCGCGGATGCGTACGCCAGGGTCGAGGGGTGCCCGCGTGCGATCCCGATCTACGCTCACATCCTCGCTAAAGATCCCCGGCGCGCACGTTCCCGAGTTGGCCTGGCGGCGTGTCTCATCGCGCTCCACGACCATGAGGGAGCCCGCAAAACGATCCGTCAGGGACTCGCCAACGGGGCTTCGAGGAGTGTAATGCAACAGCTCATGGCGATGAATGACAGTTCCGAGGCTTCTCTATCGAGCACCAGCCGGCTTTCGAGCGATGGCCATGACACTCTGGCCGATAGGAACCGGGATCACTGACTCGAGGCGTCGGACAACCGGAATGACCCATCGGTCGTAGAAGCGCACCTGTCCTCGTCCGAGAGTGGTCCGGCGAAGCACTCGGCCGGAAAGAAACCAGGCTGCAACACCGACCATGTTGAGATAGTGAATGGTCTCTATCTCGAAACCGGCGTCAAGGAGAGAGGCGCGGAGCCGAGACCGGGTGTAACGACGGAAATGGTCGAATGCGCGGTCGAGTGATCCGAATATCGCGGGGCAGGCGGGGACCAGCAGAAGCAGTGAGCCGCCGGGTGCCAGGATGTTGTACGACGCCTTCAGAAACTCATCGTCTTTCTCGACGTGCTCGAGAACGTTGACCGCGATGATGGAATCCGATTCAAGAGAGTCGGTCAGATCTTCCAGATAACCGTGATACACCGAGACGCGCGAGTCCCCAGCGAATCGCTCCCGAAGTGTGGGCAAGTTATTGGCGGCCGGCTCGATCAAGGTGAGTACCCGGGGAGACGCGCGGTCCAGAATCAATCTCGATACCGTTCCTATGCCCGCGCCGGCCTCAACGCATCGTTGCCCGACATGACCGGTGAAGGAATCGACGATCCAATCGTAGTAATTCGTTGCCTCGGCGACTGCGTCGAGCTCGGTACCGGAATATGAAAAGGAGGTGTTTATCAAATGTCTCTCAATTGGGTGGCGTTGAGGCGCTCAATACTACGCGGAATCGGGCCCTGCAAAGCGCAAGAAATCTTGCGATTTGCGAAGCATTTTGGAGATCCCGTCGGTGCCGACGGAGTGTGTAAGTGATGAAATGACAACGAGTTATACGGCAAGGCCCAACCCGGCGCAACCGTTGCCATAACAGCGCTTACCTCAAGGTTGCCAGTGTCGTCTCATTGATGACTGCTACGACAGCAGCGACGCTCAACCAAACTGGATTAGGAGATACTAATGTCAAGCAACAAAAAGGGTTTTACTCTTATCGAGCTTCTGATCGTGGTCGTCATCATCGGCATTCTTGCCGCGATCGCGATTCCTAAGTTCGCGGCTACGAAGGATAAGGCTTATGTCGCAACCATGAAGTCTGACCTTCGCAACCTGGCGACGTATGAAGAGCAGTACGCCGCTGACTCGAACGGTAAGTATTTCGCGGGAACTGCGACGACCGGTTCGCCGTTGAACGGCTTCAAGCCGTCGAACAACGTGACGGTTACCGCGGCAGTTGTCGCTGGCCCGCCACAGAGCTGGACCGCAACCGCGACCCATGCCCTGACGAACCAGGTTTGCGACAACACCACTGGCGTGATCGTCTGCCAGTAGTTCTGACCGAACTGGTTTTAGAAAGGCGGAGCGTCGAAAGACGCTCCGTTTTTCTTTTGTCCCCTATCGACCGTGAAAGGCGCGGGATTTTGGTGACTGCGGGCGCCCCCTGATGAGGATCTCCCGGAAACCGCGGAGTATTCTCGCAGAATGCAGAGACGAGAGAGGGTCGGTGGCTACACGCTGGTCGAGATCATTGTTGCGCTCCTTGTTTTTTCGATAGGGGCGCTGGCACTTGCCGCCTCCAGCGGGATCATGGCTGGAGCGATGGCCAACAATGCCGCCAGAGAGCTTGCGGCTCGCACCGCCGTCAGCAGAGTCGAGACGATTGCGTCTCAATGCGCGACTGCCACGAGCGGACATGAGGCAGTGCGGCAAATCGAGTCTGATTGGGTCACCACCATTGGTCCCACGACAACAGATGTTACCGAAGCGGTGCGTTGCCCGGCGTTGGGCCGATCTTGCGCCGCGAAGTATCGTGCCACGATCTGGTGTCCGCGGTGAAGCATGCATCTGTTGTGCAAGTCGTGAAACCACACTCAGTTATACGACTGCCAACGAGCGAGCGTTATCGTTGCCATGACGAGGCTTACCTCATGGTGCCAGTGTCGTCTCATTAATAACTGCTTCGACAGCAGTGATGCTCAACTAAACGGATCAGGAGATACTAATGACAAGCAATAAAAAGGGCTTTACCCTCATCGAGCTACTGATCGTAGTCGTGATCATCGGCATTCTCGCCGCGATCGCGATTCCGAAGTTCGCAGCCACGAAGGATAAGGCCTATGTCGCAACCATGAAGTCTGACCTTCGCAACCTTGCGACATACGAAGAGCAGTACGCTGCCGACTCGAACGGCAAGTACTTCGCGGGAACTGCGACGACCGCTGCTCCGCTCAACGGCTTCAAGCCGTCGAACAACGTGACGGTTACCGCAGCTGTGACCGCTGGCCCGCCGCAGAGCTGGACCGCAACGGCGACCCATGCGTTGACCGCCCAGGTTTGCGACAACACCACTGGCGTGATCGTCTGCCAGTAGTTCTCGCTGCACTGGTCTAAGAAAACGGAGCGTCGAAGGACGCTCCGTTTTTCTTTTGTACGCTATCCACCCATGAAGCAGATCGAGTGAATCAAATCGGGCAAAGCGCGGCAACTGCCGCGATATGCGACGGAAATCATTCAGTGATCAAGGGCTTGGAATTCGTAGGTGCTGAAGGCTGAAGCGGTTATAGGCTTTAACAAACCGGGTGAAACCGATTGCATAACGACGCTTACTAAATGTTTCATGGGGGAGTCTCATGTATGACTGCTACGAGAGCAGCTAGGCTCAAATCAAACTGGATCAGGAGATAACGTGAACAGCAATAAAAAGGGTTTTACCCTTATCGAGCTTTTGATCGTAGTCGTCATCATCGGCATTCTTGCCGCGATTGCGATTCCGAAGTTCGCAGCCACGAAGGACAAGGCTTATGTCGCAACCATGAAGTCTGACCTTCGCAACCTGGCGACATACGAAGAGCAGTACGCCGCTGACTCAAACGGCAAGTACTTCGCGGGTGCTGCGACGACCGCTTCACCGCTCAACGGCTTCAAGCCGTCGAACAACGTGACCGTTACCGCGGCAGTTGTTGCTGGCCCGCCGCAGAGCTGGACCGCAACGGCGGCCCATGCATTGACGAACCAGAAGTGCGACAACAGCACTGGTGTGATCGTCTGCGCGTAGTTCTGACTGGACTGGTTTGAGAAAGGCGGAGCGTCGAAAGACGCTCCGTTTTTCTTTTGCACCCTATCGACCCTGAAAGGCGCGGGATTTTGCTGACTGGCGTCGCCGCTCGGTGAGGCTCCCTCGACACGGCGGAGTATTCTCGCAGAATGCAGAGACATCGGCCCGGAGTGTCGCTTGTCGAATTGGTGGCGGTTGTAGCGCTGGCGGGAGTCGTTGGCGGTGCGGTAGCTGTCACTATCAACAGACAGCAGCTCTTCTACCGGGGCGTCTCCGACCTTCATTACGCCCGCGAAGGCGTTCGCGCCGCAACAGAGGTCATGTCAAGCGACATTCGTGCGATGTCACTGCATGATACCGTGAGGCTCCGCGCCGATTCCGCGATGGAATTTCTTGCGGACATCGGGAGCTCAGTCGTGTGTCAAGGCGTTGGCGGTCAGATCGGACTTCCGGCCAGACACCCTGAATCGAACTCGCTGAGCGCCTTCCTCGTCGAGCCTGATACGGGAGACATTGCGACGTTCTACGTTCGTTCGGCCGACGGACGCGAGGAATGGGAACGACACCGCATCGCCGGCTTCTCTTCGCGCTCTCTGGCCACCAGCTGTCCGCCAACATCGGGGTTCTCAGCGCAGGCGGACCTGGATGCAGCAATGACAGGATTCGTGGTCACGCTCGCCGATCCTTTGCCTGGCGGCATCAGAGCAGGCGTCCCCGTTCGCTTTCTGCGTCGGGCCCGGTACAGCCTTTACAGGGCCAGTGACGGTCACTGGTACCTCGGCTATCGTCGCTGCAATGCGGTCGGGGCATCCACCTGCGGACCTGTTCAGCCACTGAGTGGGCCGTATGGCGCCTATAGCGCCGACGCGCAGGTGACCGGATTGAGCTTCGAGTATTTCGACGCACAGGGTCATCCGCTTGGGCCGTCGGACTCTCCACTAATGCTCGCCAGAGTCGACATCACCGCGCGAGGCGAACGGTGGCAGCCAGGTGCGAAGAGCGGACAGGCAGATCGTGTCGCCGAGGCGGCGACTATCTCTGTGGCTATCCGAAACCGGGCTCGATAATGCCGCGTGGCCGTGTGTTGCTCTGTCCGCGAAAAGATGGATCGAGCAAGTCGAACCACGACGGCTTTGTGCTCGTGGGCGTTCTCCTCGCGATTGTCCTCATTGGGGCGCTCGTGGCGGGAGCCTTGTTCGCGGTTACAGAAGACACGAGGGCGGGAGGCACAGGCGCTGCGCGCGATGTGTCTTTGATCGCCGCTGAATCGGCAATCGGGATCACAATGAGGGACCGGCGAGGAGACCTTCCAGTCGTGATCGGAACAGCCGGGACGACGGTGTCTCGAGTTGAGGAGTCTGGCGCGCCAGTAATCGTCTACATCACGCGACTCGATTCGGCGCTCTACTGGGTCGTGGCCGACGTTGTTGCCGACCCTGATCGCTCGGGGGCACGCCGTCGCATCGGAATCGTCGTGAGGTCAGTTCAGGCGCCCGACGGTTCGATAGTCATCAATCCGATTTCAGAGCGATGGTGGACTGAGCTTTTCTAGGACCGTGCCATCGTATCGTTACTTTCTCGTCATTTGAATCGTGTCTTAGTTCGAACGATAGATGACGGACCAAAGGCAGCAAGTGCCGCGCGGTTGGTCTCTACGTAAAGGCAAGCAAACAGAGTTCTTAGGAATGCGCGCTTCAAGGCAGTTGGCAATACGGCGCGCCCCTGGGCAAAACTCGCTTCTGTTCATTCACCAAGGGCCGCGATGGCGTTATTTGGCCGGAAAAAGACTACCGTAGGGCTCGATATTGGATCCGGCCTGGTCAAGGTCGCCGTCATCGATCACTCGAAGTCCACTCCCGAACTGGTCAGGGTTGCTATAACTCCGCTTCCCGACGATGCGATCGTCGAAGGCGAAGTTATGGATCCGCATCTCGTGTCCGATGTGATCCGGACGACCATGGAATCTGTCGGCGCCAACACCAAAGCGGTTGTAGCCGCCGTTGGTGGCCGCGACGTGATCATCAAGCGAATCAAAACCGAGCGGGTCAAGGAAGCGCAGGCGCGCGAGTTGATGCGCTGGGAAGCCGAACAGCACGTGCCAGACGTCGACTCCGTCGAGCTCGATTTCCAGATTCTGGAAAACGACAGCGATGGCAGAGACGAGATGAGCGTCCTTCTGGTTGCTGCCAAACGGGACCTTGTTGAAGCCAAGATGCGGATCATCGCCGAGGCGGGCATAACGCCCATCTCAATGGATGTCGACGCCTTCGCGCTTCACAACGCTTTTGAGCTCAATTATCCGGCCGCGATGAGCGGCGCCGTTGGACTGGTGAACATCGGTCACGAAGTCACCAACATCAACATTCTGGACGACGGCGTTCCGATTCTCACGCGCGACCTACCAATAGGAACACGCCGTTTTCGCGAGGACCTTCAGCGCGAGCACGGACTTTCCGCCGCGGACGCCGAAGCGCTGATCAGGGGCTACGACCGCTCCTCCCAGCTCGATTCCGTGATCGCGACTCGTACCGAAGAAATAGCAACGGGCCTCGAGCGCGCGATTGCGTTCCTCGCCTCGTCGCTGAAAGGCGACGGCCAGATGAAGGCGGTCTATACGTGCGGCGGTGGGTCTCGCACGCCAGGCCTGACAGAAGCCCTTGGACAGCGGCTGCGGAAGCCGGTGGAGCTCGCCAACCCTCTCGCGACGATGTCGGTGCGAGAGGGGGCGTTGGAGTCGCTGGTGACCGACGAGGTCGCCCCGCTCCTGATGCTCGCCATCGGACTCGCCCTTCGTAAGAACTGACCCGGAGCATAGACGATATGATAGAAATCAATCTCCTTCCCGGGGACGGCAAGAAGAAGCGTCGCGCGAAGACCGGTGGTGGCGCTGCATTCCAGTTCCAGCCAGCCCAGTGGTTCGCCGGGATAACAGAGAAGATCACTGACAAATTCCTGCTCGGTGCGATCGGCGCTGGAGCACTGTCCGTTGTTCTGATCGCATTCATGTTCATTCACCAGACCGCGCAGGCGTCAGGTCTGGAAGAACGCGAGCTCAAGGCAGTCAAGGATTCGACGCAGTTCAGCACCGTCCTGATGGCCAAGGCGAGCGCCGAGGCAACCCGGGATTCGCTTTACCAGCAGATCGCGATCATCAAGTCGATCGACGATTCGCGGTATCTGTGGTCGCATCTGATGTACGAGATATCGAACGCGCTGCCCCAGTACACTTGGCTCACCGAGATTACGCAGACGAGCCCGCCGCGCAGCGTCGCGGCCGTGGACACGACTGTCAGGGCCAACCCGGCGGATACCGCCAAGCTTTCGCGTGCTCGAACAGCCGAACGCGATCGGGCGCGGAAGGCTCGCTCGGATTCGCTCTTCGCCGCGGCGAAGGTGGTCAAGTTCAGGATCGTTGGCCACACGGTCGACATACAGGCGCTCACACGCTTCATGAAATCACTCGAAGCGTCGCCCTTCATACAAAACGTCCAGCTCACCCGGTCCGATCTGGTCCAGGCCGAGGGGAAGGAAGTCACGGAGTTCTCTCTCGAGGCGGAGACGCAATCTCCTCCCGCCTTCGCGATCAAGACGGTTCCACTCGTAGTCTCGGCGGGGCAATAACATGGCAATCGGCGCCAACATGACGAAGCGGGAACAGATGCTGGCATCCATCGGCGTCGTTGCCCTGCTGCTCGTCGCGGCTTACTGGTATCTCCTCTACAAACCGAAAGCGGCGGAGCTGGCGGTAACGCAAGCGCACGTCGATTCCCTCGATGCGAGAAATCAGCAGGCGCGAGCTGACATCGCGCAGGGAAGCCTGCAGAAGCTTCGCGCACAATCGGCCGAGTATGATCAGAGCCTGAAAGTGATGCGTCAGCTCGTCCCGAGGAGCAATGAAGTGCCGGCACTGCTCGAGGACATTTCCACGGCTGCCCGTCGAGTCGGACTCGATCTGGCGACGGTCGAGCCAATGCCCGTTCTACCGGGCGAACAGTTCGACACCTATCGCTACAAGCTCGCGGTAACCGGCGGATATCATCCCGTCGGTCAGTTCCTGAGCAATGTCGGGTCGCTGAATCGGATCATCGCGCCAGTGACGCTGGGGATCAAGCTGCACCCGCAAGCCTCGCAAACGAAAGCGCGGGTGAAGAACGGCGAATCGCTGATCGACACTGAGTTCCAGGTGCAGACGTACGTCGCGCGCACGACCCCGTACACCCCGGCCACGGTGGTGAAATAATGAAACGCTCACTGTCGTTCGCGCTGGTTCTCGTGGCCGCCCTGGCAAGCGGCGCGTCGGCGCAGGCCAGCGCACAAGCGGCGCCGAGGCCGACCTCGAAGTCGGCGAAGGCCGCTGCTCCCGCGGCCGCGAAGGCGTCGACGCCACTGCCTGTGGATTCAGCGCCCAAAGTGCTGATAAATCGCGAAGTCTTCCAGTACGAGGGGTCGGGACGTCGCGACCCGTTCATCTCGCTGCTTACGACGAGCGATTTGCGGCCCCTCCTGACCGACCTGAAGCTGGTAGCCGTAGCGTACGATCCGCGAGGCCAGAACTCTGTTGCGGTTTTGCGTGATGTCACGTCTAAAGACCAGTACAAGGTGAGAGTTGGTCAAACGATCGGCAGAATGCGGGTCGCGGCCATACAGGAGAAAGCTGTGATTTTCACGATTGAAGAGTTCGGCTACAGCCGTCAGGAAATCCTGCCGTTCGTCGTCGATTCGACCAAAATGAGGCCCCGCCAATGAGCTTTCTAAAAGCGCTGCCAGCAGCAGCGCTCCTGTTCCTGCCCTCCTCGGCAGCAACCGTTCACTCAGTCAGTGTAGTCCCGTCATCCGGGAAGACTGAAGTGGTGATCGGGGTCAACGCCGCCGTCGACGTGCAGAACTTCACTCTCGACGCGCCCGCACGGGTTGTCGTCGACCTGAAGGGTGCCACACTCGCCATGGCTCAACACAGCTACGACAAGGTCTCGCGCGGCGGCGTCGTCAACGTCCGCTACTCGCAGTTCCGGCCGAATATCGTTCGCGTGGTCATCGAGATGGGCGCGAAGCAGACATACGAAGTAAAGCGCAGCGACAGCGAAGTCCGCGTGGTCTTTTCCGGCGGCAAGACGGACGACTACTCGGCGTGGACGTCGAACAAGGACGGCTACGCTACGGTAGCGAAGTCGACGCCGGCTCGTTCGGCACCGGCGCCCGTCGCCGTTGAGAAGCAGCCCCGCGCAGTCGCGACAAACAGCAACATACAGGCGTCAACGGCGAAAGTCGTCGCGCAGGTTGAATCGGTGTCAGCACAGCCCGAGCCGCAATACGAAAATCCGGGTCCCACTCCGGTGCCTGTGAAGGCGGCGCGTCTCGTCGACAGCCGCCCGGTCGCGCTCTTCTCGCAGGCCCTGCAGTCCCAACAGCCGCCGATAACGGTGACGTTCCAGGACACCGACATCCGCGACGTGATCGCATCGTTCGCCGCCTTCTCCGGGCGCACGATTGTCGTCGGCAAGGATGTGTCCGGCACAGTGACCGCCGAAATCCGCAACCAGCCCTGGGATGTCGCGCTCCGCGCGATCCTGCAGGGTCAGGGTTTGGCGGCGGCCGAAGATCCGATGTCCGGCATCATCACCGTCGATAGCTACAGGAACATTCAGAACAGGGAAGCTTCCGAGCCTCTCGTCACGCAGCTGATTTCGATCAACTACGCCAACGCTTCGCGCCTGGTGGAAACGGTTCGCTCGCTGCTGCTCAAGGATTGCGGCGGCGGCACGACTCCGGGCGGAGCGCCACAGAGTCCCAACACCAGTCAGAACGCCCAGACCTCGTGCATCGCGCGCGGGATGGTAGCGGCCGACAGCACCACCAACACATTGATCATCACGGAGACCGCGTCGCGCCTCGCCGACGTTCTCCAGTATATCCGCAGTCTCGACGTTCGGACGCCGCAGGTCGGCATCAAGGCGAAGATCATTTTCGTCAACAGAACGAACATTGAGGACATCGGCCTCTCCTACGATCTGGGCACGGGCACCGACCAGTTCTTCAGCCAGCTCGTGAAACGTCCGGATCCGGCCACGCTCAAGCCCATCGACACGAATGGCGATGGAGTACCGGACGCGTTGGGTGGTGGCACGCCGTTCACCGGAGACAAGGTTCTGCTCGGCGGCAACGCGCTGTCGGCAATCGCGAATGCCAATTCACGAGTCGTCAACCCGGCGCTGCAGGTCATCTTCTCGACCGCTCTGGGCAAATTCCAGCTCACCAGCTTCCTCGACGCTCTCCAGGAAGTCCGGCTCGCGGATCTCCAGGCTGAGCCCAGCATTGTGACGCTGGACAACCGACAGGCATCGATCCAGGTCGGTCAGGAAATTCCGATCAGAGTGCTCGACGCCGGTAGCGCGCAAGCCACTGGCGCTACAGCGAACGCAGTTCCGCGCGCGACCGTACAGCTCAAGCAGGTCGGTATCATCCTGACGGTTACGCCTCACATCACGAACAATCGCCAGATCCTGCTCCTGCTGCACGCCGAGAACTCCGATGCACAGCTCGCGTCATCCGACGTCGGCTTCATCTTCGGCAAGCAGTCGGGTGACACCCAGCTACTCGTTGGCGACGGCGAAACCGCCGTCATCGGCGGACTCACCGTCACGCAGACAACGCAGTCCAAGTCGGGAATTCCGCTTCTCGTGGATCTGCCCATCATCGGCAGACTCTTCGGCGAGACGCGCACCGACGACGAAAAGCGTGACCTGCTCATCCTCGTCACGCCGCACATCATCGATGATGGGGCGCCGATTCCCGGCGCGTCCACCAATCCGGTCCCACCGGCCACCCGTTAAAGGTGACTCGAATGTATAAAGGTCTTGTTTCCGGGCTGCGCCGCGGCTATGTCCTGGTCGCTGTAGCAGCATCTATCTCCCTTGGAGTCGCGGCGTGCAACGATGCGACTTCGGCCGATGGCAGCAGAGATCGGATACCGCCCACGATCGATCTCACCGCGAACGGGAGCCAGGCCGACACGGTCATCTCCTTCACGACGACGGCGAAAGACAACATCGGGTTGAAGACAATCCACATTCAGGCCATTGGAGCCGTCGGATTCGTCTACGACACGATATTCACGAGTGCCGTCACCAACATCCAGCTGCCGTTCACGCTCTTCTCGTCCCGGTCGGTCCCGCCCGGCACGCCGGTCATCGTCACCGCGACAGCGATCGATGGCGCCGGCAACACCTCGGGTGTCGACACGCTGAGACTTGCGACGGGCAATCTTCCGCCGCCAGAAGTGAAGATCATCAGCCCGTTCTCCGGAAGCTCGGCGGTCGTCGGAAAATCGATCGTCGTTACCGTTATGGGTAAGACCGCGGTGAAGGTCCGTTCGCTCGGCCTCAATTCGACTGGTCCGGTCGTCCGCGCCGATTCCTCGCTGTTTTCGAGCCCGCTGGCAGATTCGCTCACAATGCAGGATACGATCGCGATTCCGGCGGCAGCCGCTCCTGGAACGCTCACGATCACGCCGTTTCTCCGGGATTCCCTGGGGCAGCGCGCGACCGGCCCGAGCATAACCATCACGGTTCAGACCGCAGCTCAGATCAACTCGATACCGGTCGTCAACGGGTTCTGCGTAGGCGTTTCGGTGTTTGACAACGCCTGCGGACACGTCAGGCGTGTCGAAGTCGGTGACACGGTGCACGTGGAAGCTGATGACCCAAGCGGCGTATCACAGCTCGGTTACGAGGTTCGCAGCACCGTTGGCGGCGCAATCGATGACTCAGCGACGTTCGTTGCCAGTGGGCAGCTGACGTTCGACGTGCACACGTTTGCGATGAAGCTTCCGTACACGACGTTCCCCACGACCGCGTACATCCAGGTGTTCGCCAAGAACACGAACGGTGTGCGTTCATACGCCAAGCTGGCCAGTGGCGTGGATCGCGTCGACACCGTGACAGTGGTTGCAGGCGTTACGCGGCCGCTGCCGGTTGGCGGTGTCGTGGCTGATGCCATGTACCACCCCGGCAAGGACCGAATCTACATCACCAACATCGCGCAGAATCGCGTCGAGGTGTTCGATCTCGCTACTCTGGGCTTCCAGCCCGGAATCATCGTGGGTTCCCGCCCCTGGGGAATCGCCGGCTATCCCGCCAACACGAGTGGAGCGATGCAGGACACCGTTCTCGTAGCGAATTCCGGTGGTACCAGCATCAGTTACGTCGCGTTGAACAATGGGGTCGATGGCGCGGAGGTAAAGCGCTATCAGCTCCCGAATATCGTTGCCTACACGATCACCACGACCACTTCCTCGACGAGTGGCCTGCCCATCCAGGTTCGTACCGCGTACGACTTCAGCGATCGTCCTCAGTATCTCGCTGCGTCTTGCAGATCTGCCGGAGGCGCCTGCGGGGATGTCATTCTCGCCTATTCGACCACGCCTACCCCGGGGCAGTCGTCTCCCTTCCAGAGCAACAATGGAACGTTGAGGTGGGAGGATTTGACGAACGGCACGTCGCATTTCTTCTTCGAACAAGCGATTGGCCAGACCGCGGCGCGTGCCGACACGCTCGAGATCATTCGATATGACGCGGATGGTATCAATCAGACCACGCTGGTTCCTTACAAGTTCGTGACTGGTGGCGGTGCCACTTTGTCTACCGTCGTAGATATCAACAGTCTTGGATTCCGTGACACGACATTCGTACGTGGCTCGGGCGACTTCAGTCGCGCGATTTTCGGTGAGGGCGGATCCGTAAATGGAAGCCGCGCGATGACGTACGACGTCAACCGAGGCTTTGATCCGGTGAATCCGTCCATCGACCGTGGCGTGTCGCCGGCGTCCGCTGTATCGGACTTCATCGCCAACGCATTCTCGAAAGTTCGGGGTGTGGCCATCAATCGTGACGGATCGCTCGTTGCGATCAGAGGCGACTCGACTTACCTGCTCACCGGCGCCTCGCTCAGGCTGCAGGGAACTCTTGGAACGACTGCCGGCAGCCCCGGCATCGACTTCCACCCGCAGAACGATGCGTCGATGGCGCTCAACTCGCGCCTGATTTTCGCGGCGTCGTCCGAGCCATTGATCGACGTCTTCGACACCAACTGCTATCAGAAGGTGGCCACCGTGCAGATCCGCGATCCGATCATCGGTCCGGTGAAGGCGGCGCTGCGGCCAAATGGCCAGCTCGTGCTGGTCGGGGCGACGGCGAAAGGGGTTGTCATCGCGACGCTACCGAATACGTTTACCACGACCTGCCCGTAGGTTTCCCGCAGGACGCGGGTACGCGATAGAAAACGAGCCCGGTCAAAAGCCGGGCTCGTTTCTTTTTTTGGGGGAGCATGCTGCGATTTACAACCGCCGGCGAGTCACACGGGATCGCACTCGTGTCCATTCTCGAGGGAATGGTCGCTGGCCTGCCGCTCCTCGCCGATGACGTCGACGTCGAGCTCGCCCGCCGCCAGCAGGGCTACGGGCGCGGCAGGCGGATGAAGATCGAGTCTGACCACGCTGAGATCCTTTCTGGCGTTCGCGCCGGCGAGACGCTCGGCTCGCCGATCGCGATGCTGATACACAATCGCGACTGGAAGAACTGGCAGGAGATCATGGATCCCGCGCCCCGCGAGGGCGATCCTGAGCGCAAACGGGTCGTGACACGCCCGCGTCCGGGCCACGCCGATCTCTCTGGCATGCTCAAGTATGATCGCGATGACGCGCGTGACATCCTCGAGCGCGCGTCCGCCCGCGAGACGACCGCGCGCGTGGCCGCTGGAGCAATCTGCAAAAAGCTCTTGCGCTCGTTCGACATCACGCTCGGGAGTCATGTGGTGCACCTCGGCGGAGTCGATGCGCGGAGGCCAGCGAAAATGCCGGCGGATCTGAACGCCGCCGCCGACGCGTCGCCGCTCCGCACGCTGGACGCCGAAGTCGAGTCGGAGATGATCGCTCGCATCGACGCTGCGAAAGCCGAGGGAAATACGCTCGGAGGAATCGCCGAGGTCGTGTGTGATGGTGTGCCGGTTGGGCTGGGGTCCCACGTGTCGTGGGACAGGAAGCTGGACGGACGACTGGCGGCCGCGCTGATGTCGATTCCCGCGGTCAAGGCAGTCGAGGTCGGGCTTGGCGTCGAGGGTGCCACGCGAAAGGGCTCAGAGGTCCACGACGAAATCGACCCGGACGAGACCAATGTCAGAGCGGGACGCGTGCGTCGGCGGACCAATCGTGCGGGCGGACTGGAAGGAGGCATCACCAACGGCGAGCAGATCGTCCTGCGCGTGTCGATGAAGCCGATCAGCACATTGATGCGCCCGCTGGGAACCGTCGAGATGAAAACGCGAGAGCCGGCCCAGGCAGTGGCGGAACGAAGTGATGTCACGGCCGTTCCGGCGATGGGGGTAATCGCGGAGGCGATGACAGCATTCGTGGTAGCCGAGGCGTTTCTCGAAAAGTTCGGCGGAGATTCTCTGGGAGAGACTCGCCGGAACTACGACAATTACATTGCGTCGCTGAGTGACAGAACGGGACGATAGCTCCGTCGCGCCACATCTGATCCTCGTGGGACTCCCGGGAGTAGGGAAGACGACGATCGGGCGGGCAGCGGCGCGACGGCTGGGAAGAACGTTCCTTGATTTCGACCAGGAGATCGAGCGCAGGGCTGGCATGGAGGTGCGGGAGATCTTCCGCACCGAGGGAGAAGAGCATTTTCGAGCGCTCGAATTCGCATTGACCGAAGAGCTGAGCAGCAGTGGGGGGATGGTCTTGTCGCCGGGTGGCGGATGGATCACCCAGCAGCGATCAGTCGAACTTTTGCGTTCTGCGGGGCGTATCATATACCTTAGAGCGTCACCCGAGGCAGTTGCACGCCGGCTTCGTCGGGTGGAGACCCGGCCACTGCTGGCCGGACGAGACCCGGTCGTTGCGCTCCGGGAGCTGTACGAAAAGAGGCATACCCTGTACGAGACCGCGGATGTGGTCCTGGACACGGAAAGCCTTGTCAAACAACGACTTATCGCAAAGATCGTCGAGTTCGCTTCGACGCTTAAATAACTTTTACGACGCACATGGACGAACGAACCCCAGGACAGACCACCTTTCGCGTTATGGGACCGCACGAGCGGGGCAGATTCGCCCCCGAGGCGTGGGGGCATTTGATCTCATTGAACGGTTCGGGCGCGATCAACGGTGTGGAGCTGGAGCACATCATCGAGCGAGCCCTCATGCAGTTCGAGGGACGGATCGCGCTGGATGACCTGCGCGGCCTGCTCGAGGGGACTGGCCTGGAAGACTCGTCCGGAAGCGGCGACAACCTGACGGTGCACTAGATGGCGAAAGCCAAGACAGCCAGAAAAAAAACAACGGCGACCAAACGCGCGACCAAGAGCGTCGTAGCGACGAAAGCGCGTAAGACGGCGTCGAAAATCGAAGACGATGGAGTAGCCGCCGAGCCTGGCTCGACCTCGCTCGTCATCGTCGAGTCGCCGGCGAAAGCAAAGACGATCGGCAAGTACCTCGGGCGCGCCTATCGCGTTCGCGCGACCATCGGTCACGTCCGCGATCTCCCCGAGAAGAAGATGGGGATCGACATCGAGAACGGCTTCGAGCCGGAATACGTGACGATTCCCGGCAAAGAGAAAACTGTCGCGGACTTGAAGTCCGCCGCGCGGGATTCGCGGGAGATCTTTCTCGCGACCGATCCTGACCGCGAGGGCGAAGCCATCGCGTGGCACGTGGCGCAGCAGATCAAGTCGAAGAATGGAGCGCCGGTCAGGCGTGTTCTCTTTCACGAGATCACCCGTGACGCAGTGTTGGCAGCAATTGCCAACGCGGGAAAGATCGACGAGCGCAAAGTGGATGCGCAGCAGGCGCGTCGTGTTCTGGATCGTCTCGTCGGCTACAAGGCGAGTCCCGTCCTCTGGAAGACCGTGAAGAAGGGGATCTCTGCGGGGCGCGTCCAGACGGTTGCGCTGCGCCTGCTGGTGGAGCGTGAGCGCGAGATCCGCGCCTTCAATCCAGTCGAATACTGGACCGTGGAGGCGCTGCTCGAGAAAGACAAGCAGCAGTTCACGGCGAAGCTTCACCTCCTCGATGGCAAGAAGCCGGTAATCAGCAACGAGGCGGAAGCGAGCGAGATTCTTGCCGCGCTCAAATCGCGGAAGACTTTCCAGGTCACCGAGGTCAAGCGTCGAGAGCGCAGAAAGAATCCCGCTGCACCGTTCACGACGAGCACGCTGCAGCAGGACGCGGCGAAAAAACTCAGCTTCGGCTCGAAGCGGACGATGCGCCTTGCGCAGGATCTCTACGAGGGAATCGAGATCGGCGAAGAGGGCGCGGTGGGGCTCATCACTTACATGCGTACGGATTCCACGCGCGTCGCACCATCCGCGGTGGATCAGGCGCGCGATTACATCAAGATGATGTACGGCCAGCCGTATCTGCCCGACGCTCCGCGCCTCTACGCTGACGGGAAGTCGAAGAACGCGCAGGACGCGCACGAGGCCATTCGTCCCACGGATCCAACACGCAGGCCCGAGCACATCAGGAAGTACCTGAAGGAAGACCAGTACCGACTCTACGAGTTGATCTGGCAGCGGTTCATGGCGTCGCAGATGTCACCCGCCATCTTCGATACCACGACCGTCGATTTCGATCTCGGCCGCTTCCTGTTCCGGGCAACCGGCAGCGTCGTCAAGTTCGACGGCTACCAGAGGCTCTACAAGGAATCGCGCGAAGCCGAAGAGGGCAAAGCGCTCGAGGAAGAGCAGGGCCTGCCCGTCGTCGAGAAGGGAGAGGACATTCCCGTGAGGGGAATCACGCCGTCGCAGCACTTCACCGAGCCGCCACCGCGCTACTCGGAAGCGAGCCTCGTGAAAGAGCTCGAGCGGCTGGGAATTGGCCGTCCATCGACCTATGCGTCGATTGTCTCCACCCTCGTCGACCGCCGCTACGCCCAGCTCGAGCAGCGTCGCTTTTTCCCGACTCCGCTTGGCGAGCAGGTGGAGAAGGTCATGGTGAAGAGCTTCCCCGACGTCTTCAACGTCAGATTCACATCGCTCATGGAAACCGATCTCGACAAGATCGAAGATGGCGATGTGAACTGGCGCAAAATGCTCGGCGATTTCTATGGGCCATTCGCGGAATCAGTGAAGGGCGCCGACATCGAGGCGCTGATCGGCGAAGCGCACGATCTCTCCGCCCTGGCGACTGAGAGATGCCCGACGTGTGGCGGGAAGCTGGTGCCGCGCGGCGGATTCTTCGGGCCGTTCCTCGCGTGCGAGAACCACCCGAAAGAGTGCAAGTACACGAGACCACTCCGTGGTGATCGCAAGCCGGCACAGCCGACTGACGAGATCTGTCACGAATGCGGATCGCCGATGGTGATTCGTCACGGACGCTCGGGGGAATTCCTCGGCTGCAGCACGTTCCCGAAGTGTCGGGGGACGCGATCGATGCCAACGGGCGTGAAGTGCCCGAAGGATGGCGGCGACATCGCCGTGCGGCGATCGAAGAAGCGCGGCAAGGCATTTTACGGTTGCTCCAATTATCCCAAGTGCGATTTCGTGGTCTGGGACAAGCCGGTGGCAGAAGTCTGTCCCGAGTGCGGCTACATCGGCGCCGAGTCGAAATTCACGAAGACGCGCGGCGACTACAGGCGGTGCATCAAGTGCGCGAACGAGTGGGACGTCGCGCCGACCCCTGAAGCCGTGGCGGTGTGACCAAGCGGGAGACGGGAGGCGGGAGGCGGGAGGTGGAAATCGTCACCGTCGTCGGTGGTGGGCTTGCCGGGTCAGAAGCAGCATGGCAGCTCGCCTCGCGGGGCTTTGAGGTAACACTACACGAGATGCGGCCGGTGATTACGACTCCGGCGCACAAGACCGACAGGCTCGCCGAGCTCGTTTGCTCGAACACGTTCAAGAGCACGGAGCTGACCAACGCGCACGGCCTCCTCAAGGCGGAAATGCGCCTGATGGGATCGCTGATACTGCAGGCAGCCGACGCGGCGCGCGTCGCAGCGGGCAGCGCGCTCGCAGTAGATCGCGACGTGTTCTCTCAGTACGTGACGGAGCGGATCGAGAGCGAGCCGCGAATCGACATCTCACGAGGCGAAGTAACCGCCATCAATGGTCCAGCGATCGTTGCGACCGGTCCTCTCACTTCAGATAAGCTCGCAGAAGCCATTCGTGCGCGACTCGGCGTGGACGCGCTCGCGTTCTATGACGCGATCGCGCCGATCGTCGCGCGCGAGTCAATAGATGACGCGATCGTCTTCCGCGGCTCACGCTACGGCAAGGAGACGATGGAGGGCGCGGACGACGGCGGTGCGTATCTCAACTGTCCGATGACGCGCGAGCAGTACGATGTCTTTCTCGACGCGCTCATCTCGGCAGATCAGTACCACGGGCACGAGTTCGACGAAGCTCCGTACTTCGAGGGCTGCATGCCGGTGGAGGTGATGGCGCAGCGTGGGCGTGACACACTTCGGTTCGGTCCGCTCAAGCCCGTGGGACTACGCGACCCGCGAACCGGACGCGACGCGCACGCCGTCGTGCAGCTCAGGCAGGAAGATCGCGCCGGCCGCATGTGGAACATGGTTGGATTCCAGACGCGTCTCCGGATTCCGGAGCAGCAGCGCGTTCTGAAGATGATTCCCGGACTGGAGCAGGCGGAATTCCTGCGCTATGGGTCCATTCATCGGAACTCCTATCTCAACTCACCGGCGGCGCTGAGCGCACACCTTGCCGCGCGCGACGAGCCGACGATTCTCTTCGCCGGCCAGATAACCGGCGTCGAGGGCTACACAGAGAGCTCGGCAACCGGATTACTCGCGGGCATCAACCTCGCCCGCATTCTGGCCGGGGATGAGCCGGTTGTCCCGCCGCCAACGACGATGCTCGGCGCACTGTACCGCTATATGCGCGAAGCCGAGCCGAAACATTTCCAGCCGATGAACGCGAACTTCGGGCTGCTCGACGATCTGCCCGTGCCCGTGCGCGACAAGAAGCGCAAGCGTGAGATGTTCGCCGAGCGCGCGTTGGCCGACATGAAGGAATGGATCGAGACGAACGCCGTGCTTGGCGTCACGGCGGCGCGCGATTGATGAGCGAGCCAAAGGCGGTCGAAGACTTTCTCACTCATCTGGAGAAGGAAAGAGACCTTTCTCCCAACACGCTCGTCGCCTATCGGCGCGACCTCGACGAGCTGGTGGAATTTCTCGGGAAGTACTACGGCGCCAACGAATGGACGTGGCAGGGACTCGACCGCCTGGCGATCCGCGGATTCCTCGCCCACCTGACGCGAAAGAAACTCAACAAGCGCTCGATCGCGCGCAGCCTATCGGCGGTGCGAAGCTTTTACAAGTATCTGCACCGCAACGAACAGGTCGAGGCAAACCCTGCCCGCGGCGTCGGCACGCCCAAGCAGGACAAGTATTTGCCGGGATATCTCGATCGCGCGCAGATCGAGCTGCTCTTTCAGTCGGCGGGACTCAAGGCACAGGGCGGAAAATTTTCGGATGTGCGCAACGCGGCGATTCTCGAGCTCTTTTACTCGACGGGCATGCGCCTGTCGGAGCTGCGCGGAATCAACAGGATGGACATCGACCTGTTGTCGCAGCAGGTGAAGGTGCGCGGCAAAGGCCGGAAGGAGAGAATCGTCCCCGTCGGTGATCATGCCCAGCTGGCGCTCAGGAACTACGAGTCGAAGCGCGACGAGCTGTTGCGCGGGATCGGCTCAGCGGGTGATCGCACCGCGTTCTTCCTCAGCAATCGCGGGAAACGGATCTCGGTGCGCGCGATTCAGAACGCGGTGACCGGGTTCCTGAACAAGATCGATGAGAACTCGGGTTTGTCGACGCACTCGCTTCGGCATACTTTTGCGACCCATCTGCTCGATGCGGGCGCCGATCTGCGCGCGGTGCAGGAACTCCTCGGTCACGCGTCGATCTCGACGACGCAGATTTACACCCACACGAGCGTCGAGAGACTGAAAGCGGTGTACCAGAAGGCTCACCCGCGGGCGTGAGGCGATGAGCGCGACGAAGAAGCGGCACCACTGGATCGTCCGTGTCACCCATTGGGTCAACGTGGTAGCGATCATCATCATGGTCGGTTCCGGGCTCCAGATCTTCAACGCCTACCCGGCGTTCGCTCGAAAGGGCGAAATGTTCTGTTGCTATCCCTTCGAGCATAAGCCAATTCCCTCGTGGCTGACTTTCGGCGGGTGGCTGGCCGGCGCGCGCAACTGGCATTTCGCGATGATGTGGGTACTGGTCGTGAACGGGCTCATCTACCTCGCGTTCGTGTATCTGCACGGCGAGTGGCGCGATCTCGTTCCGCGCAAAGGCGACATCCGCGACAGCTGGCAGATGGTGAAGTTCTACGCGTTCAAGCGTAAGGATCACCCGCATCAGGGCAAGCACAACGCGCTGCAGAAGATGGCGTACTTCCTGTTGCCCTACGCCGGTGTGCTCGCGGTGCTCAGCGGTCTCGCGATATGGAAGCCGGTGCAGCTCTCATGGCTCACCGCGCTCTTCGGCGGGTACGTCTGGGCCCGCTACTGGCATTTCATGGCGATGCTCGTGATCGTGACACTCAGTGTGATCCACGTCTTCATGGTGTTCGCCGTCGATCCGTACTCGATTCCCTCGATGATCACTGGCAACTACGACGAGCGGAATTCTCCGGAGGCGCGCAACGCGCGGCCCTTCTACCATATCTTCCCGCGTCGCGCGCGCGCCACTCCACCGGCGGAGCCGACGTGAAGCCCGAAGAGAAGAAGTACGCGCTCATCGGTGGACTGGACCGTCGAGAGTTTCTCGCCCTGGGCGGAATCGCCTCCGCCGCATTTCTCGCCGCCTGCAATTCGCGCGGGCCGAAATCTGCCGAGAAGCTGCTCAGGTATGCGGAGCGCAAGAACCGAGGCGTCGAGCGCGCGTTGTTCCGCCATACATCCATGGACATCGTGCCCGCAAACGCATTCGCGGCCGGGAACAAGCTGCCGAGCTACTTCGTGTCGCCCACCGTTCCCGTTTGGGACGAGAGCGTGAGGGGGAAATGGAGGCTCGAAGTGAGCGGTCTCGTTTCGAATCCGCTTGCTCTCACTCTCGAAGATCTCCAGCGGCTCCCTCAGGTGTCCAGGCGCGTCAATCACTACTGCGTCGAAGGGTGGACCGCGGTCGAAACGTGGACCGGTTGCGCGTTCAGCGAGCTTGCGAAGGTGGCGCGCGTCTCGCCCGACGCACACTACGTCGACTTCCAATCATTCGACGACGACTACCATGAGAGCTGGGATATCGAGAGTGCGATGCATCCTCAGACGGTCGTGGCCTATGGACTCGACGGAAAGATGCTCGAGCCGGCGCACGGTGCTCCAGCGCGCGTCTTTTCGCCCATCAAGCTCGGGTACAAGAACACGAAATACCTCACGCGCATCGTCTTTCTGCCGAAGATGAACGGCGGGTACTGGAGCGATCAGGGGTATGAGTGGTACGGGGGCACTTAAGCTCTGGCGGCTGGATCGATTCGCTACTGCTGGCATCTTCAATACTGAAGCAGGCAGCTGACAGCCTTTAAGCTGGAGCTCCACAGTTTTCATAATGGCGTTAGAGACGTGCGGGACTGGATCGCGCGAATGGAACGACGCGATACTGCGACCGTGGTGCTAGCGGATCCGCGTCTTTGGGGGTGTTTGGTTCAGCCGGGAGTTGCTGTCGCCGATGCCACGGCGGGCGGCCCCGCGGAAGAGCAGCACTTCCTTGAGGTATTTGCGGTTCATCACCGCGCCGATGATGAGCAGCGAGGCGCCGGCTAGAACGCTGATCGTGCCCCAACGCCACGTGTCCCGGCCTATCAGCGCCGCAGCCATGCAGAACGTGCCAAACGCCACCAGGGTCTGCCCAGCCTTGTGCGGCACCGCGCGGGTCCGCCGGCGGCGCTCACGGAGGGGGGCGACGCCGCCTGCTTGCCAGGCGTCCAGGAGTATCGTAAGTCCCACCAGGGCGATCAGGACGCCGAGAAGTATCGGTAGCTGTTCCAGCTTCATATGAATCAGGAATGCAAGAAGGGGGCGCAACGGCTGCTGCTTCCGGCGCCGAGTGCCCTGAGGCCTGTTATTTTGAAGCAATGAAGAGTCAGCTGGAGCGGGTGCGCTCCACGACAATACTCGCGGTCCGTCGCGACGGCGAAGTAGCGCTCGGCGGCGATGGTCAGGTTACCGTGGGACAGACGGTCATGAAGTCCAACGCGCAGAAAGTCCGGACGCTGCGTGGTGGGAAACTGCTCGCGGGATTCGCCGGCGCTGCCGCCGACGCGTTTACGTTGTTCGAGAAGTTCGAGGAAAAGCTCGAGCGATATCCGGGCAACCTCCCGCGCGCCGCTGTAGAGCTGGCGAAGGACTGGCGCAGCGATCGCGTGTTGCGACGACTCGAAGCGCTCCTCGCTGTCACTGACCGCGAACACGGTTTCATCATCTCTGGGACGGGCGACATCATCGAGCCCGACGATGGGATTCTCGCGATCGGCTCGGGCGGCTCCTATGCGCTTTCCGCGGCCCGCGCGCTCGTCGAAAACACCGATCTGCCCGCCCGCGACATCGTCCGGAAGGGCCTCGAGATCGCCGCCGAGATCTGCATCTATACGAACGCGAACATAACTGTTCTGGAGCCAAGCTGATGGCGTCGCCACGCACGCAACAGGCGTTGGAGCGGTTGGCGGGTCTTACACCGAAGCAGATCGTGGAAGAGCTCGATCGCTACATCGTTGGTCAGGGCGACGCGAAGAAAGCCGTGGCGATCGCGCTCCGAAACCGCTGGCGCCGGCAACGCGCGCCGGAGTCGATCCGCGACGAGATATCGCCCAACAACATCATTCTCGTGGGACCAACCGGCGTCGGCAAAACCGAGATCGCCCGGCGTCTCGCGAAATTGGCCGGCGCGCCGTTCGTGAAGGTCGAGGCATCGAAGTTCACCGAAGTCGGGTACGTCGGCCGCGACGTGGAATCGATGGTCCGCGATCTCGTTGAGAGCGCGATCAACATGGTGCGCGGGGAGCGCGAAGGCGAAGTGCAGGAGATCGCGAAGCAGAAAGTGGAAGAGCGATTGCTGGACCTTCTGCTGCCCGTGCCATCCGACATCAAGCACTCCGCGCCAAATCCGTCCGCTGCGGCTGGAGGCGCACATCTCTTCGTCGTATCCCCTGGCGGCTCCGTCTCTCAGGAGACGGACGCTTCCGAGGTTCGCTACAATCGCACGCGCGAGAAACTCAAGCAGCTGCTTGTCGACGGACAGATGGACGACCGTGAGATCGAGATCGAGGTCACCCAGCAGTCGCCCATGATGTTCGACATGATGGTTCCACAGGGCGCGCCCGAGGGGATGGACAACATCTCCGAGATGCTCAAGGACATGCTTCCCAAGCGCAAGAAGCGCAGGACCGTCAAGGTCTCCGAGGCGCGACGCATCCTCCTCGACGAGGAGCTGGAGAAGCTGATCAACAAGGAAGATGTCACCGCCGATGCCCTCGAGCGTGTGCAGACGATGGGCATCATCTTCCTCGACGAGATCGACAAGATCGCGGGACAACGTGGTCCCGCCGCGGGTGGACCTGATGTCTCGCGCGAGGGAGTGCAGCGCGACCTTCTACCGATCGTCGAGGGGTCGAACGTCCAGACGAAACACGGTATGGTCAAGACGGATCACGTTCTCTTCATCGCCGCTGGCGCGTTTCACGTCGCGAAGCCGAGCGATCTGATTCCCGAGCTGCAGGGACGATTCCCCATCCGCGTCGAGCTCAATTCGCTGACTGAGGCCGACTTCGTCCGCATCATGACCGAGCCCGAGAACGCGCTCACGAAACAGTACTCAGCGCTCGTCGCCGCGGAAGGCTCGACGCTGGAATTCACGGCCGACGGCGTGGCGGAGATTGCGAAGATCGCGGCGCACGTGAACGAGCGAATGGAGAACATTGGCGCGCGGAGACTCCACACCGTGATGACGACTCTTCTCGAGGAAGTCCTGTTTGGATTGCCGGACAGCGGCGCGCAAACCGTTCGTGTGGATCGCGGCATGGTGCAGACACGCCTCAAGACGATCGCCGACGACGAAGATCTGAGACGGTATATCCTCTAATCGCCGCGCGACGCGCGTCTCATCCTCGATATCACGACACCGTACGCCGCTAGATTCAGAATCAGCAAGAGACTCCCCAGCGCCACCTGCGTTGCGCGCGTGAGACCCGCAGGATACAAAACCGGTTGGATGTAGTGCTGGATGAAACTTCCGCTGTAAGCGGTCTGGCCTCCGCGCGTTCGGATTGAATTCTCGAGCGGCGTCAGCGGACAGATCCAGCCGGTGTACTCTATCAGCACACCCCATATCGCGGCGGGAAGGTGCAGCCATGCGATGCCCGGCCGCTTCAGCACGAGCAGCCCGCCCAGAACTACGAACAGAACGAATCCCAGGTGCAGCACAAGAACGGCATCCGCGAGCCCGCGGTAGATCAGGGCTCCTTCCTGCGTCACAGTCGCCGACTATGCGGCCCCGCTAGGCCTGGCGGAGCGGAATGCCCAAGCCGCCATGCCTCCCATAACAAGGAAGCCGATGGCTGAGAACCACACCGGAACCGTGAAGAGATCGATTTGAACCGGCCAGCCGAGCACGGTCCGGAGAAGCTGGACGATAGCCATAACGGTGAAGATGATGCCGGAGACCATTTCGTAGCGACGCATAGCTGATTCCTCCTTGTTAGTAAACCTGCTTCAACCCTGCAGCGCGCGATCGATCATGCGCAGCTCCTCCTCGGACAAAGCGAGATTGTCGACCGTGCGCGCGCCGTCTTCCACCTGCGCGACTCTGCTGGCCCCGATGATGGCCGATGTCACCGCTTTCTGCCGCAGCACCCACGCCAACGCGAGCTGAGCAAGCGTTTGTCCGCGCGAGCGGGCGATTTCATTGAGCGCCACCAGCCGCGCGCGGATCGCGGGGGTGATCTCGCTGGTCTGAAGGGCTCCGTGTGCCTTGGCGGCGCGTGAGTCGGCGGGAATGTCCTTGAGATAACGGTCGGTCAGCAGTCCCTGCGCGAGCGGCGAAAAGACGACGCAGCCCAAACCCAGGTCGCGCAGAGTATCGAGCAATCCATGCTCGACGTCGCGGACGAGCATGCTGTACTTCGGCTGGTGCACGATGATCGGCACTCGGAGATCGCGGAGAATGCGAACGGCGGCGCGCGTGCCTTCCGGATCGTATGCAGAAATTCCGGCGTAGAGCGCTTTGCCCTGTTGCACCGCCTGCGCGAGCGCGCCCATGCTCTCCTCGAGTGGCGTCGCGGGATCGGGGCGGTGGTGATAGAAGATGTCGACGTAGTCGAGCCCCATTCGCTTGAGGCTCGCATCGAGACTGGCGATCAGATATTTGCGGGAACCCCAGTCGCCGTACGGACCTGGCCACATGCTCCATCCCGCTTTGGTCGAGATAACCATCTCATCGCGGTGCTCGGCAAGGTCGAGCCGCAGCACCGAGCCGAACGTCGTCTCGGCGCTGCCCGGCTCGGGTCCGTAGTTGTTGGCGAGGTCGAAGTGCGTGATGCCGAGGTCGAATGCGCGGAGAATCATCGCGCGCGACTCATCGTAGGGATCGACGCTCCCGAAGTTGTGCCAGAGGCCGAGCGAGATTGCCGGCAGCTTGATCCCGCTCGCTCCACAGCGGCGGTACGGCATGTGGTCGTAGCGGTCGGGTAGCGGGGTCATTTGTGACATCCCACGATCAGAATGTTGGATACGCGTGTGGCAGCTGGAAGCCGCGACAATTCCGCCGGGCTCGGGTCGCGGAGAACCGGCGATCCGTTATCGCTTAGTCTGAAGCTGAGCCCGCAGTGATCAGGTGACATCACGAAGAGTGCTCCCTCGCCAGTCATGCCTTGTGGTCTCCTGAGCCGAAGCAACCGCGCCAGTGACGTACCGACGCGGAGTGAATCTGCCGTAGAAAAGTGCGGTGAATCAATCGCTACGCGCCACACCTTGCCGTCCACGATCTCCGCCTCCACCGTGTCACGGGGGAACAGGACCGAGACGATCCGCGTTGGCATCCCCTCGGCGCCGAGCTGGATACTGTCGCGCACAACGGTGCAATCGCGTCCCACGGATTCGACGGACTCGCCGATGCGGATCTTGCCGACGCCTTCATCGGTCAAGATCTCACCTCCGCAGGATGAAGCATCCGCCTGCTCTTTCCTTGTTTCACACGCCGATGCCGTGGCAAGCAGCACAAGCAGCGCGATCCATTTCACAAATGACTCATGGTGTCAGAGTCGTCAGGGTCACACCGTCTTGCCACATTCGACGCAATCCAGGCTCGTCCCAATGAACTTCTCCCGCGCCTCCGGATTCGTCACCCACGGCCGGTTTTGCCAGGGTGGATTGTGGCGCACGTGTTGCGAGTGTCCGCACGCGAGGTCGGCAACCCAGTCGCCCTCGGCGTCCGTATGGAAGCCGACGATAGGACGCGCGATGGCCGGACGATCCGAGAACCCCAAGTTATTCGGCAGGGGTCGGAGCGTGGACGTCCTCGAGCCCCATCTTTCGAACGAGTGCCTGAAAGCGCGGCATCCCGCGGAGCGGATCCACCACGGGATGCACGGCGAGATACGCCACCCATCCGCGTCTCTCTTCGAGCGCCTGCTCGCACCAGTCGAGCGCCTCCTCGTACTCGCCCAACGCGGTGCTTACAAGCGCCAGCTCCACCGGCGACACGTAATCGTGCTTTCGTTTTTCGAGCAATTCGTCCCGAACCTGGGAGGCCAACGCCTTGTCGCCATTGCACGCCACCGAATAAGCGAGGGTGGCTTTTGTGTAAGTGGTTCCCGGCTCCGCCAACGCGAGCGCCTCACGCAGCATCCGTTCAGCTTCCCCGTAATCTCCCAACAGCGTCAGAATGAGCCCCTGGATGCGGTAGCTCTCCTCTGCTGTCGGATTCATTGCGATCGCGCGATCCAGATGGTAGCGCGCGCGCTCGAATTTTCGCGCGTACAGATAGCAGTAGCCCAGGCTGCGACGGACAGAGATGGAGGCGGGATCATTCTCCTGGGCGGTATGCGCTTCCACGAGCGACTCCTCGAATCGTCCGCGCGACGCGAGCAGGAACGCGTACCACTGGTGCGCCGTCGCGTACTGCGGATCGAGCTGAATCGCGCGCTTGAACCCCTTCTCGGCCTCCTTCCAGTCCCAGTCGTAGATGAAGAGACTCCAGGCGAGCGATGCATGCGCTTCCGCGAGCGAATCGTCGATCTCGACCGCTTTGCGCGCGTACAGCTTGGCCTTCTCGAATCCCTCATGAACGGGGACGCTTCGGTAGTCGATGTGGAGCGCGTACGAATCCGCGAGGCCGGTGTACGCCAGCGCGTACTTCGGATCGGTCGCGATCGCTTCCTTGAAGAAATGAATTCCCTCGGTGACGCCCTTCTGGGTGCGCTTGTTCCACGCGTACCGCCCGCGGAGATAGAGCCCGTAGGCCTGGACGTTCTCCGTGTGTCGATTCCTCGTCGGCTTGAGATCGGCAAACGACGTCGCGCGCAGCATGTTGACGATTGTGCGCGCGATCTCATCCTGGATCGCGAACATGTCGTCGAAGGTACGATCGAAGCGCTGCGACCACTCCAGCCGACCATCTTCCGTCGAAGTCAGCTGCGCGGTGATGCGAAGGTTCTGTCCCGAGCGGCGGACAGTTCCCTCGAGCACTTCCGACGCGCCAAGGAGCGCCCCGATCGCGCGCACATCCTTCTGCTTGCCTTTGAGCGCGAACACCGAGGTACGCGAAGCAACGCGCAGCCCTTCCACCTTCGCGAGGGCATCGATCAGCTCGTCGGTGATCCCATCGCTCAAGTACTCGTTGTCGGGATCGGGGCTCGCGTTGATGAACGGCAGCACGGCGATGGTGCGGACGGTCGGCGCGAAGTGGCGACCGCTTTCCTTTCGCGCCTGGTCCAGCGCGCCGATGAACTCCGCGATTGTGGACTGTCGGTTCGCCGGATTCTTGGCGAGGGCCGTGGTGATGACGCGCTCGATTGCGACCGAGACCTCTGGCCTCAACGACCGCAGCGGACGTGGATTTTCCGTAACCTGTTTCGCGATCGTTATCCGCGCGCTCGCGCCGCGAAAAGGTGGCTCGGCCGCAAGCATCTCGTAGATGACGCAGGCAAGGCTGTAGATGTCTCCCGGCACGCCAATATCGGTCTCGCCCGCAGCCTGTTCGGGACTCATGTACTCGGGAGTCCCGAGCGCGAGGCCGCCGAGTGTCAGAGCCGCCATTCCATCGGCAAAGCGCACGTGCGCGATTCCGAAGTCGGCGAGAAGCGCGTGGTCGTCGGCGAAGAGGATGTTCTCCGGCTTCACATCACGGTGCACGAAGCCGCTGCGGTGCGCGTAGTCGAGAGCCGCGCCTATCTCGCGGGCGATGCGGACGGCGTCTCCAACCGCCAGCTTCTTTTCCCGATCCAGCCTGTCGCGCAGCGACCCGCCTTCGATGTAGGGCGACACGTAGTACAGGGATCCGTCCGATTCACCCGAATCGATCAGCGGCACGATGTGAGGGTGGGACAGCCGCGCCGCGATCCCTATCTCGCGGAGAAATCGCTCGGCGCCTACCGAAGCTCCGAATTCCGCTTTGAGGACTTTGATCGCGACCTTGCGCTGGTGCTTGCGCTCTTCGGCGAGGTGAACCGTCGCCATCCCGCCCTGGCCCAGAACGCGCTCGATCGTGTACCGATCGGCGAGGGTGCTCAGCGGAGAAGACATCGCGTTGGGCATTCCCGGAATATAGCCCCTCACGGTGAGCCCGCCCCGCACCCAGAATGCCGCCGAGCGCTACCCTCCGCGCTTGAAGAACTGCACGGCGCGCTCGTGCTTTTTCGCGGCGGCGAGACTCTTGAAGGTGCCAAGATTTTTCCGCTTCCCGGTCTTGGCGCTTTTCTTCCGCGAATACAGTCGATATTCCCCGGATTTCAGCTTGCGAATCATGGTGCGTCTGGCCCCCTTACGATTTTGAAGATTTTGTCGCCCGACATCACGTAGAGCTCGCCGGATGCGTCTCTGCCGAACGATTGAACCGAGGTCATCGTGAGTCCCCAATCCCTCTGGTCGAGTGCAGCGCCGTCAGAGTACCGGAAACTCTTCAAGAATCCGGCGCAATAATCGGAGTAGAAGTAGTGGCCGTCCAATGCGGGAATCGCGCTTCCCCGGTAGACGTACCCGCCCGTGATCGAGCACGCGCCACCGGTATGGTCGTAGTCGAGCAACGGAAGGGTCAATCCAGCCTGGCTACACGTCGTGGCGTTGTAGCAGCTCTTTCCTTCCATGATGTTCCAGCCGTAGTTGAGGCCGGCCGCTGGAGCCGGCTGGACGTCGACCTCTTCGTGCAATCCCTGCCCAACGTCGGCGATGTAAAGCAGCTGGGTCGGCGCGTCAAACGCGTATCGCCAGGGATTCCGCAGCCCCTTTGCCCAGATCTCGCCACGCTTGCCCGACTGTCCGACAAACGGATTGTCAGTTGGAATCGCATATGGATCGCCGTGGTCGACATCCAATCGCAGCAGCGATCCAAGCAGCGCGTTGAAATTCTGACCGTTTCCGTCCGGGTCGCCTCCGCCACCTCCATCTCCAAGACCCGCGTACAGCATTCCATCGGGTCCGAAGGTCAAAAGGCCGCCGTTGTGATTGGGCTGGGACGAATGCGCAGTTGTGATGATGAGCTTCGAGGACGCCGGCTCGGCTACATCCGGTGTCGTGGTAGTGAAGCGCTCGACGCGGATGTCGCCGTTGGGCTGCGTCGTGAAGTAGACGTAGAAGAAATGGTTGATGGCGTAATTCGGATGAAACGCCACACTGAGAAGACCGCGCTCGCCACCAAACAGCACCCGGCTCGTAAGATCGAGAAAGGGAGTCGCCTGTAGCTGCCCGTTCTTCACGATGCGGATTCGTCCCGACTGCTCGACCACGAAGATCCGACCATCGTCGAGTGGCTGCGTAAGGAAGACGGGCGCCGAGAGTCCGCTCACCACGAACGGGTCGAGCTTGAGGGTGAGGCCAGGCGGTGGCGTCGTGCCCCCCGGATCGGTTGAGTCGGAGCTGTTGCAAGCGGCGAGAGCAACTCCCAACAATACCGCCGCCACTGAACCACCAGAGATACGCATCATCCAAACACTCGGCGAGAAAGCATTATGGCGCGACGAGAAATTGTCGCGCTACGAATGAGGTTTGACGGCGGAATAGTATATTTCCGGCCCAGCTCAAAACTCCACGCATCTCGCGCAACTCACATGCCCCGAAAAGCCGGCTTGACCAAAAAAGAGCGCCCTCACCGCGACCTCCTTCAGATTCCCGATTTTTCGGCGCGGGAAATCGACCGGCTCTTTGCCCTCGCGGAGTCGATGCGCAACGGCAAGTACAAGAAGAAGCCGCTCGCTGGAAAATCGCTGGCGATGATCTTCATGAAATCATCGACACGCACGCGCGTCTCCTTCGAGGTCGGCGCATGGCAGCTCGGCGGGCACGCGCTATTTCTCTCCCCGCGCGACGTCCAGCTCGGACGCGGCGAGCCGATCGCGGATACGGCGCGCGTTCTTTCGCGCTACGTGGATGGGATCATGATCCGCACCTTCGCCCACGCGGAGATCGAAGAGCTGGCGCAGTACGCGTCGGTGCCGATCATCAACGGACTCACCGATCTCGTGCACCCGTGCCAGGTGCTAGCGGACCTGCTCACCGTGAAGCAGCACCTCGGCGGATACAAGGGCAAGCGCGTCGCCTGGATCGGAGACGGAAACAACATGGCGAACTCGTGGATCAACGCTGCCTACGTGCTGGGCTTCGAGCTCACGCTGGCGTGTCCGGAGGGGTACGAGCCCAATCCGGAGATCCTTTCGCGCGCGCAGTCAAAGGGAAAAGTGCGCGTCGTGCGCGACCCGGCCGAGGCTGCAAAGGACGCCGACGTGATCAACACCGACGTCTGGGCATCGATGGGCCAGGAGGAGGAACAGGCAGTCCGCGAGAAGGCGTTCAGGGGATATCGTGTCGATGCCTCGATCATGAAGCGCGCGAAAAAAGGCGCGATCTTCCTTCACTGCCTTCCCGCTCACCGTGGGGAAGAGGTGACCGCCGACGTGATCGATGGACCCCAGAGCCGAGTCTGGGACGAGGCCGAAAATCGCCTCCACATCCAGAAGGCCATCATGGCCGTTTTGATGGGCGGGGAAAAGCTCTAGAAGGTCTCCGCGCGATCACAAATCTGGCTTTCCAATTCGGTCTGTGAGAAGGGGTTATGGCCGCCTACGTGGGCTTAACTCCTGTTGAGCTTGGGTGGGATGGTCGTCTTATAGGTAACCCTCTTCCCTGAGAGTTACATGCGCCGTTCTACCGTTTTTGTTGCCTCAATTAGCCCCCTAAAAGCTGCCTTCGCTGGTGCTCTGGTCCTTGCGACGGTGGTGGCTTGCTCGGATAACTTGTCCCCGGCCAAAGGCGTTCA
>Ga0070680_100000072_pt1 | contig 53846 bp, 41 predicted proteins | sample KBSC73BmetaG_FD_64672 | JGI IMG/M metagenome (GOLD analysis project Ga0070680, IMG submission 64672) | Corn rhizosphere microbial communities from Kellogg Biological Station, Michigan, USA - KBS C7-3B metaG | ecosystem: Host-associated > Plants > Roots > Rhizosphere | place: USA: Michigan...
GTGGAACGGTGGAACGGTGGAACGGTGGAACGGTGGAACGGTGGAACGGTGGAACGGTGGAACGGTGGAACGCGTCAGCGATGGACAGCGATGCGAACAATAGGGCGAGTTCGAGGCCAGAGTGCGTTTCCGGGTGTTCGAATCCGGTAAGCTCTCTACGTTGGGTCGGCCGGGGTGTCTGGCGTCTGACAGCTGGGATCAGGGGTCTGGCATCTGGGTAGTTCGCGCTCCAGCGCTCCAGCGCTCCAGCGCTCCAGCGCTCCAGCGCTCCAGCGCCATCAACACTCGCCGAAGCCGCCTCGTAGCTGTAATGTCTTTCCTCGTCCCGCAGCACTCTACCCCACTCGCAGGATTGGCTATGCAACGGTTTCGTGTGCTCACCGCCCTCGCCGGCGCAGCGACGTTCGTCGCGTTCAGCGCGCAGGCGTCGGCGCAAATGCTGGATTCGTCGTTCGTCGCCGGCTTCCCCTGGCGCGCGGTCGGTCCGTCCAACTTCAACGGTCGCGTCTCGGACGTGCAGGGCATTCCCAGCCCATCCAAGACACTGTACGTCGCCGCCGCCGCCGGCGGCATCTGGAAGTCGACGAACAACGGCATCAGCTGGCGCCCACTGTTCGACGACAAGGAAGTGGCGTCGTTCGGCATGCTCGCCATCGCGCCATCCGATACCAACATCGTCTGGGCGGGCACCGGCGAGCCGAACTCGCGCAACACCATCGAGCCGGGCGCCGGGGTCTACAAGTCGACCGACGGCGGCATGCACTGGACGTTCATGGGTCTCCGCGGCACGCAACACATCGGCCGCATCCAGATCGATCCGCGCAACGCGAACGTCGTCTATGTCGCGGCGCTCGGACCGGCATGGAAGTCGGGCGGTGATCGCGGCCTGTACAAGACCACCGATGGCGGTCAGACCTGGAAGCTCATCAAGGCCGGCGCGAACGGTCACACCGGGTTCGTCGACGTGCAGCTCGACCCCTCGAATCCGGACATCATCTACGCGTCGGCCTGGGAGCGCTACCGCACGCCGTACTCGCTGTTCAGCGGCGGCGTCGGCTCGGGTCTCTTCAAGTCGACGGACGCCGGTGCGACCTGGACGGAGATCAAGGGCAACGGCTATCCCGAAGGACCCAAGGGCCGTATCGGCATCGCCATCGCGCGCAGCAATCCGAACATCGTCTACGCGCTGACCGAAGCCTCGTCCAAGGATCCGGGGCCGATCACGCTGCAGCGGAATCCGCCGGCGAACGGCCTCTATCGCTCGACCGACGGCGGCAAGACCTGGCAGCAGATGAACAACATCGACACGCGCCCATTCTACTACTCGCAAGTGCGCGTGGATCCGAAGAATCCCGATCGGGTGTACTTCTCGTCCACCAGCCTCCAGGTCTCGAATGACGGCGGCAAGACGACGATGAACGCCACGGAAGGCGTGCACGTGGACGACCACGCGCTCTGGATCGATCCGAACGACGGCGAGCGCTGGGTGATCGGCAACGACGGTGGCGTTGCGATCACCTACGATCGCGGCGGCAACTTCTGGTACGTGCGGTCGCTGCCGATCGGCCAGTTCTACGACGTCTCGTACGACTACGACATTCCATACAACATCTGCTCCGGCGCGCAGGACAACGGCGCGTGGTGCGGCCCGAGCAAGCGGCGCTCGTCGCCAGTGAACAACACGTACTGGCGCACCATCTCCGGTGGGGACGGCTTCTACACGGCGCAGGACCCGACGGATCCGGACATGGTGTGGGGCGAGTCTCAGAACGCCGGGATCCAGCAGACCAACCTGCGTACGGGTGCGCGCGGCCGCGTGAACAAGCCGAGCTGGCAGGAGACGTACAAGAAGTGGGACGACTCGATGGCCGTGCTGCGCGGCGATCCGCTCAAGCCAGCGAGCCGGCAGGTGCAGGCGCAGATCGACGCGATCCGCGCGCAGCAGGTGAAGGATTCGACGGATCTCGCGATCCGCTACAACTGGGAGTCGCCGTACTTCCTCTCGCCGCACAACCCGCAGGTGTTCTATCTCGGCGGCAGCCGCGTGCTCAAGTCGCTCAAGCGCGGCGAGGATCTCTTCCCGATCTCGCCGGACCTCTCGGCGAAGACGGATCCCGCGCAGGCGCGCGCGATCGCGGCGCGCATCGACACCGTCGACAAGTACACCGGTGGCATCACGCTCGACCTCACCGGCGCGGAAGCGTACGGTACGGTCGTGTCGCTCGCCGAATCGCCGATCAAGCCCGGCATGCTGCTCGCCGGCACCGACGACGGCAACGTCTGGATCACGCACAACGACGGTGCCGACTGGGAGAACCTCACGCCGCGCTTCGCTCCGCTCGGCGTACCGTGGGACGCGTACGTCGTCCGCGTCGAGCCGTCGCACTTCGACACGCTCACGTTCTACGTCGCGTTCGAGAATCACCGCTGGAACGACTTCACGCCGTATCTGTTCGTGACGAACGACGGCGGCAAGAGCTTCCGGTCGATCGTCAACAACCTGCCGCACTCGAGCCCCGAGGACTACCTCCACGTCATTCGTGAGGATCCTCATAATCGCGATCTGCTGTTCGTCGGCAGCTCGCGGACGGCGTACGTCTCGATCGATCGCGGCCAGACCTGGACGCGCTTCGCCACCGGGCTGCCGACGGTGCCGGTATTCGACCTGCAGATTCACCCGCGCGACCACGAGCTGATCGCGGCAACGCACGGCCGCAGCCTCTGGATCGCGGACATCGCCGCGCTCGAGCAGGTGACGCCGAAGGTGCTCGCGTCGGGCACGTATCTCTTCGCTCCCAAGACGGCGTATCAGTGGGGAGAGTCGCCGCAGACGAACTTGCCGGGCAACGGCTTCGGTCAGGCGGTGATGACGTTCGCCAATCCGCCCTACGGTGCGGACATCGTCTACCGGCTCGGCGCCGGCGCACCGTCGAACGTGCAACTGATCGTGAGCAGCGTCTCCGGCGACACGCTGGCTACACTACGCGGTCCTGGCGGTGCCGGGCTGCATCACGTCACGTGGAACTACCAGATGGCGGCGCCGCGCGACACCGCCGCGCAGTCGCCGTCCGAGCGGCGCGACAGCATTCTGATGCACGTGCGGGCGCCGATGGTGCTCGATTCGCTGCAGCGCGTCGGCTACGACACGGCGGCGATCAACCGCGTGCGCGGCCAGTTGAGATACCTGGAGCGTCCGCGTAACGCGAATGCAGCGGGTCGTGGCGGCCGCGGTGGAGGAGGCGGCGGCGGTGGTCAGGCCTGCGAGCACCCAACCACGATGTGGCAAACGTTCTGCGCACGTCCGGCGGAACAAGCGGGCGGCCGCCGCGGTGGCGGCGGGTTCGGCGTCGACTCGGCAACGCGCGCGCTGTTCGAGCCACTGCCGGGTGCAGCGCGAGGACGCGGGGCGCGCGGCGCGAACGCACGCCAGGGCGCAATGGGTGACGCTGCACTCGACCCGGTGGGACACATCTGGAAGCTGATCGGCCTGCCGCAGCCGAACGTCGGCGGTCGCGGCGGATTCGGTGGTCGGGGTGCCGGTGGCAACATGGCAAACACCGGTGACTATCTCGTCACACTGACCGTGAACGGGCAGAAGCTCCGCCAGACGTTCCGTGTGGAACGTGTGAGTGGCGACGACACGCCGGATTTCTCGTTTGGCACGGACGAGCAGCACGATCAGGACGGCCGCTACACGCCAAAGAAATAGCAGTCGTACCCCCGGGTTGAAAACACGAACGGCGGCGCGATTGCGCCGCCGTTCGTGTTTTGGTCGCGTGCGTCATTGGCTTCGACGCGCGGAGCGTTCGGCCATCGGATAGATTCGGCGGTATGCCGCGAGCGGGCCAGATCATCGCCATGGGTGGCGGGGGATTCTCGATGGAACCCGAGAATCCGCTGCTCGACGACTAAGTGCTCGCGCAGGCGAGATCACCGAAACCGCGCATCTGCTTTCTCGGTGCGGCGAGCGGGGACACGTCGGCGGCGGCAGCACCAGGAATCTGCTCGTGCTTTGGCGCGAGTGGGGCATCGATCGACTGCTGAGGCGCGCCTGGCGCGACGGCAAGGTGATGTGCGGCCTCAGCGCAGGATCGCTCTGCTGGTTCCAGTCCGGCGTGAGTGACTCGCTCGCGTCCGAGCTCAGGCCGATACGGGCGCTTGGGTGGCTGTCGGGAAGTCACTGCCCGCATTACGACGGCGAAGCGGAGCGCAGGCCCGAGCCTACCGCGTCCGCGCACTGAATGGTCGCGTGGTCGAGCGAGCGCTCGAAACGGAGTTCCTGGGGTGAGTGGTGGATCGGCGCGGCGTGTGGGATATTCCCTGCATCCTTCCAGGCAGCCCACCATGACACGCCATCCACTCACCCTCGCTCTCCTTTTCGGCTCGTTCGCCGCGATCGCCTCGCCGGCGCCCGCGCAGCAGCCGTCCTCCGCCGACCTCGCGCGCTGGCAACGTGAAGCGCAAAACGTCACGATCTATCGCGACGACTGGGGCATCGCCCACGTGTACGGCAAGACCGACGCGGACGCCGTGTTCGGAATGATCTACACGCAGGCCGAGGACGACTTCAATCGCGTCGAAACCAACTACCTGAACTCGATCGGCGAGCTGGCCAAGGCCGAAGGCGAGCAGGCGATCTACTCGGATCTCCGCCAGAAGCTGTTCATCGATCCCGACACGATGAAGGCGATGTACGCGCGCAGTCCGCAATGGCTCAAGGCGCTGATGAACAGCTGGGCCGACGGGTTGAATTACTACCTTTATAAACATCCGGACGTGAAGCCGCGCGCCATCACGCACTTCGAGTCGTGGATGCCGCTCACGTTCAGCGAAGGCAGCATCGGCGGCGACATCGAGCGGGTAAACCTCGGCCGCCTGGCGGCGTTCTACGGCAAGGAGCCGATGCCGACCACTCCGTCGAACGAGGAACTCGGCATCTACGAAGAGCCGACCGGCTCGAACGGCATCGCCATCGCACCGTCGAACACGGTCGACCACCACGCGCTGCTCTGGATCAACCCGCACACGTCGTTCTTCTTCCGCTCCGAGCTGCAGATGGTGAGCAACGAAGGACTCGACGCGTACGGCGCGGTGACGTGGGGCCAGTTTTTCATCTATCAGGGTTTCAACCCGCGCCTCGGCTGGATGCACACGTCGAGCGGCGTCGATGCGGTCGATGAATATCTCGAGACGATCTCCAAGCGCGGCGACCACTACGTCTACAAGTACGGCGACAAGGAGCTGCCGGTCCGCGAGAAGTCGATCACGATTCCCTACAAGACCGCGAACGGCATGGCGAGCAAGCGCTTCACCGTCTACTACACCCAGCACGGGCCGGTCATTGCCGACGCCAACGGCAAATGGATGACGATCAGCCTGATGAACACGCCCATTCCGGCGCTCGAGCAGTCGTACCTCCGCACGAAGGCGCGCAATTACAAGGAGTACGAGAAGGTGATGCAGTTGCACGGCAACTCGTCCAACAACACGATGTACGCGGACGCGGATGGCAACATCGCGTACTGGCACGCCAACTTCATTCCGCGGCGCGACGACAGCTTCGATTGGACGAAGCCAGTAGACGGCAGCAATCCAAAGACCGCCTGGGGACCGTTGCTCAGCATCGATCAGGCGCCAAAGCTCTTCAATCCCTCGACCGGGTGGCTGTACAACAGCAACAACTGGCCGTGGTCCGCGGCCGGCGCGGCGAGCCAGAAGCGCTCGGATTTCCCGACGTACGTCGACATGGGGCGCGAGGAATCGCCGCGCGGTTATCACGCGCTCCGCGTCCTCTCGAACCGCAAAGACTTCACTCCCAGCTCGCTGATCGCGGCGGCGTTCGATAGCTACCTGCCGTCGTTCGCGCACATGATTCCTCCGCTGCTCAAGGCTTACGATCAAACGCCCTCCGACAATCCGCTCAAGGCGAAAGTCGCCGAGCAGATCAAGGTGCTGCGCAACTGGGACTATCGCTGGGGCGTTGCGTCGATCCCAACATCGCTGGCTGTATTCTGGGGCGAGGACATCAGCCGTCGTGTCGCGGCCGAATCGCGCCGCGCCCGCAGCTTGTCGGCGGAGGATTACGTCGCGACCAAGGCGACGCCGGAGGAGATGCTCCAGTCGCTCGCCGCGGCGAGCGACAAGCTGACGGCCGACTTCGGCACCTGGAAAACGCCGTGGGGCGACATCAATCGATTCCAGCGACTGACGGGCGACATCGTTCAGAAGTTCGACGACGCCGCGCCGAGCATCCCGGTCGGCTTCACGTCGTCCCGATGGGGTTCGCTGGCCTCATTCGGCGCGCGGGCATATCCGGGCACCAAGAAGTGGTACGGCACGAGCGGCAACAGCTTCGTCGCTGTCGTCGAGTTCGGTGACAGCGTGCGCGCGCGGGCCGTGACAGCCGGCGGCGAAAGCGGACACCCGTCGTCGCCCCACTTCAACGATGAAGCCGAGCGGTACGCGACGGGGAATCTCCGCACCGTCTATTTCTATCGTTCACAGCTCAAGGGGCACACCGAGCGCGAATACCATCCGGGTAGCTGAAGGCCGGCTCGTTCGGGCCGCCGTGCTTTGGCGGCCCGGGCGAGGAATTTGCTCGCTGAGTGTGGCGGCCCGGACCGGCCGTCGGGCCCGCAGGCCTGCCGCCACGACTCACTGACCGGCGAGCATCCATGATTCGCAAGCTCAAGGACGGACAGTACCGGCTGTACTCCCGCAAGAAGAACCCGAAGACGGGCAAGCGCCGCAACCTCGGAACGTTCAAGACGCGTGCGGCCGCCGAGAAACACGAGCGCGCGGTGCAGTATTTCAAGCACGCATGATCGGGCGCTCGCCGGAGAACCACCGCCTGGAATTCACGCCGACTCGATGACACACGCCGGAGCCGCCGACGTCCGGGAGACGTTCCTCGTGTTTCCCGGCGATACCGAGATGGCGCGCCGCTGCCGTGCATTCGATTGGGCCGCGAGCCCGCTCGGACGCGTTGAACAATGGCCGGTCGCTTTGCGCATTGCCGTCCGCACGGCGCTCGAGTGTCCGTTTCCGATCAATCTGTGGTGTGGCCCGGAGTTGACGCTCGTCTACAACGACGGATACCGTCACGTCCTCGGCTTGAAGCACCCGCAGGCCCTCGGCCGGCCGGGTTCCGACGTGTGGGCCGAGATCTGGCCGCAGATCGGACCCATGTTCGATCGCATTCGGCAGGGCGGGCCGCCGGAATACTCGGAAGATGCGAGTTTTCTGATGTGGCGTGCCAGCGGACCGCCGGACGAAGCATGGTTCACCTTCTCCTTGAGCGCGGTGCGCGACGAGGATGGCGCGATCGTCGCCTTTCTCAACATCGCCACCGAAACGACTCGTCGCATTCGCGCCGAGCGCGAATCGGTGGCGGCGCGCGCCGCCGCCGAACGTGCCGAACATCAGTTGCGCGAGGTCTTCGCCCAGGCACCGGCCTTTCTTGCCGTATTGCACGGCCCGGATCACGTATTCGAGTTCGTGAATGACGCCTATCGCCAGGTCGTCGGTTACCGGGACATCGTCGGCAAGCCCGTTGGCGAGGCGATGCCCGAGGTGCGCGCGCAGGGATTCATCGATCTGCTCGATCGCGTATACCAGACGGGACAGCCGTTCATCGGCCGCGCGATGCCGGTGTCGCTCGCCCGCACGCCCGGCGCGGCGCTCGAGGAGGTTTACGTCGATTTCGTCTATCAGCCGCTCACCGATCAGGATGGCACAACCATCGGGATCGTGGCGCACGGTTCCGACGTCACCGAGGCGGTCCGGGCGCGCCGCGAGATCGAACGCCTGCTCAGCGAGAGCGAGCGGGCGCGCACGGTCGCCGAGGAGAGCAACGCCCGTTATCAGTTTCTCGCCAACACCATTCCGGTGCAGGTGTGGACGGCGCGGCCGGACGGCACGCTGGATTTCGTGAGCGATCGAACTGCATCCTACTTCGGAACATCGGCCGAGCAGATCATCGGTGATCAGTGGCTCTCCGTGCTGCATCCCGACGACCTCGCGCGAACGCGTGAACGTTGGGCGCGTTCGCTGGAGACAGGTGAGCCGTACGAGATTGAATTCCGCCTCTGGAGCGCCGAGCATCAGGCCTACCGGTGGCATCTGGCGCGTGCCACGCCACAGCGTGACGACCGCGGCGCGATCATCCACTGGTTCGGCACGAACACCGACATCGAGGATCGAAAGCGCAACGAAGCCGAGCTGCAGCGGCTGACGATCGAAGCGACGGAAGCGAATCGCGCCAAGAGCGATTTTCTCGCGGCGATGAGTCACGAGCTGCGCACTCCACTCAACGCCATCGGCGGCTACGCGCAACTCATGGAAATGGGCGTGCGCGGTCCGGTGACCGACGAGCAGCGCGTCGATCTGCTCAAGATCCAGCGCAGCAAGGACCACCTCGATACGCTCGTCAGCGACGTGCTGAACTTCGCGAAGATCGGATCCGGACGGATCGATCTTCGAATCGAATCGGTCGACATCGGGCACATGGCCGGCTCGGTGCTCGAGATGGTCGCGCCGCAAAGCACGTTCAAGCAGCTGCACCTCGAGCCGTTCGCCGCGCCGCCTGGGCTGGCGGTGCTGGCCGACGCCGACAAGATGCGTCAGATATTGCTCAATCTTCTGGCGAACGCGCTCAAGTTCACTCCGGCCGGCGGCACGATCAGCCTCGCGGCGCAACCGATGGAGCGGCAGGTGTCGCTCAGCGTCAGCGACACGGGCATCGGAGTCGCGCCCGACCAGCTCGAGCGGATCTTCGAGCCGTTCGTGCAGTCCAAGAAGGCGCTTCAGCCGTCGGACCAGGGCGTGGGGCTCGGTCTCGCGATCAGCCGTCAACTCGCCCGGGCCATGCACGGCGATCTCACCGTGCGAAGCACGCCAGGACACGGCTCGACGTTCACGCTGACGCTGCCGCGCAGCCAGGCCGACCCATCGACCGCCACCGAACCGAACGGGCGGGCGTAATTCGAATTCTCTAAATCGCTCAGGCCCGAACGAGCCGGCGCCGCTCGGCCAGCTCGGCGATCGCCGTTTCGCAGGCGTGCAGACAGCGTCGCAGCCCGTCCAGCGTGTGATCGCCCATGTGGCCGATGCGGACGGTGGTCGCCGCCAGCTCGCCGTAGCCGCCGCCGATGGTGTATCCGCGCACGTCGATCGCGTTTCGCAGCTCGGCCGGCGACATGCCGAGCGGGAGACGGATCACGGTGACCGTGGGTGACCGCGCGCCCTCCGGCGCGACGACGCTCACGTCGATACCGCGGCGCTCGCGCAGCCCGTACACCCACTCGATGGTGGCGTCGCGCATCGCGAGGTGTCGCTCCCACCGACGTTCGATGCCCTCGCGGCCGATGTCGCCCATCTGCGCTTCGAGCGCGTACAATAGCGAGGTGGCCGGCGTGCTCGGCGTCTGATTGCGCGCGGCAAATTTGTCGTACTGCACGATGTCGAAGTAGAAGCCGCGATCCGGCAGCGAGCGCGCACGGTCGACGTATTCAGCCGACGCAACGGCGAATGCCAGGCCGGCCGGCAATGCCAGCGCCTTTTGCGAACCGGTGAGCACGTAGTCGAGACCCCATCCGTCGACGGTGATCTTGGCCCCGCCGGCGCCCGACACGCTGTCGACGAGCACGATCGTGCCGTGTCGATGCACCAGCTCGGCCACCTCGCGCACGTCGGTGAGCACGCCAGTGGAAGTTTCGGATTGTGCGACCGTCACCGCGGCAAAGCGCGTCCGCGTCAAGGCGTCTTCCACCGCGTTCAGATCGAACGTCGCGCCCCACGGCACGACGACGCGTTCCACCTGCCGCCCGCACGACTCGGCGACGAGCGCGAACCGTTCGGAGAATCCGCCATTCACGAGCGACAGGATCGCACCCGCCGGCGCGTTGCGGATCGCCATCTCCATGAAACCTGTGGCCGACGTGGCGCCGACGTAGACCGGCCGAGCCGTGAGCAGCACATCGCGCAATCCGGCGTCGATGCGCGCGAACATCGCCTCGAACGCGCGATTCCGGTGTTGCATCATCGGGCGCGTCAGCTGCGCGAGGATTTCCGGCCGAACCTCGGTCGGACCCGGGACGAAGAACGTGCCGAACGGCGCATCGGACATGGCAGCAAATCTAGTGGATGGGTTGCAGTGGACGCCCCTCCGCCGCATGATCCAGCACTCCACTTTTCGCCCTAGAGGACCCGCATGTCATCGAAGGTGCTTCTCGCGGCGGTTTGCGCTTCGCTTGCCGCGACCGCCGTTCCCGTACGCGCACAGGGCCGCGGTCCCGCGCCGGCGGTCAACGCCGCCGATTCGGCATCCGACCCGATTCGCCAGCTCGTCGGCCGGCTCGACCTCGCGCAGTACAAAGCCACGGTCAAGGGACTCACACAGTTCGGGGATCGCCGTCAGGGCACGGATCGCAATCGCGCCGCTGTCGACTGGATCGAGGCGCAGCTCAAGAGTTACGGCTGCACCAACACGGAGCGCATCAAATATCAGTACCCGGAAGCGACACAGGCCGACGCGGGACGTCGCGGTGGCCGCGGCGGCCGTGGCGGGGCACGTCGCACGCCGCCTCCGCACGGAAGCGTGATCAGCGTCGGGCCGTCCAACGGGCAGGGTGGCTCGCGCATCTTCGGCGTGCGCACCGAGACGGGCGTGAACAACGACTCGCTGAAGCAGCCCGATCCGAAGCTGCGCGCAATCGACACGCAGCCGACGTCGCCGGGCGAGCGCGAGGAAGTCTACTGCACGAAGATCGGGACGACGCACCCCGATGAGATGTACATCGTCGGCGGCCACATGGACGGCATCGGCTGGGGCGAAGCCGCGAACGACGACGGCTCGGGTACGGCGCTCGTGATGCAGGTCGCGCGCGTCTTCAGCAGCCCGGACGTCAAGACCGACCGTTCGATCCGCTTCATCCTCTGGAACAACGAGGAAACCGGCACGAACGGCGCGCGCGCCTACGTCGAGCAACGCTATTCGTTGCAGGGCAAGGAAGAGCCGGCCGGCTCAGGCAAGTACCCTGAACCCAAGTGGCTCGGCATGATCCAGCATGACATGATGATGTTCGATCATGGCATGCCGAACGCCGACGGCACGATGAGCAAGGAGCAGCGACCCGAGGCGGACGTGAACATCGAGTTCGCGCAGACGTCGAAATTCGCCGACGGCGCGCAGAAGCTGGCCTGGGCATTCGCCGACGCGAACGACATGTATGCGACCGATTATCCGGCGCACGTGGGCCAGCACATGACGAACACCGATTCCGGTCCGTTCCAGGATCTCGTGCCGTCGATCAGCCTGCGCGAGAACGAACGCGGCGCGCAGATCGGCGCCGGGTGGGATCCGCAGTGGCATCAGCCGACGGATCTCTTCTCGACCTACAGCGACAAGGATTTCCGTTTGGGATTGAATGCCGCGGAAACAACCCTGGCCGCGATCGCGAAGCTCACCGGGGCCCGGCTCGAGCGCTAGCGGCCGGTCATGCCCCCTGATGGTTAGCGGCCGCAGATGAACGATGAAAAACGCAGATTGAAAAACTCTTGTTGTTGCTTTTCAAATCAGCGTTCATCAGCGTCATCTGCGGCCGCTTGCCTTTTGTCTCTGACAGTATTTGCGGCGCCCACGGACCGGCGATACTGGCGCTTCGGTGCTAATCCGCGGCGTCACCAGACGACTTCGCCGGCACCATTCCCTCGAACGCCATCGCGCCGGCTGGCACGCCGACCAGATCGTCGCGGCGGCCGCGTCCCGTGCGAGTGAAGAAGCGGCCGAGGCGGTGGCTCAAGGTGTCCATGTACGTGTAGACCACCGGCGTCACGAACAGCGTGATGAGCTGTGAGAACGCCAGACCGCCGACGACCGCGACGCCGAGCGGACGGCGCGACTCGGCGCCGGCGCCCTGCGAGAACGCAATCGGCAGCGTGCCCATGAGCGCCGCCATGGTCGTCATCATGATCGGCCGGAAGCGGATCAGGCAGGCGTGCACGATCGCATCACTCGGCGTCCGTCCTTCCGATCGCTCCGCCTCGAGCGCAAAGTCGATCATCATGATCGCGTTCTTCTTGACGAGACCGACCAGCAGAATGATGCCGACGAACGCGTACACGCTCAGATCGATATGGAAGATGTACAGCGTCAGCAGCGCACCGAACGCGGCGAACGGCAACCCCGACAGAATCGTGATCGGATGAATGAAGCTCTCGTACAACACGCCGAGCACGACGTAGATGACGAAGATGGCGATGCCGAGCAGCGCGAGCATGCCGGCCTGCGTCGATTGGAACGCCTGCGCAGTTCCGGAGAACGCCGTGTTGATGCTGCTGGGCAGCACGTGACTGGCCGCGGTCTGTACGACGTTCACCGCGTCACCGAGCGACACCCCGGGCGCGAGGTTGAACGACAACGTCACCGAAGGAAGCTGGCCGGAGTGATTCACGCTCAGCGCCCCGGCGCTCTGGGTGATCGTCGCGACTGCGCTGAGCGGCACGAGCGCGCCCGTGTTCGATCGCACATACAGCAGGTCGAGCGCCGAGAGATCCTGCTGATACTGCGGCAGCAGCTCCATCATCACCCAGTATTCGTTGTTCGGTGTGTAGATGGTCGACACCTGCCGCGACCCGTACGCGTCGTAGAGCGCGGTCTCGATCTGTGACGCGCTCACGCCCAGCGACGACGCACGTTCGCGGTCGATCTGCACGCTCGCCTGCGGATTGCCGAGCTGCAGATCGCTCGTCACATCCTGCACGAGCGGCGACCGTTTCACCTCGTCGACCAGCCGCTGCGCCGCTGGATACAGCGTGCTGATGTCCGGGCTCTGCATCGTGAACTCGTAGAGCGCCTTCGAAACGCGGCCGCCGATCTGGATCGCCGGCGGATTCTGCAGGAAGGTCACCATGCCCGGCACCTTCGCCAACTTGGGCCGCAGCTCGGCGATCATCTCGTCCGCACTCACCCGCTGGTTGCGCGGCTTGAGCGTGATGAACAGCCGGCCCTGATTCGACCCGGAGTGGCCTCCGCCCACGGCCGACATGAAACCCGCGATGTTCGTATCCGCCTGCACGATCGCATCCACCTGCTGCTGGTGGCGCACCATGTCGTCGAACGACGTGCCCTGCGCCGCTTCCGTGGTCGCGTGAAGCTGGCCGGTATCCTCGCTCGGAATGAAACCCTTCGGCACGATGACGAACAACAGCACGGTTCCGGCGAGAATGCCGAACGAGAACACCATCGTCATCGGACGGTGTGCCATCGCCCAGAGCAGACCAGCCTCGTAGCGCTTGACGAGCCACTGATAGCCGCGTTCCGTGGTGTTGTAGAGTCGTCCGTGCGTCTCCTCCGAGTGCGGCTGGAGGAAGCGGCTGGAGAGCATCGGCGTGAGCGTCAGCGACACGAAGCCCGACACGAGAATCGAGACCGCGATGGTGACCGCGAACTCGTGAAAGAGCCGGCCGACGATCCCGCCGAGGAAGAGGATCGGAATGAAGACCGCGGTCAGCGAGATCGTCATCGAGAGAATGGTGAAGCCGACTTCGGCCGCGCCATCGATCGCGGCGCGCATCGGCGGCTTCCCCATCTCCATGTGTCGCACGATGTTCTCGAGCATCACGATCGCATCGTCCACCACGAAGCCCACGGCAAGCGTGAGCGCCATCAGCGACAGATTGTCGAGACTGTAATTCATCAGATACATCACGGCGAACGTGCCGATCACCGAGATGGGGAGCGCCAGGCTCGGAATGACCGTCGCCGAAACATTTCGCAGGAACAGGAAGATCACGAGCACCACGAGCACGAGCGTGAGCACGAGCGTGAACTTCACGTCGGCAACGGATTCGCGGATCGACTGCGTACGGTCGAACAACGTGACCGCCTCGACGCCGGCCGGCAGCTGCGTCTTCAGCTTCTCCATCAGTTCGTTCACGCCGGTGGCGACGGCTACGGTGTTGCTGCCGGGTTGGCGTTGAATGGCCAGCACGATGGAGCGTTTGCCGTTGAACCAGCTCGCCGCGCGATTGTCCTGGACGTTGTCGAGCACTTCGCCGAGATCGCCGAGCTTGACCGGCGCGCCGTTGCGATAGGCGACGGTGAGCTGCCGGAATCCGGCGGCGTTCTGCAACTGTCCGTTCGCCTGCACCGTGTACGTCTTCGTCGGGCCGTTCAGGATGCCGGTCGGCAGGTTCACGTTCTCCGACGAGATCGCGTTCGCTACCTCGTCAATGCCGAGCTGCCGATGGGCAAGCGCGTTGGGATCGAGCTGCACGCGAACGGCGTACTTCTGCGCGCCGTACACGTTCACCTGTGCCACGCCTTCGACCATCGAGATGCGCTGCGCCATCATCGTTTCGGCGTACTCGTCGAGCTGCGACAGCGGCAGCAGGGACGAGGTCAACGCGTACAGCAGGATCGATTGTCCCGCCGGATTCACCTTCTGGTACGACGGCGGAATGATGCCGTCCGGAAGCTGCCGCAGCGTCTTGGCGATCATCGCCTGCACGTCCTGCGCGGCCGCGTCGATGTCCCGGTCGAGCGAGAACTGGATCGTGATCGACGTTGCGCCGAGCGTGCTGCTCGACGTCATGTTGTCGATGCCGGCAATCGTCGAGAACTGTTTCTCCAGCGGCGTGGCAACGGCCGACGCCATCGTCTCGGGACTGGCACCCGGCAGGCTGGCGCTAACCGAGATCGTCGGAAAGTCCACCGTCGGCAGATCGCTGACCGGTAGCCGCCGATACGCCGTGATGCCAAAGAAGATGATTCCGGCCATCACGAGGACCGTGGCGACCGGTCGCCGGATGAACAGCTCCGAGAGATTCATGGTGCCGCCTGTGTCGTTGCGGTTTCGGTGGCCGGCGCTCGCACCTCGACGCGTGCGTTCGGCGTCAATCGCGACTGGCCGTCCACTACCACCTGCTCGCCCACCACCAACCCGCTATCCACCGTCGTCAGTTGTCCCACGGCTTCGCCGGGGACGATCGGCCGCACTTTGGCAATCTTGTCCGGTCCGACGACGAACACATAGCTCCCGTTCTGTCCGGGAAGCACCGCGCTCGTCGGAACGGCCACTGCGTTCGGCGTCACGTCGAGCTGCACGCTCACGCGTACGTACTCACCCGGCCACAGGCTGTTCAGCTGATTGTCGAACAGCGCCTTGGCAACCACGCTCCCAGTGAGCGAATCCACTTCGTTGTCGAGAAAATCCAGCCGGCCCACCTCGCCGACACGTCCGCTGTCCGCCGTCACGACGCGCACGGGCAGGTTGCCTCGGCTGCTGCGCCGTTGCAGCTCTGGAAATTCGCGTTGCACGACAGGAAAGCGCACGCTGATCGGATGCAACGTGTTGATGACCACCAGCGGATCACTGTTCGCCTGGACGAGGTTTCCCTGCTTGACGAGCAGACGGCCGGTGCGGCCCGAGATGGGCGCGCGAATCGTCGTGTAGCCGAGATTGAGCCGCGCGTTGTCCACGGCCGCGCTGTCCGCCTGAACAGTCGCTTTGAGCGCCGCCGCTTGCGCCACCGCTTGATCGGCCTGCGACTTGGTGACGTAGTCCTTGGCCACGAGCGCCTGATACCGTTCGGCATCCCGTTGCGCGCTCTGTGCCTGCGCGACGTCGCGCGCCAGCGTGGCCTCGGCTTGGCGCAATGCCGTTTGGAATGGTCTGGGATCGATGCGGAACAACACCTGTCCGCTCCGTACGTCCTCGCCTTCGCGGAACTCGACCGAGTCGAGCGTGCCTCCGACCTGCGCCTCGACGGCAACGGTGTGAAGCGGCTCGACGACGCCGTTGGCCTCGATCGTATGCGGCGCCGCGATCTGCGTCGCCGTTGCCACCGTGACCGGCACGCTCGGCGTTTCCTTGACCGGCGGCTTGCTGCAGGCAGTCGCCGCGACCGCGCACGCCACGCCGAACCGGATCTGGTATATATGAATGCTCATCGTCCCGGCCTCGATTGGGGCGCCGGTGAAAGGGGAGAGAATGCCGCATCACCGCGCGCGCCGAGCACGCCGACGTCGTGGGCGAGCTGGGCCAGCGCCGTACGCCATTGCCAGCGCGATTCCACAGACTGCGCGCGCGCCGTAGCCAGCGCGCTCTGTGCCACCAGCAGGTCGACGATGCTGCCGACGCCCTCGCGGTACCGCTCGCGGGCCACCGTTTCCGACTGTGTTGCACTCGCGAGGAGATCCGCTGACGTGTGGACGCGGTCGGTCGCCGTCCGAAGCGTGTAGTACGACGTGAACACTTGCTGGATCACCTGCTGCTTCGTGGCGTCGGCCCGGGCGAGCGCCGCCTGATAGCCCTCCGACGCCGCGTGCACGTCGTACTGATTGGAAAAGCCGGAGAACAGCGGAATCTGCAGCCCGAAGTTCAGCGAATACGTTCGGCCGCCGAGTCCGGAGAAGCTGGACCGGTTGTTGGCGCCGGTGGCGCTGAAGCCGAGGGCCGGCAGATACGCCGATCGCGTCACCCGAATCGCCGACGATGCCGCGGCGGCGGCCGCGCGCGCCGACGCCAGCTCCGGACGATTGCGCACCGCGGCATCGATCAGCGAATCGACCGATTGTGCCACGAAGTGCACCGAATCCGTTGCTGGAACTTCAGGAATCTCGAATGGCGTGTTCGCCGGCACCCCCATGGCGACTGCCAGCGTTCCGCGCGCGATCTGGAGTGCGCCCTCGAGTGTCTCGAGCTGCAAGAGCGCCTCGGAGCGCGCGGTCTGTGCCTGCAACACGTCGGCGATCGTCGCCAGACCAACCCGGTGGCGCTCGTTGGCCGCGTCGAGCGCCGCCGTCGCTTCGTTGACCGCCGCCTGTTCCGCGTCGCGCTCGGAACGCGTGGCCAGGTAACCGAACGCCGCCGACTCCACCTGAAGAATCGTGTTCTCGACCGTGGCGTTGTGCGTGAGATCGGCCGCCACCGCCGTCTGACGTGCGACGTCGATCGAGCCGGAGCGGCCGCCGAAGTCGAGCACCGTATACGCGAGTGACAGCGACGGCCCGTACTGCGACCGCTCGACGCCCGGCCGAGCGGGCGTGGCTGCAGTGAGCGAGCGATTGAAATCGACGTTGGCCGACAGCGTGGGGTACAGCTGACCCCTGCTCGAGCCGTAGACATCGGCGGCGGCTCTGGCCTGCGCCCACGAAAGCCGCGTATCGGGACTGTTTCGCAGCGCGATGTCCACGACGTCCGCGAGCGTGAGATGCTGAAGATCCTGGCCTGCAACCCGAGTAGTCGCTGTGTCGCGACGCGCCACTTCAACGACTTTCGCGCTCGGCTGCCAGATCGAGCTCGGACTCGCCGGCGCGGCCGCGCCACCATCGATCGACGGCGGCTGATGCACGCACGCACCGGCGAGGACGATGCCGATCGCGCCGGCGAGCGCCCTGCATGATCGTGGTGCGTCGACGCGTCGGCGTGACCTCACGGGCGAGGCACCTGACCGTTCGCCGTGGACTTGTTGCCGCCATTCGTGCTCGCACGCGGCGTCGTTTCAGACACCGTGCCGTCGCGCCGCAAGCTCGCGGCGATCGTGAGCTTGGGCGGCGACACCGGCCGCGCCGTGATGATCGCGCCGAGCATCACCACGTGATCGCCCGGTTTGAGGCCACTCACCACCTGCGCCACTCGTAGATCGCTCGGGCCGGTTTTCACTTCGCGCATCTCGAACGATCCGTCCGGCTGCGCGACCACGGCGTACCGGCCGGGCACCCCCGTGGTGCCTTCGCCACCCGTCAGCTCGCGCCGCAATTCGCCCGTGAGCGTATCCACCGGAACGCCGAACATCCGTGACACCGGCGCCAGCTCGTTCGTGGGACGGACGGCGTCGATCGGCACCTGCACGACGTTCGTCAGATCGCCGGCGTTGATCGTCACCTCGCCGTTCATGCCGGGCATGAGCAAACCCTCACGATTGCTGATGCTCACGAGCACCGGAAAGAACGTCACGCCCTGGTCGACGATGGCCTGCGGCTCGACCTTCTCGACCGTTCCGTCGAAGGTCCGGTTCGGGAACGCGTCGACGAGCACGCTGGCCTTTTCGCCGAGCCGCACGTTCGCCATCTCGACCTCGTCGATCGTCACGCGCATTCGAACGCGCGACAGGTCTGCGATCGTCATCAAGGTCGTGCCACCGTTGGCCGATGTGGCCGACGTGATGATCTGGCCGGTGGTGATCGGCCGGCTGATCACGGTGCCGGCGATCGGCGCTCTGACCGTGGCATCCTGCAGCTTTTGAAGCGCGAGGTCGAGGTTCGCGCGCTTTTCCACGATATCCGCGACCGCCGCGGCCGTGGTCGACTTCGAGCTGTCGTGCTGCGCCGCCGTGACGACGTGGCGCATGAACAGCGTGTCCTCGCGCGCCTGGTCCGCGAGGGCCTTGCGCAGCGATGCGCTCGACACGACGTCGTCCGCCACCGCCTGATCGTACTGGTTGCGGACGTCGCGAGGATCCACCTGCGCGAGCAGATCGCCAGGCTTCACGACCGAGCCGACGTCCACCGGCATCTGGAGCACCATGCCCGACGCCTTCGACTTGATGAGGACCGTGTCCGCCGGCTCGACGACGCCGGTCGCTTGCACGCGCACGGCAATGTTGCCGCGCGTGACCTCCGCGGTGGGCAACGGCGCGGCCTGCTGCGTTTTCGAATGGCACGCGGCAACGGCGAGGCCGGTTACGACCAGGACGGCGCGAAGCGGGAATGAGCGAGAGAGCATGGGAAAGGGAAGATCAGTTAAGGGGCCTGGCCATTCGAGACGAGCTGCTCGCGGTCGCGCCGCTGGAGCGCGCGAAACTTCTCGCGTTGCTCGGTGGTGAGGGTTCGTTCGATGTCCGCGCGCACGCTCGTCACCAGCAGATCCACGCGCGGTCGGATCTCCTCGCGCAACGCGTTGAATTCGCCCGCGCGCGTCGACATGATGCTGTCGATCGCCGCCTCCTGCGCCGGCGACAACCCGAGCGCCTGCGACAGCTCGATCCGGTACCGCAAATGATCCTGTGCCGTTGGAGACCGCAGGATCGACGACAGCGGATGGAACGTGGTGTCGCCCAATCGCGTGATCGGCGCCGGCCGCGTCACCGCGCGCTCGATCGCCGCACCCGCGACACCGCTGGCGAACACCAACGCGACGAGCGCGACGAGCGCGCGCGCCCGACTGGACGGCTGATTCACTCCGGACGCGCTCATCGTCACCGCCGATGGTGTGGCGGAGTTGGCGATTCGGCCGTGAGCAGATCGAGGAGATCGTGCGACGACACCCGGTTCGTCGCGGCGCCGATCAGAGCGACGCGTTCCGCCGGCACATCCGTGGCGGCGCTGCGGTTGCTCGACAGCCAGAACAGACACACGCTCGCCGCCACTGCCGTCGCAACACCAACGCGGATCAGCGTGCCCGACCAGTGTTCGGTGTAATCCCAGATCGTGCGCGACCGCAGCTCTCGCTGCTCCAGCATCGGCGCCGCGGCGGTGCGAATGCGATCCGAGAGCGCCCGAATCTGCGCGTTGGTAGGCAGATCGCTCAGCTGGGCGGCACGAAGAACGCCGGCGAGCTCCCGATCGCGGGTTGGTTCGACGCGACGCATCACGCGCTCGCCTCGCGCAACGACTGCAATGCCGGGCGCAGCTGGCGTCGGGCAACATGTAAATGCCACCGGACCGTGGCCGGCGCCGTTTCCAGCGTCCGGGCAATCTCGGCGACCGTCAGGCCATCCAGCTCGAACAGCTCGACGACCAACCGACGCCGCGGCGGCAGCGCACTCATCGCCCGACGCACGCGGCCGAAGATGTCATCCCGCTCGGCGCCGGCTGCAGGCGATTCGCCACCGTCGGCAAGGTCCGCCGTCAGCTCGGACGCGGCGCGAATCGAACGCGCCGCACTCAGATCGATTCCTCGATTGACGATGATCCGCGACAACCACGGCCAGAACGGGCGATGCGGGTCGAAGGTGTCGATGTGTCGCAATGCTGACAGGAAGGCGTCCTGAACGAGGTCCTCGGCATCCTCGCGTTGGCGGAGTAACCGGCCTGCGAGCCGGAGTGCCCGCGGCAAATAGCACTCGACCAGGGCGCCGAATGCCTCGGCGTCGCCCACGCGCGCTCGGTCGATCAGACACTGCTCAGCCGCTGCCTGATCCGTAACCAGAACCGGACGGGCAGTATGGCGATTCGAGGGTTCGGCGAACCTCTCCAGAGGTCCGCTCTCGAGGGAGCTTTCCATTCGTAATTGGCAGTACGGCGATGCAGCCGGCGCTGTTTGGTGCGTAGCCGCCGGGAAACAAAGCGGCGCCTCCCACCTGGAGGCGCCGCCACCTTCCATATGTATCTAATGTACGCGTCCGGGAGACCGACTGTTGTAAATCACGCCGTCGCCGACGCTTGGGAACCCGCGGGCCACCGCGTGCGGCTCAGTGCATTCCACCCGCAGGCGCATGACCCTCGGCCTTGCGGATGATCAGGACCGCCGGCGCGACCACGACGAACGTCGCCAGGATCATGAGCCAGGCGTCGTTGTAGCTCAACATCAGCGCCTGGCCGGTGAGTATGCGATCGATGATGGCGATCGCACCCTGGTGGGCCTGATACGCGCTGTAGCCGTGGGACATCAATCCCGCGACCGCCTGCTGCTGACGCTGCATGAATAGCGGATTGGCCGCATACGTGTTCGAGACGAGATCCGCGCGATGAATCGCGATCTGGTGATCGAGATACGTCGTGATGATCGCGATTCCAAACGATCCGCCGAGCTGCCTCGACAAATTGATCAGCCCAGACGCCTGCTGCGCCTCGCTGGGCTTGAGGTTGGCGTACGCGACGAAGTTGATGGGCGTGAACAGGAATCCCATCGCGATGCCGCGGATGATGAGCGGATAGCGCGCATCGGAATAGCCGGCCGAGGTCGTGAGATGACCGAGCTGCCACATCGCATAGACGAACACCGCGAGTCCGACGTAGATGAGCAGTCGCGCATCGACCAGTGGTCGTTCGCCGTTCAGCAGCTTGCCGCAGACGAGCGCGACGACGGCGGTCGCAATGCCGCCCGGCATGAGCGCGAGCCCCGTTTCGGTCGGCGTGAAGCCAAGCAGGTTCTGCGTGAAGAGCGGAAACAGGAATGTTCCGCCGTAGAGTCCGAAGCCGAGCGCGACGAACAGGAAGATCGAACCGGCGAGATCACGGTTCTTCAACACGCGGAAGTTCACGATCGGGTGTTTGTTTCTCGACGACAGTTCCCACCAGACCATCGTCACCAGGGCGACGGAGGCTACGATCGTGAGCCGAACGATCAGCTGATCGCCAAACCAGTCCTTCTCGCGACCCTCCTCGAGCACGTACTGGAGCGACGCGAGCCCAACGATCAGCAGGCCGATGCCGAGCCAGTCGACGGGTCCGCTTCGCCGCTGTTGGTGCGGCGGGTCGTGCAGGAAACCCGTGACGAGAAATACCGAGCAGATGCCGATCGGTACGTTGATGAAGAAGCACCAGCCCCAGTTGTAGTTGTCGGTAATCCATCCGCCGAGCGTCGGTCCGAGCGTCGGCGCGACAATGATGCCGAGCATGAAGATTGATTGGACCATTCCCTGTTGCTCGCGCGGAAAGATCTGTCGGATCGTCGCTTGCGCCGTTGAGAGCAGCGCAGCGCCTCCCGCACCCTGAACGACCCGCCAGAGAATGAGCTCTCCCAGGCTGTGCGACGTGCCGCACATGAACGAGGCGCCGACGAAAACAAGGATCGACGCCGACAGATAGTTGCGACGACCGAAGGTGGCGGTGAAGAACGCCGTCATCGGCAGCACGACGACGTTCGACAGGATGTAGCCGGTGCTCACCCACGCGATCTCCTGGATGGTCGCGCCGAGATTGCCCGCCATCTGCGGGAGCGCGACGTTGATGATCGTGGTGTCGAGCACTTCCATGACACCGGCCGTCATCAGTCCGAGGAGAATGAGCCAGCGATGCTGGTTGATGTCCTCGTCGGCCATGGCGCGGCCGCCCGCCATTCCGACCCCTGCCGTCATCCCGGCCGCCGAGCTGCCCATCACGCACCCCGTAGCCGCGGCGCGACGCGCACCGCGGTTCCGTAACACAGCACTTCGGAAACGCCGGGCATGATCTCGGTCGCGTCATAGCGTGTTGCCACGAGCGCGTTGGCGCCGAGCGCCTGCGCGTGGGCCACGGCCTTGTCGAAGGCCTCGGCGCGCGAGCGCTCACACAGCTCCTCGAGCAGCGAGATGTTTCCGCCGAACAGCGTCTGAAATTTGACGCCGACCTGGCCGAAGACGGAGCGCGAGCGCACCACGATGCCACGCACGATGCCGAGCGTCCGCACAACGTCGTATCCGTCGATCTCGATGCCAGTGGTCGTCAGGAACTCCGGCCCTGCGGTGGTCGGCATGATCATCTCCCTTTGGGAATGGCATCGAATTTCGCTGATCGGACCGGCCGCCGCCATGTGGCCGCGTCCGCCGCGATGTGCCCGCGATTTGCATTGAACGTCGCCGGGAGCTCGGACGAGCTCGTGCGACGGCGACGGTCCGCCGGCGCGCGGTACGGAGGGACCGGGGAGATCACCACATGCGAATTCATTATCTACTCATGACGGGTGCACTGTCGCTGGCGTTGGCCGGCACTGCGGCGGCCCAGTCGACCACGAAGACCGAAGCAAAAATACACCACGCCCTCAAGAAGGCGGGCAACACGATCAAGCAGGACGCTGGCGACGTCGGCAGTGCCGCGCACAAGACGCTCAAGAAGGCGGGCAACGACACCAAGGCCACGCTCGGGAAGGCGACCGGCATCCACAAAGTCGGCGGCGACGTCGGCAAAGCCGCTCAATCCGTGAGCCACGCCGGCAAGCGCACCGGAGCGCAGATCAAGCACACGACCAAGCAGACGGCTGCGAGCGCGCACCACACGCTCACGAAGACCGGGAAGCAGACCAAGGCGAAAGTCGATACGACGGTCAAGAAGCCTGAGTGACCGCACGGGTCCTCGAGGCACGAAGTACGCGGGGGGATCGACGGGTGACGTCGATCCCCCCGCTGAGCATTCGCGCGCCTTGCAGCCGCGGTCAGATTTCCAGCGGTCGCATGTCCAACCGCCCGCAGAATGGAGACGCAATCATGAGCGACTTCAACAAGCCGAACGACGGCGAACTGAAAAGCAAGCTCACCCCGATGCAATACGAGGTGACCCAACACGATCGCACCGAGCGCCCGTTCCAGAATGAATACTGGAACAATCACGAGCCTGGGATCTATGTGGATGTGGTCTCGGGCGAGCCGCTGTTCAGCTCACTCGACAAGTTCGATTCGGGCACCGGCTGGCCGAGCTTCACGAGGCCGCTCGTGCCGGAGAACGTGACGACGAAGACGGATCGCACGCACTTCATGGAGCGAACCGAGGTACGGTCGTCCGGCGCCAACTCGCATCTCGGCCATCTCTTCAACGATGGTCCGCAGCCGACCGGCATGCGCTACTGCATGAACTCGGCGTCGATGCGGTTCATTCCGGCGTCGCAACTGGAGGCGGAAGGCTACGGCGAGTTCAGGAAGTTGTTCGACAAGAGATAGTTAGCTCCGCTCACTTCCGCGCTCTGTTAGAAAACTCTCATTGAGTGCGGACGATCGCGAGACAGACGCGTCGGTTTTCTGAGGCGGACGCGACTCGTCGGCGTGCCACTTGCACGGGTACTTACCCCCCGGCACTCGACTCGAGACATCAAGAATCAGCTCGTGTGCCGCCATGTCTCACGGCGCGCGACTGCCGCATCCGTCGGTGTTGTGCCGCGCGCCTCTCTCGGGAGGACCGATGCCTGGTCACGTACTCATCACCGGCGGAGCGGGATTCATTGGCTCGCACCTCGCCGACGAGCTCCTCCGACACGGTTATCGTGTCCGGGTTCTCGACAATCTCTCGCCGCAAGTGCACGGACCCGATGCGCAGCGGCCTGGCTATCTCGCCGACGACGTCGAGCTGATCGTCGGCGACGTGCGCGATCCCGGCGCCGTGCGCAAGGCGCTGCACGGTATCGACGCGGTATATCACTTCGCATCGGTCGTCGGCGTCGGCCAGAGTATGTACGAAATCGTACGCTATACGGACGTGAACAACCGTGGCACGGCCGTGGTGCTCGAGGCACTCGTCGAACATCCGGTCGGCAAGCTCGTCGTCGCCTCGAGCATGAGCATTTACGGCGAGGGGCTCTATCGCGGAGCCGACGGCGCGGAGATCGAATGCGTCGAACGCTCGAGGGATCAGTTCGCGCGTGGCGAGTGGGAGCCGCGCGGACCCGACGGAGAAGCGGTGACTCCGGCGCCTACGCCGGAATCAAAGCGGCCGGTGCTCGCGTCAGTCTACGCGTTGTCGAAGTACGATCAGGAGCGACTCTGCCTCATGATCGGCGATGCCTACAACATCCCCGCTGCGGCGCTTCGCTTCTTCAACGTCTACGGTACGCGGCAGGCGCTGTCGAATCCGTACACGGGCGTGCTCGCGATCTTCGCGTCGCGCCTGCTGAACGACAACGCGCCGTGCGTGTTCGAGGACGGCGAGCAGCGTCGCGACTTCGTCAGCGTGCTCGACGTCGCGCGTGCCTGTCGTCTCGCGCTCGAGTCGGATGACGCGATCGGGCACGCCATCAACGTCGGCAGCGGCAACTCGTACAGCGTCAGGGACGTCGCTCATCGCATGGCGACGGTCCTCGGCAAGGAGTACATCGAGCCCGAGATCACGGGCAAGTACCGCGTCGGCGACATCCGGCATTGCTTCGCGGACATCTCGCGCGCGCGCGGTCTGCTCGGCTACGAGCCGCAAATCGACTTCGAGGCCGGCTTGTCCGAGCTCGCCGATTGGCTCAGTGGTCAGTCGTCCGAGGATCGAGTGGACGAAGCGCGTGCCGAGCTCGCGGCGCGGGGGCTGACCGTATGATCTCGCGCGACAGGGACGTCACGGCCGGCGTGGTCGCCGAGCCGGAGGTCGCCAGCCGCACTCGACCGGTGCTCATCACCGGCGGCGCCGGCTTCATCGGATGCAATCTCGCGCATCGACTGCTGCGCGAAGGGCGGCGCGTCATTCTCTTCGATAATCTGTCGCGCTCGGGCGTCGAACAGAATGTGCGCTGGCTGCGCGACACACACGGCGACGCGGTCGAGCTGTGCATCGGCGACGTGCGCGACGGAGAAGCCGTGCGCCGCGCGGTCGCGCGTGCCGGACAGGTCTTCCACTTCGCCGCGCAAGTCGCCGTCACCACGAGTCTCGACGATCCGACCAACGACTTCACGGTCAACGCGCGCGGCACCATGAACGTGCTCGAGGCGATTCGCACCGCCGACTATCGGCCGCCACTCGTCTTCACGTCGACGAACAAGGTCTACGGCGGTCTCGACGACGTAGCGCTCGTCGAGGATGCGTCGCGATATACGCCGCAGTCCGAGGCGATCGCGTCTCGCGGAATCGGTGAAGCGCGCCGGCTCGACTTCCATAGTCCGTACGGATGCTCCAAGGGGACGGCCGATCAGTACGTGCTCGACTACGCGCGCTCGTTCGGTCTCAGAACGGCCGTGTTTCGCATGAGCTGCATCTACGGTCCCCATCAGTTCGGAACGGAAGACCAGGGCTGGGTTGCGCACTTTCTCATCCGCGCCATCGACGGCCAGCCGCTCGTGCTCTACGGCGACGGCAAGCAGGTGCGCGACATCCTCTTCGTCGAGGATCTGGTGGACGCGTTCGTCCGCGCGCAGAAGAACATCTCGACGATCGCCGGTCAGGCATTCAACATCGGCGGTGGCGCGAGCCGCACGATCAGTCTGCTCGAGCTGCTCGACCTGATCGCCGACATGCACGGTCAGCGTCCCGAGGTTGCATTTCAGAATTGGCGCACTGGCGACCAGCGCTACTACGTGTCGGACACGGCGAAGTTCTCCGCTGCCACGGGCTGGCGGCAGACCGTAGCCGTTGAAGACGGCGTGCGGCGTCTGTACGACTGGCTCCAGGAGCGCCGCACCGACGTCGGGCGCACGCGCTCGACGTCGCATCGGCGCCACGTCGTGGTCGATCCAATTCCCGACGATTCCACGGTACTCCCGGCTCCTGGAGGTGCGCAGTGAGTGCTCCCGCTCTCCCCACCAACGCGGTCGGTACCATGTGCGCCGCGGTGCTCGATGCTCCATGTCAGTTCGCCGTATCATCGACTGAGCTCGTCGAGCCCGGGCCGAACGAAGTCCGCATTCGCCTCGAGGGCAGCGGCGTTTGTGCGTCGAGCTTGCCGATGTGGGAAGGACGCGAGTGGTTCCAGTATCCGCAACCACCCGGCGCGCCCGGTCACGAAGGCTGGGGCGTGATCGATGCGGTCGGAGCCGACGTGACCGGCCTCGAGCGGGGCCAGCGCGTCGCCGCGCTCACGTACCGCGCGTTCGCCGAATACGATCTCGCGGCCGCCGATGCCGTGGTACCGCTCCCGGCGTCGCTCGACGGAGCCGCGCTTCCCGGCGAGCCGCTCGGATGCGCGATGAACATTCTCAGGCGGAGCAACATCGAGCCGGGACAGACCGTCGCGATCGTCGGCATCGGGTTCCTCGGGGCGTTGCTCACCAGACTGGCGAGCAATCTCGGAGCGCGCGTCATTGCCGTGTCTCGGCGGCCATTCTCGCTCGAGATCGCCCGGCAGTTCGGCGCGGCCGAAGTCATTCGCATGGACGATCATTACAGAATCATCGAGGATGTGAAGGGACTCACCGATGGTCACGGCTGCGATCGGGTGATCGAAGCGGTCGGGCTGCAGTGGCCGCTCGATCTCGCCGGCGAGCTGACGCGTGAACGCGGCCGGTTGATCATCGCCGGCTTTCACCAGGACGGTCCGCGCAACGTGAACATGTTCCTGTGGAACTGGCGCGGACTCGACGTGATCAACGCCCACGAGCGCGACCCGCGCGTGTACGTCGACGGCATTCGCGAAGCGGTCGGCGCGATCGAGCGCGGCGAGCTCGATCCGTCGCCGCTGTTCACGCATCGCTTTGCACTCGACGAGCTCGATGCGGCAATGGCCGCGACCCGCGATCGCCCCGAGGGCTTCATGAAGGCGCTGGTGATCGCGTGACCGCAATCAGCCAGGTAGTCTCCGCCGGCGAGTCGAGCGAGCGCAATCATCGGACGCGCCCTGCTACCGCAGCCGAGTCACCCGTCACTCGACGGCCGCGGCTCGGGTTTCTCGGCGTCGGCTGGATTGGCCGCCATCGCATGGAACGCATCGCCGAGAGCGGCGCCGCGGACGTCGTCGCGATCGGAGACCCGAGTAGCGAGGCGGCGACCACGGCGGCGCAGTGTGTTTCCGGAGCGACAGTCGTTTCGCCCGAGCTGGACGCGTTCGTCGATCAGGACATCGACGGGCTCGTGATCGCCACGCCAAGCGCGATGCACGCCGATCAGGCGATCGCTGCGCTGGAGCGTGGCATCGCCGTGTTCTGCCAGAAGCCATTGGCCCGCACCGCTGCCGAAACGCGTCGCGTGATCGACGCCGCGCGAGCCGCGGACCGCCTGCTCGCCGTCGATCTGTCCTATCGATTCACGACGGCCATGCGCACGATCCGCGAGCTCGTGACGAGCGGTGAGCTCGGCGAGATCTACGCGGTGGATCTCGTCTTCCACAATGCATACGGGCCAGACAAGCCGTGGTTCTTCGATCCGAAGCTGTCGGGCGGCGGCTGCGTGATCGACCTCGGCATCCATCTGGTCGATCTCGCGCTCTGGACGCTCGGATTTCCACGCGTCGTCGATACGACGAGCAAGCTCTATTCGAAGGGCAAGCCGCTCGCGTCGATCGATACACAGGTCGAGGACTACGCCGTCGCGCGCGTCGACGTCGAAAGTGGTGCGTCGATTCAGCTCACCTGCTCGTGGAACCTGCCGGCCGGTCAGAACGCCGTGATCGGCGCCTCCTTCTATGGAAGCGCGGGTGGAGCGGCGTTCTCGAACGTGAACGGCTCGTTCTATGATTTCACCGCGGCCAGGCATCGCGGCACATCCCGTGAGGTGCTGGCCGATCCACCTGACGAATGGGGCGGTCGCGCTGCCGTCGATTGGGCGCGCCGGCTCGCCACCGGCGAACGGTTCGATTCCACCGTCGAACATCTGGAGGACGTCGCCGCGGCACTCGATCGGATCTACGGTCGATGAGGATTCTCGCAACAGCGGATACGGTCGGTGGCGTATGGGTGTACGCGCTCGAGTTGGCGCGCGCGCTCGCGCCGCATGGCGTGGAGGTGGCGCTCGCCACCATGGGCGCACCGCCCAGCGCCGATCAGCGCCGAGAGTTGGCCACGCTCGATAACGTCGAGCTGCACGAGAGCACCTTCCGTCTCGAGTGGATGCAGGATCCGTGGCTCGACGTGGACCGGGCCGGCGACTGGCTGCTGGCGCTCGAGCAACGCGTGCGACCGGACGTCGTTCACCTGAACGGATTCGTCCACGGTGCGTTGCCGTGGACAGCGCCGGTGCTCGTCGTCGGCCATTCGTGTGTGCGGTCGTGGTGGCAGGGTGTGTACGGCAGAACGCCGCCCTCGGAATGGGACGAGTACACGACGCGTGTACGCGCCGGACTCGCCTCCGCCGATCTCGTGGCAGCGCCCTCGCACGCGATGCTCCGGGCGCTGGTTCGCCATTACGGCTCGTTCGTCGATACCGACGTGATCCCCAACGGCCGCGACGGTACGCGCTTTCGCCCAGGCCACAAGGAATCACTCATTTTCGCCGCCGGCCGGCTGTGGGATGAGGCAAAGAACGTCGCGGCGCTCTGCCGCGTTGCCCAATCACTGCCCTGGCCTGCGTACGTCGCCGGCTCCAAGCGCTCGCCCGACGGCGCCGAGCCCGACGTCGAGCACGTGCACGCACTCGGCGTTCTGCCGGCGAACGAGTTGGCGGAATGGCTTGGGCGAGCCAGCATCTATGCGTTTCCAGCTCGCTACGAGCCGTTCGGACTCTCCGTGCTCGAAGCGGCACTTTCGGGTTGTACGCTCGTGCTTGGCGGCATCGAGAGCCTGCGCGAGATCTGGGGCGACGCGGCGGCATACGTCGATCCGATGGACGACGACCAGCTCGCGCGCACGCTGCAGTGGATGTGCGACGATGCCAGCCTCCGTCGCGCACTCGCGGCACGTGCGCGAACGCGCGCACTCGAGCTCACGCCGGCGCTCATGGCCGAGCGGTATCTGGCCGCGTACAATCGGTTGCGGCATGCTCACATGAACGGCGAGGTCGCGGCATGCGCATCGTGATGTTCTATCACTCGCTGAGGTCGGACTGGAACCACGGCAACGCACACTTTCTGCGCGGCGTGGCCAGTGAGTTGGTGCATCGCGGTCACGACGTGAGCATCTACGAGCCCGTCGACGCATGGAGCGCCGCCAACCTCGCACTGGATCACGGCGCCGAGGCGCTCGATCGCTACCGACAGGCGTACCCCACGCTGCGCAGCACCGTCTACGATCTCGCCAGTCTCGATCTGGACGATGCGCTCGCCGGAGCGGATCTGGTGCTCGTCCATGAATGGAATGATCACGAGCTCGTCGCGCGCATTGGTCTGCACCACGCCTCCGATGGCGATTACGTGCTGCTGTTCCACGACACCCATCATCGCGCGGTTACCGACTCGGCGAGCATGTCCGGCTACGATCTCACGCACTATGATGGCGTGCTCGCGTTCGGCCGGGCCATTCGAGACATCTATATAAAGGAAGGGTGGGCCGCGTCGGTGCACGTCTGGCATGAAGCGGCGGACACGCGGGTGTTTCATCCAATCACCGCTCCAGAGCGCGATGGCGATCTTGTCTGGATCGGCAACTGGGGCGACGACGAGCGCACGACTGAGCTGCGCGAGTTTCTCGTCGATCCCGTGGCGGAGCTTGCGCTGCGCGCCCGCGTCCATGGCGTTCGCTATCCCGATCACGCGAGAAAGATGCTCGCCGCCGCCGGCATCGAGTACGCCGGCTGGCTGCCCAACTATCGCGCGCCGGAGACGTTCGCGCGCTTTGGCGCGACGGTGCACGTGCCTCGCCGTCCGTACGCGCGCGCGCTCCCCGGCATTCCGACCATTCGTGTGTTCGAAGCGCTGGCCTGTGGCATCCCGTTGATCTCCGCCCCGTGGGACGACGCCGAGCACCTCTTCTCGCCCGGTGCGGACTATCTCGTCGCCCGTACCGGCTCCGAAATGAGGCGATTGTTGCAGGCCGTCCTGCACGACGCCGCACTCTCCGGCTCATTGGCCGAGCACGGCCGCCGGACGATCGAGACTCGCCACACCTGCGCACATCGAGTCGACGAGCTGCTCGGCATCGTCGCCGAGCTCGCGCCTTCACGCATCGAGGACACCGCATCCGTATGAGCTCCGGATTGGACATCGCATTCTTCGGCTCGAGCCTCGTCTCGGCGTACTGGAACGGCGCGGCTACGTACTACCGCGGAATCATTCGCGCGCTGCACGAGCGCGGTCACCACGTCACCTTCTACGAGCCGGATGCCTACGAACGCCAGGCGCATCGGGACATCGAGGATCCGACGTGGGCGAAGGTGGTCGTGTACGCGGGCGTTGGCACGGATGGCGTCTCACAAGCGCTCGAGAGCGCACGCGGCGCCGACGTCATCGTCAAGGCGAGCGGCGTTGGCGTGTTTGACGAGCTGCTCGAACGCGAGGTGCTCGGGCTCAAGCGTGCAGATACCGCTGTCATCTTCTGGGACGTGGACGCACCGGCCACGCTCGATCGTGTGGGGCAGAACGCCGACGATCCGTTTCTGCCGCTCATTCCCCGCTACGATCTCGTGTTCACCTACGGCGGCGGCGAGCCGGTGGTGCGTGCATACGAAGCCCTCGGCGCACGCGCGTGCATCCCGATCTACAATGCGCTCGATCCGTCGACGCATCATCCAGTGCTCCCGGAACCGCGGTTCGAGGCGGATCTCGGATTTCTCGGCAATCGGCTGCCCGACCGCGAAACGCGTGTCGAGGAATTCTTCCTTCGCGCCGCCGAGCGCTTGCCGCGCCGCAGGTTCCTGCTTGGCGGCAGCGGTTGGGCCGACAAGCATATCCCGTTGAATGTGTCGGCGATCGGCCACGTGTACACGCACGAACACAACGCGTTCAACTGTACGCCGCGCGCGGTGCTCAACGTGAATCGGGAGAGCATGGCGCGTTATGGATTTTCGCCGCCAACACGCGTGTTCGAGGCGGCCGGTGCGGGCGCTTGCCTGATTACCGACGAATGGGTCGGCATCGAGCTGTTCCTCGAGCCGGATCGCGAAGTGCTCGTCGCCGCGAATGGCGATGCCGTCGCGGCACACCTTGACGGGCTCACGCCCGAGCGTGCGCAGGCCATCGGCGATGCGGCGTACCGCCGCATTCTCGCCGAGCACACGTACGCACACCGCGCACGGCAGATCGAAGCGGAGTTCGGCGCGCGCGATATCTGTGGATCGACGCGCGTGTCGATGCACTCGAGCGCCGACACCCCGTCGAATCGGGAAGCCCTCGCGTGACCGCAATCGCGTCGGCTCCGCCAGCGACTCGGCTGGATATCGTGATCCTCGGTCTGTCGATCACGTCTTCGTGGGGCAATGGCCACGCGACGACGTATCGCGGGCTCGTGCGAGAGCTGGCAGCCCGCGGCCATCGCGTGCTGTTTCTCGAGCGCGATGTTCCGTGGTATGCCGACAATCGCGATCTGCCGCAGCCCGCGTACTGCGAGGTCGCGCTCTATCGCAGCGTCAGCGAGTTGCGCCGTCGGTTCGCATCGGCCATTCGCACGGCCGATCTGGCCATCGTCGGCTCGTATGTCGCCGACGGCATCGCGATCGGTGAGTGGGTGACGCGGACCGCCAGCGGCGTGACGGCGTTCTACGACATCGATACGCCGGTCACGCTGGCGCGTCTCGCGACCGGCGACGTGGAATATCTCACGGCGGAGCTGATTCGACGGTACGACCTGTATCTGTCATTCACCGGCGGCCCGACGCTGCAACGCATCGAGCGCGAGCTGGGCTCGCCGTGCGCCCGTCCGCTGTACTGCTCGTTCGATCCCGAGCTGTACTTCCCGGAAACGCGAACGACAAAGTGGGATCTCGCGTACATGGGTACGTACAGCGCCGATCGCCAGCCGACGCTCGAGCGGCTCCTGCTGGAACCGGCTCACCACTGGTCGCACGGCCGATTCGCCGTCGTCGGACCGCAATATCCCGCAGACCTGCATTGGCCACGCAACGTCGCGCGGCGGGCGCATCTCGCGCCACGCGAGCACCGTGCGTTCTACAACGCGCAGCGGTTCGCGTTGAACGTCACGCGCGCCGACATGATCGCGGCCGGCTATTCGCCGAGCGTTCGCCTGTTCGAGGCCGCTGCCTGTGGCACGCCGATCATCAGTGATGCCTGGCGCGGCCTCAGCGACCTGTTCATTCCGAATGAGGAAATTCTCATCGCTCATTCGGCCGACGACGTGCTCCGGTATCTCCGCGAGATCCCGGACAGCGAGCGTCTCGCCATTGGTCGCCGGGCACGAACGCGCGTGCTGGCCGAGCACACCGCCAGCCACCGCGCGGCAGAGCTCGAGCAGCACGTGCGCAGCGTCGCGACCGGCACCGCGGTCGCATGAGATTGTGTTGACGGAGATCGCATGACCAGACTGCTCGAGCGCCGTGTGTCGGCGCCATCGGAGGAGCGCGCCAAAGAGATCGCGCGGCTCGGACCCTGGTTCCACAACCTGCATCTGCCCGACGGCGCGCAGACTGCACCCGGCCACGCGCTCGGCGACTTTCCAGCGTTCAAGTGGGAAGCGATCGCCGGCCGCATTCCGCAGGATCTCACGGGCTGGACCGCGCTCGACGTCGGGTGCAACTCGGGCTTCTACAGCTTCGAGCTGGCGCACCGCGGCGCGTACGTCACCGGCATCGACGTCGAACCGCTGTTTCTGAAGCAAGCAGAATGGGCGGCCGGCGAGTTCGATCTCCGCGATCGCGTGGAGTTCCGTCAGATGCAGATCTACGATCTCGCGCAGATCACCGAGTCGTACGATCTCGTGATCTTCATGGGCGTCTTCTACCATCTACGGTATCCGCTGCTCGGGCTCGATCTCGTCGCGGAGCATGTACGTCGCCTGATGGTGTTTCAAACGCTCACGATGCCCGGCACCGAAGTGTTCGACGGCACCGACGTCGATCGCGACATCGACGATCGCAAGGCATTCACCGAGGCCGGTTGGCCGAAGATGGCGTTCATCGAGCACGCGTTCTCCGGCGACCCGACCAACTGGTGGGCGCCGAACCACGCCGCCGTCGAGGCCATGCTGCGCTCGTCGGGCATGCGCATCACGGGCAAGCCCGCGCACGAGATCTACCTGTGCGAGCCGGATCACGACCGCGTGGCATGGCCGCAGGGCCGCGGCCGCGCCGAGCTGCTCTCGGCGACCGGAAGAGATTGGGGCCTGTAGTTGTAGTAACGCGTGGGCGCGCGGCGTCAAGAAGGCGACAATGACTTTGTCATGGTGGCGTCCCGGCCAACTCCCCGATCAGCTGATCCGCAAACTCCGCAGCCCCGTTGGACTGTTTATGGCGCGAATGACTCTCGCGCCACGCGGTCGCGCGGCTTCGGCTACGTCTCAGGGAGAGGAACGGGGTCGCGGAGAACGGCGGAGCACTGCGGACAGGCGCGGAGAGGCGTTGCTGACGGTGTTGATGAATGATGAACGACGAATCCGCAGTGCTCCGCCGTTCTCCACCGTTCTCCGCGGCTTCGCGACGCTCTCTGAAGCAGCGATGCTGACCCAGCCAGAACAGGCTTGAACTCAGTCCACCCGTATTCGGCGGGCCAGACTCCCCGAGAGACGATGGTTGTCGCAACTAGCAGTATCTGCGCACCATCCTCGCGCAGAACTCCGCGAAATCGTCGACCGACTTCGGCGGGCTGGTATGGTGCGGCACGATGCCGTGCGATTCCGGCGTGAAGCAGAACGTCACCGTCACGTCGAATTCGTCGAGCGCGCTCATCTGCCGATCGAACCATGCGTCGGCGTTCGGGCGATAGCTGTCGGCCCAACTCAAGCCGGTGCGCAGCTTTTTCACGCCGAGCTCGTGCAGCCACCGCACGCCGTCGTCGAGGCGATGGTCATCGAAGTGGAACCACTGGCAAATGCCCAGCTCCGGCGCGAATTGCGAAAATTCATGGAACGCGAGCTTTGGCGTTCCATCCTCGCGAATCAATCCCATGTAGAAGTGGCGGTAGTACGACGAACCCTCTGCCTCGCGATGTCGCGTCGTCGCCGGCCACGCGCGCGGTAGATCGAACAGACTGTACCAGTGAATGCGTTCGGCGCGGCCGCTGAGCAGCTCCGCCGAACGCTTGAGCCCGAACTGCTGCACCTCCTCGGCGCCGAAGCTCGAGACGCCGACTTCCGTCGCCCACACCGGCTTGTCGGTGACCGCGCGAATCTCATCGAGCTTGTTCGGCCACTCGCTCAGTTGCCAGTGATTCCAGTCCAGCGGAAAGCCATGCACGGCGACTGCGTCGACGTGATCGAGCACGCCCTTCTCCGCCATGTTCCGGATGAACGCCGGATCAATTGGCGAAATGCCGCCCAGCACTCTGGTGAGCCCAGGACGCTCGGCCGCAATTGCGCGGGATGCCGTCTTCACCAGATCCGCGTAGATCGACCAGTCGGAATCGATCTCGTCGAAGTTCCAGTGCGATTTGTTATTCGGCTCATTCCAGAGCTTGACGGCTTCGACCACGCGGGTCCTCCATGAGTTGAGTGGGATTGGCACGCGAGCTGTCGCTGAACGGAACGATCGGCGTTTCCGATTCGGGCGGCCGCATGTCGGCCAGCAATTGGATCGCTTCGCGATAGCCGTGCGGCGTGCCAACGTCGACGTATCGCCTGCCGGCGCGTACGCCGACCGCTTCGCCGCCCCGTGCGAGATAGGCGTTGACGAGCGTGCCCATGTACTCGTCGCTGCGATCGCGCTCGAGCCACAGCGCATGCAGCTCCGAGAACACGCGCGCCGGCATGCGGAAGGCGCCCCACACCCAATTGGAGCTCGCGTCGGCACGCTTGACCTGGATCTCGCGCACGCGGCCGGTGTCATCGGTGACCACAGCGTCGAACACCTGCGGCCGCTCGACCGGAAAGAGCAGGAACGCCAGCACGCCCGCGGGCAGCAACGAGAGCGCGTTGCGCGGAAACCAGATGGTGTCCGGCAATCCGATCACAATATCCTCATCAGGCGGAATCAGCGGGGCGGCACGGAAGAGCGCGTCGCAGAGCCCGGATGGGCGTGATTGCACCGTGTAGACGATGTGCGCGCCGCCGATCTCGCCGCCGAAGTATTCCAGGATGTCCGACTTGCCGGGGGACACGACGAAGCAGATGTGCTTCGCGCCAGCCGTGAGCATGCGTTCGATGAGATACTCGCACACGGCGCGCGGATGCTCCGCGTCGCCGTCGAACCGGCTGCCCACGGGAAGCAGCTCTTTCGAGAATGCGAGCGGCTGAATGCGACTGCCTGCGCCGGCGGCCGGGACGATCCCCCACATCTCAGGCCTCCAGTTGGCGCGGGGATGCCTCGGCTGGAAAGAGCGGTGGTCTCGTGTGGTGTACGTGCTCCGGCTGGAGCACGTCCTCGAGAATTCCCTCCAGCTCGACGGCACGGTGATCTGCCGTGTGCTCGGCGAGCGTCCGCTGTCGCGCCGCGCGTCCAATCCGGGCCAGCTCCTCGCGCGGGAGGTCGATCGCCGCGAGAACGTCGGCCGTGTCGCGCGCGACCAGGATCTCTTCGCCCGGTGTAAAGAATTCATCGAGCCCGTCCCACCAGTCGCTGACGACGGCCGCGCCGCATGCCGCCGCCTCGAACAGGCGTCCGGACGGGCAGTGTCCGAGCTCCGCGAACGCGCGCCGCGTGATATTCAACGTGATCGGCGACGAGCAGAAGAACGCCGGATGCGATGGCGGCGGCAGATGTCGCACGAAGAAGATGTTCGGCGTCCACGGAAACGTGTCGGGGTACTGCGCTCCGCCAATCACGAAACGCTCGTCAGGCCGCACTCGCGCGGCTTCGATGAACAGACGGTCGAGTGCCGGCTGTCGATCGTCGGCGTACGTCCCGAGGTAGGATAGCGTCGCGGCGTACTGTGGCTCCGCCGGCATCGGGCGATGCAGTGCCGGATCGACGCTGCCGTACAATGGCGCGACGCGACGCGCACCCAGCGTGTCGCGAATGGCTGGCAGGGCCGCACCACCAGCGTAGCTCAGAACGAGATCCACGTCGCGCAGACCGTTCGAGCCGATGTAGGATACGGCATCGCCGCGATGCATGCGGTCGAGCGTCGTCGGCGAGTCCATGTCGTAGAAGACGCTCAGCGCGGCGCGATCGGCGATCAGGGTCGTCGCGACGATCGCGTCCGGACAATACGACGTGACCATCGCCACATCCGCATCGGCCACCGCGCGCGCCGCGGCGTGGCGCACGTCCTGCCAGTCGGAATAGAGCACGATGTCCACGCCGTCGAGCGCCAGCAGATCGCGGTGCGCGGCGTAGTACGGCACATCGCGCTCGTAGAATGTGATGTCGTGTCCGCGCCGTACGAGCGCACGACACAGCCCGCGCCACAACGTGGCGTGGCCATTACCCCATGATGAGGTGATGGTCAGTCCGAATATCACCAACTTCATGAATCGATCTCCCCGCCAACGAATGCAGTCCAACCGGAATGGCGGGGGCGAGAACCGCAATATGCGGGCTACACACCAGCATCATGGCCACCTTTTTTCTCGTGCGACACGCGACATGCGACCCGATCGGTCACTCGATCGCTGGCCGCGCGCCTGGCGTTCATCTGAACGTCGAAGGACATCGTCAAGCCGCGACGCTCGTGAATCGCTTCGACGGCGCGCACATCGACGCAGGGTACACGAGTCCGCTCGAGCGCGCGCGTGAAACCCTCGAGCCGCTTGCGCGCACACGTGGCATCGAAGTCGTGGTCGCACCGGCGATCACCGAGCTGGACTTCGGCGAATGGACCGGCGCGCGCTTCGATGAGCTGGAGACGGATCCGACCTGGAAGCGCTTCAACGCGGCCCGGTCGACGACGCGAATTCCCGGCGGGGAAACGATGCGGGAGGCGCAGAGCCGAGCGGTTTCATTTCTCGAATCGATTGCCGAGCGGGCTCCGGAGAGCCGGAACATCGTCGTCAGTCACGGGGATATTATTCGCGCAATTGTCATGAATTTTCTGGAAGTGTCCCTCGATTCAGTCCACCATCTCGAGATCGCTCCCGCCTCGATAAGCACCGTCGAGGTCTACCCGAACTGGGCCGTCGTACGCGCGCTCAACGTGTGCGAGTCGCTGTCCTGACCAGGGGCCAATTGGACCCAATAGTTGTTCTCTCCACGAGTCCAAATCGTCTGTTTGCTGAGTCTGGTTCGTTCCTCCCTTTGAGTCCTCTCCGAGAGGACATCCCTCCTTCCCGATCTTCCGCGCCCGGTGACCGCTCCGGCAGGGCACCATGTACGGCGCATCATATATGTTGTCCCCCGCTTCGGGTCGAACGTCGAGTGCGTCGCGCGCCTCACGATCGACTGAGTTCATCACGCCGCACCTCGCTGGCGTCGTCGTCGTCGTTCTGATCGCCCTCTCGCTCGCCGTCATCGGCGTAGCCGACCCCCTCCTCATGAAGTACCTGTTCGACTCGCTCGGCGCGCGCAACACCCACGCGCTGCCGATCGGGCTTGCCGCACTGCTCGGGCTCGAGCTGTGTCGCGGCGGGCTCAACGCGAGGCTGTCGGTTCTGACGACCAAGGTCCGCACGGCCGTCGACTTCACGATTCGCGACCGACTACTGGCCAAGCTCCACGCGCTGCCGAACGAGCACCACGCGGGCGAGGGCGTTGGGGGGCTGGTGAACAAGGTCAACCAGAGCGCCGCCGCATTCGTGAACGCGTTCGCCGACGTCGGTTTCAACATGCTCCCGGCCATGCTCTACCTGTGCCTGTCGACATTGGCGATGTGGCGCATGGATCACCGGCTGGCGCTCGTGGTTCTGCTGTTCACCCCGCTCCCGGCTCTGATCGGCGCGTGGGCCGCGCGCGAGCAGACCGCCCGTGAGCGTTTGCTCATGGAGCGGTGGACACGCGTCTACTCGCGGCTGCACGAGACGCTCGCCGGTGTGCGGACACTCAAGGTGTTCGGGATGGAGCAGACAGAGCACACGCGCTTCCTCGCCGGGCAGGCCGAGGGCAACGCGATCGTGCTCCGCGGCGCGCAGACGGACGCGGTGACCGGCGCCGCGCGCGGCCTCGTCGCCGCACTCGCCCGAATCACGGCGCTCGCTGTGGGCGGCGTGCTGATTCTGCATGGGCATCTCACCGTCGGTTCGCTCGTCGCCTTCCTCGGCTTCATCTCCGGTCTGTTCGGGCCGGTCGAAGGCCTGACGAACGTCTATCAGACTTTACGAAAGGCAACGGTGGCGCTGGAAGTCATCTATGACATTCTGGACACCGAGGACGCGCTGGCCGACGCGCCGGACGCCCAGGACATCGAGCGCGCGGCAGGGGACATCCGCTTCAACCAGGTGACATTCGCGCATCGCGACGGCGCGCCGTTATTGAACGATTTGCATCTGCACGTTCGTCCCGGCGAGAGCGTGGCGCTGGTCGGCCCGAGCGGCAGTGGCAAGACGACGCTCGTCTCGCTGCTCATGCGGCTGCACGCGCTGCAGTCGGGCAGCATTCTCGTCGACGGCCGCGACATCCGTTCGCTGACCGCGAAATCCCTGCGCCGCCAGATCGCTTTCGTCGCGCAGGACATTCACCTGTTCAATGACACGGTTCGCAACAACATCGGATACGGCAGCCCCAACGCCACGCCGGACGATATCGAAGTCGCCGCGCGTTGCGCGAACGCGTACGATTTCATCGCGGAGCTGCCGAACGGCTTCGACACGGTGATCGGCGAGCGTGGCGGCCGACTGTCCGGCGGGCAGCGGCAGCGCCTCGCCATCGCGCGTGCCATCCTGCGCGATGCGCCAATCCTCGTGCTCGATGAAGCGACCTCCGCGCTCGACAACGTCAGCGAAGCCGCCGTGACCGAGGCCATCGAGCACCTGCGCACGGGCCGAACGACAATCATCGTCGCGCACCGGCTGGCGACCGTACTCAAGGCCGACCGGATCGTCGTGCTCAAGGACGGCGGCATTCTCGCTGAAGGCACCCATCACGAGCTGCTCGCGAGCTGTGAGTACTATGCAAAGCTCGTCGGCGCAGCGGAGACCGGCTGCGCGCTCGACGAGGACGGCGACGTATTGTTTCGCGAGGTGGCCTGACGGCGGAACGCGGTGCAGAAATAAACAATTGATATCTGCGTTCTCGTAAATGTGATCTGCGTCACGTATGAGTCCGGCTGGAACCGGATTTGCTCCACGCGTCCGCATGGCGGTTCTCGAGTTTACTGACGTGACCGGCGGACGATGGCTGGTGTGGGCGACGATTCCGTCGCCGGGTTCTGTGCTCGGGCCACTCGGCAGTGGTTGGCTCACGTTCGATGGCCCCACATCGCGCCGCCGCCTCTCGCCGATTCCCGACGGTTGGGAAACCGCGTCGCAGCGACAGCTCGAGCAACTCTGGGAGCGCGCCGTCACCATCCGCCGCACGCCCGCCGGGGGAACGCAGGCGGAAGCCGAAGACCGCTGAGCGTCTCGCCGCCTGCGACAGGAAGCGCAACGTTGGCGCAGGCGGCCTGAGGCCGCCGGCACGACGGTGAATCGGGAGACGTTCCACCGTTCCACCGTTCCACCGTTCCACCGTTCCACCGTTCCACCGTTCCACCGTTCCACCGTTCCACCGTTCTTGACGCTCTGCCGCGCCCGCCTTACTCTCTACAGAACCTGTAAGGTGAGGCCCGTCTGCCCGAACCGCTCCCCGTCCTGCGCGGTACGCTCGACGTGCTCGTGCTGCGCGCACTTCTCGGCGATCCGATGCACGGCTTCGAGATCGCCACCTGGCTCGCGACGCGTGCCAAGGGCAATCTGGCCGTGCTCGATAGCGCGCTCTATCAAGCTCTCTACCGTCTCGAGCGCCAGCGTCTCATCAGCGCCGAGTGGGGAACCACCGAAAACAATCGCCAGGCCCGCTACTACCGGATCACGCCTCGCGGCCGCGCGTATCTGCGCGCCGAAACGGCCAGCTGGCTGCGATACGCGCAGACCGTCAGCGCGATTCTCACCGAACCACTCTCGGGCACGTGAGCTCATGCGCCGCCGTCGATCGCTTCCCGATCACGTCAGACGCGCGTTCCGCCTGGATCTCGGCCGGCGCCGCGCGGTCGAGCGCGAGCTCGACGACGAGCTCCGATTTCACCTCGACGAACGCGTGCGATCGCTCGTGGCGCAAGGCTGGACGCGCGAGCACGCCGAGGCCGAAGCGCTCGCCCGCTTCGGTTCCTATGAGGAATCGTTTATACAACTACTCGAGGCCGCGCGCGAGCGCAACGAGGTGCTGACCATGTTCGATCGCATGGACGCCATTCGCCACGATGTCTCGTACGCCGCTCGCCAGCTCGTGCGCGCGCCGGCGCTCACCATCATCGTCGGCCTCACCTTCGCGCTCGGAATCGGCGCGAACGCCACGATGTTCGGCGTCATCGATCGGCTGCTGCTTCGCCCGCCCGTCGGCGTTCGCGATCCGGCGCACATCGTCAAGCTCGCTGCCGGCATCCAGGGCAACGAGACCGAGCAGCAGACGTTCAACTATCCGGTGTATCGCGCGATTCGCGATCGCGCCCGCGCATTCGATCTGGTCGTTGCCATCGACGCGCTCGACGTGCCGCTGGGTCGCGGCGAGAGCGCCGAAGATATTTCGGGACTGTTCGTCAGCGCCAGCTACTTCCCGATGCTCGGCGTCACGCCGGCAATCGGCCGCTTCTTCCGTGCCGATGAAGACGTCGAACCCCTCGGCGCACCCGTCGTGGTCATCAGCTATCCGTTCTGGCTCAATCGCTTCGGTGGAGAAACGCGAGCGCTCGGTCAGGCTCTCGAGCTGGGCGACAGAAAATTCACAGTCATTGGCGTGACGCCGCGCGGCTTCACCGGGCTTGGAATCACCGGACCGGACGTCTGGATGCCGTTCACGGCCGCAGGCGCGATGCAAGGTGGTGGGCCCAAGTGGGCGACAGCAGCCGGCGGCTCGTGGCTGACCATCTTCGCTCGCGTGCGGCCCGAGGTCCCACTGCGACTCGCCGCCGATGAATCCATGCGTATCGCGCGCGAAGCGGCGCCGGAAGCGTGGTTTACCGGAAAACCGTGGAGCTTCACCTGGCTACCGATCATGACCACGCGCGCTGCGGATCGCGGGGTGAGCGCGACGGTCACCGAGCTGCTCGGCGGCATGTCGATCATCGTGCTCCTCGTCGCCTGCGCAAACGTTGCAAACCTGTTGCTCGCGCGCGGACTCCGGCGTCGGCGCGAGATCGCCGTCCGACTGGCGCTAGGAATCTCGCGCGGCCGGTTGATCACGCATCTCCTCACCGAGAGCCTGCTGCTGGCGCTCATTGGCGGCGCCGCCGCGCTGCTCGTGGCCGATTGGGGCGGAGAGCTCATACAGAAACTCTTATTCCAGGATCTGGCGGTCACCGGCTCCGTCGTCAACGGCAGCGTGCTGGCCTTCACCGCCACGATCACCGTGGCCACAGGCGCCCTCACCGGCTTGCTGCCGGCGCTGCAGATCAGTCACCCCGAACTGACCTCGTCGCTCAAGAGTGGCGCGCGTGACGGAACGGCGCGCCGCTCGCGCACGCGCCGCCTGCTGCTCGTGGCGCAAACGGCCATGGCCGTGGTGCTCCTCGTCGGCGCGGGTGTCTTCGTTCGCAGCCTCGTCGCGGTCAACGACATGCCGCTCGGCGTCGACGTTGACCGAGCCATGGTCGGCAAGATGAATCTTCGCGCCACCGGACGCCTGGCGAGCAGCACCGACCGGATCTTCGAGCAGGCGCTCGCGCGCGTACGCAAGGTGCCCGGCGTCAGCCATGCCGCTGTGGGAGCCACGGTGCCGTTCGGGCAGTCGTGGGGCGCTCTGGTCCTCATTCCCGGGCCGGACTCCGTCACGCACGCGAACGCGATGTCGAACATCGTCACGCCGGATTATTTCGCTACGCTCGGCGCCCGCGTGCTGAGTGGACGCGACTTCCGTCCGAGCGATGATGCCGGCGCGCCGCGTGTGATGATCGTGAGCGAGATCTTCGCAACGCGATACTGGGGCAAGCGAAGCCCGATCGGCGCATGTCTTCGCGGCGCCGGCGATCCAGATTCGATACCGTGCGCGCAGGTGATCGGCGTCGTTCAGAACATCCGCCGCCAGAGCATCTTCGAGGATTCCACCGGCTTCATTTATCTGCCGATGGCGCAGGCGGGACAGTACATCTCGGCGCGCGAGCTCGTGGCTCGCGCCGACGATCGCGATCCGAGCCGCGTCATCGCCAACGTGCGGCGCGCCATGCAGACCGCCGCGCCCAACCTGCCGTTCGCCGACGTCCACCTCTTCGCCGATGAGCCCACGGTGCGCCAGGAGCTCCGTCCATTCCGACTCGGCGCGACCATGTTCGCGGTGTTCGGCTGCCTCGCGCTGGTGCTCGCCGCGATCGGCATCTACGGCGTCGTGTCGTACGACACGACGCAGCGCACCAAGGAGATGGGCGTGCGCATCGCCCTCGGTGCACGATCTCGCAGCGTGGCGATTCTGGTGCTGCGAGAGGGCGTCGCCGTGGCGGCTGCCGGTGTCTGCATCGGCGCCCTGATCGTGATGGCCGGCGCGAAATTCGTCACACCAATGCTGTACGAAACATCTGCTCGCGATCCGCTGATCCTCGGCGGCGTCGCGTTTCTGCTGGTAAGCGTGGCCGGCGCCGCCTGCCTGCTCCCGGCGCGCCGTGCCGTGCAGGTCGACCCGATCGTCGCCCTCCGCGAGGAGTAGCGGCTTCGGCCCCCGTTCGCGCGTTCCACCGTTCCACCGTTCCACCGTTCCACCGTTCCACCGTTCCACCGTTCCACCGTTCCACCGTTCCACCGCTGTTGCGTCTCCCCGTCCCCACCGTCTTCTGAGGTACGGCGAGACATGATCACCAGCGGTAGCAAGAGGAGATTGACGGCGGATGGCGCGAACCGATGCCGGACCCCGAACAATTCTGGTCGTCGATGACGATATCAACGTGCGCACGGTCATCGGAACTGTGTTGCGCCGGCAGAAGTTCGACGTGATCGAGGCGGCCACGGGCGAGGATGCGTTGCGCATGGCGGATCAGTGCGGCGCGCCAATCCAGCTGGTCATCAGCGATCTGAACATGCCACAGATGGGCGGCCGAGCACTGCTCGACCAGCTGCGCACGCTGTGCCCGTCGATTCGGCTACTGCTCATCTCGGGCGAGGACCAGCCGTCCGAGCCGCCACCGCGGGCCGGTTATCCACCGATCAGCTTTCTCGCCAAGCCATTCACGCCCGCACAGCTGTCGGCCGCGGTCAAAGGACTGCTTGACGGCGCGAACGGAGGTGCAACGTGAGTCCCAAGGTATCGATTGGCGATTGGCAGAGCATCCGCCGCCGCTTGCCGCTGCTGACCACCGCGCTCCTCTCGATCGCCGTCATCGCGATCTCCTGGTATGCGTACGTGGAGATGAGACGGAGTCTCATCGCCGCCGCCGGCGAGCGCGTCATGGGCGTCGCCCAGCAGGTCGCCGAGGCATTCACAACTTCTAATAGCCGATTGCAGCGTGAGGGCTCCCCGCTGTCGCACGACTCCACGTTGCGACTTGCGTTGGCACGGAGGGACGCCCGATCGATTGCGGCCGCGCGCCGTCGCCTGGAAAAGGAAGTCCGCACGAGCAAGCAGATCGTCGCGCTCGAGCTGCTCACGACGACGGGCGCGCGCCTGGTTGCGTTCGACAGCAGCTCGAATCCGGCATTTGCCTCGACGACCGGCGGCTCGAGTGCGTCGCCGGTGTGGCCGCTGATCGCGGCACACGACACGATCTTCACGGAAGCGCGGCTGCCGATCATCGCCCCACCCTCCGACACGCTGGGATACCTTCGGCAGATCTCGCGCATGTCGTCATCGGGCCAATCGAAGCAGCTCCTCGGCGGCTTGATCGGCGATCACGCGGTGCTGCTGGTCGGCAACGCGAACGGAGCCGTCTGGACAGATCTCGAACGCCGCGTGGACGGACCACCTGTCGCGTCGTCGTCTCGCGCCATGCGGACGACACTGTCGGACGGCACGGACTGGATCGGCGCCACCGCTGCCGTGCGCAACGCGCCGTGGCTCGTCTGGGTGGCGCTGCCCGCGTCGATCGTCACCGATCAGACTCGCCCATTCCTCTTCGCAATGGTGCTGGTCGATCTGTTGGTCATCGCCGCCGGCGCATTCGGTGCGTGGATTCTGAGTCGTCACCTCATCTCGCCGCTCGAGGAACTCACGGTGGCGGCCGAGGAGCTGGCCGCCGGCGATTACGGGGCGCGGGTGAGCGTCGCCCGCCGCGACGAAGTCGGGCGACTCGCAGCGGCATTCAACGAGATGGCGGGCGCAATCCAAATCGCGTCCCACGAGCTCCAGGAGCAGGCTGTGGAGCTCGAGACGCAGCAGGCGGAGCTCGAGGAGAGCAACGCCGCGCTCACTGCGCACGTGTCGCAAGCGATGGCGGCACGCGAAGCAGCCGAACTCGCCCGGGCGCGCTCGGCGGCGATCGTCTATGGGGCGATGGATGCCGTCATCACCGCGGAAGCGGACGGCACGATCACCGAGTTCAATCCGGCAGCGGAACAGGCGTTCGGGTACGCGGCCGCCGAGATCGTCGGCTCGAGGCTGGAGCGTCTCATTCCGATTCTCGGGACCAACCCGGAAGCGGTGAACGCGGACGAGCATGGCGTGCGAATCGAAGTCAGCGCCATTCGCGCCGACGGCGCTGAATTCCCCGCCGAGGTGGCGATGACGCGCGTTCCCGTACCGGGACGGTCGCTGTCGCTGATCACCTGCTTCCTCCGGGACCTGTCCGACCGCAAGCAGCTCGAGGCGCAACTTCAGCAGTCTCAAAAGATGGAGGCGGTCGGGCGGCTCGCGGGCGGCATCGCCCACGACTTCAACAACATCCTGACTGTCATCATCAGCTACTCTGATCTCGCCCTCGGGGACGAAGCCGTTCAGGATCCCGCGCGCGGCGATCTGGTCCAGGTGCGGTCGGCGGCCGACCGGGCGGCGGCGCTGACGCGCCAGCTCCTCGCGTTCAGTCGCAAGCAGGTGCTGCACCCGGTCGTGCTCGACCTCAACATGGTCGTCAACGACGTGGGCAGAATGCTCGCCCGTGTGATTCAGGAGAACATCCGGCTCGATCTCAAGCTTGGCGCGCGGCTGGACAGCATCTACGCCGATCGCGGCCAGCTCGAGCAGGTACTGATGAATCTTGCCGTGAACGCGCGCGACGCGATGCCGAGGGGCGGTTCGCTCACCATCGAGACCGCCAATGCGATGCTGGACCGCGAGTACGTCGCCATGCATCCTGGTGGAAGCGATGGGCCCCACGTGGTGCTCTGCGTGCACGACACCGGCATTGGCATGGACGCAGCGACGCGCGAACGCATCTTCGAACCGTTCTTCACCACCAAGGCGCTCGGCCAGGGCACTGGACTCGGGCTGGCCACCGTGTACGGCATCGTTCGGCAGTCGGGCGGCAGCATCTACGTGTACAGCGAGCCTGGCCGCGGCACGACGTTCAAGATCTATTTCCCGAAGTACGCGGGCGATGGTGTCGTCGCGGAGGAGCCGGTCGTCATGAGGCCGACGTCGACCGAGGCGATGACGGTCCTTCTCGTCGAGGACGACGCGGCGGTGCGCGATGCGACGCGGCTCGTGCTCGAGCGTCTGGGTCATCAGGTAGTCGCGGCCACCGACGTTGCCGCGGCGCTCGAGATCCTGCGGTCCGACGGCAAGGGTCTCGATGTCGTGCTCACCGACGCGGTAATGCCCGGCCAGAGCGGTCTCGATCTGGCGGCGATTCTCCACAACGAGCGTCCCGACTTGCCGGTGATTCTGATGTCCGGCTATACCGAAGAGGCGGTCAGCGGCGGTCGCGCGCTGGCGAACGGCATCATCTTCGTCGAGAAGCCATTCACCCGCGAGGCAATCCGCCGCGCACTGGAGGATGTTCGCAGGGCATCAGCCTCGGAAATCCGGGAGCTGACGCGTTCCTAGCGATTGAACGGAAACTGGTGGATGATGGTGGAGAATCCGGAGCTCGTCTTGCCCATGGCGTCCTGCCCGATCAGCCGGCATCTCGTTCGCATCGGCGCGCTCGCGCTGTTGATCGGCGCCGGTGGGTGCGGGACCCGTGCCGAGCCGGCGCGAGCGACGTACACGCCTCACTCTCGGGCGATCACCGTCACGACGGTGCCGCTTCTCGTGAAGGAGCAGGCCAGCCTCTTTCCATTTCTGAAACAGGATTTCGCCAACGGCGGAGTGCTCGACGGCAAGGAAGTGTACGCCTTTTCACCGAGCACGATCACGGTCGTGGAAGGCGATACGATCCATTTCACTTTCATCAATCCCGAGGACGACGTGCACTCGTTCGTGCTGCCGGACCTCGCCGTCCCGCTGCCGCCGCAGAAAGTCACGACGGCTACCTACGTGGCGAAGCGCCGCGGGATCTATCCATTCGTCTGTTCCGTCGCATCGCATCTGCCGATGATGTCCGGGCAGCTCGTCGTGCTCGCCCCTGGAGCGATGCAATGAGCGACGATCGGCCGCGGTATCGCGAACCCGCAACGTTCGCAGCCGCTGCAGCGGCTGCGATCTCGTCACTCCGCCCGCAACGCCACCTGCGGATCTACCCGCGCCGCACGCCTCGCCGGAATCCAGCTTGCCGCCACGGCTACCGCGAGTAGCACAACCGCCACGATTCCGAACACCCACGGATCGTTCGCCGGCTCCTTGAACAGCAGCGGCGTCAGCCAGCGCGATGCGCCAATGGCCGCCAATGCGCCGAGCACCAGCCCGGCCACGCCGATCGCCACACCGTCACGCACGACGAGCGCGATCACATCGCGCGCTTGCGCACCGAGCGCCACGCGCACGCCCATTTCGTGCGTCCGCTGCGCGACGGTATAGGCGATCGTGCCGTAGAGCCCGACCGCCGCGAGCGCGAGCGCCAACAACCCGAAGGCGACGAACATCGTTGCACCGAGCTTCCACGCCTGCGTTCTGTTGCCGATGATCCTGCTGAATGGCGTCACCGTCACGTACGACGGTCCGGGCATCTCGTGCTGCAGCGCGCGCCGAATGGTCTCGAGGTACGCGGTCGCCGGACCCGCCGTGCGCAGCGCCAATCCGGGATTCCCCGCGAATTGCTCCGCCGGCACGTAGTAGGTGAACAGCGCCGAGTCGCCGGCGATGTTTCGCTCGCGGATCTCTTCCGCAATGCCGACCACCGTGGTGCATGGCATGGTGTCGGCACGAAGGCGCACGCACTGACCGAGCGCTTCGCGGCCCGGCCACAGGCGCTTCGCCATTCCCTGGCTCACGACCATGACGCGTGGTGCCGTGCGCGTGTCCTGTGCGTTGAACTGGCGACCGCGCAGAACGTGCGTGCCGAACGTCGCGAAATAATCCGGGCTCACCGCGTTCAGCTCGAATCGCCCGAGCCGCTGAACGGTGTCGATGCCGGGTACGTACAAGCCGATGCTCCAATGATCGTAGAACGGCGTCGATGCCGACAACGTCGCGTGCGTCACACCGGGAATCGCCTGCGCAGCCGCGAGCAGCCGATGCTCGAGCTGATAGGCATGCGCGCTGTCGAGCTTCACGCCGCGCATGTTCAGCTCGATCACGGCTACGGGATCGACATCGTAACCCAGGCGCTGTGAATTCACGTTCTGCAGGCTGCGCACGAAGAGTCCGGCGCCGACGAGCAGGGCGACCGACAGCGCCGCTTGCGCAACGAGCAGTCCCACGCGAAGCGCGGATCGATGATACGTGCCCTCGCGCGCGCCCGCCTTGAGATCGTCGACGAGCGTGCGTCCGCCCCGGATCGCCTGCGTCATCGGCGCCACGCCGGTGATGAATCCGACGAGCAGCGCCGCCGCGCCGGCAAACAGCATCGTTCTCGAGTCGCCGAGCACACCGGCCGGTGCCGATCGCGGCAACAGCACATGCCGCAACGCCGCCCCGCCCCACTGGGCAATGAACAATCCCGCGACACCGCCGAGCAGCGCGAGCAGCACGCTCTCGGTGAGGAGCTGGCCGAGCAGCCGCCGCCGCGATACTCCGAGCGCGAGTCGCACCGCCACTTCGCGCCGCCGCTTGAATGCGCGGGCGAGGAGCAGGTTCGCCACGTTGGCGCACGCGATCAGCAGCACGATCACCGACACGCCGCCAACCCATGCGGCGACTTTCGACACGCTCGATGCATTCGGGCCGCGCTCATCGAGAATCGACGCCACCATGGCGTGCGGCTTCGCCAGCGCGATCGGCGGCGCGGCCTTCGGGAACTCCTTTGCTTCAGCCAGGTAGCTGAGCTGCATCGCGTGCGTCAGATCCGCGTTCGCCTGCGCGATCGATACGTCGGCTTTGCGCCGCGCGATCATCGACATCCACCCCCAGCTGTACGTCGTCCACCACTGCCGGTGCGAGAGCGATCCGATCGTCGGCGCGCGACTGCCCGCATAATTCGTGATCGGGATGTACGCGACCGGTGGGCGGTCCGGCCACAACCCGACGAAGCCATCCGGCGCGACGCCGATGACCGTGTACGTCGTCGAACCGATCTGGATTGCGCTGCCGATCGCGCTCGTTCGGCCGCCGAACGCCGTCTCCCAATACGTATGGCTCAACACGACGACGGGTCGTCCGGAGGGTAGCGCGTCTTCGGCGCCGCTGAAGTACCGGCCGACGGCCGGCGGCGCATCAAAGAACTCGAAGAAGCTGGCGCTCACGGCGCCGACCGACATTTCGCGCGCCGCATCGCCGACGCCGATCGCGAGCTCGCGTCGCGCATAGCCGGCGGTCTGTGAGAACGACCGCGTGTCGCGTGTGAGATCGAGGTAGCGCGCGTACTGGTCCGGAGTCGACGCGATCTCCTGGCCGCGGTATGTCTCGAAGACGTAAACCTGATGCGCAGTCGCCGGGTCGCGCAGCATCGGCGGTGGTCTGAACAGCATGCGGTCGACGATGCTGAACATTGCTGCGTTCGCGCCAATGCCCAATGCGAGCGTGGCAACGACGGCGATCGTGAAGCCGGGCTTGGCGCGCAGGCCGCGCACCGCATAGTGGAGGTCCTGCCGAAGTGCGTCGAGCATCGGGGGTCCCGTGGGTCCGGAGAATGTGAATTGGACACACGGCCCTGCGAAAGCGTTGGCCGCTCGCTATTCCGCGCGCAATGCGATCGTCGGATCGACTCCAGCCGCGCGGCGGGCCGGCGCCCATGCGCCGAGCAGCGCGACGGCGAGCAACACCGCGACGACGACGACGTACGTCGCCGGATCGAGGCGCGACGTGCCGAAGAGCATCGAGGCAAGCAGGCGACTTGCCGCGTATGCGCCCGACAAGCCGATCGCCGAACCGATGATCGTCAGGCCGACGCTGCGTCCGACGACCGATCGCACGATGTCGCGCGGCGCGGCGCCGAGCGCGGTGCGGATTCCGATCTCGCGAATGCGTTCCGTCACGCCGCCCGAGATGACGCCGTACAAGCCAATGGCGGCGAGCACGAGTGCCACGATCGCGAACGCTTCGATCGCGACGAGCGCAAATCGCCGCTGGCCGGCCGACGCCGCGATGAAATGCTCCATCGTTTCGATGCGGCGGATCGGCAGATTCGGATTCACCGACCAGATCGCGTGCTCGATCGACAGAACGAGCGCCGCTGCGCTGCCGGTCGTGCGGACGACCAGCGTCTGCACGTTGTCCGTCCACCACCACTGCCCATCGGCGACGTAGAAGGCGTCCGGCGCATCCGCCGCAAGCGTGAACTGCTTCACGTCGCCGACGACACCGACGACGTAGTCCCACGGACGCACTCCGCCGCTATTACGGACGTCGACGACCTCCGGACCGAAGCGAACGCGCTCACCAATCGGATTGCGATCGCCGAACAACCGGCGCGCCAGCGATTCGTTGATCACGATCGCTTCCGGACCACCGGGACGATCGGTCGCGTCGATGAAGCGACCGCGCCGCAGCGGAATGCGCATCGTCCGCAAGTAGTCCGGCGTCACCGCGTAGCGGAGCGCGCTTCCGTTCTGGCCTGCCGACGTGCTCGGCAGCGACTGCCATTGATAGCCGTACCCGTCACTCTCACCGCTCAGCGGGAGTTGGCTGGTGAACGCCGCGTCGGCGACACCGGGTATTCGGCGCACTGCGTCGAGCGCCTGCTGAAAGAGCTGAAGTCGCGTGCTGTCCGCGTGAAACCCGTGGCCGGCTTCGACGACCTGCATCGTGACGACGTGCGACGCATCGAACCCTGGCGCGACGGCGACCAGTCGTGTCACACTCCGAAACAATAGCCCTGCGCTCACCAGCAGCATGATCGCCAGCGCAACTTCGGCGACGACGAGTGCACTCCGTGTCGATGTGCGCCGGGTGGCCCGATCGGGCGCTCGATGCAGCCCGTCGACGGCGTCGGCCCGCAGCGCGCCGATCGCCGGCACAAGTCCAACGATTAGTCCGACCAGCGTCGTCAGCGCTGCGGCGAACACGAACACGCGTCCATCCAGGCGAATGGCGTCGAGCCGCGGCAGATTCGGCGGACTCCACGCGACAAACGCGTGCACGCCGGCTTCGGCCACGATCAGCCCGAGCGCACCGCCGTAGACCGCGAGCGTCACGCTTTCGGTGATCAACTGCCGCACGAGGCGCGTGCGGCCGGCGCCGAGCGCCACCCGCATCGACAATTCGGCGCGCCGCTGCGCCCCACGCGCCAGGAGGAGATTGGTCACGTTGACGGCGGCAATCGCGAGCAGCAGCAACACGGCGCCGACAATGGCGAACAGTGCCGGCCGCACACCGCCCGTGACGTCATCCTGCATCGACCGGACGAGAAGCCCCTGCTTGAGATCTGCCCACGCGGGCCGCGGATATCCCACGGCGGGTGACCGCCCGATATTCAAGATCTCTCGCGTGGCACTCGCGCTGGTCGCCGTCGGGCCGAGGCGGCCGATCATCTCGTAGTGATGGCCCCACGCGCGCGAGTTGAGGTCGGCCGTCGAGCGCTCGCGCATCGGCGACCACAGCTCGGCGTTCGGCGCGATGACGTTGGCGAATCCGTTCGGCATCACGCCAATCACCGTGTACGGATCGCCGTCGAGCTGGATCGTGCGACCGATGATCGTGCGGTCACCGCCGAAACGTCTATCGAGCAGGCCTTCACTGAGGACGACCACGTTCGCGCCGCCCGGCTGATCGTCGGCGGTATTGAAGTCGCGGCCGGCGATCGGAGCCGCGCCGAACACTCCGAAATAGCCCGCTGTGACGCGCTGTCCATCGAGCTGTTCGGGCTCGCCCGTCCCGATGAGCGACGGCCGCCACGCGTCGGCGGCCGCAAGCGCCTCGAACGATCGGGTGCGCGCGCGCAGCTCGTCGTACGTGCCGAGCGTCACCGGCATCGGCACACCCTGCGGATTGCGATCGTCGATCGTCACGATCCGATCGGCATGCGGAAACGGCAGCGGCTCGATCAGGATTGGATTCACGGCGCTGAACACCGCGGTGCTCGCACCGATGCCGAGAGCGAGGGTGATCACCGCCGTCGCCGTGAACGCCGGGTTGTGCGCGAGCCCGCGGAATGCGTAGCGGACATCGGCGAGGGTCGTCTCCACGACGTGCTCCCAGCCGGACGTCCGAACCTGTTCGCGCGCGACCGTCGTGTTGCCGATCTCAAGCATCGCTGCGCGACGCGCGTCGGCCGCCGTGAGTCCACGAGCGACGTGCGCGGCCTCGGATGCATCGAGGTATTGCCGCAGCTCGTCATCCACATCGCGGTCGGCTTCATTGCGCCGGAGCAGCGCCCGCAATCCACGCGCAATCTGCCGACCGAGCGACATGGCTCAGCTCTCCGCGGCGAGCAATCGCGCGACGGCGCCGGCGCGCCGCTTCCAGTCCGCGGTCTCGGCCTCGAGCTGTTTGCGACCGGCTGCCGTCAGCTTGTAGTACTTCGCCCGTCGCGCGTTCGGCGACGCGCGCCACTCGGCGTCCAGCCATCCGGCACGCTCGAGCCGCTGCAATGCGGTGAGCAGCGAACCGGGATTGACCTTGAAGACGTCGCGCGTGATCTGCTCGATTCGGCGGCCGATGCCAAAGCCGTGCAGCGGCTCGAGGCTCAGCGTCTTGAGAATGAGCATGTCGAGCGTGCCCTGGATGACATCGGTGTTGTCGCCGTTCGATGACGTGCCAGGCACCAGTGCTCCCGTCGAGGTGATGGGAGCATACTGCCGCTCCTGTTGATTGTCAAGATGTGACGCTCAGGAGAACGGCAGCGCGGAACGGCGCCCGTCAGCTTCGCGACGTCATTCGCTCCGCAAGGCGATCACCGGGTCGATACGCGTTGCGCGGCGCGCCGGCAGATATGACGCGATTAGCGAAACGCCCACGAGCGCGCCGGCGGCAACGACGAACGTCCATGGATCGTAGACGTCGGTCTGGTACACGATCGAGCGCATGAGCCGCACGACGCTGGCCGACGCACCCAACCCGAGGGCCACGCCGGCCAGAGCCACTACCAATCCTTGAATGAGAACCAGCCAAATCACTCCGCGTCGCTCGGCGCCGAGCGCAACGCGGATGCCGATCTCGCGGGTCCGGTCGGTGACGATGCGCGACAACACGCCATAGAGGCCGATCAGCGCAAGGACACCGGCAATGCCGGCGAACAACGACAGCAGGACGAAAATGAAGGCACGCGGTGCGAACGCCTTCGCGACTGCATCGCTCAACTGCGTGAACGCTGGTCGAGCGAGGCGGGGATCGATCGCGTGCACGACCTGCGCAATCTCGGTCTCGATCGCGGCCGGATCCGCGGAGGGGCTCGTTCGAACCATCAAGTAGTTCCAGGGACTGAGCTCCTGCGGCGAAAGCGGTAGGTAAACGGGCGCTTTCGAGTCATCGTCCACCGACGACCGGATGTCCCGCACCACACCGACGATGGTCGATTTTCCATTCGGCCCGGCCATCGTTTTGCCCACCGGATTGCCGGCAGGAAAGAGACGGCGTGCGAGCGAGGCGCTCAGGATCACACGCGGCGCTCCGTGAAGGTCGTCCGATGTGAATGCGCGTCCGCTGACGAGATGCGCGCCGACCGTTTCGAGGTCGCCGACGCCGATTCGAGCTTCGTAGATCGGCCCGGCCAGGCGCCATGCGCTGTCTCGCGCCACGTAGCTGGCGGAGAAGTTGGATGACAATGGCCGCGCATCCGCAAATGCCACCGACTGCACACCACGCAGACGCCGTACGCGTGCAGCCATCTCCTCGAAAAAGGCGCCGATGCGCGCGTCGGTGTAGTTCGAGGACGTGAGCCGTACCTCGACCGACAACAAACCCTTGTCCTGGAAGCCCAGGTCGATCGAAGTCACGCGCCAGAACGATCGCGCGACGATCCCCGCTCCCGTCAGAAGGACGAGTGCCAGCGCGAGTTGGCCCGTCACGAGAAGCCGTCGGACCAGGTGCTGCCGTTTCGTCGCCGATGCGCGCGGAGTGCCGCTGGACAGCGAGCGCGCAAGGTCGCCGCGCGACGCCACGAGCGCCGGCACGAATCCGAACGCCACGCCGCTCGCCATCGTGAGCACCAGCGTGAACA